>ERZ506952.560-NODE-560-length-12059-cov-16.534_pt1 | contig 12059 bp, 8 predicted proteins | sample MGYA00512896_ERZ506952 | MGnify/ENA metagenome assembly ERZ506952 | reverse complement strand
GTCGTGTTGACGCCCGTGCTGCTCAGTAGTAATACGGCAGAAAACAATGTAAGTAATTTCATCATATCCTCCTTTCTTCAAGTCTTTGTTGCGTTAAGAAAGCTGAAAGCTAGGGAATAGCTCCTTGCTTTTTCACGCAAAGCTGTCTCAATATTCTTCGTTTTTGAGGGAACGACAAAAAAAGACATTTTGATGAATCAAATGTCTGGAGAAAGTTGTTAGATTAAGTTTTCATAAAATAATAACTACATATGAGTTCTGGATTCTCAAAAACGAAGGTTATTGGGACAAACTATTTGTAAGTATGACACGCGTGTTGCTTACTAAACTAAGAATAGCGTGGTCGTTTCTCAAAGGAAAATCATTATTTTCATAAACACCTGAAATAGATGAATAAATAACATACCTATTTAAACGCGTGAACAGCACAGCAATTGGTTTAAAAGAGCGGTTTTTGATGGGGATTTATTTTCCTTTCGAGGTGTTCCCAATCGCGATCATCCGGGAGAGATTTTAACAATAAGTAATCTGTTTTGACTTTATAATCAACAAGGTAGCGATTGTAATTGGTCACGATCAAATCGATATGGGCAGCATTAAGCGTATGTTTTGTTAAATATTGCAGTTGAACAAACGTCAATTTATGCTTGCTGCCAAATCGCTGGATCGCTCTTGTTTGGATATGCTGGCACACAAAATGATCCCCTTCTAAGAGGAAATAAATGGTTTTTGCTGGTGCATAATAATCGAAAATCAGCTCGCTATAAATCGTTAAACTGACACAGATGTCTTCTAAGTAAGCAGTAGACAAGGAGAGTTTTTTGCTCTGCTCCTTAAGAAATTGTAAGTTCTTTTGGTAACTCTCACTGTTGGAACGCATGATCACCTCTTTGATATCATCCATTTCCTTGTTCAAAACCGGCGCAATCGCATGGTTAATTTTTCTCGATAAAAAGAAAGAACGTAAAAATGTCGCAACCGTTTTGGCTTGTGCTTGGGGCACCTCATGGTTTTTAAGAAACAAGTCCGTCACAGTTGTGATGGCTTCGCCTTGATGAAATTGTTGGTAAAATTTTTCCTCTCGTTCTTCTTGATCCAAGGTTCGCTTGCACAAGGTGACTAAGTAGATCCAAGCGAATTCTTCTTTGGGCAGCTGAACCTGATAGATTTTTTCAATGCCTTCCTTCAGTGCGTAGAGCTTGGAAAAACTGTTCCCTTTATACGCTTGTCTAACCAGTTCTTTCGGCATAGTGATACGATAGCCGAGGCTCGCACGCTTGATGGCAATATAAAACGTGTAGTAAAACGCTGCGGGAGTCGCCCCAGATCCGATTTCATAATAGCCGAACTTGTCCTCCAATTGACCTAAGATCAAGTCATGCAAGGCTTGATCTGGAACCAACGTATAGATCGTTTCCACACCTTCGTAATAAAAATCTTTGAAAAACTTACGCAAGTTGGCTTCACTTCCTTCAATCGTTAAGGGATTAGATGCCCACTGCAAGCCATAGCTTTTTAAAATAGGGTTTCGCTGATTGAGTAGACGCCGAAACGTACTCTCTGAAAAATGATAATGATGTGCCAGCTCATCCACCTTAGATAGTTTGCCATGGAAAATATTCCCGATAATTTCAAATAAGCATTCATTTTTTAACAAGCTTTGCTTTCTTTTTTGATAGTCTGCTGGCTTTTTCTCTTCGAAAACAAACCCGCTATTGCCCGAAACGAGGGCAATACTGTCCCCAAAATATTCTTTCATGTATTTGATATCATTGGCAATCGTTCGTTGCGTCACCTGATTGCGCTCTGCTAAGTCGCCAATCGTGAACACACGGTCTCGCTCAATCGTACTCAGCAGCCGAAACAAGCGCGCAGTCGTACGGTTGCTGATGAAGGCCAATTGCAACTCTCTCATTCATCCCACTCCTTTTTTCAAGAAATTCTTTTCTATACTATTACATAAATAGCACACTATTTGGTAATTATATACTCAAATTTATATATATTTAATCAAAAAACCTACTAAAAATGAAAAAAATAACGAGGAGAAATTCACTTTTTAGACTTATCATATTCTTTTTTGCTGGAGGAAAAAGAAAAAAGCCGCAAGCAGCGCTCGATGAAAGAGCTGCTTGCGGCTTTTTTTGGTTTTCTCATTAAAATAAATACTGGGCTGTAATCGAGGACTGGCACTCGATCAGTTTTTCTGGAATCCCTTCGTACAACACTTCGCCACCGCGAATCCCGCCATCAACACCGACATCGATCAGCCAATCCGCTGCTTTCATGACCTCAAGGTTGTGTTCGATCACGATCACCGTGTTGCCTTTTTCTACTAATCGTTCGATGATCGCCAAGATGCTTTTGATGTCGGCCATGTGCAATCCGGTCGTTGGTTCATCCATAATGTAGATATTGCCTTTTTTGCTTAATTCTTTTGCTAACTTCAGTCGTTGGCATTCACCGCCAGACAAGGTATTTAATGGCTGTCCGAGGGTCATGTATCCTAGACCCACAGCCAAAATCTGTTTTAATTTTCTTTGGATGGCTTTTTCCTCAAAAAATTCCACCGCTTCCGTGATACTCATGGCCAGGACTTCATCGATCGACTTGCCTTTCAAGCGATACTGGTAGACTTCTTCTTTAAACCGTTTGCCGCCACAGGCCTGACACAAAACCTCGACGGAATCCATAAAGGACAGTTCCATCTTGATGGTACCGTGGCCTTTGCACGTTTCACAGGCGCCTTCGGAATTGTAGGAAAAAAGACCTGCTGAGACCTTGTTTTCTTGGGAAAATAACTTCCGAATGTCATTCATGATCCCAGAATAGGTCGCTGGATTGGAGCGGATATTTCCCGCCACCGCTGATTGATCGATCGTAATGGCTTCGGGGTATTCTTTAGCAAAAACCCCATTCACTAAACTGCTCTTTCCAGAACCAGCAACACCGGTCACCACTGTAAATACTCCTAATGGCACCCGCATTGCTGTATTTTTCAAGTTATGCAGCGTCGATTTTTTCGTTTCGATAACCTGCTGACTCTGGCGAGGTGCTTCTTTAAAGTCCACCATCTGTCCAAATGCTTTGCCAGTCAGTGTATCTGAGCGCAGCAATCCTTCAAAGGTTCCTTCGTAGGTAATATAGCCGCCATTTTTTCCAGCTTTAGGACCAACATCGATAATATGGTCGGCTGCTTTAATGACATCTGGATCATGCTCCACTACGATGACGGTGTTTCCTTTGTCCCGTAGTTTGACTAACAATTCATTCAATCGATGGACGTCCCTTGGATGCAGCCCAATACTCGGCTCATCAAAAATGTAGATCACATCGTTCAAGCTAGAAGACAAGTGTTTGACCATTTTTACCCGCTGGCTTTCCCCACCAGAAAGGGTCGTCGTTTCACGGTCTAAGGAAACATAATCCAACCCGATATTGATTAGATCAGTGATTCTCGCTTGGATGTTTTGAAGCAGCGGTTGGACACTCTCCTCCGAGATTTCTTGAAGAACCGTCAATAGTTCATCCACTTGCATCGCCAAAACGTCCGCAATCGAATAGCCCGCGATTTTACACGCGAGTACTTGTGGATTGAATCGCTTTCCCTGACAGTCAGGACACTTCTGCTCATTCATGAAAGAAGCGATTTTCTTCTGCGTAGCAGCGGAGCTTTCATTGCCACCTTTGATATTGGAGCGATTAAAACGAGCGACTAAGCCTTCATAGGTGGAACTCATGCCTTCCATATACAAGGAATCGATTTTTTCTCCTTGGGCATACAAAAAGCGGTTCATTTCCTCTTCGCTATATTCTTCCAACGGCTTGTCATTGTCAAAAAAGCCCGTATTGGTGAAGGACTTCAGTAGCCAAGAGCCAACTTTGTAGCCAGGAAGCAGGATCGCCCCTTCGTTCAAGGACTTTTCAAGATCCAGTGCCTTTTCTAAATCTAACCCGACGATCCGCCCAATCCCTTCGCAAGTGGGACACATCCCATGAGGGTCATTGAAGGAAAAATTCCATGCAGGACCTAAATACGGTTGACCAAGACGAGAAAAAAGCAAGCGGATCAAGGGGTTGATATCCGTGATCGTCCCTAATGTGGAGCGGGAATTGCCGCCTAAACGGCTTTGATCAACTACTACCGCCATCGAAAGATTGTCGATGGCATCCGCATCGGGCTGGCTATATTTTGGCAAAAAGTTGCGGACAAATTTCGAAAAGTTCTCATTCAGCTGTCGGCCAGCTTCTTGTGCGATCGTGTCAAAGACGATCGATGACTTGCCTGAACCAGAGACACCCGTGAAAATCGTGATTTTTCTTTTGGGAATCTTCAAGTCAAAGCCCTTCAAATTGTTCTGCCTGGCGTTGTGGATCGTAATGTATTCCTGCATGCTATACCCTCCCAGATTCTATTGAATTTTTACAGTGAGCGACCATTATAGCACAAACATTCTCGCTGTTTCTCGGAATTTTGCAAAAAAACTATGTTTATTTTATGTTTTGTTCTCAATGTTGGAATAGCAAGGATAGAGGGCTTATGCAATTTTTCGATAACTATTGTATAGGAAGGAATTTAGAGTGCGAACGAAGTTAGAAGATAGAGCGAAGAAGGAGTATTTTGAATGACCTTAAATTGCTAAAAGGTAAAAAACAGTCCATTTCTCCTTGCTTGCAAAGTGAAATGGACTGTTTTCATGAAATAACCTTTAACCGTTTGAAGCCGACTGTTATAGATCAGCTCAATGCAGTTGACGGAAACGTTTTGATCAATGTCACCGTTTCTTCTGCCCCGTTATCCCCTTCGGCATATAAAGTAAGATACTCTTCCAACAAATAGTCAGCAAGGTCTTGGGTAGATTGCGTAAAACCAGCCTTTTCGTAAAATTTGACTGCAGCAATATTTTTTCTCGACGGCCGCATCATCAATTTTTGAATGCCGAATGTTTCATGTAAATGATCACCGAGGGTGACGATCGCATCGGTGCCAAATCCTTTGCCGCAATGAATTTCCCGGTTCAACCAGATATCCAGTTCTGCTATGCCGTCTTTTAGATGAAACGAGGAGTAGCTAATAAAGCCAATCGGTTCACCTGCATGTAGAATCAAAAAGCCTCTGCCATTTTGCGGTTGGGCGCCAGTAAAGTAATACTCTTGATAGTCCTCAAAAAACTCTGCTTCAGTGGCGATCGGTGCATTAGGATAAGAAGGTGGTCCGGAATGATACTTTGTGGTTTCAGAGTGAAAACACCATTGATAGACCGCTTCTTTATCTTTGATTTCCGCAGGGGTTAAAGTGACTTTGTTGCCTATTACCATGTAGCATACTCCTTTGCTTAGTTAGTATATGATAGCTGCTGTGCCTATTTTAATCAAAGGTACTTTAGAAAACAACTGATCACCAATTCGTTTATTAAATATAGATTTCGTTTAGGAAAACAGAAAACCAATTGCTTTCTTTCATTTTTCAAAGACTTACTATGTAGGTTACATACATAAACAAAACCGAAACAGCAGACTTCCTCTCTGTTTCGGTCTTACTTCATTAGTCTACGAAAAATTCTTCTAACACTTCTTGCATTTCATAGGCATGTGCCGATTTGTTTGAACATACCGCGATCAACAACTGCTGATCTGGGTAGTAGACGGAATGGTAGTTGACACCTGGATCATAGCCCATCTGGATGTACTTCACCACTTTTTGTTCTACCACTTTCATCAAACCGCCATAGCCATAAAAAAATTCATCTTCCTCATGGACTTGTGGTGTCAAAAATATCTCGGTCATTGTTTTGTTCAGTAATCGCCCGCTGATCAATGCATGCCAGAATTTTTCTAAGTCTTCAACTGATACATAAGCCCCGCCATCCGGTCCGCCCTTGGCTGGGATGGAAAATATATTGGTTTTCAATCCTGATTCCGTTTCAATATATCCCAATGCCGCATTGCGAGGCAGCGTGTCTTGGGCAAAGTAACCAGCATCTGTCATTTTTGCTTTTTCAAAAATATTCTTTTCAATATAGTCGGTAAAGTGCAAACCGCTAACTGCTTCTACCACCATTCCTAAGAGGATGTACCCTGCATTGTTGTACTTGACCTTGCTTCCCACTAGATCAGCCATTGCTTTTCTTTGAAAAAGCGGCAAAAAATCATGGGGGGTTCGCACTCGGTAGGTCGGCAAATCTTGCCAAAGTGCTTCAAAATCATCGGATACTTCTTCATCAAAATAGTCAGGTATACCAGAGGTATGTGTAAGCAAATGATGAACAGTCACAGCTGGATCAAAGTTTGGCAATACTTCTGGAACGCACTCCTGCAGTGTCGTGTCAAAGCTCAGTTTGCCTGCTTCAACTAATTGGCAAATGGCTAGTGCCGTAAAAAGCTTACAGCCTGAAGCAATGCCAAAACGGGTATGGGCACGATTTGGCAATTTGTCTGCCTCGTTTGCATAGCCAAAAGAGCGATCCACCAAAACCTTGTTAGCTTTGACCACACGAATGTTGCCATAAAAAGCGTACTCTTTTTGCTTTTGTTCTAATCTCTTATCAATTAATTGGGTATTCATTATTTTTCCTCCGAATGTTTCGTACAAGGACAACTTGTCGTCAACACCAGCCTACCCTTTTCATATTTGGAAACGCAACATCCTTATCTCCTCCTATCTGTTATCAGGGTATCATAGAATAAAGCGCTTCACAATGGTGGTATCTTTGTACTTTTTGTGCAAAGACACCCAACCATTCTATCCATCTGTCGTTTCATGAGCAATGACAACCTACTCGCTGTTTCTCGGAATTTTGCAAAAAAACTATGTTTATTTTATGTTTTGTTCTCAATGTTGGAATAGCAAGGATAGAGGGCTTATGCAATTTTTCGATAACTATTGTATAGGAAGGAATTTAGAGTGCGAACGAAGTTAGAAGATAGAGCGAAGAAGGAGTATTTTGAATGACCTTAAATTGCTAAAAGGTAAAAAACAGTCCATTTCTCCTTGCTTGCAAAGTGAAATGGACTGTTTTCATGAAATAACCTTTAACCGTTTGAAGCCGACTGTTATAGATCAGCTCAATGCAGTTGACGGAAACGTTTTGATCAATGTCACCGTTTCTTCTGCCCCGTTATCCCCTTCGGCATATAAAGTAAGATACTCTTCCAACAAATAGTCAGCAAGGTCTTGGGTAGATTGCGTAAAACCAGCCTTTTCGTAAAATTTGACTGCAGCAATATTTTTTCTCGACGGCCGCATCATCAATTTTTGAATGCCGAATGTTTCATGTAAATGATCACCGAGGGTGACGATCGCATCGGTGCCAAATCCTTTGCCGCAATGAATTTCCCGGTTCAACCAGATATCCAGTTCTGCTATGCCGTCTTTTAGATGAAACGAGGAGTAGCTAATAAAGCCAATCGGTTCACCTGCATGTAGAATCAAAAAGCCTCTGCCATTTTGCGGTTGGGCGCCAGTAAAGTAATACTCTTGATAGTCCTCAAAAAACTCTGCTTCAGTGGCGATCGGTGCATTAGGATAAGAAGGTGGTCCGGAATGATATTTTGTGGTTTCAGAGTGAAAACACCATTGATAGATTGCTTCTTTATCTTTGATTTCCGCAGGGGTTAAAGTGACTTTGTTTCCTGTTAGCATGTAGCATACTCCTTTCGCTCTTCCTAATGTTTACCCCAATTATAGCGGATGATGTCCCTTAAAAACAAACTGTGTTTTTTCTTTACTTGAATCGAACATCGACATTTCTTAACTACTCATTGTTGCGCCAATAATCTTCCGATTGATTCCTCTATTTTTTCATCCTCTAAAAATTAAACTCATTTTCCCAATTAAAATCAGCAGATTCTTCCAAGCTGTTCGGCCAATGATGGCACCATGAAGGAACTCTAGGCGCTTCTACTCGATCTAAACTTGGTGTGTAAGGTTTGATATCTATTAGCGGCGTTTGGTCGTTTGCATCAATATAAGGAATAGAAAGAATTCCTTTCTCAATATCGACTGATAACACTTGAACAACACTTAATGCAATTGGATTTGGTCGAATGGGTGATCTCGTAGCAAATATTCCCATTTTTTCAGGCGCATATTTATAGGGGTGATCAGCATCCAAAATCATTCGATACTTTGCATCCGCAAAATCACTGAACCACCATACTAATTGAAGATGACTAAATCCTTCAATCCCTGCTAAAGCTGGAATATATTCTTTCTTAAGCCTGAGCAAGCATCCGTCCTCATTGTTTTGAATGATCCCGATCGGTTGTAGTTTATATTCTGTCATTTTCTTTCCTCCATTTCCTCTTTGTGCTCTCAGAATAGTGCCTGACACAGTGTGAGAGTCAAGAAAAAACAGAAAAAATCTGCTACTCAACGTTTTATGAGCGGTATTTGTATTTCAGTCAAATAATTACGTTCTTCCTGCTCATTCCAAGGACCGCGATGCACGATTTGCCTGTCTGGTCCGTCCATTTGGTAATAAGGATGTTCTTGTAGCCACTCAGCCAAGGACAAATAGACGTTGGCTATGTTGGAGAATGCACCGTACACCATCGTGCACGCCATAATTGGCACTGCCTCCGTTTCGTAGCTGGAAAATACTTTGGAATCTACCTGCAGGCCTGCTTTCACTTGCACACACAATTCAACATCGACATTTTTTTCTTTAAACTCTTGGTCGTGATAAATCGAAAATGATTGTCCAAAATTCTTTATTTTCTGATTTTCCATAAAAGTGGCTAGTTCTCTCCACAGTTCCGCTTCAGCAAAATAATTTGGTATGACTTTGCGAAGGGAGAGCACATGATAACTCGGGACTGCTTTCATTGTAACCTGATAATGGCGCTCTGTTCGTTTCTTCGTCAATTCTAATTTAGCCACTTCTAGTTTGATTAATTTTTGTTTTTCCGCTTCAATAGTCGTCTTAATCTCATCTCCTTTTCTTTCTAATTGTTCTGCAAGGAAGTCCTGCTCTTTGTTTTTCAGCAACACCGCAATTTCTGCTACACTAAAGCCGCTATCACGCAAATAGAGTATTTTATTGAGTTCAGGCAATTGAGCAGCCGAATATAGTCGATAACCAGTAAACGTATCAATCCTATTGGGCTTTAATAGGCCCATCTCATCATAGTAACGTAACATTCTGATACTCACTTGAGAGAGCTTTGAAAATTCACCTATCTTAAACATATGCACCTCCGATAGATGTATTATAAAACACTTTATCCACACTTCAATGCTACTCACTATAAAAAAACCGAAACAAAGAGTTCACTCTCTGTTCCGGTTTTGCTTCATTATTCAACATTCAACGAAAAATTCTTCTAACACTTCTTGCATTTCATAGGCATGTGCCCATTTGTTCCACCTACCTATTCACTGAGACGGCCATTCGGTGATAGGTATGGCGCTTGCCTCTGATGGCGATGGATAGTTGCAAGATGTTCTCGGGATCAGCGGTCCCAGAAAAACCTGCATCTCCGATATGATGAAGGTCGCAGCCGGCACGTTTGCTAGTCAATGCCAAGGCACGGATCGTACCTGTATCTGCACCTTCCTGTGTAGTGCCAATGGTGCCCATGACCAACTTCCCTTTTTGGTGGATAAAGGCCACTAGATCACTCATGTGTTGTTCACTCAGCCCAGGAATCGTTCCCGCAATGGGTACAAGAATAACATCGGCTCCCGCTTGAATGAATGCAGACGCAATTTCTTCATCTAACACGGGTTCATTGACACCAGCACCGTGCATTTTTCCAGCAATAATGATCCCAGAGAAAACCGCTCTTGCTTGTTTGATTGCCGCTGTGATCTCTTTATTTGAAACGGCAGTGGAAGGATTTCCTGTCAGACAGATAAAATCAAATCCAAGTGCTTCTGCGCGAGCCATGTTTTTCTTTGTTGCCAAACGCCCAGTCGCGATAGTTGTCAGCTGTTCCATCTGCTCCGCACAATCGTCGACAGGCTCAAGATTGACCCCAACAGGCCGCCCCGTTAAGCATTGCAAAAAGCGAATGGGGTCATCCGTTGTCGGTAATCCTTTGATAGCACCGTTTTCGCAATCAAATAGGTTGAGCAAAATCAAATCCGCCCCAAATGCAGCGACAAATTCAGCATTGGTGATTCCTCTAGACATTGGATCGATTTGGACATCATTTTCTGCAACGATCGTCCGCCCCGCACTTCCTCGGATACTTTCCAATAGCTGGTCTTTATCAAATGATTTAAAATCAGCTGCCGTGCAATTCAATAATCGTTTTGTCTTCATTTACTCCCCACTTTCTGAACCGAGTTCACTGGCTAATGTCCGATTATCCAGCATTTTGAAGAATGGATAATAGATGGCGATAGAAACCGTCAGATTCACCAGTTGTAAGATTGCCCCCGAAATATGTCCGCCTGTGGCTAGATAACCGCCGATGATTGGCGGCATCGACCAGGGAACCAAAACGACGGCAGGTTGGACGATCCCCATGGCAACTGTCGTATAAGAGATGATATAGCAAACGACCGGCGTCAGAATATATGGGAACAAAATCAATGGATTCATGACAACGGGCAATCCAAACATGATGGGTTCATTGACATTGAAAACCGTTGATGGAAATCCGAGTTTCCCCAACTCTTTTAAATACTTGCTTTTACTTCTGACTAATAGCAAGATCGCTAAGCCCAAAATCACCCCACTACCGCCAATCCAGACAAAGGTATTCATAAAGGTATAATTGATGATATGCGGAATCGTTTCGCCGTTTTGAAAAGCGATTCGATTCTCATCGATCATTTGAATCCATGTCGGCTGCAAGACGCTCAAGACCAAGTCCCACCCGTGGATACCCACTGACCAAAACAATGACGTAAACATAATGGCAAACAGTCCGCCTATAAAGCCTCCGCCAATGATCGACAATGGTTGTCCCACAAGACTGTACAGCAGATCATGAACATTCGTGTTACCGAATGATTCCACTAATAAACGAATCACCCAGAAAAGCGAGAGGCAAAAGAATGAGGGGATCAATGCAATAAAGGAGCGACTGACCGCCGGGGGAACGTTTTCTGGCATGCGGATCACGACATTCTTTTGCACAAATAGTCGGAAAATCTCCGCCGTGATTAGACTAGTGATGATTGCTACGATCAGCCCGCGGCTACCAAGATAAGACATTTGAATGCCGCCATCTTCAATCGGAGTGACTAAAAGAAAAACCGAAGCTGCCAATACACCGGCAGATAAACCGCTGACGCGGTAAGTGGTTGCTAAACTATACGCAATAGCAAAGGAATTGAACAGCGCCATCACACCAAAGGTCACTTGTACGACAAAGTCTAATTTGCTGCGCCATTCCCCGCCAAAAATACTCGTAACAAATAGGTTAAAGCCTTCCCATGGAACGTTAGATAAAATAACAAAAATGGAACCGATAATAATCAAAGGCATCGTGGTGACAAGTCCATCACGGATGGCAACTAGATGCTTTTCACCGCCAATTTTCATTCCCCATGGCAGCATTTTTTCTTCCATAAATTTCTTTAACGAATCCTTCATAAGCTTCCTCCTTAACCTTAAAAGAACGCTGACAGATTGCTTTCAGGTATCTTTTCGAAGTGTGAATAGAAACCAAGGCTTGCCACCTTCAAGAACCTAGGATTGAAGTGCTGATCGCCAGAACGCTATTTCTATGAACACAGTAAGAACGCATGGCATTGGATTTCTCAACTATGACTGCCTATTTTCCATGCGACTGTCCTCAACTGATCTTCACACCTGTTATTTGCCGCAAACGATCCTGCGCATGAACCGTTTCAAACGACAAAAAAGGCATTGGACAAGATTGTCCAATGCCTTTGGCATAGCAAAATAAGCGTCCAGCATCCCACGGTTTTTGCCCAAAAACCTGCCTAAATCTACTAGAAATCGACAAGGAAATCGGGTACAATAAACACGTTGATGCCTTTGGCGATCAACTATGGCAACTTGATTGGTCATCCTGCTTAGGGGTCTGACTGATCAGGGCCTCGTAAGTCTGCGCCAACAGAATTACGGGGTGCCTATTTT
>ERZ506952.549-NODE-549-length-12367-cov-15.8216_pt1 | contig 12367 bp, 10 predicted proteins | sample MGYA00512896_ERZ506952 | MGnify/ENA metagenome assembly ERZ506952 | reverse complement strand
ACAACCTCTGATAAACGGTGTTCAAAAGCCAGTTTCTCGGTATTAAGCCAAATTTATGCAAAAATGTGGAAAGCCATTTTCACAAAATTTTTCTTAATACTCGAAACTAAGCGACTTTTTCACAACCTCCTGATAAACGGTGTTCAAAAGCTTGCATCTGCGGTAATAAGCCCAACCAAACGAAAAATATAAGGAGCTATTTTTATTTGGCTGTTCTTATTACTTGATGCAGGGCAGTTTTTTCACAACCTCTTCATGCTGTTAAATGGCTTGCATAATGATTGTTAGTAATAGCCCCAATACATAACTGGCATTGAATAAGACCATATTTTTGATGGAATAGCTGAAACTGATAGGCTGGGGTAACGTTTGCTTGAATTGATCCAAATGCTTCTTCACAATTGGCAAGGTCAAGAAGGTGACCAAGATCGGCCATTCATAGATACCGCTCAACAACCCCATTAAAATCACGAAATAGCAAGCATACATCAATAGCTGGAATAAGACTGTTCCCGCAGGACGTCCGATATAAAAAACTAGTGTATAGCGATGATTTTCAATATCACGGTCAAGATCCCGCAAATTATTAGCCAACATGATATTGGCAATCGTAAACACCAAGGGTAAGGAAGCTAATACGATTGCTGCTATAGCCCAAAGATTTCCTACCAAATCAAATTGTCCAGATGAAAAGTTGACTGTCAGATCATAGACATCTGAACCGAATGTATTGACATAAACGACCATGGCAAAAATTCCAAGGCCCATAGTCACCCCACTGAAAATTTCCCCTAAAGGCATTCGAGATAAAGGAATCGGTCCGAATGTATAGAATACTCCAATAAAACAACAGATAAATCCCATCAAAAGTAAAAGCCAACCCGTATTGATCGTTAGAATAACGCCGATAACAAAAACAAATGCAATCATAGCTAAAATCATGTTTCGAATCAATACAGGAGATAGATTTCTGCGGCCAATGACATTTTCTTCATACTTATATACTTCAGAATGAGCCTTTTCATAATCCATGTAATTATTGATAGCGGTAGTCGCTAAATCAAAAACTAGCATTCCAATAAAAAATAAAAAAGTGTTTAGCCAATGTATCTCATGAAAAAAAGCGATAGAGAATAATACCCCTACCGCAAAAGGAAATACACTAGCCACCTTTGTTCGTATTTCAACTACTTCTAAAAAGATTTTTAGTGTCATGGTTCGTACTCCTTATTTTAGTTCAGAACGGTCACCCATCGTGTAATGGGAGTCCTCCGATAATTTGAAGGTGTCTTTGATTGGATCGGTCACATATACTTTATCGTCTTTTGTCACGAAGATCGCTTCCGTCCCGTTATTCAATTCGCTTTCGACGTATTCCAGTCCTTTTTTCACACCCATTGAAAAGACTGCTGTAGACAACCCGTCACCATCAATTGATTTATCTGTTATGATCGTGACACTTGCGATATCATTGTCGAACGGATAACCCGTTTTTGGATCAAACAAATGATGGTATTTTTTGCCATCTACTTCTAAATAACGCTCGTAAATTCCAGAGGTAACTAATGTTTTGTTCCGTTCTTTAATAGAACCTAAAACAGATCCGCGAGCCATGTTCGGATCTTGGATGCCGACTGTCCAGTCTTGGTTTTCGCCTCTTGGGCTGTGGCCTAAGACATAGACATTACCGCCCAAGTCAACGATGGCAGTGGTCACTCCTTGTTTTTTCAAGACTTTCACTACTTCGTCCGTAATGTAACCTTTGGCGATTGCACCTAAATCGATGATCATTCCTTTTTCTTTTAGATAAACAGTTTTTTCTTTGTCATTTAGTTCGATCTTATGATAATCCACTAATTTCAATGCCTGATCGATTTCTTCTTGGGAAGGTTTTCTGGCGTCATCAAAACCGATTCGCCATAATTGTGTGATTGCACCAATCGCCATATCGAATCCGCCTTGAGAATCTTGGCTATATTCGTAGGCCCGCTTGACTAACGTGTAGACGTCATCAGAAACTTTTACTGGTTTGATCCCAGCTTGCTCATTCACTTCATCGATCTCAGAACCTTTTTGATTGATCGTGATTTTATCACCAAGTTCTTTTACTCGATCGAAGGCAGGTTTCAATGCTGATTCTTTGCCTTCATCATACACACGGATACGAACGTAAGTCCCTAACAAGAACTGTTCATCAGAATATGGATCTTTCAATATCTTGGTAGCTGCTGAACTTTCAGTGGTTGTTTTATTTGCTGAGTTGCTGCAGCCAGTTAGCACCATAAAAGAGATGCCCAGTGTGATTAAGGAAAATAGTAGTTTTTTCCGCATCTTTTTCCTCTCTTCATTTTGAAAGGTGAGACGACTGCCTAATCTGGCTATCGTCCCACCCTCCAACTTTTATTAGTATGATTATGTGATTATTTTTCTGTTACGATATTATCTACTTCGATTGTTTGAGTGTCGCCTTTTTCAGCTGCATTCACTAATTGTTGTGCGTACATGATGAATGAATGTGAGCTGTGTGTAGCACCTGTAACAACTTCTACATTAGCAGGTGAGCCATCTTCTTCGCCCATTGCTTTGACGAATTCGTCGTTCAGAGTAGGGATGTAAGTTTTTGGTTCTGTACCGCTTTTTGCTTTCATATTTTCATTATATTCTGTATCATCTTGTTTTGATTTACCGTCTTTGTCGATATAATCAAAGTTTGATTCAGTTACTTTGCCGCCAGCAACTGTCATTTCGAATTGCACACGGTAGCCGTTAGAGTAGTTCTTTTCTTCAAGCTTGTAAGTGCCGTCTTTCAAATCAGCACCATTGTCGATTTCGATTGTATCTGTGTTACCAGCTTGAGCAGCTTGGATCAATTGTTGTGCGTAGTTTTGGAAGCTTTCAGATGAGTGAGTAGCTCCAGTTACGACTTCCACACCGCTTGCGCTTTGTGCTTTTAAGAATTGGTCATTCAACTCAGGAATGTATTTTTCTGGGTTTGTGCCAGATTTTGCTTCCATGTTTTTGTTGTATTCTGCATCTTTTGTTTTTGATTCGCCGTTTTCATTGACGTTATCATATTTTGATTCAGTGATTTTGCCGTCTTTTACAACCATTTCAAAGACTGCACGGTAACCATTTGAATAATTTTTTTCTTCTAATTTATATGTGCCGTCTTGCAAATCTCCGCCAGCTACAACTTTTGCAGATGATTCTGTTGTGCTTTTTGCAGTCGAAGATTGTGCTGTAGATGATTCAGAAGAAGAGTTTGAGCTTCCGTTGTCATCTGCGCCGCAAGCGCCTAACACTAGAGCTGAAAATGCTAATACGGCAAATCCAGTTACAAAACGTTTTTTCTTCATTTTAATACCCCACCATTCCATTTCTAGTCCACAATTTTTCTTTGTGATTCATTATACATTCTAATCTTTTTAGCCTATAAGTCAACTATTTTTGATAAATAACCCATGTAATATTTCAAACGTTTTCTTTCAGCAAATTTCGTGAAAAAACGCTTTATTTTAAAATTTGAAAAAAATCCAAAAGGAGTTAGACAAAAGAACAGAACATCTATATAATATATGGAGATTGTGTAATAAGTATCAAACTAAAAGAATTATCATATATTCATTATATAGATAGTCTATAAGGAGCGGATGATCAATGGCAAAGCAAAATATTGTCGTTGTAGGAGCAGGATATGCCGGTGTTTCAGCTACAAAATACTTGGCAAAGAAACTGAAAAAAGAAGATGTAGCAATTACTCTGATCGATCGTCATTCGTACCATACTATGATGACCGAGTTGCATGAAGTAGCTGGCGGACGTGTAGAACCAGAAGCAATCCAATACGATCTGCAGCATTTGTTTGCTCGTCAAAAGAATGTACAACTTGTCACAGACACTGTAATCGGTATCGATAAAGAACGAAAAATCGTCAAGACCAAATTAGGTTCCTATCCTTTTGATCAGCTGATCCTTGGAATGGGCGGAGAGCCGAATGACTTTGGTACACCTGGTGTCAAAGCACACGGATTCACCCTTTGGTCATTTGAAGATTCTGTAAGGATTCGGGAACATATTGAGAAGACAGTAGCAAAAGCTGCATTGGAACCAGATGATGAACTGCGTAAAGCCATGCTGACTTTCGTTGTCTGTGGTTCTGGATTTACCGGTATTGAAATGATTGGGGAACTGATCGACTGGAAAAATCGCCTAGCCAAAGATTATAAATTAGATCCAAACGAAATCACACTGATGGTCGTAGAGGCAATGCCGACGATCTTGAATATGTTGGATCGAAATGATGCTGCAAAAGCTGAACGCTATTTGCGTAAGCACAACGTGGAATTATTATTGAATGCACCAATCGTAGAAGTGGCTGCTGATCATATCAAATTGAAAGACGGACGCAACATTCCGACTCACACACTGATTTGGACAGCTGGTGTCAAAGGAACTTCTGACGCTGCTGACTTTGGATTAGAATCAGCACGCGGACAGCGGTTGATCGCCAATGAATATATGCAGGCAAAAGGCTACGAAGATAAAAACATCTATATCATTGGTGATTTAGTCTTTTATGAAGAATTCCCAGGAACACCGACACCGCAGATCGTTCAAGCTGCTGAACAAACAGGACACACAGCCGCAGCGAATATCGTGGCTTCGATCAAAGGCGGAGAAAAGCATAAATTTAAAGGAAACTATCAAGGATTTATGGTTTCTATTGGTGCCAAATGGGGGGTAGCTAACCTATTTGATAAGATCCATTTAAGCGGATTTTTAGCTATCGTAATGAAACATATCGTGAATTTGAAATACTTCTTTGATATTCGTTCTGGTTATTATATGTTCCAATATTTAATGCATGAGTTTTTCCATATCAAAGATGATCGCAACGTGACTCGAGGACATTCTTCTCGTTACGGCAATGTCTTATGGAGTGTGCCACTTCGTATTTTCTATGGTTTAGTTTGGTTCGTTGAAGCTTCCAAAAAAATCATTGGGAATGGTGAAGTGTTCAAACCAAGTACTTGGTTTGGTGAAGGATCATGGTTCACTGGAAACAGTGTGTTCCCTTGGACATGGGAATACAATGTAACAGATGTTGCCAGTGGTGCTTCTGCTGCTGGTGATGCAACCACAGCTGCCAGCGGAGCAGGGGCAAGTGCCGGAGAAGCAGCGACTCAAGCTGCACATTTTGGTTTGAGTTATGCATACGGTGAAGAACCAATGGCTGTGATTGAGAAGTCACCAGACTGGTTCACAAAGATCATGCAAGTGATCATGCCAAACAATGATGTAGCAATGTTCTTCCAAAAATTCATGGTATTCTTTGAAATTGCCTTGGCATTAGCATTGATTGCTGGATTATTCACATGGCTATGCAGTGCGACAACGATTGTATTGGTGATCACGTTCTGCTTATCAGGCATGTTTTACTGGGTAAACATTTGGTTCATTTTTGTTGCTTTCGCATTGATGAACGGTTCCGGACGTGCGATTGGGTTGGATCGCTGGGTAATTCCATGGCTACAACGTACACTAGGTAATTGGTGGTACGGTAGACCAAGTTCCCAGTACGGCAAGAAATAAATAGATAAAGAACGTTATTTGAATGCAAGATTTCAATAGAAAGGGGCTGAGACAAACCGTCACAGCCTCCTTTTTATGTAAAATTAAAGGAATAAGATGCCCGAGATAAGCCTCCATGAGCAAGACACAGGTGTCACAACCTCTGTTACAACCTCTTGTTATAAACGGTGTTCCAGAAGTAGCTTCTTCGAAAAATAAGCCGAAATTTCACAAAAACTTGAAAAGTAATTTTCGTAAATTCCTTCTTATTTCTTGAAGTTGCCCACTTCTGTCACAACCTCTTGTTATAAACGGTGTTCCACCTGCTGCTTCTCGGTAATAAGCCCAAAGAATTAGAAAACATGGAAAGCTGTTTTCTATTCTTCGTTCTTATTACTCAAAGCAAGACACAGGTGTCACAACCTCTTGTTTTTATGCTAAAATTGGGTGAGTTAATCTGGAAAAAGGAGAACAAAAATGAGCCTTAAAGAATTTGCTGAAAAAAGTCTGCTCAAACCTTGGGATGTTTTTATTATTTTGCTTTTGACTGTTCTTTCTTTTTTACCAGTCATGATTTTTGGTCTTCAGCAAAACACCGCAACAGCAGAAAAAGAAGCGGTACTGCGTGTGGATGGCACAGAAATCAAAACATTCCCTTTGATGGCTGGAGAAGAGAGCAACACATATACTTACAAAGATGAACACGGAGATTATAACTTGATCGAGATAGATGGCGATCGAGTACGGATAAAAGAAGCAGATTGCGATGACCAGATCTGCGTACGTCGAGGCTGGGCAACGAAAAATGGCGAAACCATCGTCTGTTTGCCACATAAATTAGTGATCGAAGTCCGTTCAACAGATGGAGGTGACGAAGACAGTCTGATTTATTAGACCTTCACACACCATGAGTAAATTACAAAAAATGATTTATATTTCGCTACTTGTTGCACAAGGAGTGATCATTGGTTTATTGGAAAATATGATCCCTTATCCTTTTTCTTTTGCGCCTGGTGCAAAACTAGGCTTAGCCAATCTAATCACGATCGTTGCCATTTTTACCATGAAAAAACAAGACAGCTTCTTACTACTTTGGCTACGACTATTCCTGACTACTTTGCTAGGCGGAACGATTTCCACATTCCTTTATAGTATGAGTGGTGCTTTGCTTAGTTATTTTGGAATGTTATTGGTCAAGCAATTAGGACCAAAACGTGTCAGTATCATCGGAATTAGTGCGGCCGGCGGTTTCATGCATAATGTCGGACAGCTTTTGATGGCTTCTTTCATTGCACAATCATGGACAGTCATGTTGTACTTGCCAGTCCTTTCAGTTTTAGGGATTTTATCAGGGATTGCAATCGGGATCGCAGCGAATTATCTTTTACGACATGTGCAGACACTTCAACGATTCCAAAAAGATTATGAGCAGGGAACCAAACAAAAATGGAGCCCAATGTTTACCAAAAAATAATCGTCACACAAGGAGTTTTTTTATGAAGCTACATCCAATGTGGGAAAACTATCCTGCTTTAAGTAAAGAATTGACAGAAACACTAAAACGGATGGAAGAAACTGTCCGCCTGAAAAACAAACCTGTCGAACAAGCAATCAAAGAAACGATCCATGCCGGCGGAAAGCTGTTGCGTCCTGCCTATCAGCTATTGTTCTCACAATTTGGACCAGAGCAAGATCGAGACAAAGCCATCGCTTTGGCAGCTTCTATCGAAATGCTCCATACGGCCACACTGATCCATGATGATATCGTTGATGAAGCGGATCTGCGACGTGGTCAGCCTAATATCCGTAGTCAGTTTGGTAATGTCGTTTCTGTCTATGCAGGAGACTATTTATTTGTCTGCTGTTTTAAACTATTGTCTGATTACTCCACTTCCTTGAAAAGTCTCCAATTGAATTCTCGCAGTATGGAAAAAGTATTGAATGGCGAATTAGGGCAGATGGATGATCGCTATAATTATGAACTTTCTGTAAAAGAATATTTGGAAAATATTTCAGGTAAGACAGCTGAACTGTTCCAATTAAGTTGTTCTGTTGGCGCTTTTGAAAGTGGAACAAGCGAGCGCTTCGCAAAAAAAGCAGGAGATATCGGACTTTCTATCGGGATGGCCTTTCAGATTATCGATGATATTTTAGATTATACAAAAGAGAGCCAGGAAATCGGCAAACCTGTACTAGAAGACATGCGTCAAGGGGTCTATTCTTTACCGTTGATCTACTCTTTGCAAAAAAACAAACCAAAGCTACTACCTTATTTAGAGAAGAAAGCGGCAATGACAGAAGAAGATGTCGACGCCGTACGCAAAATCGTTGAACATACAGGAGGCGTGGAAGAAGCTAGGAAGTTAGCGGCCTCTTACACAGAAAAGGCTTTGAAGGAAATAAAGAAATTACCTGCCACCTCTCTTCGAACAAAAGAGAATCTCTTTTCCCTTACCCAACTGATTTTGGATCGCAAAGACTGAATAGGGAAAGGTTCGATACGTAAATAAATTTCTCAGAAGGAAATCTACGTGTTTTTTGACAAATTGAATTGTAGTTCTTGTATTTATGATAAAAAGCAAAAATAAAGAGCAACGTCCGTTAGCGACGTTGCTCTTTTTTATCTTGAATATTTTTTTACCTTTTCGATTTCTTATAACTCATAAAAGTGATTCTTAAACCGATTACAAGTAATATAACGCCTGCGAGTGTTATCCAATTATTCGATTGACTTCCAGTTTTAGGAAGTGCTCTTTTTGATTTGTTTCCATTGTCATTGCTTGTTTTATTAGTTAAGTTAAAGTTCGTCCTGTTATCCGAACTTGTTTTTGAGAAGGAGACACTTGCATGACGTGTATCGCTTGTGGTAGACGACGTGTCTGTACTATCGCTTGAAGTTGATGAATCTGAGCTATCACTTGTGGTAGAGGATGTATCTGTACTGTCACTTGAAGCTGACGTGTCCGTGCTATCACTTGTAGTGGTAGATGAATCTGAGCTATCACTTGTGGTAGAGGTAGTATCTGTACTGTCACTTGAAGCTGACGTGTCCGTGCTATCACTTGTTGTGGTAGATGTATCCGTACTGTCGCTTGAAGCTGACGTGTCCGTGCTATCACTTGTGGTAGAGGTAGTATCTGTACTGTCACTTGAAGCTGATGTGTCCGTGCTATCACTTGTGGTAGAGGTAGTATCTGTACTGTCGCTTGAAGCTGATGTATCCGTGCTATCACTTGTGGTAGAGGTAGTATCTGTACTGTCGCTTGAAGCTGACGTGTCCGTGCTGTCACTTGTGGTAGAGGTAGTATCTGTACTGTCACTTGAAGCTGATGTGTCCGTGCTATCACTTGTGGTAGAGGTAGTATCTGTACTGTCGCTTGAAGCTGATGTATCCGTGCTATCACTTGTGGTAGAGGTAGTATCTGTACTGTCGCTTGAAGTTGATGAATCTGAGCTATCACTTGTGGTAGATGTATCTGTACTGTCGCTTGTGTCTGTCGTATCTGTACCATTGTCGCTGATAAATATTTCGTTAGGATCCCAACGATTGGTAGCTGCATCTAAAATCACATTTGTTCCTATAATCGTTCCGTCTTGGTTTTGAGTAATGCGGATAGTAGCATTAGGCGCAAGGATTGTTCCTTGAAAAGGAGCACTGATTGTCAAATCAGTCATCTCATTTCCAAAATTCCAAGAGATATTCGCATCCGAAAAATCTTCTGTTTCATGATTTGAACGATCATTGTATTTGATTGGTGACTGTACGTTCAATGCAGAAGAACTGTTGATGACATTAAATACAACTACTTGATCATTTGGATTAATGATTTGAAGTGGCGTATTCATCGTTAACACTTCTGCATCGATATTTACCAATAAAAACCCGGTATCTGATAAATCAGTTAAATCGATTGTCCGATTGTTCATGTCTGGAAAATCTGCAGCAGTATATGTTTTAGCTGGAGTGATCGTTGCAAGATCATTTGCTGCTACATTCAATTTAGCAAATTCCTGCTCGAAATCAATATATTCATGCCCAGCACGATCTTTATAAAAATCATCTGGAGTTAAGTGATCAAGCCTGGATCCATTGACTGTAGGATGACCATCTTGAAGTGCTACATCCACGTTACTGCCAACGACAAATTTATTCATTCTTGTGCTACCTGTAGGTATGCCTGAAGAATTAGCGAAAGAATCAGTTTTTTGTATATAATTTATTTCTTGGTTCAATAAACCTTCATGAAGCTCTGTACCAAAATTATTTTTTGCATCAAGTTCATGTGTTGCTATATTTCCGTCTGTATGTGCATTCACAGTTGTCTTATTTTTAGCAAATACGTGGAATTGACTAGCAATTCCTAACAAGCCATAGTTACCAGTTAGATCATTATAAATATTCCCAGGGTCTTTAGGAATGTATGTTTCCGCTGAAACGGCCACACCATACGAAAAGATATTGAACAACAAAGCAACTAGGACTAGTAAACTTGCCCTTTTTTTCATTTTTCCCCTTCCTTTCCTTTCAAACATTTTCCTATTATACTCTTTTTCTCCTAGTCTTAAACTGTTCGTTTGAAAAATCATTGTTTATTTAAAGAATATTAATGAAACGTTCATATTGTTGCTTCTTGTTCAATTGATAGTTCGACACTATCTTTTTCTTTCAATCTCCAAACTATTGATGATGGTGACTGTTAAAGTGTAAAAAATAAGGGTGTGTAGTAACATATAAGTAGGTATCCTAGAATTAGGAAAAAGTAAGTAGGATAAATAAAAAGGAGGAAAATAAATGGATTATTTAGATATGCTATGCGAGAGTGTGGATCGGGCATACGATCGGTTTGAACGTTTGTTTGAAGGCGTCTCTATTGAGGAGGCCAATCGTTTTCCAGTGGAAGATAGAGCCCCGCAGATCAAATCAATGACTTGGCTGGCTTGGCATACCGCTCGAGAATTAGATTTCCAGATTGCTGATTTAGCAGGAACTTCTCCAATTTGGCATAGTCAAGACTGGGAAAGCCGGTTTCCGATGACGATAGCAGATAACGAACAAGATTGGAAGCATAGTCTGGAACAAGCAAAGCAGATCCAAGCTAATCAAATAGAAGATCTGCTAGGATACTTGCGAGGAGCTGCTGATTTTGCTATTTCTTACTTAAGAAGGCTGGAACCTTCCGAGCTAGATGAAGTAATTGACGAGAACTGGACACCACCAGTCACACGAGGAATGCGTCTCGTTTCTATTATTGATGATGCTGCTATGCACTCTGGTCAGGTGATCTATGCGAGACGTTTGTTGGGATTAAGAGATTAAGGCACTAGCTAAAAAAGAACTTACGGCAAAATAAGTCGCAAGTTCTTTTTTGTTTTTATCGTTACCCATGGTCTATCTATAAGATTGAAAAAGGAAGCGGCCTGCTATCTCTTTTGATCGTGTAAACTGATGACTCTCTTGTTTTTTGCATTGATTCATTTAAAGAAAGTGTACCATGCTTTATAGATATTTTTAGAATACCTTTTTCTAGAGGATAGAGAAACTGTCAGCTGATAGAATAAGGAGAGTCTTTTGAAGAGAATTCAGAAAAAAGGACACTGTATGAGATCAGGTGTCCTTTTGTGAAATCTGATAATTATTGCGTACGGATAGATGTGAGACTGATTTCGCCAGAAGACAAACTCATCTTCTGTTCATTTGTTTGGACGATCAGTTCGCCATGATCACCGATTTCTTTTGCAAGACCGACATAAGTCGTTCCTTTTTGATTGAACGACACGGTTTTTCCCAATACGAATGATTTTTCTTTATAGAAGTCCAACGCTTTTTCTGGGTGAGAAAGATAAGTGAACAATTCTTGCCAGATTTTGCTGATTAGCTGATTCCTTGTGACACTAGCTTGTCCGTCGGGAAAGACAGAGATGGCTTTTTCTTGGAGATCAGCTGGAAAATGATTTTGAGGAACAGAAAAATTAAGCCCGATCCCAATGATGATATGACTGATCCTGCCGCTTTCCATATCACTGACTGCTTCAGATAAAATCCCACAGACTTTTTTTCCATCCATGTAGATATCATTGACCCATTTGATCGAAGCAGAACGACCGGTTACAGATTCAATGGCTTTCACACAGGCACTGGCTGCGATGATCGTATATTGAGGCAATTCATCAAACCGTTTGTCTGGATGGAGCAAGAGACTCATGTAGATTCCTCGTCCAGGTTCAGCGAAAAAAGGCCGTCCAAAACGTCCACGAGCTTGTTCTTGTGTATCAGCAACAAATAACTTCGAAACAGAATCTCCTTGAGCTGCTGCCAGTTTGGCATCTTTCATCGTAGATTCAGAAGTCAACATCGTTTGTACTTTCAAATCAGGAATAAACGACCGTAGCTCTTGCTGGATTTCTTTTGCATCTAGTACGTCAGAGGGCAGGTAACGATACCCTGTAGGCCCGTGCTCAAAACGATAGCCTGCCTTTTCCAATTCTTTGATGGCTTTCCAAATACTTGTCCGGGAAACTTCCAGTTGCTGTGCCAACTTTTCTCCGGAAAGAAAATCTGGTGTCTTTTTCAATAATTGAAGTACCTTGTCTTTCGTTGTCATGGCATCAAGCTCCTTTCCCATCCATTCTATCAGGAAGAAGGAGAGAACAAAATAGTTTTCGAAGAAACAACGGTTGATACATAAAGCAAAAACGAAAGAAGGAAAGAGAAAAAAGAAGAGGGTGGGCGTTCATTTTTTGGGCTCTATAATTTATGGGACTGATGAATCAGAATTGATTCTTCAGCCCCATTTTC
>ERZ506952.531-NODE-531-length-12771-cov-10.77_pt1 | contig 12771 bp, 11 predicted proteins | sample MGYA00512896_ERZ506952 | MGnify/ENA metagenome assembly ERZ506952 | reverse complement strand
CTGATCGAGCAAACTTTAGACCTCTCCCGAGAACTTTAAAAGCACCACCAAAGGCCGCAGAAGTCGCTGCACTTTTCGCCGCTGCCCAGCCAGCTTTCTTCCATGATTTTGTTTTTTTATAAGTCTTATATGCATCATAAGCTGCAAACCCAGCACCAACCGCAAACTAAACCCAATGCCCATCAGGGTCAACATTCATCACCGGATTATTGTCCGCGTAAGTATATCCATTCATAGTCAATGGATCGTCTTCGTCCCCTGGATCAGGATCAAGAGAGGTAAAAACTCCATGAGCCGGATGATAATAACGTGCCATTAAATAATACTGTTGGATTTCAGTATCGTACGTATATCCAGCATAACCATAAGGATTGCTTTTCGCAAGTTCGGTTTTTGCTTCACTGGTTAGAACGTTTCCCCAAGCATCGTAAGTGTAACTGGCTACTTGCTGGCCGTTTTCATCCGTCAATGCCACCACATCACCATGCCCATTGTAATGATAGTATACCGTGTTTTTTCCACTCTTCATAGCTAAGCGAATATTGTCATCAGAGTAGATATAATGACGTAAAACTTGCCCATTCGTATCTGTTTCATACAGCACATCAATGCTATCACCATCATAATGATAATTCATTATCTGCCCATTAACTTTCTTAGACAATCGTCGGTTGTCCTCGTCGTAAGTGTATGTGACAAATGGTTGGTTTTCTCCCTTTTTCGTCACCCCTACCAAGCGATCCGCTTGATCCCAAGCGTAGTTATATTTTTCATCACTTAGACGATTCCCATTTGCATCATAGGTTAGTGCTTGACCATTGAAGCTAATCAACTGGTTTCCGGCATTAAAAGCTGCTTGATGAGTTGTGTTGTTGATAGTTACACTTCCGATTGCACAACCGATTTCCATTTAAAAACTGCTTCAGAAATATTCTGAACTTCCGCTGATTTTACAACTTCAGGCTCACTTGACACATTAAATAAGATTCCACCTATCAAAGCAAGTGAGATCATACAAAGAACAGCGAATGTAATGATTTTTTTCAAATCTATAGTCCAAAAGCATTGAAGTGGTTTCCGCTTTATACAAAGAAAGTCGAAGAGAAATTACCCTCTTCGACTTTTCTACTTGGAATGAAATTGAAAGGTCATTCAAAACAGCATAATCCATTGGTTGAAAATTAGGCAAGTCCGTTTATTTTTCAAGCTTTGCAACACAACCTCAAAAACCTTGATCAGAATAGATACTTGTTAATTTTTTTAATTTCTTTTTTGTTATATATAATCCCGAAACAAATCTCTGTTGAAGATCTAGATTATTGATATTTGATACCCAAATAAAATCATAGTTATTCTGAAAATCTTCTATACTATTTTTTAACTTTTCAGACTTTATACTTAAAAGGAATATATCTTCAAAGACTGTGTCCATATATAGGAATCTATCAAAATTTTCAGAGAATATCATAAAAGGATACATTGTATCATTTGTATAATTCCCCAAGAAATTTTTTAACAATTTTTTATCGAAAAAACACTTCTTACTATATTTAAAGAAGTAATCATCATAATAAACATAAATATTTTCTTCAGTTTTAAAAATCAATTTTAATATCTTATTTATATCTGCAATTGAAATATTTGAATCACCAAAAAAATTATAAAATTTTTCTTGTTGGAAAAATTTTGAATACATATCTTTTTTTAGATTAAATAATTTATTAAGGTTTTCTCTTATATACTCATAATCTGCCATATTACCACCTACGGACTCTAATTTTAATAACTTTATTTTTACCCTTGGCATTTTTTATTCCGCTAAAATAGTCATAAGTGTGATCTCCTGACTTTGCCTTCCCTCTATAAACATATCTTTTATTACTTTTTGTATAATGTACTACTCGTTTCCCATTAGAATATGTTTTTGTTTGTTTGTAACCACTTTTCTTAAGTGCTTTACCAAAACTTCTCACAGATTTGTTAACTCTGATATTTTTAACACTAGAACCTCGTTTAGTTACGTTAGACCATCTTAGGTTGGAAGCTGATCGAGCAAACTTTAGACCTCTCCCGAGAACTTTAAAAGCACCACCAAAGGCCGCAGAAGTCGCTGCACTTTTCGCCGCTGCCCAGCCAGCTTTCTTCCATGATTTTGTTTTTTTATAAGTCTTATATGCATCATAAGCTGCAAACCCAGCACCAACCGCAAACTAAACCCAATGCCCATCAGGGTCAACATTCATCACCGGATTATTGTCCGCGTAAGTATATCCATTCATAGTCAATGGATCGTCTTCGTCCCCTGGATCAGGATCAAGAGAGGTAAAAACTCCATGAGCCGGATGATAATAACGTGCCATTAAATAATACTGTTGGATTTCAGTATCGTACGTATATCCAGCATAACCATAAGGATTGCTTTTCGCAAGTTCGGTTTTTGCTTCACTGGTTAGAACGTTTCCCCAAGCATCGTAAGTGTAACTGGCTACTTGCTGGCCGTTTTCATCCGTCAATGCCACCACATCACCATGCCCATTGTAATGATAGTATACCGTGTTTTTTCCACTCTTCATAGCTAAGCGAATATTGTCATCAGAGTAGATATAATGACGTAAAACTTGCCCATTCGTATCTGTTTCATACAGCACATCAATGCTATCACCATCATAATGATAATTCATTATCTGCCCATTAACTTTCTTAGACAATCGTCGGTTGTCCTCGTCGTAAGTGTATGTGACAAATGGTTGGTTTTCTCCCTTTTTCGTCACCCCTACCAAGCGATCCGCTTGATCCCAAGCGTAGTTATATTTTTCATCACTTAGACGATTCCCATTTGCATCATAGGTTAGTGCTTGACCATTGAAGCTAATCAACTGGTTTCCGGCATTAAAAGCTGCTTGATGAGTTGCGTTGTTGATAGTTACACTTGTTCGGTTTCCAAATCCATCGTAGGGTGTAATTTATATCATTCGAGAAAGTAGGTAAAAATTATTGAAAATTGCATATATCCGAGTTTCATCGATCGATCAAAATGAACAACGTCAAATTGAAGAAATGAAAAAGTTTGGTGCTGAAAAAATTTTTATAGAGAAACAATCTGGAGCGACTATTAGTCATCGTCCAATTTTCCAGGAAGCTTTAGATTTTGTTAGAGACCAAGATATTTTTATTGTGGAGGCCATCGATCGACTTGGACGAAATTATGACGAGATTATCGATTCAGTTAATTATTTAAAGAAGAAGAATGTGCGGCTTATTATCACCAGTTTACCGATCATGGCTGAAGCAATCGGAAATCCTCTCCTGGATAAATTCATCAAAGACCTAATCATACAAATCTTGGCCATGATTGCCGAGCAAGAACGGACAGAATCTAAACGACGTCAGGCACAAGGGATTAAGATTGCTAAAGCAAACGGTGTCTATAAAGGTCGTCCTAAGTTATACAGTGCAGACACAAAAAATCCCCAACGACGCCTTGTTTATAAAAGCATCATTCAGGATCTTGAGGATGGCGTTGCGATTGCTAAAATTGCGAAAGACCACAATGTTACAAGACAAACTGTTTATAGAATAAAAAATGAACAAACACCTAATGTAATATAAATTGAATACTAATATTATTTAATTGCTCCATAAGCTTACAAGATTTATGTCATCGCTACTAGGTCGAAGCTCTGTTTCCTTATCTATTTTCACTAATACAGGAATACTTAAAGCACTCCCTGTTATAATTGCTTCGCCCTTTCCTAAACTAGGAATAAAATTGTAAGAAGCTTTATCTAAAGTTGGCATTGTCTTTTCTAGCATGCGTAGATCATTTTCATTTACTAAACGATGAATTAAATAATTATGAGTTTGCGAAAGGATCGTAGGTGAGATATCAGCTGGCCTTTGACTTGATAATGTTAAATAAAAGCCAAATTTTCTTCCTTCTTTTATAATTTCCTCAAATACTGATAATCTATAATCTTGCCAGCTATCTCCATTATTTTTATACTCCGAATTTAATATATTATGAGCTTCATCAATTATTAAATGCTTTGTTCCACTAACTTTCCTTCCTGCAGTTTTTGATTTTTGTTCATCATAAATCATTTTAGACAATAACATTGGTACTAAACGAGTAATTTCTTGATTAGCATGAACAAGAGAAATAATATTTAAAGTTTTATAGCACCCTATAGCCTCTTCTTTAATCTCTATAACTTTTTCTAAACTTTCTAAAGAAGAATTAATCCTATTAAATAGTGGATTTAAATGTTCCCTATTAATTTTTCCCCATGCTGTTCGATGTACCTTTTGGAAATCTAGAAATATTTTCAATTGCTGTAAAGGATTACTTTTATTATTATCAAAATACTTCTTTAGCTTATTAGAAATATTAGTTATTCCAGATCGGTCCAAATCACTTTCAGGAATGTTTTGTTCGGCACCATTATTGAACCAGATATCTTTAGATTTAATTCTAAAGTTTCCATTATTGCAATGGACAATCTGATCTAGATATTCAAAATCTACATCTTTATTCAAATACTTCTTCGCTACTTCTAACCAATCTTGTAGACTATCTCATTCACAGAAAATCCTGTTGTAAGAATTTTTTTTAGTGTTCCTGTGACATATAATCCGAAATTGAAAGAAGGATCGTTTTGTTTTTCCTTAAATTCTCTAATTGAACTTCTTAAAAAAGGTACTTGTGTTGCAGAACGAGCATCAAATAATATTGATAAAATATCTGAATCAAATAAATACTCTTTTTTTATCGGAATTTTAGAACTTTTGTCTTCATTTCTAGTATTTATTTCAAAAAGTGTTTTATTACATTCGCGAACTCCAAATATACCTCTTTGAGTTTTTTCATTTATATCAGGAGAAGTATATTCACCATTAAAATCTATTACAAAAAATTGGGATTTTTCTACAATTCTTTCATAGTATTCTGAATTGAACAACTCTAAGTACAATTTGTGTAATGTATTAGATTTACCACTACCTGTATTACCAAATATACCGATATGAGAAGCAAAAAATTTGTTAATTGATAAACTAATAGGTTGATTTTCTAAAATAGAATATCCGATCTTAATAGAATCTATTTCATTGTTGACACCATAAATAACTTTTAAATCTTTTATATTCGTTAACGATACTTCATTTCCAATCATGGGAACATATTGACTGGTTAATTGAAATTTATCGTTTTCGATTACGCCCTTTGTTTTCAAAGAAATAATTCTGTTTATTGATTGCTTTGAATATCTGTTATCAAACTCTTCACTTTTAATCGAGTTTTGTTGATCAATTATTTTTTCATTGATTACAGTAGCAATAATTTTATTATCATTTTGGTTTATCGTAAGATAAGCACCAATTTTAGGACCTATTAATGTGTCTCCATACCAGAAAAATTCAGAATCATTAGACATATGATACATACCTACTTGAGCAATATCTCCATCCACTGCAGTAATTACTCCTAACTTTTTACTAGGGTTAGTCATCCTTACTATCTCCTGTCGTTACATTATTAAGGATAGAATTTAGATTTTTTAACGTGAAAAATTCCTCTCCTTTATGATTTTTTTGTTTATAATTTTCCGAAAAATCTTTAGGGGTCAATATATGTAAATTATATTGACCAACTTCATTCAATAAATTACTTGCTATTTTATCTTTGTCAGCCTCATCAAATGCAAAAATATACGTCATTAACTCTGGATTCTGCAACGCGCGTTTAAGCATTTTTGCAATATGTTTATCTTGAAAAGAAAAACCTATTACAAATAATATAGTTTGTGGTTTATCTAATTCAAGTTGAAATATCCGTAGCATTTCATGAAAATGATTACTTAAAAATGTTTCTTCTTCTTCTCTTCCAGTTGGTTTTACAACACAGGGATTTTCTATGACATGATTCCTAATATACAGAAAATCTTCATCTTTTTCCCAATTTACTGAACCATGCGGTTTTATTAAAGTTAGAGAAGGTAGCTCATTTGTATAGTTGTCATTTAACCCCTTGTAAGATACTGTCCTATTATAATTCGTACTTTCTAATTTTCTATCGAAATATCCACTTGCCCCATCATTAAATACAAATTTAAAGTTCTTTAGAACTTTATCTGTTGCTTTTTCAATAAACAAATCATAATTTGTTGTAAAAATATTGGCTGTTCGAGGAATTTGTCTAGAATTTGATAGATACAAAATACCAATAATATTTAAAATAAATTCTCTATACATTCTTAGTGTATCGCATATTTCAGTATCATCACAGAATTCATTTGTAACTAATTTACCGCTTATTGATTTTACTTTTTCTAATAGTTTTCGATTTTTTTCTGCTTCGCTTTTACCCTTTATACTTCCCATTAACGGAATAGCTGGATATGAAACCCCTGATCCTAACAAAAAATTTACTCTTTTCGTAGTAGCATATTTTCTAATATTTTTTACTAAATCATCATCTTTGTTATCCTTTGGCATTGTATTCTCCCAAATATATATTTTTCTAATATTATACTACAAGTTCATAGTTAAAAAATAACCTATCATGCCTAAAATTGATGACCTCGAAGTAATACACATATTCTAATTATAGTTCAACGCCCAATAAGGTATACTCTGTTGTCCTCGAGAGAGAGTAACTTTCTGACTTAATTAATTGAGCCACCAAAAGAGCTATGAAATGAGGAATCAAAAAGGGATCAAAAACTTTTAAGTTTCTGACCCCTAATACAATTTCCCTAAAGTTGATAACTGGGATTTTTACTTGAAAAGTGGTTCCGATTTTCTCCATGCAAAAAAAGCGTCCAGAAAACAATTGGTTTCTGAACACTCTGTATTCTGTAAGAAGAAAACGTTCAAGTGTTTTAAGACACATTGAAGATGAGTGAAGGTTTTGGTTTCATACTCAAATCATATCCACATAATTCCTTAAAATAAGTGTCATAATCATTCTCGGTGATCCGAATGATCTCCTCATCAGAAAAATCTTCAAATCGAATGAGTTCTGCGACTATGCTCAACTTGGCATCTATTCCTAAAATTTTCGGAAATAACTGCCAAAATGTCTCTTCAGAAAGTCTCTCGATCACTTGTTGAAATCGTTGCAACTGATCCTTCAAATAGGTTTCTAATTGCTGTCGCTCTTCTCTTCGGTCTATCTCGTTATAAAGTGAATCAAATCCGGCGAAATAGTCTTCTTTATTTGTAATCATGTTCCTTCTCCTTTCTTTTTTGTTTATTCTAATCCTTCTATTGATTGATCCGTCTTCGAGAAAAAATGTAACTTCTGCTTCACTCGCTCCCAGTCTTTCTCATTAAGAGGAGATAATCCTCGATTAATTCGTATTCAAAAATATAGGGTCGATAGTTTGTGACGATAAAATCCGTCTTCCTAGATTTCAGGAGCTCTTCTGTTAGTTCATGTAACAACATACTTTTCTCCAAACAAGCGCTTCTCTGCCAACAAAGCTTGTTTTTTTGTAATATAGTTGTGGGGCTAGGAAAGAAAAGTGGTAGCCTTTCTAATCGCCAATCAACTGGATTGTATCGCCAAAATACCCCTTCAAGACTTTGACGTCCTTCATGATCGTTCGGCTACCAAAGCCAGTTGATTTTACTAAGATGGCGACTGTCCCTTGTTCAGTCGTTTCTAGGATTTCTAAAAGCTCAAACCAACAGGTAGTTTTGGCAGAAAAAATCAGTTGATAGAAGAGTGTGTTCATCAGGAATAAAGCTCTTTTTGAGGTTAATTATCTGGTACTAAACTCAGCTCCCAAGTAAGCGTCGTTTTGTAACTAGTGGCACTAGGGGTTGCGCCTTTTGGTACTTCTAGAGCAACACTTTGTGCGGCCGTGTCGGCGTCCCCAAAACGATAGATCCACGTGCCCTGCCCTTCAGGACCTTGCGCTTTTAATAAGGTTCGTTTGGCGCCACCTGGGTTGAGGACCATTGGCGTGGTGTGTTGCAGGCCAGGGCTCGTTCCGCCTTGAGCAGTGGTGACTTGTTGGTTTTGTAAGACTAATCGGGCACCCGACAATTCGCCGTCAGAGCCAGTGAATTGTTCATTTTGACGAACCGACAGTTCCCAGCCATCACGTGATTGTGTCGGACGTCGATCGCTGAGTTGGACATAGTTTGGTCGAGCTTCTCCTTCGAGTATCGTGCCATCTTCAGCTAATAACTGCTGTGGTTTGGCATAATAGGTTTGATCTTTGGAAGATATCACTTGTGTCCCAAAGTAAAAGCTAGAGGCAAAGTCTAGACTAAATAGGCCTTGATCTTCTGGTAATACCGGCGGATTCTCTGGATTGACTTCTGTGTCGGGATCAAGAGGATCGACTGGGCTTACGATCGCCAACTCTTCTTCATAGTTCGCTTGGATGACCGTATTAGAACTCCCCATCGTAAACGTCGTGGACTCTGAAGTTGTATCCGCTATTCTTGCACCTGTTCCAGATACGACTTCCCAGGAAACAAAACGGTAGCCCTCATTGGGCTTGGCTTGAATATTTATATTGGTATTTCCAATTACTTTTCTTTCTCCGCTATATTCTTCATTGTCTAAAAATACCTTACCAGCATTCTCTAAATTACTAGTTGTTGTCAAAGTATTTATTTGAGGATTACTTGTTTCATAATCAATGTCGTAACCATTTAACGGATGATTATACTCTAAAATAGAGCTTGATCGCGTTAGAATGTTAGGAAACGCTTGTTCTACATTTAATGGTGGTGCATAGTGATTGTTGGCTTGGTTTCCACTAAAATCTACCGCACTTGAGATTCTTTGGTTATTTATTAGTGATTTAAAATAAATCCCACCACCAATTTGGGCATGATTATTCTTAATTTCGCCGCTAGTCAAATCAATACTCCCAGATTGCCCAACATAAATTCCCGCTCCATTTCCCCCTTCATTTCCAATAATCGATCCACCGGTCATTGAAAAAGTCCCTTGCGCAACACGTACACCGCCGGTTTTTGAGTTTCTTATTGTCCCACCACTTTGAACAACTGTTGCGGATTCTGAATTCACGAGTATACCTTGGGTGCCAGAATTCTCAATTGTCCCTCCTTCTATTCTTAAATTGGTATTATTTGCAGAATTAAGGATATCAATACCGCTCATTCCCGAATTACTTATTACCCCATTCCTAATAATTGATGTTGTTGAATCACTAGCTAGAATTACGCCTTGTAGACTAGATCCATCAATGGTTCCTCCATTCATAATAAATGATCCTCTAGCTCCCGAAACTAACCATATTCCGATTTGTCCTCCAGAGATTGTACCCCCGTTCATCGTAACCGTTCCTGACCAAAGTTGTACTCCAGTGATCTCAAAATCCTTAATCGTTCCTCTATTGATAACCATCTGAGCATTATTACTTATATCGATAGACGCTCCATCAGACGGCTTACCATTCTGGACAACTCCACCATTTAGTGTGAATAACCCTGTATTTCCAGTTACTCTCACTCCACCTCCATCAAGGATAACATTGTCACTCAAAGTCAATTGACTATTCGTTACTAAAAAATGCTGCTGAGGCCCAGAATTAGTTAATGTCCGAGAACTAGTAGCTTGTAATCGAATGTTTCTTCCTTGCGGAATACTAACTCTTGAGGTAAAAGCAAAGGAGTTGGTTATTGTTATAATCGTTTCTGTATTTGCCACAGCATTTGAAACCGCCGTCTGCAAACTTGCGAAGTTTCCAACACTAACATTATTGCGTTGAATCGGGGTGTCTTCGTAATCATCATTTTCTAACGAACCTTCATCCTGACTATTTTCTTCAACAGAATCACTTAACGAGTCATCTGTAGAATCTTCATTGTCTTGTAGGACCTGTATTGTAGCAACAGAATCATCTACCACTACTTCATACGTTCCTTCATCTTCAAAGGTAATCGGAAGTGAAAATGTGTCTTGTGCCTTCAAGGAAGTAAGTACCCATTCTTGATTTGAGGGACCACTTTTCAAGGATATTCCTGCTGGAAGATTTTTTTCTAAAATAGTTGCTTCATTCGGTACAGTAAGCTTTACTTCAGAAACTTCTTTGTCTGAAAAAATCGTCATTTCCATTTCATCATTCATATTCACTCGCTTATGTGGCTCATGCCAAGAAAAACGAGGTTCAGATAAATCTATCACATCAACTAAATTAGTTAGAGCTGATTGATTCATCGGAACAGTTTTTTCTTCATCTACAGTTTCATTCGTTTCCGCATAGACTTGTATTATGGACAATGGCATTGTTTGACATAGTAAAAGAAAGGTACCACATAAAGCGACTTGTTTACGAATATTTACCATTCTTGTTTCACTCCTTACATCTCTTGCTTTTTGGCTTGTTTTCTTTGTTTAATGATCAGATAAAGAATCACTGCTATCAGTAAAATCACTAAACTGATTGCCCCGATCATCCACCAATTGGTATTGGTATCGATCGTCACATCTGCTCGATTGAAGCTACGGGCGGTTTCTGCTTCAATCGTGAATTCCCGTTCCCATGACCATTCTTCTTCACCAGAAGTCGCAGTCATCTTCAATAGATAGTCTCCGGCCACAAATCGGTCCCCTTCTAAAGAAATCTGAAAATCAAAGTGAGAATTTGGTGCCATCTGCATCATTTCATCACTGGCTTCATAGAGGACTTCCTCTTCTCCCACACGTTGGATCGTTGCGTCAATCGCTAGGCGATTCACAAATGTTGGGATGAAGTTTTGGATTTTTGCACTGATCACATTTCGATAGTTCAGTTGATCCGCAAACACATCTACTAATTCGAGGTCTGGTTTGACTGCATTTCGAGAATTGCTGACAACGACTCCGACAACATAGGCAAACTCATTTTTGATTGCCACGCCTTCTTCATTGCTAGTCGTTTCTTCTTGTTCCTCTTTGACTTCCGTAATCCGCAGGCCGCCAGCTAGAAATCCTTCAAAAAGCTCTTCAGGCATATGTAAAGGAACCGTGATTGTTTTCGTTTCATTTCCTGCTAGTTCAATGACACCCGAAGGATCGATCAATTCATCTAATGAATACATCAGACTATTGTCTGGTTCTTGGGCATCTTTGCCATACTCAACGACCCCATGGACATTGGTATACGCGGTATGAGGCGTGACTTGTACTTGAATCGGTTCACTACTAGCATTTTGTAGTTTCAATGCTAAGGTCTCTGTTTCTCCGGCAGCTAGATTCAAATCAAAATAACTAGTTGAGCCTTCAATTTGACTTTCAGGGAACTCTGGTGTGACATAAAAAGAAAGTGTTTCCTCTGCTTGGACAATAGATGGAAATAAGAGAAGTACGAAAGAGACTAATGGCAAGTACCACCGAATGGTACGAAGAGGACGAGGTATGAGCGCTGATTGTTTCAAATGTATTCTCCTTTCTTAGAAAAAACAGCGTCGCAAATTTCTGCGACGCTCTCATGTGTTTCACATCAAATGGAGCTGATTAAATTACTCGTTTCCCTCTGGATTTGTTTGATCTGTATCTGGCTCTCCTGCATCGTCATCTGGAGTCGTCGTTAATTCCCATGTCAATGTGGATGTATACGTTGTGGCATCTTTGGCTGTTGATCCTGGAATTGATAATTGAATTGCATTATTCGTGACGATACCCTCTGAGTCTTGTGCATCTAATGATGCTTGATCTCCCCATACAACAGAAGACGCACCGGCACCTTTTCCTTCAGAAGCAGTCATAACAGAAACTGCACCTGCATTTGGAATCAATTTTAAACCAGCGGTATGATTGACGGGGCTATTTGCTTGATTGCTTCCTTCGTATTGAATACGTGAGTTGACCAGCTCGATTTGAGCACCTGTCAAAATATTATTTTGAGTACTAGAAGTAAAATCACTTAAACTTACTTGTAGGTCCCAACCAGCATTGGTTCCACGTACATCTTGAACTTGGGCAAAACTGATATAAGGAACTTCTGTAGGCCCATCTTCTTCAGGATTGGCCAATTTCGCCATCTCTGCGACCATATTGTAGGTTTGGTCTTGGTTGGAGATGACTTGTGAGCCAAAGTTCATTGTTGGTGCTTGTACAATCGATAATGGACCAGTAACGGGGTCGACAATCGGCGGAATAATCACATCTGGATCAGGTACAGGGGGAATAACTTCTAGTTCGCCTTCTTCATCGGCTGTAAATTGAATCTGACCGTCGGTCGTGACTTTTCGTACTTCTGTTGTAGACTCATCCGCAGAATCTGTTGTAGCGTCATCAGCAAAGGCCGAAACGGCGCCTCCTGCTAAAATAGTAGTTGATAGTGCGGCAATGGTCGTTAGACGAATAAATTTCATTTGATAATTCCTACTTTCTTTTTGTTTTCATTTTTTTATTGTTTGTTTTTCCGTTTCCACAAAAGGAAAACGAAACTGATTAGAAGACCACCTAGCCAGATGAGCCATGAATTCACAATTTCATTTGTTTGTGGCAATGTTCCACCTGGTTTAGCGACTTCAGTTATTGGCGGTCTCACAATACTTTCGGGTGGTGTTGGATCAGGTGTACCGATGGGTTCATATACACCGGTGAAACCTATTGTGCCATTTGTCTCAACTTGTTGAACTTCTTGAGCAACGGCCATATTGGATGAAAAGGCAGTAATCATTAAAGTGGCTATAAACCATCCTTTTATCTTTTCAAACATGTCCTCCCCCTTATTTGGTCTCATAATTCTTCGCTATTAGATTGATCATTACTCATGTCTGTCAAAACTAAGAAATCCTAAA
>ERZ506952.528-NODE-528-length-12836-cov-9.1273_pt1 | contig 12836 bp, 8 predicted proteins | sample MGYA00512896_ERZ506952 | MGnify/ENA metagenome assembly ERZ506952 | reverse complement strand
GATGCTCTATGGCTGCTGAGAATCATTATTTTTATGTCTTGCGTTGCAACGATCAATCCTTCTACGGTGGTTATACCACTGATTTGAGTCGCCGCTTATTAGAGCACAACAAAGGGATCGGAGCAAAATATACCCGTCCTGCCAGTCGCAGACCATTACAAATGATCCACGCGGAAAGCTTTTCTACTCGCAGTGAAGCCACTCAAGCAGAAGCAGCCTTCAAAAAATTGTCTCGCAAAAAGAAAGAGGCCTACCTGAGCAGCCATAGCGAGAGTAATGTTATCTGACCAAGCATACAAAAAACTACCTGCGCACGGAAGATTCCTGGTTGAAGGAGCTTTCTTTCGTGACTTAGGTAGTTTTCTTTTATGGTTATTCATTCCTATTCGGTAATGCCCATTGGGTTTGACTTTTCCCAAATTCTTTCGGGATCACAGAATCAACGGATTGATATTCGAGGGTTTCTTGGGTCTTTGGAATCGTAATTGCCGTTAAATAGTTGTTGGTTTCGGAATAGAATCCAATTGTTTCAAAGGAAGGATCCGTCAAATGGTATTGAACCCCCTGCAGTTTAGCAGTTGTTTCCTCTTCCACAAATGTCGGTTGATAGCGAGCATAGTAAATCTGGGCGCCCATTTTAAAATATACGGAGTTATGAGCAGAACCAAGATATTCAATCTCCCGTTCCACCGGTATTGCTTGATAGATCCCTAAAGTTTCAATCGCTTCATTGCTTTGGATGCGCTGATAAACTGCTGTAGTATCAGATTCGTAATATTTATAGCCTAGAAATATTTTTTCGCGGTCTCGGATATTCGGTGTGATCAGTGCATTATACGTTTTGAATTCACCATACACTTGATCTCCAATAAAAAAGCCTAGCAGACACGCAACGACTATGCCGCCAAGCAATAGCGTCACTTTCGGGTTACGGTTTTCTCGATAAAGCAGAACCATCAGGAACCCTAATAATGCGATCAGACCAACCACCATGAGAATTGGTAGGATCACATAGTAAAAACGCTCACTTTGCAGCCATTTTTCGCTCGTCATAAATGCAATCATTTTTTCTTCCCCTTCGATTCCTCCCTGCCCACTGTTTTTCCATTGGTCAAACAGTAGAAGGATCGTCCTTTCATCCCTTTTCTTGTCAGTGACTCTTACGACGCACAATTCACATGTAAATTCTTATGAAATTAATTTTACCATAAGTATGTATAAAAGATAAGTATTCGTTGGATTGCTTTTCACGACCAGCATCCATTGACAAAAGGAGGGTTTTATCAGATAATATTAATGCTAATCGGGAATGAATGTCTCCCTCAGTTCTTACTGAAACCGCAATTTTGCTAATGACTTCTACCACTTTTTTTTAGTGTGTAGTAGTCATTTTTTATTTTCACTCGTTCGTCATAGTTGCAAGAGCATTATTCCTATCTTTTTTAAAGGATCGTGATAGAAATGAAGAAACAAGAAACAACGTATTTTGAACTAACTGCATTAGGTTTGCTCAGTCTGGTGATTGGGGTGCTTGCTGGAGCTGTTGACACTTTCTTTGGCAAAATTTTGCTGTTCTTAAGTGCCTTCCGTGAAAGTCATTTTTTGCCATTGATTCTCTTCTTACCAATTATCGGTATTTGCTTTACTTACCTTTTCCAAAAGTATGGCGATCGGAGTCCTCAAGGAATGAACTTAGTGTTTTTAGTCGGGCAGGAAGAAGAAAAAGATATTCCGCTGCGTTTGATTCCTTTTGTAATGGTGGGAACCTGGCTGACGCATTTATTTGGAGGAAGCGCAGGCAGAGAAGGAGTTGCGGTTCAGTTAGGTGCCACCATCGCCAATCGTTTAGGAAATTGGCTGCGACTAGAAAAGTACGCCAGCACCCTGATCATGATTGGGATGGCTGCGGGATTTGCTGGTTTATTTGAAACCCCCATCGCTGCGACGTTCTTTGCATTAGAAGTGCTTGTCATCGGTAAATTCAGTCATCATGCCCTCTTACCTGCTTTGCTGGCTGCTTTCACTGCTAGTACGACTTCTCAATGGTTAGGTTTAGAAAAATTTAGTCTTATGTTGCCTCAATCCGTCGATTTGACGATACCTGTTTTTCTGAAATTACTTGTGATTGGGTTGATTTTTGGTATGGTTGGCGGCAGCTTTGCGGGCTGTTTAGAAACGATGAAACGCATCATGAAGCGGCGCTTCCCGAATCCACTGTGGCGTATTGGGATTGGCGCATTGGCGTTAGTCTTGCTTTTTGTTCTGTTTTATCAAGGGCGTTATTCAGGCTTAGGAACAAATTTGATCAGCGCGAGTTTCACGAATCAACCGATCTATTCTTATGATTGGCTGCTTAAGTTGGTGTTGACCGTATTGACCATCAGCATTGGTTTTTTGGGTGGAGAAGTCACCCCTTTGTTTGCGATTGGCTCTTCTTTGGGGGTCGTGTTGGCGCCACTGTTCGGACTGCCTATCGAACTGGTAGCAGCACTAGGCTATGCCAGTGTTTTTGGCAGCGCCACTAGCACCTTATTTGCACCGATCTTTATTGGTGGAGAGGTCTTTGGCTTTCAAAATCTACCCTTCTTTGTGATCGTCTGCTCCGTCGCCTACTTTATCAGTAAACCTTATAGTATCTATCCTTTACAAAAAAGATCGGCAAAAGGACAATGAGCCACTTCTAAACACAACTTGAGCAAAGAAAAAACCGCGAACAAGTCGCGGTTTTTTTGCTATTTTGCACGTTTTAAATAAGTACCTTCAGCTGTATTGATTTCTAGCATTTCGCCTTCTTCAACAAAGTCAGGAACATTGACAACTAAGCCAGTTTCCATCGTTGCTGGCTTACCAGAACCAGTCACGGTTGCCCCTTTGATCGATGGCTGTGTTTCAACAACTTTCAAGATTACGCTTGAAGGTAATTGCACGCCGATCACTTCGCTGCCGAAGAATTGGATTTTTACTTCCATGTTTTCTAGGATGAACTTCATTTCTTCTTCAACCACTTCAACTGGAATTTCATATTGTTCATAGGTTTCCAGATCCATAAAGAATGCGGTATCGTCCATTGTATATAGGTATTGTACAGCTTTCGTATCGATATGCGCTTTTTCAAATTTTTCTTCTGGGCGGAAGGTTGTATCGTAAGTAGAACCAGTCCGAACGTCACGTAATTTCATACGCATAACCGTATTTCCTTTACCTGGTTTGTGGTGGCTGGCATCTAATACTTTGATAAGTTTGCCGTCTTGAACAAACGTCATTCCAGCTCTTAAGTCACTTGCATTGATCATAATTTTGAAATCTCCTTCACTATGTGATAATCCTTGTCTATTGTATCAAAAAAAACAGCTTTATTCTAGCTAAATCAGTGGGAAGGTCGCACAAGTTTGCGCCGCTTCTCCATGTAGTGAGGATCGTACTCATCCGTTTCAATATAAATATAGACTTTTTTATCTGCCATTTGATGTCGAATCTCGGCTTCGATCTCATTAATGATTTCATAGCCGACCTCTTCTTGTTTTGCGGCAATATCGACTTTCGCTGCAATCAAAATTTCTGCTGGCCCTAAATGGACTGTTTTCACATCGATCAAGCGATCAACATCGGGACGTTCAAACGCTTGCTTGATCACCGCTAAATCACGTTTGGTAACACTTTCCCCAATCAGTAGACTATAAAACTCGCGGGCTAAGAAGATCGCTGCAACCATCAATAAAAGACCAATCAATAATCCGCTGAAGGCATCAAAAAATGCGTTCCCGGTAATCATTGTTAAAACCGTTCCGATCAGTGCGATCATTAGACCGATCACCGCACAAAAGTCTTCTGTGAAAATGATCAAGATCTCACTATGCCGACTTTCCTTCAAAAAACGATAGATTGGTTGACGTTCGACGTTTAGCTCGCGGATCTCCTTGATCGCGATCCACAACGAACTTCCTTCAACGACCATCCCGAAAATCAAGATAGCGATCACTAACCAAGTATTGCCGACTTCATGGGCGGGATGCAGCAGCTTTTCCACTGCTTCCATCACGCCTAGTGCGCCCCCACCAAAGAAGAGCATCATCGCAACGATCGTGCTGAAAAAATATTTCGCCCGACCTTCACCAAACTGATGCAGCTCACTTTGTCCCTTTGTTGCCCGTTTATCACCGATCAATAAAAAGATCTGATTGCTGCAATCCACGACACTATGAATGCTTTCATTCAGCATGGCCGCACTACCGCTCAAGGCATAACCGACAAACTTACTGATCGCCACCAAAATATTTGAGATCAATGCAGCGATGACCGCCATCATACCATTTGCTTTCTTTTCCACACCTAACGCTTCCTCTCATCAATAAACTCCCTGCTTCTGATGCAGCTATTCTTCACGAATGGATCAAGCCGCCTCTAGTTGCTCAATCAACAGGTGCTTACTTTTTCAACTTCGCCTCTCTACGGGTGATTTTTTTGGTCCAAAAACCGCCCGAGATATACTTGGGTTCATAGCTGATGATAAACGCTCGCTCTTCCACCGCTTTGATCGTTTGATAGAGCTTTTTCTCACTTTTTCTTTGGGAAAGAATCTCTAAAATCAGTCGCGGGCCTTCCAAACCTTCACCAAAGCTTTGTGTCACACCATAGCCCTCTTGTCGCAAAATCTTCGGCAAACTCTTTTCTTCATCCGTATTACTAGGTAGGATCACTGTGACCATTGTATAGCCCAGAGCCAGCTTATCTTCGATTTTGATCCCGATGCTGACTCCTGCAGCATAGCCTAGTGCATAAAATAAGAGATTCAGCGGGTTATCCAAACGATCCAATACCATAGATAAGCCTAAAATATAGATCGTGATTTCGATCATACTCACTAATGGGGCAATCACGCGATACCCTTTCATTGTCAATAAAAATCGCAGTGTGTTCAATGTAACATAGGCGAGATTGATAAAGAAAATCATCGCCAGCATTTGTAGATCAACTTCCATCTTTGATTCCCCCTTGTTCTTAGCATATCAAAAGGCAAGCGAAAATTAAAATATTTGAGCAGGATTTAATTACTAAAATAGCTAAATAAAATTTATTCTGGAGAAGACACAGTGCTTAGGTGATTTTGTTGAGGACTACCATGTTATGATTTTGCTCATCGATACACTACCTGTGGTTTCACTTACTTCTATTGATTGAAAAGCGTATCCACCAAAGTGGGAACAGCAGGTTAACCCACCACTCGTCTGTTTCAGACAAAAAAGAAGTCCAATGGCAAATGGACTTCTTTTTGTCTGATCAACTTTTACAGTGTTCGATCATATTCACGATTGCAGAACATGCTTACTTGTTTTTCAAAGGGGTTATTCGTCAGCGCCAGGTACGAAACTCAACTCCCAATGGATGGTTCCTTGATAACTTGTCGCTTGCGGCCTCGCGCCAATAGGGATTTCCAGTTCGACACTTTTTTGCATGGTATCCTCGTTTCCATAGCGTTGAATCCAAGTTCCCGCCCCTTGCTTTTCATTGGCACGTGCAATCACTTGGTTCTGCGGTCCCAGCTCGATTGCATCAAAGTAGTCTGGTGCTTCAGAGGGATTTTCTCTAGAGGTAACCATTTCAATATTCGTCAAATGCACACTCGCTCCTTTTAAGTGGTGCTTAAACGCATCCGTACTAACGAACCCTTCCTCTGATAATCGGGCACTCAAGGTCCAGCCCGTTTGAAGAAATCGACGATCGGAGACCTGAATATAGTTTGGTCGTTCGGTTGATTCATGATCATCCACTAAAGAAATTCGTTGCGGACGTGCCGGATAGCGGCTTGTCGACGAGCGAATCGGTACTGTACCAAAATCGAATTGTGAAACAAAGTCTATACTGACAAACCCGCGATTTTCTGGTATCAAGGGCGGATTTCCGGGTACAATCGGTTGATCAGGATCCAAGGGATCTTTTGGGTCTACGTCACCAATGGGTTCCACAGTGGTTGATGCTTCTGCCCATTTACCATCAAGAAATGCCTGCGCGGTGACCACTTCACCTTGTGTAAAATACTGGAAAGGTTCTAAATCAGATAGATCAAGTAAATACTGCCCGTTTTCATCCGCTTGGGTGTGAAAATCCCCGCTATTGCCGGCACTATCGACTGTCGTTTCAAGCGTCGGTTCTGGCATCAGCCCCTCTCTTTGGAATCGAAGGTAGCTACCAGGATTGGCGGTTCCCGAAATCGTAGAAGCATTAGGTAAGGTTCTATCTTCTGTCAAAGGATCGATGGTCACCGTGACGTCTGGTATTTTCTCAAACAATAGCCGTTGCGAACGAGAAGCAAACTGCGAAGCAAACCCGCGACTTGTTTCCTCATTCAGCGAAGACACATTGGTCACATTGGTATTGGTTCCTGAAATCGCCGCAGTCATGGACAGAATCGGTTGCCACTGAAAATCAACTGTCTCTCCTGTATTTCCATGCCGCCACTGGCGAATCGCCTGATTCTTTGCAGTGACTCCTCCCCCTTCAATTAGACCATTTGTGGTGGTCGTTATCGGGCGGGTTCTTTGTAAATTGACACGCTTGGCGTCATCGATCGTCATTCTTGTGGGATTGTTAGCCCCGCTAAAGAAAATCAAGCGTTGCCCAGCATTCAAGCTGTCCGAACGAATATCTAAAGTAGCATCTTTGCCCACGTGGAGATTGCCAGTCGTGCCAGAAAAATTGAAAACATTTGCGCTTGTATTTTGATTTGTTGCTTCAACCTCTAAGGTACTGCTTTCTTCTAAAGTTACATGAGTGTTGGTACTGAAAGAAAAAATATGACTAAGTGACGTTCGGTTTGCAGCAGTAACCGATAAGCGACTATTTTCCATTAAGCGAATATCATGGGTCGAGCCTGATGTGATGACTGCCGGGCTGTTGTTTTGTGTATTTAATGCCAATTCCGCGCCTTTTCCTAACTCGAGGCGTCCATTGCCGGTGAAAAAGCGAATATTGGCACCGCCTGCTTCACCTGCCGAACCGTTGGCATTTAATGATAGTCGAGCATTATCACCTAGTATGAGACGCGCATTCGTATTAAAAAAATCAAGATTTCCTGAGCTGATCGTCGACATTTCGACGTTTGCTCCCTCACGAAGCTCTATTTGGTTGATTTCAAAATTGGCTTGGGTGTTCGAGTGAATCGTCCAAGAAGCATTGAAGTCTGATGTATATCTAGGCGTTTGGTGCGAAACCGAATGTCCAGAAAAGCTGGCTCGAGAGTGCAAACCGTAAAACAACTGATTGCCAGTATGGTTTAGATTGTGGTATCGAATGATTGAACGCTGCTGATTTGTCATGTTCAAATCATTGTACTCAATTGCCCCCCAATAATTTCCGTGATAGAGCTCCAGATTTTGCAAGGTAATGTCCCATGGCGAATCAGGATTGACACTGGAATCGCGGAAACAGATCGCTACGGCTCTAAGATCCATCTGATATTTGTCGAGACCATCGATGATTAACGTTCTTGAAACTCTCGAGGCATTGATATAAACATAGGCTAATCCGCCATTAGGATTGACACTGCTGCTCCAGCCGTCAATTCCCGTAATGCCTAAACGAGGATTATCGTTCGTTTGAAAACTGGCCGTCAAATAAATATAATTGACCGTCGGATCGACCATTGCAGCCATAAATTCGACCCAGTTGGCAACCCCTCTTTTTTTTACGTTGTCGCCTAAAAGATAAAGATTGCCAGGATCAGACGTTGATGACTCAGGAAGCTGGCTTTCTTTTTCCTTCTCTTCTGGTACTTGATCCTCTTGATCCAATTGATCGGTGGAGTCACTCGAATCAGTTTGCTCATCCTCTTGTGTATCCGTAGGGTTTATCTCCGATGCTTCCTTTATTTCAAGCATTATCATTGAATCTGCTGCTTCAAATGGAAACGACCCTGCTGTATCAACTATCAATGGAACCAAAAAATCACTTCTAGGAGTATCGGTCATTAGTTTCCAACCGTTCTCTTCAGTGAGTGGCGTAATCTTGACTCCCTTTGGCAACTCCTCTTCAGCAATAACCGCAGATTGCGGCAATCGGATCGCAATTTCACTAATGGGACGGTCCGTACGAAACGCAACCAGCAGCAGTTCTCCTACAGTCCCGGATTTCGTTGATTCATCAAAATAAATGGCAACTCTTTCTTCAGTCTCTTGCTCTCGTATCGGTTCGAAGGGTTCACTCGCAACCGTTTCTTCCTCCAGTTGCGCAGCAAAAAAAACGTTTGAAGAAAATACACTCATGGTTGAGAAAAAGTAGAGTCCTCCAAGTAAACCAATAATGATGGTGAAATAAACCTTTCTCTTTTTCTTGTTCATTTGTTGATGCCCACCTTTCAGCGTATCTTTCCCTTGAAATCGATCATGGATCAGTCCTTTCCAAAGAGCAGCTTTAGCCATCAGGACGCTTGCTTCCCTTTTTCAATTACGGCTGATTAGAAAACCACTGATCTGCCACCGTTTGACTTGCTATCGATTTTAAATGACAAAAGTAATCGCCAATTAAAATAACAAACATTATAAATAACGTTGGTTTTGATCGTTTCACTTTATTTTATAGTCCACGCTATGGCTTAGTAAAATCAGAATATTCCTCACTCGGTGAAATTCATACTTCAAATGAACCAACTTGTGAATCTGTTTTCTCAAGCACACAAAAAAAACAGCTAGATGTTAGCCATCTAGCTGAAATCATTCATCGTTAGGATCAACGGACCACTTCTATTAAGAGTAACTGTCACTGCTATTTAGATCGAAAATAGCCATTTGAAGATTCTTCTTGTTGATCGTCTTCAATCATTCCTTTTAATGATCGATCTAAAACGGACCGCTTTTTCTCACCATTTTTTTTATTACTGGCTCGAAACTCGCTGCGTGTCATCCCAACAGAGGGGTGGCGATTGAATTTTTTGACGGTTGGATCATTTTCTTCTTTGACTTGATAAGCTGCTGGTTCAGTATCAAACAACAAATAACTTTCTTGTTTTTTTGCCATTGCATCCATCAAATCGTTTGGCGTAATTTCAGGTTTTTGCTCATCGGGAATAATCGATGCAGGAATATATTTAGGCACGAAGTAAGAGCGCCCCGAATATTCTTTTTTCGAAGAAACAGGAACCTCAGCTTTTTCCTTCTTACTGGTCACTTGATAAGAAGAATGGTTCGCCTCTTTGCCAAAAAAATTGGTTTTTCCTGTTGGCATCTGCTCTTTCACTGGACGTTTTCCGTACTGAGGCAAGTTGGCACGGTGATTGGCAAGCTCTTCTTTTTGACGGACATTGTGCCCTCGATCGCGTTGGCTGGACTGCACTTTGCGCTGCAAAGATTGATTTTCTTCCTTGTGAGAATGACTCACGGGATCTTTGATTTCGGTTAAAATCCAATCATCTGCTTTACTGAATGCGGGGCGATGCTCGGATTGCAGCTTCACACCATCTGTATCATCATAAGCAGGAAAACGGAAGTGTTTTCGTTTCACATCTAAATAATTTGCCACTGTACTCATCCTCTTACATGCATTTTTTTCATCATACCATAAATTAAGGAGAATTTCACGAAAGACTACACCATTTCAGATGAGGACACTTCAGCTAAATTCGGCTGGAGGCACCGTCTCAGTCAAGCTTGCTGCATTCGGTTCTTTGACATGGGCAAATAATGGATCGATCTGCCAAATATCTGCAGCATAATTTCGCACCGTTTCATCTGCCGAAAATTTGCCTGCATTCGCAATATTCATTAGGCTGACTTTACGCCAACGTTGCGTATCCTGATAGGCACTATCTACCCGATGCTGCGCGTCACAATAGGCATGAAAATCCTTTAATAAAAAGTATTCATCATTGTATTTCAAAAGGGAATCAAAGATTTCCCGACCTTCAACTTGAATATTCGGGATCGTCCCATCAATAAAGGCATTGACCACCCGTTGCAAGACTGGATCTGACTCATAGTAGGTGTAAGCAGAATAATTATGCTGGGCGTAATACTGATACACTTCTTCTTCCGTCAACCCAAAGATCGCAATGTTTTCATCACCGATCGCATCTCGAATCTCAATATTGGCACCATCTAAAGTCGCGATCGTTACTGCCCCATTTAGCATCAACTTCATATTGCTTGTCCCTGACGCTTCTTTAGAGGCCAATGAGATTTGTTCACTGACATCCGCTGCTGGAATGATTTTTTCTGCTAATGAAACGTTGTAATTTTCTAAAAATATAACCTTGATTTTATCATTGATGGTTTCATCATGATTGATCAGATTCGCCACTTCATTGATGACTTTAATGATCGATTTTGCGTAGTGATAGCTTGGTGCTGCTTTGGCACCAAAAATAAAGACTCTTGGATGAAACGCTGCAGTCGGATCGTCTTTGACCTCAAAGTAGAGCTTCAAGATATGCATTAGATTCAGCAGTTGTCGTTTGTACGCATGCAGGCGTTTGATCTGCACATCAAAAATTGCCGTTGGATCTACTGTAATGCCCGTTGCTTTTTGAATGTACTTTGCCAGTGCACGCTTGTTACTCATTTTTGCGTCGGCAATTTGTTGCAGAACGGTTTCGTCATCATAATAATTTTTGAGCAGCTGCAGATCCAAGGGGTCATTGCGCCAACTCGTACCGATCGACTGATCCAGTACTTTGGCTAATGGTTGATTGGCTAGCTGAAGCCAACGCCGTTGTGCGATGCCGTTGGTCTTATTGTTGAAACGGGCAGGATAAATGAGATAGAAGTCATGGAGTACCACTGATTTTAGTAAATCAGAATGGAGCTTGGCTACCCCATTGACACTATGGCTGCCGATGATGGCTAGATGTGCCATATGGACTTGATCATCAATAATGATTCGCGTCCGATCCAGTAAGGCTTGCGGATGGACCCCTTGCATTCCTTCGACAAAGCGCCGATCAATTTCTTTGATGATCTGATCCATTCTCGGCAACACTTCTTCAATCATGCGAACTGGCCATTTTTCTAAGGCTTCCGCCATGATCGTATGGTTCGTATAACTCATGACTTTCACGGTGATCGACCACGCTTGTTCCCAAGCAAGGCCTTCTTCATCAACTAAAATACGCATCAGTTCTGGGACACAAAGCGCTGGGTGCGTGTCGTTGATATGGATTGCTACTCGTTCACTGAGCATCGCTAAAGGCAGATTCGATTTTTTATAATAGCGAATGATACTCTGAATGCCTGCAGAAACAAAAAAGTATTCTTGCATCAATCGTGTGCGTTTGCCGATCTCGTTTGAGTCATCTGGATATAAAACAGCAGTCAAATTTTCTAAGGCTTGCCGTGATTCCAATGTCGCATAATGCGCCTCATCTTCAGCAGGCACTTCGACACTCCACAAGCGCAGTGTGTTGATGTGTTGGTTCTGATAACCAACCATCGCGGTGTCGTACGGAACTGCCCGCCAGGTAAAGCCGCCTTCATAAACTGGTGCTAGTTTTCCGTCCTCTCCCGTAACAAGATAGACCTGCCCACCAAATCGAATAGGCACCGCTTTGCTTTCTTTGCGGACTTCCCAGACATTCCCAGAGCGTAACCAATCATCTGGTAATTCTACTTGATGGCCGTCAATAAATTTTTGTTTAAATAATCCATAGCGATAGCGAATCCCGTTCCCATTTCCCGGCAAGCTTAATGAAGCCAGCGAATCCATAAAACAAGAGGCCAAACGACCGAGGCCCCCGTTTCCTAAAGCCATGTCTTTTTCTGTATCCGCAACCTCATCAAGGGAAACGCCTAACTCTTCAAAAACGGCTTCCGCTTGCTCCAGTAGCTGCATATTCAACAAATTGCTTTTTAGCATTTTGCCAGGCAAAAATTCGATTGAAAAATAGTACGCTTGTTTTTGATCCTCCAGCAAGAGATTTTTTCTGGTTTGACGCCAGTCTTCTGAATACATTTGCTTCACCACATTGGCTAGTGCTTGAAACAATTCCTGCGGTGAAGCTTCATCCACTTCAATCGCAAAGAGTTCATGAACACTGATTTCTAGCAGTTCACGCAATCGTTCTTTTGTCATAGGGTTACACTCCTTTTTGCATTCAATTTATAAAAAAGAAGAATCCTTGCCGCCAAAATTGCTAGTCATACAACTAGCAGTTCTGTTGCAGACAAGGATTCTTCTGTCTTATAACAATCAAACTTTGATAGTATTATACAACTGGATATAAAGATCGGAACTTTGATTCCAGTTGAAATCTTTTTCCATTGCTTGCTTGACCAATACGTTCCACGTTGCCTGATCAGATTGATACAATTCGATCCCTTGCTTCAAGGCATTCATCAAGTAAAATGGTGAAAACTCTTGAAAGCCAAAGCCGGTACCTTGTTTCGTGATCGGATTATAGGAATCTACCGTATCTTTCAAGCCACCGATTTCGTGAACGACCGGTAATGTACCATAGCGCATCGCGATCATCTGTGACAGTCCGCATGGTTCGAAGGCGGAAGGCATCAAGAAAAGATCCGCTGCTGCGTATAACTTTTGCGCCAATGCAATATCAAAAGAAATCGCGGCAGCACATTTGTCAGGATATTTCTGAGCAAAATAGCGAAAGCCTTCTTCAAAATCATGTTCGCCAGTCCCTAGTAAGATGAACTGAACATCAAATTGCAAGAGATTTTCCATTTCTTCAAGGACCAAATGGAATCCTTTTTGAGTGGTCAAACGGCTAACAACAGAAATCAATGGGACATCTTTACGGGTAGGCAAACCAAATTGTTCTTGTAGCGCTCGCTTGTTTTTAGCTTTTCCTGATAAATCCTCGACACTGAAAGGATAGTCCAAATGAGGATCGGTTT
>ERZ506952.519-NODE-519-length-12955-cov-13.6814_pt1 | contig 12955 bp, 10 predicted proteins | sample MGYA00512896_ERZ506952 | MGnify/ENA metagenome assembly ERZ506952 | reverse complement strand
TTCCTTCCATGTCTTCATATCTTACGATAACCAGTGCTGCATCACTACGTTCATACACATAGGTAACTTCTTGCGCATTTTCACTATAAGTCCCGTTAGCGTTAGTTGGTATTTGGGATACGTACCAGCCTGGGATCGTTTTGGCTTCACTTGTATAGGGCAGACCTATTTTGCCATTCATTACGGTTGGTACTGCTAATTCATTGCCTTCTGTATCTTTATACTTAACCGTAACTGGGGCTGCATCACTACGTTCATAGACATAAATGACTTCTTGGGCCGTTTCGCTGTAAGTCCCGTTGGCATTGCTTGGCGTTTGAGCTACAAACCAGCCTGGGATCGTTTTGGCTTCACTTGTATAGGGCAAACCTACTATGCCGTTCAATATTGTCGATGTAGATAGTTGATTGCCTTCTGTATCTTCGTACTTCACAGTCACTGGCGCTGCATCGCTACGTTCATAGACATAAATTACTTCTTGGGCACTTTCACTGTAAGTCCCATTGGCGTTTTCTGGCATTTGGGATACGTACCAGCCTGGGATCGTTTTGGCTTCACTTTCATATGGCAACCCTATTTTGCCACTCAATACTGTCGGAGCGGATAGTTGATTGCCTTCTGTATCTTCATACTTGACCGTCACTGGCGCTGCATCGCTACGCTCATAGACATAAACGACTTCTTGAGCTGTTTCGCTATAAGTCCCATTAGCGTTAGTTGGTGTTTGAGAAACGTACCAGCCGTTGATTGCTTTAGATTCACTTGTATAGGGTAACCCTACTTTGCCATTCATTACGGTTGGTGCTGCTAATTCATTGCCTTCTGTATCTTCGTATCTTACCGTCACTGGCGCTGCATCACTACGCTCATAGACATAAACGACTTCTTGAGCTGTTTCGCTGTAAGTCCCGTTGGCGTTAATTGGTGTTTGAGAAACGTACCACCCATTAATTGCTTTAGCTTCACTTGTATAGGGCAAACCTACTTTGCCATTCATTACGGTTGATGCTGCCAATTCATTGCCTTCTGTATCTTCGTATCTTACCGTCACTGGCGCTGCATCACTACGTTCATAAACATAAACGACTTCTTGCGCGACATCACTGAAGGTCCCTATCCTATCCCCTTGGATCTCTTTCAGTGTATAGCCTGAGATATCCTTTTCTTCCGTAGTAAAGGGGTCGCCTACATACCCTGATAAAGTGACATTTGGTGCAAGCGTCTGTCCGTTTTCGTCAAGATACTTGACCGTAACATCTTCTGCAGTATTCACATACTTCACAGGTACTTGATAATTCACTAAATATTGAATGGTACCTGTACTAGCAGCTCTCTCGGTGGATAAACGATTAGGAACCAGAGAAGTGATTGACAAATAGTCAACATTGGCGGGAATATTTTTAAATTGAATCCCTTCTTCAGTCAGTTCAAACCCATCATTTTCATATAAGGAAAAGATATAGCCATTTTTATCTATCCCCCGAATCGAATAAGAATACTTTTTGTTGGACAAAGAAGAGAGCAACGCATTTCCTTGGGTATCAACCATCATACGGTCTTTATAAAGAACATCAGATTGGCCATCTTTTACTAGCATTGGCTCTAATAGTATTTTCTCCTGAGTCATAATAGATAGTTGGGAATTTTGATGGTGTTCTGGAGATAGCTCTAACTTAGAAAAATCCGTCATGCTACTTGCATAGACCGTCAGATAATCTGTTACCCATCCACTAAGATATTGACCAACCCCAATTAATTCTTGGGCTGTCAAATAGGCATCATAATTTCCTATGTGGATATTTGAAAAAGATCCTTTTGGAAGAACGTGTGCTAGTACATTAGGACGGGTAAACAATGTTGCATTTTCCGCCATAGTGATTTGGGGAACATTCGTAGCAATAATAGACGTCGTGTATAACGCTTGCAAGTTGCTAGCGTATTCTAAACCAGTAAAATCGACTACTGTGTCTTTGACTAAAGAAGAAAAATCTAACTGTTTTAGATTCACCATATCTTCTTGAGTGATCGTATCAACTGTTTTGTTTAGCCCTTTCGCTACCTCATTTTGCAAATTCTTATCCGGCATCCAAGCGTCTAATGAAACGCTTCGATTAGAGAATGCCTCTTTCATTTCCGCTGATGATTCAGTTGCCGAGCTAGCTGTGTCTTTACTTGAATCAGGGAGGTTTTTTTCTGTACTTTCCGTCGAGCCACTTTTCTCATCATCATTAACCACTTCTTGCGATTCTGAGTTACTTGTGGTGTCACCGTTGATTTCTTCTTTTATACGAGAAGAATCGACTGTTTCAGTAGTCTCCTCCACTTTTTCTAATGTTCCTAATGTCGTTATTTCTTTGTTTGATGGAATGGTTTCCTGTTCCTCAGCCATAACTTGTGCCAAAGGTGCCAACACAGGCTGACTTAACAAGATCGCCAATGACAAATAGCCCCAAAATTTCCTTTTCATAACATTCTCCTTTTATATTCGTTTAAATACGATACGCTTTCCTATCTTTCACCTATCGACAAACTTCCCCTTCTGATGATGGTGACGACTTGTTAATTACAATCTTTAGACACAGGATACCCCTGTTCATTTTGATAGTATTACATGGTTCATCATTCTGAACACGTCAACATTTGTATCGGAAATGACCAAACTTGTCAGGTTTTAACAAACAGGTTATTCAAGCAAACAGATCGCTCACTTAACCTGCTCCTTCATGCTCCAAGCTTGGCCTCAGTTAGCGTTACAATCACTGATTTACATTGTTTTTTTGAATTTACACAAAAAAAAAGACACATAACATGCATCTTGTAGTGACCCCAAAAGTTAGATTTTTTGGTCTAACTTTTGGGGTTGCTTCATTTCGATAGATCGAGAGACGTCTTCTTAAATAATTTTACTTAATAGGTTGCAGTGTTCTTCGCAACCACATCTATTTCTGACTTGTGTTTTCTTCGATTTCTTATGTTCGCATCTATAATTGAAAGAACGAGCAGTTTTTATAGCAACAACCACTCACTATAGGCATACAAAAACGGACCGATCCCTTTGGCATCATCGCAAACGACAGGTTCTGATACATAATAGTCATAAGAACCATCTCTTATGTGATAATTGCCTTTTCCTGAGATTCCCCCCAGACCAGCTACCAAGCAGATATCTTCCAATGAAAACACACCATTCTCACAGGTCAGCTTGCCTTTTAAAAGCGAGGTCAGTATTGTTTTTCCAATCGCTTGAAAGTTAGATGGTAATAGTTTTAGCCGTGCACCTTTTAGCATGACGTAACTCAATGCAGCTGAACCACTTGTTTCCAAATAGTTCCCTTGTGCCCCAATATGATCTGTGACTTGATAAAACAGGCTCGTTTCACGATCTTGATAAGCGAGGATTGCCTCCATCAAGTCTTGCAAATACCTTTGCAATTTTTTCCTTTCTGAACCGTATTCTTGACGTTCGTTTAAAAGAGCGAGAGTATCCACCAATGCCATCGCAAACCACCCGATAGAACGCGTCCAAAAGTTGGCGCTACACCCCGTTATTTTGTCTGCCCAAAAAGCGCTTCTGGTACAATCGTATCCATGAAACAATAATCCGGTTTTAGGGTCCTTCATAGCTGTCACAACATTTTCAAATTGCCGAACAATGTCGCTGATGTCTTGAGATGTGCCAAAGGTTAATTGATATTCAAGAGCAAATGGCTGTACCATATATAGCCCGTCTAACCAGACTTGCTGCGGATAAATCAATTTGTGCCACATGCTGCCTTCTTTCGTCCGCGGTTGTAAGACAACTTGCTGATAAAGGTGAGTTAACGCTTTACGGTATTTCTCCTTTTTGGTCTGCGCATATAATTGAAATAAGACTTTTCCTTCATTGATCGAATCGCAATTATAAGTCTCTGGCTCGTATCCTAAGGGGTGTCCCTCATCGTCAATATAGTAGTCAATAAAGTTTTCAATAAACGAAAAGTACGTTTGCTCCTGGGTTGTATTGTACACCGATTGGATAGCGATGAGCATGCACCCATCAATATAACTCCATCCCCCCGTTTTCTTATCTAAACGAGCTTCTTGATTCCAGATTGGTGACTCTGGAGATGAACGTTCAATGATCTGATTTAAATAGTGTCTGATTTCTTCCAAATCCTCTGCTCCTTTGCATTCATAACTGATACTAACTTGGTGTGGGTGGAAGCCTCATGTCCTCCTTCTTTGCCGAAAAAAAGCGGTAAACAGATGAAGAAACAGCTGGCTAATTTGCATAAAATCTCCCGTTGAAAGATGACTGCGACTGGTACCTCTTTGCGATATTGATCGGTTGAAATGATCTGTAAATGAAAGAATGCTTTTCCAATCGTTTGCTGATTTTGCATAAAGGGGTATTGAATAAGGAAATACAGACTTCCCATCAAACCAATCGCAAGAAACACGACCACGAAATCATTTGCTATGATCTGACTAATAATTGGAATTCCTTTTGTAAAAACTAAAAAGATGGTTAAGATACCTAATACAAAGTCAATAATTTGTGCAAGAACTCTTTTTATCAACATTGCATCCACCTATTCTTTGCTTCCTGTTGAAGCAACACCATCAACAAAATACCGCGCACCCGTGAAGAAGATCGCAATCATCGGTAATAAGCCTAAACAAGATGCTGCAAAAACTCTACCATATGAAATCATCGCTTCGCCATCGAGTAATTGCTTTAAGGCAACGGATAGAACTGTTTTATCGGAGCTATTCAAATAGATCAATGGTCCTTGAAAATCATTCATTCCCCACATGAAGCTAAGAAGAGCGACTGTAATCAGAATTGGTTTGATGACAGGAATAATGACTTTAAACAAAATTTGAAATTCATTGCAGCCATCCATGACAGCCGCTTCATCTAGTTCTTTCGGAATAGTCCGCATAAATTGAATGATCATAAAGATAAAGAAGGAAGAACTAGCAAAAATATCCGCAACATACAGGCTGGCAAAGGTGTCTAAAAGACCAACTTCGCGATACAAAAGATAAAGGGGGATTCGAAAGGCAAGTTCTGGCATCAATAATGTGACAATCACGGCACCAAAAACAAACTTTTTCCCTTTAAACGACTTGCGAGCAATGACGTAAGCCGTAATAACACAAGATAAAACGGTAAAAATGGTTTTGGGGATCAGAAATCGTAAAGTGTTGCCAAAGAAAAACCAGATCGATCGGTCTCGGGTCATCTGCCAAGCATCCGCAAAATTGTTCGTCACTATCCGATCTCTTGGTGGAAAGATGCTGATGCTCCCGAAAATATCGCGATTTTCCTTAAATGCTGACCCTAGCATCCACAATAAGGGATATATCAAAATTATTCCGACAACAATCAACAAACCATAGCGGATGATTTCATTCATCCGTTTACGTGAACGACTCATTTCCATTAGTTCGCCTCCTTAATCATTATAAAATACCCAGCGGTTGGATGACTTGAAGATAATAATCGTAAAGACCCCAATTATCACTAGCAAAATCCATGTCAGTGCACTGGCATAACCATAATTTCCATTTTGAAATGCTTGATCGTAAATATAAAGATTCAAGAAATAAGTGGTTTTATTCGGCCCACCCTTAGTGATCAGATAGGCGGAATTGAATTCTTGAAATGCTTTGACTAAGACATTCACCGCATTGAATAAGATCACAGGGGTAATGATAGGGACAGTGATACTGAATAATTGTCTGATTTTTGAGGCACCATCCATCTCTGCTGCTTCATAAACCGTTTTGGACACCCCTTGTAAGGCAGATAGAAAAATCAGCATGGTGGAACCAAACTGCCACGTTTTCAAAATAATCAAGGTAAAAATCGCAAATCTAGGATCTTTGGTCCAGTTGATCGCTACGTCATTGCCTAGTGTAAATACACTCAGAATCGTATTGACAGGACCATTAACATCAAACAGCATAGTCCACAAAATGGAGACTGCGACATTCCCACCTAATATGGAAGGGATGTAATACGCGGTACGAAAGAAATTTACTCCTTTGAGTTTAAAATTCAAGATAGCTGCAACTGTAAATGACACAATGATCACAGCAGGCGTACCAATCAAAACATATTTGATGGTGGCAAAAAAGCTAGCTGAAAATGTATCATCTTTTGTGAATATTTCAACATAATTTTGCAAGCCAATAAACTCCGGATCTCCTAAAATCGGGTACTCTAATAAGCTATAATAGAAAGAAACAACGATGGGATAGACTTTGAATACAACAAACCCAATGGCCCATGGCATTAACATACAGTAAATCAACCAATGTGACCGTTTCATTTTTTTCAACATGCAAATGACTCCTTTGTCTTTAAAATAAACGCGAAATAACCACAGCCGTGTCTGCTTTTTGAAAATAGAAGGGAAGGACTCTCCGCAAAGCTTCGTTCAGACTCCTTCCCAACCATCAATTATTCTTGATAATGCTTATCTAACGCCGCCTGTTGTTTTTCAACAAATTGAGCGGCTGCTTCTTCGGCAGTGAATTTACCTGTTCGAAATGCTTCATAAACGGTGTATCTTTCTCCACGAACATTTTCGTCTTCGAAATAGGGATCTAAAACAGTTGTCTCATACTCATCGAGCTTTTCGTATCCTTGGGCAACTGCACCTTCTACTAGATTATTCGCTACTTGATAGTCGTAACAAACAGCATTGCTAGAAATTCCTAATGTGTCACCAGCGATTTTCACTGCTTCTTCATTGGTAAATAAGAATTCAATAAATGTGGCTGCAGCTTCTGGATGTTTGGAATTTCTAGAAATTGCGTATCCGAAAGTGGGCTTCACATAAACTTTCGGCTTAGTTGCAGCATCAACTTGTAAGAAATCTCCCACAACCAGCTCCTCTTGTGCCTGACCGCCTTTATAAGAGTCTGTCCACTTCGCCAAGGTATTGGCCCATTCATAAACCGAACCCGCTTTTCCTTCGACCCACTGCGGGTTAGACTCCGTATCAATTGGACTTGTCTGTTCAAAGGTTGGCAATGCCCCTGCATCTTCTAACGCTTTGTAGCGTTCCAACACTTCTCGGACTTCCTCTACACTATAATTGACAGTACCATCGGTTTGCATGATTTTTCCAGTGTAGTCATAGAGCATTTGGGCAATAAACAAATCGAGTGCAAATTCACCAACTGTTAGATAGGCATACTGATTGTCTTCTCCTGTAGCCGTATTATCTTTAGCAATCGTTTGACCCGCGGCAAGTAAATCATCATAGGTCGTTGGTAAGTCAAGGCCATTTTCTTGATACAACGCTTGATTCATCAAGGGGACTCGCCCAGTCATTAATCCGTGAGGAACAGCCGCTTGTTCCCCATCAACTTGCATTGCTTCTAAATAAGAGCTTCCCCAATTATCCAGGGTCAAATAATCGCTGACTTCATTTAGATCCATAAAAATATTCTTGCCTTTTCCAAATGAAAACAGCCAATTGTAATTTACTTGCATCACATCAGCTTCTGTTTTTCCTGATAGCTGCGTCAAGGTTTTTTCTTGCCAACCATCCCAAGCGCCATACTCAGTTTCCACCTTAATATGAGGGTGTTCTTCTTCAAATAGCTGTACCAAGTCTTGCATTGCCTCATGACGATTGTCTGCGCCCCACCAAGCAAACTTGATGGTAACCTCTTCTGTACTTCCGCTTTCTGGTCTGTCGGAATCAGCCGGAGTTCCACAAGCAGCTAAAACCAACGTACTAAAAAGGCTGACTAATAATAGCTTTCTTTTCATAACATTTCTTTCCTCCTTCATTAAATGCACACGTTTTCATTTCAGTGATCCTCTATTCATTAACGATTTTAACGAAGGAATGTTTTCTCAGCAATGGATCCCAAAAACCTCCACAAAATAGTGATAAAATATCATGAAACTTATACAATTTTGACTTTTTCTTTTGATTGTAGTTTTATGTTACGTGGCAAAACCAAAGAAACATAAGATGAGCTGTTCAAAAATTATTCTTTTCTCGTAAACTTTCTTTGTAGGCGCTTTGTTTTTTACGGTATTGAAGGGGCGATGTCTCTGTGTATTTTTTGAACACACGGTTGAAATAAGTAATATTACTATACCCAACGGATTTCGCTATTTCTGCAATATCCCAATCGGTATCTTCCAACAAACGCTGTGATTGGCGAATGCGTTGAATATTTAAATACTCAGTAATGGTATAGCCAGTGGCACTTTTGAATATCCGACTTAAATACGATTTATCAAAATAAAAAGCAGCTGCAATTTGATCTAGCGAATGGATCGTGGCGTAATGAAGCCGTATATAAGCAGAAAGCTGTTCTACAAGTTCCTTCACTTTGCTTCCCGAGGGTTTATCACTTAAACAATCGGCTTGCTTGATTCGCTGAAGAAAGATCAGGAGTTCAATCAATTTTGTTTCGACCATTGCCTGATAGTTAGATTCCTTTTGGATGACTTCGTCTGCCAGTTGAGTCAAAAGTTTTTGAACATATGCTTGCTGTTCTTTAGGAATTTGAACCCTCCCTTGATGCTTTACAAAAAACTGACAAAGGGGTTCGCCAATAGCTTGATTGATTCTAGGAAACTTGTTTGCTTCAAGCAGGACCAATATACGATCGTGAAAGATATAGTTTCCCGAAAATGTGTTATGGACAAGCGTTGAAGGAACCAGAACCAAAGAACCCGTTTGAACTTCATAGGTTTTTTCGTCGATTAAAAAATAGCGTTTCCCTTCAATAAAATATTGAATCTCGCATTCTGGATGCCAATGCTTCACCATGTTATACGTACTGTCTCTTTGTGCACGATCGATTTCCAATCCATTCATCATGCCTCGAAAAAGGACTGTCTTCATTTTTTACTCCTCCTTTTGTTTTCTTCTTTTAACCGAAAAAATCCTCTTATCTTATGATAATTGTGACATATTTCCTTCACCATAGAAAGCGCATCCAATAAAAAATAACAATTACGAATAAATTCGAATTCGATATACTGGTTATTTTTATCTCTTTTAAAACCTGTAATCATAGTATTTTTTTCATCTCAAAGTCGGTTTTCCCCTGATTGAACCCATAGTAAAGAAAGAAAATATTATGTGAAAAGTTTGTCTGATTGACTTTGCAAAAAAACCACAGGAAAAGTTTTCAGTTATGGATTGCTTGACTTGCATTCCTGCCGGTCATGAGAAAACGAATTTTATTGATACGAAGGATTTTGGAGAAGCCACTGCTACTTACCTAGAGTGTTTACACAACTTCCTAATACGTTCACTCCATTGCCCCTTTCAAAATGAATGATTTTTACTTCAAAGGAAGAAGGCATCACATTGCGAGGTTCTATCCTTACTCCAATGGAAAAATAGAAGTGAAGGACAGCCACATAAATGAATATCCTACGAACTTAAATCATTTGTAAATATGAGAATTAGAAACTTTTTAATCAATCAAGTATTCAAAGTAAGATAACAAAAAATCTGAGCCAGAATGAGATTCATTCTGACCCAGATTTGATTTTGCACAACTCACTAGTCCTTATTGACAAAAAGCCATTTCATTCAGTTTAATAACAAAAGAAAAAATCTAGGAGCCACAATTAATATTATTAATACTAAAATTTGTAACAATCCCGAGGGATGCAAAAAAATTAGAAACAAACCTGAAAGAGAATATAATACTGAAGTGATTTTAATGAGTGAATCGTTAAGTGGCTGTTCTATTTTTCTCCACGGATTTAGGAACATAAAATTCCATTTAAAGTTGAAAATTAGTAAACCCAAAATAAGTAACAGGATTCCAACTATTTTAGTCGGATCAATAATCAATTTTTGCCCCTTTAATGAATAGTGTAGAATACTTAATAGCGTAAGATTAGTAATAACTGGCATGACCAGCAAAGATATTAATTCTGCCATACCATCTAACTCATTTTTATTCTGAATCTTCCATTTATAATGTACAAATTGAATGACCATGCAAAAGAGAATAACACCAAATGTAGCCAAGTATTTGTTTGCATAAGCATCTGGTATTCCCTCACTATTGATATGAATAACCATCTGATCAGGAAGATCTGAAAAGAAATAAATAGTTGGGATTATTGGTAATCCGCACAATACTAAAGAAAAGAATAGTTTATTTTTCATAGCAATTGTCGCCTAGCTTTCTATCATTGATGGGTCAACTCGTTGTTGTATTAAATCACTTTCACCAAAAATAAAGTCATAATTCCATTAATAATTTTACCATATTTCTCATTAATGACGAATACTATTTATGGACTATTATCATAAAAGCACAACTCAGACATCTATGATAAAACTTAGGTATTTCACTTTCAGGTACTCACACCTTCACTTTTATTAGTATATAATCAGGTCATCCAAATTTTAAGAAAATCATGATACTGCTTTGCATAATGCTCTGATAATAGCCAATGGCAGCCGCCCTAACTGAAGCAAAATACACTAACAGATTATTCATATCGAAGAACCAATTCGGATCAGCTTCTTGGGGCGCATCCGAACAAATTTCTTCCTCCTTGTATTGTTTTAAAAGATTATGATGAATTTATATTTTTTCAAGAGTAAAGAAAAATAGTAGCTAAATAACTGCTAAGATCACAATTTAGACAATTCTGTATGAAAGAAACTATCTAAACAGGCTATTTTGAGATTTCATCAAATTCTATTCAATACATATACATGTATTGAATAGAAAAAAGACGGATAAGTAAAAGCAGATCATCCTTGTGTGTATCAATCTGGAAATTGGTGGGGTTCTTCACCTATGACTCATCAGTCTCTATTGCCGAAGTGCCACTATTTCATATGTTTTTCCCACTATCTGCCTTTTACCTGTCAAACTAATTATCCCGATACTCGATCGTCAATCCTTTTAAAAAGTTGCGGGCATATTTGTCTAAGCATGGTTTGTAATTGCGATGGCCTTCTTTGCGTAAAATGGCGCCTAATTCACCTTTTGAAACTTTGACTCCAGCCTGCTGGAAAATGTCCAGCATTTCATCTGTTGTTAGGGAAAGGGCGATTTTTATTTTCTTCAACATCAAATTATTCACATTGCCATTGTTTAGCTCTAAAACAGGTTCACCAGCATCTGGCTTTGTGCCTCTTTGTGAGCGGATCAAGCCATTCAAGAAACGTTCGAAGGCCTCATTGGTACACTCAATCCCGTAGGTCTCAGGATCTTTTTTCTTCAATAATTGTCTTACTTCTTCTTTTGTGAAAGAAGCGCCGCCAAGTTCAAAAATTTTCACCATGTCGGTATCCTTGATATCCAAAGCATAGCGTAAACGCGTCAAGCGATCATTGTGATTCATTCTATACACCATCCATTTCTTAGGTTGATTATAACAAATAAAAATGCTTAAGAACCATCATTTTTGAATTCCTTTGTTTGGGATTGCTAGAAAATCAATTGTCCAACGCTTAGACAACACCCGTTTGCGCTCATATGAAAGTCACTTGTACTGATTCACGACACAATCAGTAACGACCAAAACAGTTTCTGTCGCCATCCTCTGTCTTCTTCACTGTAACATGGTACATAGATTAGGAAAATCATTCGAGTATTTTCTACTGCCGATCATTACCGATGATAAAAGGAGGTCTGCTTTATCCTTCTTTCCTCATAAAGCAATCAAACACTGACGGAAGAAAAATGTATGATTTTCGCTTTTCAGGACAAAGGACTAGGAGGGGAAAAAATGACATTTGTGTTGATTCTATGTATAGGACTTGCCCTTGTGCTTAGTATCTATTCAACGAACAAAAGAAAAAAGAAATAAGTGAGTTTGATTTCTTTTAGGAAGGGCGTATTTTCGTCCTTTTTCATTTACTGCTTAAAATACCCTGATTTTCAATCTTCTTTTAAAATGGGGGCTTCTGTTAGGAAAAACCGAGCATTGCCTCTATATGGATGACAGGATGCACGCTTGGTCATCGTTTCCTCATCTCTAAAAGGAACCTGCTTAAGTGTATTATTTTTCTAAACTCTTCTTATCCGCTATACTTAATTTAACGAGAAAATTTTTTGCTTAACAATAAAATAATCAAAAGCAAGGCAAGTGTTCTTGACCCTTTTGGTTGATTTTATTGTTTTATTTCGTGTAGCAAAAACAAAAAGGAGAGGAAAGAAATGAAGAAATACGGGAAATTTTTGGTGATGATTGGGGTATCGACGGTGATTATGTTTTGTATGATGTATTTCAATGTCTACGCCCTCGATCATATCTTTTTCAGCCAAACCCGCCTATTTATGGCACTAATGATGGGCGCGATGATGGCGATCATCATGCTGTTGTTTATGTGGAAGATGTATGACAGCAAGAAAATGAATATCGGCATTCTAGTTGTCAGTGTTGTACTCTTTTTTGGTTCACTGTTTATGGTCAGAAGCCAAACTGCCGTGGGAGATACGGCCTGGATGAAAGCCATGATTCCCCATCATTCGATTGCGATTTTAACCAGTAAAAATGCCGATTTTTCTGATCCAAGAGTAAAAGAACTTGCAGAAAAAATCATTGACGCACAGGAAAAAGAAATCAAGGAAATGAAAGAATTGATCGAAGAGTTGGAAAACAAATAGCCATTTTGTGTGCTCACTCAAAGTACCAGCAGATCAACTTTATCACACAGATGCAAAGCCCTTCAAGCAATGGCTGAAGGGCTTCTTTTTTATCGTCAGCTGCTTTCTTTCTACTGAAAAATCCTGACCGTTATTGCATCCGCTCTTGTTTGACTTTCTTATCCACAACATGACGCTTGGCAAGTTCTTGGCGAATAGCAGCTAACTCAATCCCCATTTCTGCCATTAAAACCAATGTATGGTACGCCAAATCAGCAATCTCATAAACGGTTTCTTGACGGTCTTCCTTCATCGCCCCAATCACGACCTCGGTTGCTTCCTCGCCGATTTTTTTTAAGAT
>ERZ506952.512-NODE-512-length-13367-cov-8.33316_pt1 | contig 13367 bp, 12 predicted proteins | sample MGYA00512896_ERZ506952 | MGnify/ENA metagenome assembly ERZ506952 | reverse complement strand
TGGTACATGGTTTCTGGCCCAGCCGTAAAGAACGATCTTCTATGTTCCGCGATCGTCCACTGAAACGCATGAAATCAAAACGCGACGACGACTCGTATGACGATGATGTCGAAGCAGACGAAGGCGTGGGTGAAGTTCGTGTTCACCGCGTGAATCATGCCCCTGGCAACCCGCAGGAGCATGAAGCTCCTCGCCAGTCGCCGCAACACCAGTACCAGCCGCCTTATGCGTCGGCACAACCGCGTCAGCCGGTTCAGCCATCGTCTGAAGTGCCGGTACAGCCGCAGCATGCCCAGCGTCCGCCGCAGCAGCCGGTACACCAGCCACAGCCTGCGCCGCAGCAATCCGCTCAGCCGCAGCCAGTGCATCAGCCTGCGCCACAGCAACCTGTGCATCAGCCGCAGCCGGTTCAACAACAGCCCGCCGCGCCGCAGATTCAGCCCGTTCAGCCGACTGCACCGCAGCCGTCGCCACAGGCTTTCCAGCCTGCAGAACCCGTGGTCGAGCCACAGCCTGAGCCCGTCGTTGAAGAAGCACCAGCCCCGGAAAAGCCTCAGCGTAAAGAAGCGGTGATCATCATGAACGTCGCCGCCCATCATGGCAGCGAGCTTAACGGTGAAGTGCTGCTCAATAGCATTCAGCAGGCCGGATTCAAGTTTGGCGACATGAATATTTTCCATCGTCATCTGAGTCCGGATGGCAGCGGCCCGGCGTTATTCAGCCTGGCGAATATGGTTAACCCGGGTACGTTTGATCCAGAAATGGTCGACTTCACCACGCCGGGCGTGACCATCTTTATGCAGGTGCCGTCTTACGGCGATGAACTGCAGAACTTCAAACTGATGCTGCAATCCGCACAGCATATTGCCGATGAAGTCGGTGGTGTGGTGCTCGACGATCAGCGTCGGATGATGACGCCGCAAAAATTGCGCGAGTATCAGGACCGTATCCGCGAAGTGAAAGACGCGAACGCCTGATACACTCAAGGCACGACAACTTCCTTTCTGAACCCCCGCCTGTCGGGGGTTTTTTATCATTGATGGTGCGATATGGAATCAATCGAACAACAACTGACCGAACTGCGAACCACGCTTCGCCATCATGAGTATCTTTACCATGTGATGGATGCGCCGGAAATCCCCGATGCAGAATATGACCGCCTGATGCGCGAGCTGCGTGAACTGGAAGCGCAACACCCGGAGCTGATTACTCCGGACTCTCCGACCCAGCGCGTGGGCGCTGCGCCGCTGGCGTCTTTCAGCCAGATTCGTCATGAAGTGCCGATGTTGTCGCTGGACAACGTCTTTGATGAGGAGAGTTTCCTGGCGTTTAACAAGCGCGTGCAGGACCGTCTTAAGAGCAGTGACAAGCTGACCTGGTGCTGTGAGCTGAAACTGGACGGTCTGGCGGTCAGCATTCTCTATGAAAACGGGGTGCTGGTGAGTGCCGCAACTCGCGGTGATGGTACGACCGGTGAGGACATTACCTCAAACGTGCGGACTATTCGCGCCATTCCGCTGAAACTCCACGGCGATAACATTCCGACGCGTCTGGAAGTGCGAGGCGAAGTTTTCCTGCCGCAGGCGGGTTTTGAAAAGATCAATGAAAATGCTCGCCGCACGGGCGGAAAGCTGTTTGCTAACCCGCGAAATGCGGCAGCGGGCTCGCTGCGCCAGCTCGATCCGCGTATCACCGCGAAGCGACCACTCACTTTCTTCTGCTATGGCGTTGGCGTGCTGGAAGGCGGCGAACTGCCTGATACTCATCTGGGGCGTCTGCTGCAATTCAAAGCATGGGGGTTGCCGGTCAGCGATCGCGTGACGCTGTGTGACTCGCCGGAAGCGGTGCTGGCGTTTTACCACAAGGTGGAAGAGGATCGTCCGACGCTGGGTTTCGACATCGATGGGGTGGTGATTAAGGTCAACTCGATGGCGCTACAGGAGCAACTGGGTTTCGTCGCACGTGCGCCGCGCTGGGCGGTGGCCTTTAAATTCCCGGCGCAGGAACAGATGACCTTTGTTCGTGACGTGGAGTTCCAGGTCGGACGCACCGGAGCAATTACTCCCGTTGCGCGTCTTGAACCGGTACAGGTCGCGGGTGTGCTGGTGAGTAACGCCACGCTGCATAATGCCGATGAAATCGAACGTCTTGGCCTGCGCATTGGCGATAAGGTGGTAATTCGCCGTGCTGGCGATGTTATTCCGCAGGTGGTCAACGTGGTGCTTTCCGAACGTCCGGACGACACGCGTCCGGTAGCATTTCCGACGCATTGCCCGGTATGCGGTTCAGACGTTGAGCGCGTGGAAGGTGAAGCGGTTGCTCGCTGTACCGGCGGTCTGATTTGCGGCGCGCAGCGTAAAGAATCGCTCAAGCATTTCGTATCTCGTCGGGCGATGGACGTGGATGGGATGGGCGACAAAATTATCGACCAACTGGTCGAGAAAGAGTATGTCCACACGCCGGCGGACCTGTTTCGGCTGACAGCCGGGAAACTGACCGGTCTCGACCGAATGGGGCCGAAGTCGGCGCAAAACGTGGTGGAGGCGCTGGAAAAATCGAAATCGACCACCTTTGCGCGCTTCCTGTATGCACTCGGTATCCGGGAAGTTGGAGAGGCCACGGCCGCTGGTCTGGCCGCTTACTTCGGGACTCTGGAAGCGCTGGAAGCGGCGTCTATTGACGAGCTGCAAAAAGTCCCCGATGTGGGCATTGTGGTCGCCACCCATGTGTTCAATTTCTTTGCTGAAGAGAGCAATCGCGAAGTCATCGGGCAACTGCTGGCGGAAGGCATTCACTGGCCTGCACCGGTGGTGATCAATGCGGAAGAGATTGACAGTCCATTTGCCGGGAAAACGGTAGTGCTGACGGGAAGCCTGAGCCAGATGTCGCGCGATGATGCTAAAGCGCGGCTGGTGGAGCTCGGTGCGAAAGTGGCGGGCAGCGTCTCGAAGAAGACCGATCTGGTTATTGCTGGCGAAGCGGCCGGTTCCAAGCTGGCAAAAGCGCAGGAGCTGGGGATTGCAGTGATTGACGAAGCGGAAATGCTCCGCCTGCTGGGTGTCTGAGATGGAGAAAGAGCAGCTCGTTGAGATTGCCAACACGGTGATGCCGTTTGGTAAATATAAAGGGCGTCGGCTGATCGATGTGCCAGAAGAGTATCTGCTGTGGTTTGCCCGCAAGGATGAGTTTCCGGCGGGTAAACTGGGCGAGCTGATGCAAATTACGCTGCTAATCAAAACCGAAGGGCTGAGCCAGCTGGTTCAGCCCCTGAAGCGCCCGCTTTAAGCTTTGGCGGCGCGGCTGTCCTGCTGCGCCTGTAACTGTTCGGTCTGGCGCTTATAGCGGCGCGCCAATACCGCACAGACCATCAACTGAATCTGGTGGAAGATCATCAGCGGCAGCACCATCATCCCAATGACGGACGTCGGGAAAAGGATGTTGGCCATGGGGACGCCGTTTGCCAGACTCTTTTTCGACCCGCAGAAAACAATCGTGATTTCGTCGGCTTTGTTGAAGCCGCATTTGCGCGCCACAACGATGTTTACAGCAATCACGATGGCGAGCAGCACGATGCTGACCACGACGATAAACAGCAGCGATCCCCAGCCCACTTTGTGCCAGATCCCGTTCACGACGGCTTCGCTGAAAGCGGAATAAACCACCAGCAAAATTGACGTTTGATCGGTCTTCGCAATCCATTTTTTATTTCGTGCGACCCACTTGCCGATCCATGGGCGGGAAAGGTGCCCGAGCACAAATGGCAACAGCAGTTGCAGCATGATTTTCCCGACCTGCTCCAGACTGCCTTCTGCGCCGTGAATATTCATCACCAGACCAACCAACAGCGGGGAGAGGAAAATCCCCAGCAGGCTGGAGGCTGAGGCTGAGCAGACCGCCGCCGCAACGTTTCCTCCCGCCAGCGACGTAAAGGCAATCGCCGACTGTACCGTAGCGGGCAAAATGCACAGATACAGAAAGCCGGTGTACAGCATCGGGTCAACGTTGACCGGCGCCCACCAGGCAAACAGTACGCCGAGCACCGGGAACAAAATGAAGGTGCTGCACATCACCCACAGGTGCAAACGCCAGTGGCTGCCGCCCGCGATAATGGCTTCGCGTGAGAGCTTTGCCCCGTGCATAAAGAACAGGAGCGCGATGGCCGCGGTGGTGATGCCTTCAACAACAGGCACAAAATCTCCCTCAGCGGGGAAAAATGAGGCCAGCAGGACGACCGTAATCAGGGTCAGCGTAAACGGATCGAGGATACGAAAAATATTCATAAATACTCCAGGAATTCGGTGTCCTTATTTTGCGTTTTTCATTTTGAGAAATAAAATTGATTTATTGCATCTATATATGAATCGAATCGATGAATTATTCACTGCGTCAACTTCGGGTGTTTGTCACTGTAGCCCAGGAAAAAAGTTTTAGCCGTGCAGGCGAGTGCATTGGCCTGAGTCAGTCGGCAGTGAGCCACAGTATTAAAGAGCTAGAGCGCCAGACGGGCGTTAAACTGCTGGATCGCACGACGCGAGAAGTGGTGCTGACGGACGCCGGTCAACAACTGGCGGGTCGTCTGGAGCGACTGCTGGATGAGCTACACATCACGCTGCGTGAAGCGGGTAGGGTGGGCACGCAACTCACCGGGACGGTCCGCGTGGCGGCAAGCCAGACGATCTCCGCCCATCTCATTCCGCAGTGCATTGCGCAAAGTAACTTGCGCTATCCGGCGATCGATTTTGTCCTGCACGATCGACCGCAGCAGTGGGTACTGGAGAGTATCCGCCAGGGAGAAGTGGATTTTGGTATTGTGATTGATCCGGGTGCGGTGAGCGATCTGCAATGTGAAGCTGTGCTCTCCGAGCCTTTTCTCCTGCTTTGCCATGAGTCACACCCGCTGGCGACACGGGAATGGGTAAACTGGCAGGATCTCCGGGAGGAACGGCTGGTCTTACAGGATTATGCATCGGGGAGTCGACCGCTCATTGATGCAGCGCTCGCGCACTTTGCGATAGAGGCCAATATTGTGCAGGAGATTGGTCATCCGGCGACGCTGTTTCCGATGGTAGAAGCAGGAATAGGTATTAGCATTTTGCCTGCGCTGGCGTTACCGCTGCCCCAGGGGAGTCACTTGCAGGTGAAGCGTCTGACGCCAGTGGTGGAACGACAACTGATGCTGGCACGGCGCAAGAATCGCTCGCTGTCGACAGCAGCCCAGGCGCTGTGGGAAGTGGTCCGCACCCAGGCGAATGCATTAACAAATTTACGTGCGCAGGATCCACTTTATCAGATATAAACATCAATCTGATGGTCGTCGGAAGGATGATTAACGCCTTGTGCGTTAATCTGGGTTTGTTCCTGCTTTTGCTGAGTCTCTTCGGCCTGCTGGTGCTGTAACTGCGCCAGTTGTGCCTGCAACACTTTGATCTGTGTCTGGAGCATTTCTTGTTGTTTTTTCTTATCTTCCGCACTGCCGGTGCTATCCGGCACCTCTTTGAGCTTCTGCGTCAGTTGGGTGATTTTCTCCACAATCTGGGCGATCTGCGCGGCGGTACTGTTACCTGAAGCGGTTTTTGCGCTACTCCCGCCGCTTTGAACGGAAGGGGTTGAGACGTTGATGGTGGTCATCGTGGTTTCCTTTTGCCATTAAACCTACGATATCGGCATAGAAAGACAGACCTTCAGTGCATCCTCCTATTTCTGGCAGGGACAATTAGCCTTCATACGCGCTTGCCGGGCCCAGGATTGATATACATTTGCTATCGATCATCCGGGAAAACTGTATTGGTAATCGATTGCGTACTCTCGCTATAACCATTACCTCCCTCACTCAATGAGTGACTAGCTGATTATAAGGACATCTCATGACCGACTCCCACTTTTCCCAGAATCCCTGGAACAGCGCTGATATTATCCGCGGCTATAAACCTGACTTCACGCCGCGCGTCGCTTTTATCCTTGGATCGGGTTTAGGCGCGCTGGCTGAGCAGATAGAAGATGCGGTGGCGATCTCTTACGAGAAGCTGCCTGGGTTCCCGGTGAGTACCGTTCACGGGCATGCCGGTGAGTTAGTGCTCGGTCATCTGGCCGGGGTTCCGGTCGCCTGTATGAAAGGACGGGGGCACTTCTACGAGGGGCGCGGCATGACCGTGATGACCGACGCTATTCGCACAATGAAGCTACTGGGTTGCGAACTGCTGTTCTGCACCAATGCGGCGGGGTCTCTGCGTCCGGAAGTGGGGCCAGGGAGTCTGGTGGCGCTGAGTGACCATATCAACACCATGCCGGGAACGCCGATGGTTGGGCCGAACGATGAACGCTTTGGTGAGCGTTTCTTCTCGCTGGCGAATGCCTATGATGCCGATTATCGTGCGATTTTACAGACCGTAGCTGCCGACGAGGGTTTTACGCTGAGTGAAGGCGTATTTGTTTCTTATCCGGGACCTAACTTTGAGACGGCCGCGGAGATTCGCATGATGCAAATTATCGGCGGCGATGTGGTGGGGATGTCGGTGGTACCTGAAGTTATCACCGCCCGCCACTGCGGACTGAAAGTGGTTGCCGTGTCGGCGATCACCAATCTGGCGGAAGGGCTGGGGGATGTGAAACTCTCGCACGCGCAAACCCTGGCGGCGGCTGAACTTTCACGTCAGAACTTTATCGACCTGATTTGCGGATTCCTGCGTAAACTGGCCTGAAACCGATAATAATAATGACCCCGCCAGCAGGCGGGGTTCGTACTCTACGGCAAGGAAGAAAACATGGGTATTGCGTCCCGATTAAAGATCATGTCGTTTATGCAATATTTTATCTGGGGAAGCTGGCTGGTGACCCTGGGTTCATACATGATTAACACCCTTCATTTTACCGGTGCCAATGTCGGCATGGTGTACAGCTCAAAAGGGCTGGCGGCGATTATTATGCCCGGTATTATGGGGATTATTGCGGACAAATGGCTGCGGGCAGAGCGTGCTTATATGCTTTGTCATCTGCTCTGTGCGGGCGCGCTGCTCTACGCGACGATGGTGACCGATCCGGACACCATGTTCTGGGTGATGTTGATCAACGCAATGGCCTTCATGCCGACGATTTCGCTTTCCAACAGTGTCTCTTATTCCTGTCTGGCGCAATCAGGGCAGGATCCGGTGACGGCATTTCCGCCTATTCGCGTTTTTGGCACGATTGGTTTTATCGTTGCGATGTGGACCGTCAGCCTGATGGGCCTGGAGCTGAGCAATGCGCAACTGTACATTGCGTCTGGCGCATCGCTGCTACTGGCTGCCTACGCACTCACGCTGCCGAAAATTCCGGTCGCCGAGAAGAAAGCGAGCGCGTCGTTTGCCAGTAAGCTGGGGCTGGATGCGTTTGTGCTGTTTAAAAATCCGCGGATGGCGATTTTCTTTCTGTTTGCCATGATGCTGGGTGCAGTGCTGCAAATTACCAACGTTTTTGGTAACCCCTTCCTGCACGACTTTGCCCGCGATCCGCAGTTTGCCGACAGTTTTGTGGTGAAATACCCGTCCATCTTACTCTCTGTCTCGCAGATGGCGGAAGTCGGCTTTATTCTGACTATCCCGTTCTTCCTCAAACGCTTTGGCATCAAAACGGTCATGCTGATGAGCATGCTGGCGTGGACATTGCGCTTTGGCTTCTTTGCCTTTGGCGACCCGTCTCCACTCGGATTTGTTCTGCTGCTGATGTCGATGATCGTCTACGGTTGCGCATTCGATTTCTTCAACATTTCAGGCTCGGTCTTCGTTGAACAGGAAGTGGATTCGAAAATTCGTGCCAGTGCGCAGGGGCTGTTTATGACGATGGTCAATGGCGTCGGCGCGTGGGTTGGCTCCATCCTGAGCGGTATGGCGGTGGATTACTTCTCAGTGGATGGCGTGAAGGACTGGCAAACTATCTGGCTGGTCTTTGCGGCGTATGCCCTGGTGCTGGCGGTGATTTTTGCGCTGTGCTTTAAGTACAAGCATGAACCTGAAAAGCAGGCGCAGCCCTCGCTGGCCCGTTAATCCCCCTTTGCGGCGGGCATATGTTGCCCGTCGTTCCTGTTCTGCGACGCAATGTGGTAATTTGGCGCATCAGTCCTCTCCTCAGGAGCGCATTACCCATGGAACGCACGCCTCGTATCGATCTCAAGTTACTGCGTTATTTTCTTGCTGTCGCCGAAGAGTTACATTTTGGACGCGCCGCCGCTCGTCTGAATATGTCGCAGCCTCCATTGAGTATTCATATTAAAGAGCTGGAACAGGAGCTCGGCACGCTGCTGTTTATCCGCCATTCGCGCAGCGTAGCGTTGACCCATGCAGGGAAAATCCTGATGGAAGAGTCACGACGTCTGCTTTCCAGCGCCAGCCAGGTGTTAGCACGCGTCGAACAGATCGGGCGCGGTGAGGCAGGGCGGATCGAACTGGGCGTGATCGGCACGGCGATGTGGGGAAAAATGCGCCCGGTAATGCGGAGATTCCTGAAGGACAATCCTAACGTTGAGGTGCTGTTTCGTGAAAATATGCCCGCGATGCAGATGGCCATGCTGGAGCGGCGTGAGCTTGATGCCGGTATCTGGCGAATGGCAACGGAACCGGCGCCTGGGTTTACCAGCCTGCGACTGCATGAATCCTCTTTTCTGGTGGCGATGCCGGAAGGTCATCCACTGACTGTGCGGGAGGCTGTACCATTAGAAGCCCTGCGTAACGAATATTTCGTCACCATGCCTTCCATTCACACTGACTGGGCATTCCTGCAACGCGTTTGCCAGAGTGCGGGGTTCTCTCCGATGATCATACGTGAAGTGATGGAACCGCAAACGGTACTGGCGATGATCAGTATGGGAATTGGCATTACGCTGATTGCCGACAGCTACGCGCAGATGAACTGGCCGGGTGTGGTGTTCCGTCCATTAGAAGAGCGTATTCCGGCTGATTTGTACATCGTGTATGACCAGCAACAGGCGACACCCGCACTGGAATACATGATTAATGCCTTAACGGCGTAACGGGTACATCGAGTACTTTTTTGCTTCAACGTACCCGAACCGACCCCGTTGTGGTGCCAGGACGTCTGGCAGTGGACCAATCATTGTATAGCATCACCAATTGATCCTATGCGGTTGATGGTGACGCTGGGAATATATGTCTGAACCAATTGCCGCAAGGATTATTCACAATTTCGGTAAATGAAAATGTAGCAATGTATATGCTGTAGGTGAAATTTAAATTTGTTCTTTTTTATTGAGTTTTTCCGTTCGGGGCGTATGCTGAAGTAAAATAAAAGGAGGTTGTTATGTGCGAAAGGATATTAAGAAACGCTTCTTTTGATCATGAAGGCACTATTCTGAGAGACTGTCAGGAACTATTCACAGAGCCAGAGTTATCTTCTGGGGCTGATCCTGTATTATTCAGATCGTTAACCTCCGGAGAGTTAAAGCTGGCGCAAACTCTATTTAAGAATATCATCAACTACGACAGAGTAAAAATATATTGCGACCACAATCATTCAAGGTATCAATCTAAAGTAATAACCAATACCAGAAATGGTGAGATTCTTTTGAGTATAAACGAGTATAAATCTGATTTTTCAGCCGATTATACAAACTACCATGATTCTGTAAAATATCCTCATTTGTTTATATTTGCCATGTCTTTTGTCTGGCAATATTATCGGCATGACTCTTCTTTTCATGATAATACCTATGCTTCAACACGCTGGGATTCATATCATCTTGGTGAGCCTCATTTTATTTTTTACTCTATGGAACAACAGGCGGCAATGATTGCTGATTACTGGTTGCTGAAGAAACATGATTTTATGGAGTATGAAAAATTAAGCAGCTATAAAAAACATGAGCAATTTAATTTTAATATCAGAAAGGAGTTATTGGATAAATACCAATCTATTTTATGGATGCATATTCAAACTATGTAATCATCCTGGCAATTTAATAGGCATTTTGTTGGGACTATTACCTATCTCGTATGCATCCTTACCAAAACGTTCGAAAAACACTCTTATAGTTTTATTACTTTTCCACGCTTGCCACCGTCATCAATAAAATATGTTCCTAAACGCAATTTATCACTATCATCCTTTCTCATTAGAGTAAACTCCTCTACTAATGAATAATGTTTATAGGTTGAGCGATAAGTAAGCACCACCACATTAGAATTAATAACATTACTGGATATTAAATCAGACATTATGAAATCGCCTAAGATTTGTTTTTTTCTTCTCATCAACATAAAAAATCTTCTTTGCTTGTAATTTTTTGGAAATCATTAGGTCCATTTGAATACATATTGGAGAAATCATTTTTATTATATAAACTTTGAATGTAAACAACCTCTTGCTGAGCCTCGTTTCTTACTTCCGCATACAATCTGTATACCATTATAAGCACTGCTCAATTTCTCATGAGATGCAAACTACCAAAAAATCATCGCTGCTATTATCAATCACCAAGACCACATTAATTTTATCTTTTCCTTAAGTGAATTGAGGAATACATGGATATTAAATTTATTACCTTTACATCATGCTAATCATAATTATCGATATATTGAGGTGGTAAAAAAAGTTATGCTACCAATCCATAGATTCACAAAGGATATCTGGCGGCAACGATGTTATGCTCTTATCTGTTCGGTGAACAAACTCATTGTGTATTTAAGCATGATACTGGATACGTTGTTTCCCAACAACCTACGGGTTGGAGGTATAGCCGAATTCTTATTTTTGTTCTCCGGTTCACATGAGTACATTGTAATTCGAATTCAGGAATTATTAATAAATTTGTACAGACAGTATATTCCCAACCGCTCAACAATCAAGATTGCCGACAAAAACCAAGCATATAATGCAATATATGGCAATAATGAACCAATTATAATACTCGACCACAAATCATTTATTACAACATGAGGTGATGTTTTTATAGAAACATAAAAAAAACTTATCACTGATGAAATATAAGGGGTGATAATACAGAAAACCGCATCCATGAAAATAGTTTTCTTCAAAAAGAACACAATTCCAGAAATTAAAAACAAAACATAAAAAACCGTCAAGTAATCGTAAGTGTAATGATTTAATGTTTTAAACACATATGTCTTCACAATAAAGAAATGAATAATTATTGAGAAAATAAGTAGAGATAGGCGTGCTATTCTCATAATTAACACCGACTAATATGCTGGAGATATAAACCATGAACCCCATGGTTTATTTGGCTTGGGGTGGCGGATATTTGACATAGCATCTTTCATTCCCCACGGTGTCTGAATTTCCCCCAGATTTTTAAAAGGGCCAATGCCATTTAAAACACTACTGGAACATGATGCACAAAAAAATGGTGAACATCCACCTTGTTCATCTATAGCCTCTCTAATTTTCCTGTCCTCATCTGGAGTTATTTCGAAACTATAAACGTTCACATCCGAACCATCTTCAAATTGATATTTTAAAAAATTATTCAAATTAGCGTCACTTCCCGAGAAAGTACCACCACTTCCCGATGGTATTCCTTCGGGGGTCATATAAGATCCACCAGGATCATATAATAACTCGTTATCACCACTTCCCATATGCAAACCAACATGACCTATCCCATTATTATTAACAATAACATCCAGGTTATTTAACCCATAGGGATCTATAACTAATACTGGATTCAGCGGATATTTATAAAGGTTCCACCCTCCCCGCAATCCAATCGGATCCTGTGTGATATACCTTCCCTGCTCAGGGTCGTAATACCGGTGCCGGTTATAGTACAGCCCCGTCTCTTTATCCCATTGCTGCCCCGGCAGACGGATGAGCTGTTCCAGGTTATATGGGTTATCTTCCCGCAGCATATTCCCCCATTCATCAAACTCTGCGCGCCATGCAATGGCCCCGTTAATGTCAATCAGCGCCAGCGGCAGGCCCCGGTGGTCGCAGTGGTACAGGTGGATTTTGCGTTCCGGCGTGTATTCCGGCTCCAGCTGATTTTTCATCTGTTCCGGCGTCAGCCCGCACAGTGCCAGCCACTGTTGATTTGCTTCGCTGAGTTCCCCGCGCCGTAGCTCTGCTTCCAGATTATCCACCATCGCCACCAGTTCCGGCGGGAAGGTCACGTTTGCTTCCTGCTGAAATTTCTCGGCCAGTGTGCGGCGTACTGCTTTTGCCAGCTCTGCGGTCCGGGTTTCGATTCTGACCAGCGGCGTGAAGCTCCCCGGCAGGTACACGGTCTGGATGCGGGTTTTGTCCGTCTGCGTGGTCGTCAGCCGGTCGCCATCCCAGGCGTACCACACGGTTTCCTGCAGCGCCGGCTGTGAACACGAGCCATCGTGAAAAACCGTACATGCCCACACCCGTTTGCTGACGCGGCGGCCCGGAGGGTCGTAAAGATAACGGCTTTCCGTCAGCACGTTGCCTGCCTGCATCCGGCGGTAGTGCGTCAGCCGGTGCTGGTTATCATAGCGGTAATGATGCACGACGCTGCCGTGCGGGTGTATCCGGCGTTCATCTTTCTCCGTCAGCCTGCCGTGTTCGTCATAATGATAAAAGTTATCCACATCCTGGCTGATGCGGTTAACGATACCGCTGACATAGCGTTGAGGGGTATTGCCTTCCCAGATGGTCAGAGTGGCATTTTTCTCCAATAGCTGTTCCGCTGTCTCCCCGAAAGAATCGCTGGCAACATCAATATCCAGCACAAACGGAAATGAGTGGCGCTGCCTCAATACAAAATTCACCACGGCGAAGGTTTTTGGCCCCAGCCCGTCCACGTCCAGCGTAAAACGCAGTCCTTTCAAAGACACAACGACCTCCCCTGATGCAGATAAAAGTATCCTGCGGGAACCGATAGTGCGGCGGAGGATAAAGCGAACCTGGCGACACAATACCGAACGGAATAATAACAACTGTTATTGTATGAAACGGAATACTCTCTTTCGGGACTGTTTTTTTTGATGAATATCAATGGAATGGACAGACGGGGAAAGTATTTTCCCGAAGCGGGTTATATTTTGCGCAATTTATTTTTATTCTGAATTTATATTATTTTTAATATTTACAGCGTGCTTGATTTGGCATGAAATTCCCCAGACTCGGTACAGGCTCGGATCTGACAAACAGTACATAGCAAAAAGGCGCCTTTAGGGCGCCTTTTTACATTGGTGGGTCGTGCAGGATGACTCGCTTTGCTCGCCCTTCGGGCCGTCGCCGCCAGCGGCTCCGTTGTCTCACTGCGTGAGACCCGAACCTGCAGCAGGTTCGAATCGTTACATTCTGCGCATAGCAAAAAGGCGCCTTTAGGGCGCCTTTCTACATTGGTGGGTCGTGCAGGATTCGAACCTGCGACCAATTGATTAAAAGTCAACTGC
>ERZ506952.511-NODE-511-length-13370-cov-3.63109_pt1 | contig 13370 bp, 19 predicted proteins | sample MGYA00512896_ERZ506952 | MGnify/ENA metagenome assembly ERZ506952 | reverse complement strand
GGCTGTTAGTGGGCCAGTTGCGACGGAGTAGTTAACACGCAGATATCGCTGAACACCGGCAGGCACCTTTGCAGAAACAACTCGTTTACCTGCTGTCAGGGTAGCCTTTGCCAGTGCGCCACTATCATAAATAGTGGACCATGAGCTGTTATTCTCACTCGTCTGCAACTGGATGTTTACAGTTGCCTCACCACTTGCCGTGGCGGCTTCGTTAACCAGCACCCAAAACTCAAGCGGATAACCCACGCCGATATCGCGACGGTTTCCATCAATTGGACCGAGATCGATTACGTCAGTAGAAGCCGCGGTATTCGTAACCGCCTGAGCTTCGGAGAACATCAACAGTTTGTCGGTGATCATCTTCTTTCTCCATTAGTGGGCCTGTTGCGGCCCACAGGTTAATAACAGGCGTTACACCACGCGGGCTTCTGTTTCCAGAAGCGCATCAGTTTCACGGATTGGTACACCACGGAATGAAGTCCACCACTCGCCTTCAGTCTCTTTTACGCTGATAGCCAGAGATGTTTTCTCCAGAGATTGCAGATCAAGAGCCTGGCCTACAGTGCGGTTCATGTAGAACACCGGGCGGCCCATGCCACGGTTTGGAATGCGATGCAGTGCTTTAACCATCAACTTCGCAATATTTGCGGCAGAGGAAGGTTCTGAAAGATTGTTGACATCGATGTTTGCAATGCGAACAACATAACGCCAGTCACGCAGAGCAAGTCCGTTATCCCATTTATAATGGGTGCGATAGCCTTCGTACTTGCCGCCATTAGCATCTTCCAGTGTCACCTGGCCTTTATCTTCCATCTGGATGCCAGCCTTCTGCCCTTTCGGGAAGATACCATGCACGGTGTTTTCGCCCCACACCACTAACCAGATTGAGGTGTTATCTGTACCCGTGCCACCAGCATCAATGATGTTCTGAGCATTACCCGCAGACAGGCTGGAATAGCGGGAGGACAATCCCATAAACTGCTGAGGGTTAACGCTGGAATCACCATAAAACAACGTCTGCGCCATCTGCTGATTCATCGCTTCAATAAATGCGCGGTCTTCAGACAGGCGGAATTCGGCGGTATTACCGTTCAGATCAGCCAGTGACTTATCGACTTCAGCATAGGTTTCCAGCATGCCAACGGAATCGGTTACCTGCACTGTGGTTGATTTGCTTGGCTGTACGCCATAGTTCAGCAAACGCCAGGTAGCTGAAGGTAAACCAGAACGAATGGTGGTTCGGTGTCCGGTAGGAAGGTTCCCTTCGACAAAAGGCATATCCTGAAGGATCGGGTTAGTTTGACCGAGAAGCTCGATAATCTTATCGACTTTCCCGTTTGGATCGACGCGCTTACCCCAGTCAGCCAGCGTTAGCGCAGTTAAGCCTTTAACAGCCATTGTCATTTCCTCTCTTATTTGCCATAGAGCACTTCGGCCGCACTACGCTGGCCTTCATTACCACCGGTGACCATGCCATCTTCAGACATCGCCTTTCCGATTTTCACGAACGTTTTGACCAGATCAGGGTGATTACCCAGCCCGGTGGTGTTCAGATATTCTTTGAGTTCAGGTGTCCCGAACTGGTCAAGCGCACGCTGTGCGGCGCTAAGGTTAGAAATCAACTTGTCGCCACCGATTTCTTTGTCAGCTTTTACATCCGTAGCCCACTGCTCGGTTGTTTTCTGCCAGGCTTCTGCCTGGCGCTGCTGAACACCTGCCAGAATCTTCGGATAAGCATCAACCAGCTTTTGCGCTTGCTCGTTGGTCAGGTTTAGTTCTCGCGCCACCGGCTCGAATTCCTTCAACGCTTCTGTATCCAGCTCTACGCCTTCGGCAGCCTGAAACTCGTACTTCTCAGGCGCACCCTCTGGTTTATCGCCGTCCTTTTTTTCATCCTGCTTATCGTTTTCAGGCTTTTTGTCATCAGCAGGTTTATCGCCATCAGCAACAGGTTGTGGCTTATCACCTTCCGGTTGTGATGGATCACCAACTGGAGCAGGGTTATCACCTGCAGGCGCTGACGGTTCTGACGCAGCCGGAGCTGCTCCACCATCGACTGGTTGCTCATTGCAAAGACGGCGATACAGCAAACGCTCAAATAAATTCATGATCACTCCTGTTCACTGGCCTCTTTGGCCATCTTCAAATACTGTTCAGGGCAATGCGCCATAACGCGCTGAAACAGTTCCAGCGCCAGATTGCGTTGCCCCTCATTAAATGCCATTGCCATAGCGTCCATCGGTGAGATAGCGGAAAACACCCGGCCTTTCTCCAGCACAGACCAGACAACGCGACGCCCCTGTTCACTGCTCATGACAAAGCGAATGTCATCAATTTCACGCTGTGCCATGTCACGTTGCTTACGGGCGTTTTCTTCTTTCAGTTGATCATCTTCGTAATCTGTCATTGTGATTGCCCACCCTGACCACTAACTGCATTCGCCATAGCTGACAAAACACTCGGATCCGAAGTTTTAGCTTCGCTTAGCGTCTTGGCACCCTGTGCCGCCGCCATCCCCATCGCCATCATTTGTTGCTGCTGTTGTTGCTGTGCCCGTTGCTGGCGAGCCTGCTCAACCTGTTCCTGCGGAACAATGAAGGTTGGAGACACTCCGGACATATCAGCGAATGCATCGATCGCCTGATCAACATTGAGTTTGTCGAGAGCTTCTGGTTTCGCTTGCGCAAGTTGACCAATGAAGTTGACCGTAGACGCCAGACTGGACAGGCCGATAGACTTCTGCGCCTGAGCCATGACAGAAATGTATTCGACCTTCAGGGGCATACCTTCCATCGCGTCAGGCGGTGGCGGCAGCATGTTTTTACGCACCATCATCGAGAAAGCGCGGTCAATGAGAGGATTAAGACATTCGTCGTTCAGACGCTCCAGAACCGGCCCCAACATCAGAAGTTTTTCTTCTTTCATTTCGATCACCGCTTCAACAGGCATCGAGCGGGTATTGATGTTCTGCAACATCATGAACAGATCGACAAAGTAGGCGCTGTTAATGATTTGACGCGTGTCCTGAATGTCTGCCACCAAATCTGCTGTACTGGGGTTAACCAGATAAGCAGGCCTGAAACCATCCTGACCAGTAATCTGATCGATATATGTGATGTCGCCAGGAAGAAGGGAGGCACGCTGATTCTTGAGGGAAGTCGGAGCAACCATCGGAGGATTGGTGGCTTTATCAATCAACTGCGACTTGCGCTTCTGGAGAAGCTGTAATGCCTTAACAGGTCCAAGCGCCAGCATACCCGGGCATGATGATCCATAAACATCTTCGCCGTTAACTTCCCAGCGCGGAGCCATAATTGGAAACTCATCGAATCCGGACTCACGCAACAACTTGTCGTTATCACCGCCAACCTCGTAATAAACCGATTTGAATGGCTTGTTCTTGCCATCCAGCTTCGATGTATCGCGGTCAATGTTCGGGTAAACCGAATGCATCACTTCAATCCACTTCTCGTAGGTGCCGCTTTCCCACATGCTTTTTACGGATTCGCTGACGTTATTTAGCCCGAACTCCTGAACAAGCTGACGAACAGTCATAGAGAACTTGCGAAAACAGGTGTCCACACTGCCACGAGGTGAGTTAGCCAGGTAGTAACTGCCTATAGGGAATGGCATTGTGCGAATGATGTCCTCGTCATCCTCCAGCACCGCCATTGCACCAGTGCTGTATGTGCCGAGGCTTCCGTATAACTGCGGCAGCGACTGATAGAGATTCGACTTATTGAACATATCGTTCATGCGGTTCTGCACCGCCTCAAGCCACAACTTAACAGGGCCATAATCCATCATTTCAGGATCTGGCGTAGCCAGGCGAAACCACGGACGCGCGGGGCTTGTGATGCCTGACATCATGCCGCTAGCGAGAGTGCGCGCCGCCATAGTCCCGGTCGAATCAATAATGCGTGTATTCCGTCGATCGTTACGGTTGACCTCAGAAGTCAGAAAGCGGGAACCACGCGGGTTGATGTAATCACTCAACTCGCGCCAGTGCGGCTCGAACGACTGACGCTCGCTTTCAAGTTGTGCGAACTGTTTGTTCAATCGCTCTTTAGTTGTTTCCGCCATTTCAATGACTCCGGTTACTGACCAAGTAGCGTTTTACCGCTGGTATTAGCGGTTGATGTGTCGCCCTGAGAACCGGTAAGCAGCGTAGAACTACGACCAGCAGCAGCGCGACGGCGACGAGTTTCTTCGTCGCGGGCATCAACAACGGCGGCATCCTGCTCCTGTGGTGCTGCCTGAACTTCTGGTGTTGCAGGCACTGATGGTGAGCTACCCATGCACATATCAATGACTCCGTACGCAATTAAATTATTACCAATTTAACCACATATGATTTATTTATCGTAGGAGGTTGACATTTAACGCACGAATTATTACCTTTCAGGTAATCAAAAAGTTCATTCCGGTTACTAACCTGACTGGCTTGTCGTTAAATTGAACAGGTGGAGTGAGCTTTTATTTTGAGCAGTACGGCGTATGGCACATGCGCCGATAGCGGTCTGGGTACGTTTAAGGGGCACCCTCCCTTGCTCGGGCAAACGAACCAGGTAGCCGGAATGTGCAAGTCGAGCGGTTTTATTCCGCGCACGGGGATTCACCATCCCGGCGATTCGGTGTGACGCCTCGGAAGAGACGAGGTACAACGATGAGAGCATTTATGGATCCGCGACAAAGTGTGGCGCCTTAACAGGCTAAGTGCTCTCAGCGTTGTGGCATTAGCTCAGTTGGACAGAGCAACCGCCTTCTAAGCGGTTGGTCGCAGGTTCGAATCCTGCATGCCACGCCAGAATCACGCCTAAGGACCGTGATGCCAGAAGTTCCAAGTGCTTGGCGGTGATGGTTTCCCTTGAAGGACTATCACCGCCCTTTTTACAGCAGGACGCCATTGCGATGACTTCATGCTGTAAACCCGTACAGCCACGGAAGGCATAACTCATTGCTTCCAGTTCGCCCACTTCAGTGGGCTTTTTTTTCTAGTGACTACTGATTACCTTATGGGTAATATGCTGCAAACAAATAACACAAGGCCGTGACATGCTTGACTTCATCCGTGACATTTACTCCTCTTTCCGCCAAGCATCTCTTGAGCGGGTGAAAAGCCCGTTCCTTGGGGCATTTGTTTTTTCCTGGCTTTGCTTTAATTGGCAGATGTTAGCAATTCTATTTTTTAGTTCTAAGGATATTGAAAAGCGCCTTGCTATTATTAATGGCTCTTTCGGCATCGTCAGCTTTTTAATTGCGCCAATATGCACTACAGCATTGATAGTTATCCTTTTACCGCAAATTAATAAATTAATTACAATAATACAAGATAAACCTAACTCAGACACAATTGAAATGAGCCTTGCATCTAAAATAAAGATCGCCGAACTGCAGCAACTATTAGCAGAAAATGAAGCAAGAAAGAAACTTGCTGATAAAAAAGAAGAACGCTTCATTGAAGAGAATATTATTTCAATAAAAAAAGACCATGAAAAAGCAATAGATAACCTTAAAGACAAAGAAAGTAAAATCTTAAATCTCACGGACACAATAACTGAACTTCAGAGCAAACTGGTTAAAGCTGAGGCCACTCTCAAAGTTGAACAGGAGTCAAGATCCCAAGTGCAGAATGAATTGATTATTGAAAAAGAGAACAAGCGGAAATTAGAAGACAACATTCTGCACCTTAATTTAAGTTTAAAAAAAAACCAATCAGAATTGGCCATTGCAAAAGAAGCCTATGATAATACCTTGATGGCTTATAATGAACTTAACACAACATTAAAAAAAGCAGAAAGCTCAATAATAAACTTCAATGCTAACTTTCCTTTTTTAACTGACATAAATAACAGCACCCCAAATACATACTTAAAAATAAATAAAAATGCATGGGAGCATTTAGTTAGTTTAAATTTAAGTCTAAAGGAGAAAATACAAAAATAAATAACCAATCCACTATGGCATATTTACTCATACGGGTCATAATCTATTATAGCCTTACCCTGCTGCTGGCGCGGATCATTAAGTTTTTTTGTGACCGGAAAAGCAAACGTCAGCAGTAGCGCATCGCCTTTACCCGGCGAACGCCCAAGCCGCTCCTTGATATCTTCCTTCGGTTCGATAACGATTTTACCGTCCACTCGAACTTTGTACTCTGCCGCCGACAGGTCGTCCGCTGTTTCCTGGTCATCCAGCATGCCGCCCAGCCTCAGCCATGTCTTGCATGAGTTGAACATCTCCCCACGCTTGTTGAGCATCTGCGGGTCAGTAGACGCGCCACCGAACGGAACAAGTTGCCACGTCCGCCCCCAGCCGTCACCGATGGACTTCAGCCCGGTGCCGTAACCAAAGTCGATAAACACCGCATCAGCCTGGTACTGGTCTTCAAAGTCGGCGATGCGCTTCGCCATAATCAGATCGTCAGTGGTCTTGTTTCCCGTCCAGAGGACTTTGCTGTGCAGCCCCTGTCGCAGGTATATCACCGCGTCATCCACGCCGGAATACGCCGGGTCGACGCCAATAATCACCGGAGCGTGCGCCACCTGCGCAGCGGTCACGACGCGCTTCATCGCCTCATCGGTCAGCCCGGTCGGGATGAACTGCAGTTCTGACGCGTCAGGGAAGATCCCCCGCACACGGACCTTCACGAAGTCGCTGTCCTCGCCATGGTCTTCAATCCATTTTTGAATCTGCTCTTTGTTCGTTCCTTCGACGGTACGGCTGTCGATCTGCTTCGTAACCCAGCGGTGTTTATATTTGCGGAAGCATTCCCTGAAACGCCCGGAGTTACGCGTAGGGTTTCCGAACGCTACCCAGATGATTTCCGTGTCTTCGTCCGTCAGCGCACCCTCGGCCACCTCCCAAACTTTATCAGCAATGTTTGACGCCTCATCGAATACCACGATGATCCGCTTACGCTCGTTGTGCAGGCCGGCGAACGCCTCGGTGTTGTGCTCAGACCACGGGATTGCGTCAGCGCGCCAGCGTTTATCGTGGCCCGGATCATTGCTGTACATGGCTGTTGCTGGGGTAGAGAACCAGTCTTTCGTGATGGACAGGTTTGCCCACTTAATCACTTCAGGCCATGTCTTGGTACGCAGCTGATTTTCGGTGTTGGCAGTGACTACTGCTTTGCAGTCTTCGCAGGTTGACATACCCCAGTTCAGGAGCATGGAAATACCCGCACTTTTCCCTATGCCGTGGCCTGAAGAAACGGCAATCATCAGCGGCTGATGACGGGTTTCTGGGTTCCTGAGGTGCTCACCAACCGTATCGAGCATCCATCTTTGCCAGTTTCTTGGTCCGGATGCATGCGCCAGCTCTGTACCCTCTTCCCCCCACGGGAACGCATAGAGGGCATAGCCAAGCGGATCGTGAGTGAACCCTGCTATATCCTCGATCAACTGCTCTTCAGGAGATAACGATGTATCTGTCACTGATTACCATCCTGACGTTCTTTGAGTCGCTTCCTGGCTGCTGCTATGCGATCAGCAATTGTCACATTCACATTAACATCCAGACGTTCTTTGAACGCGTTGACATCAACATGCTTACCAATCAGCTCAAGGTTCTTCACCTTGTCAGGCCATTTAATTTTTTTGAGGATTGTCTCTATCGAATCCTCGTTCATGTTCATGATGGTCGATGACAGATCAAAGCCACTAAGCGTAGTGCGCCAGATTTTCGGCCACTCACGGATTGGTTTAAGGCTCCCATCGTCGTTGAGGATGTCGATCACGTCCATCTGGTCGATCTCCACCAGGCGCATGAGAACGTAATCAGCACTGACGCGCATTCGTTTGTTGCGCTCCTCCATCAACTCGGCAATCCGTTTTTGAATGCGTTCATCGCGCATCATGACACTGGCTTTAACTGCCGCTGTATTTGGAGAGAATCCTGCGTTAATCGCTGCCTGAGTCTGGTTTTCAGGCGTTTTGATGTATGACTGGCAATAAGCCTCCTGCATTGCTGTTAGTGGCTTAAATTGCGTTGATTTGCGTTTATAGGTTTTAGGTTCAGCAGGCATCATAACCACCGTGGTAATAGTTACCGTTGTGGTAATAGTACCATGCAAAATAAAGCCGCCATAGTTGGCGGCAGTATTCAAAACCCATCAAATTCATCATGCATAATCTACTCGTGACATGTCACACTATTAATTTCGTTTCATGCCAGCCTTTAGTCACCCAGCATTGCGAGTCACCATTACACGGGCATGAATTAACTGGAACTCTCTCGCCGCACTTACCGCAACATTTTCTGCTGATCGATTTTATACGCCCGCGCACGCGTGCATCATCCTGGTGGATCAGTAACGCTATATACTCACCAAATTCGTAAGGCGCACGCCCGGGGCGACGCGTGGCACAGTTACGCTCCAGCATTTCAATTTCCTGAGCATCAAGCACAATTTCCAGCTTACGCACACCGGATTCAGCTTGTCTGGCTCTCTGAGCGGCTTTGCGCTCTGCTGCTGATTTAGCCATCAATATTCACCTTTATCGCGAACACCTTTACCGGTTTATCGCCGAAGTGGGGATGTGTGATTGTCTTGATTTCATAGCCGTCATACGGGACGTCTATTCTACGGCTGGAATCGTCGCGCTTCGGATATCCCTTTGTGATAATCAGGCGGTCATACTCCCGGAACATAATTCGCTTATTCCAGTAGTCATTACACAGGCGATACTCTTCCGTTTTCTCGCCTGACTTCATCTGGTCGAAATATTCACCGTTAACTGCCAGTTGCAGGTTAGCCACGGTTAACCTCCTGCGGCGGTTCCGGTAGCGGCATCCAGTGGGTTACCTCTTTGAGATACAGGTCTTCGCCATCACCGTCATCCCAAGTGGGATTGCCATCATTAAACCAGTCGCCATATACGCCGACCTGAGTGTTGGGGATGTTTGGTGGGTAGTTGTTTTTAAAGTCAGCCGCTAACACATAGCATTGTCGCTCTCCCATTTCAGGCATTCGCTCACTACAGCTTATCCAACCATCCGGAGTTACCGGAGAATTGCCACCCTGAACAGTAGGCATATCCGGACCTTTGCGAATCGCCCTGGCAAGATCGATTGGGTCGTCGTACAACCAGTCACCTGTTTGCGGATGATTGGCTTCTGCCAATTGTGCAGCCCACTCCAGGCCGTCTTTGTGTCCTTGCAGATAGTCCAGCGGTAACTCATCACTATTACTTACAGGTTCGGCCTGAAGCATGGCGGCGCGATAGGCGTTCCAGCCAGATGTTCGCCCAAGCGCGTAAACTTCAGATGGCTCAAGATAATCAATGTCATGCCCGTCCTCATCGTCGTTCTCAGGTAATGCAGCAGGTACTACTGGCACTGGCGGGGCGGTGTAAAGTGGAATAGCTTCTGTCTTGCACCCATCCCCCTTGCCGGGTGATAGTGGCGCAAGACACACCCGCCACGGGCCAATCTGCACACCGTCAAAAAGACTAGTAAGCCGCCATTTCCACGCCATCGGCTCTGCTGCCAGTGAGGCCAGTGCAATCTGCGCCAGTTCCATTTGTTCGCCACGGGTAAGCCCGTTATCAAGCGGATTTTTAATGAATAATTCGATACGTTCTTTGGTAATAGTGGTCATTTGTTAATCCTCAAAACTTTATGCCCGGGCGCAAAAGCACGTGTTTTGTCTTTACTTATTCGCCACCCGTCTTTACGGGCCTCTTTTGCACAACCAGACCATGACGTACCGATATACTCACCGAAGTCTGGCACTGGATATACACCTTCCGTACACTGGCGGCAGTCACAATAGAGATGCATGGTGTAACTTGCAGCGATAGCCATATCACTCTCCTTTGATGCGAATGCCTGTTGCAATGCTGTTTATGATGCTGTCAGTGCATGGGGTAGAAAGCTGGGCATCTCCAGCAATTTTCATGACATCAACATCTGCATATCGAATACCGAGGTGTATCAGACCGGCTATGCCTGACTTAAGCCGAGCATTTTCCATAAATAGAACTTTTGCCCGCTGTTTTTCTGCTTCAAGCTCAACGCGCAGCTTCCCTACCGTTAGCGCAATATCCTCGTTCTCCTGATCGCGGCTTTTGATGTATTGCAGGTTTCTTTCCCGTTCATCCAGCAGTGCCAGCGCGATATCTGGCGAAAAGTGCTTCATAAAATCGTTAAGCGCATTAATTCGCTGATCGAAGGGCATTACAGGTGCTTCACCAGCAATTTTTGTTTTTTCAGCGATTTCACGAAGCTTTTGATAATCAATCTTGCTCACTGGTTGCCTCCTTTGCGAAGCTCAGCGGCGAAGGCTACTGCGTGATCATGATGTTCAAGCGTGTATGCACACTCCGCAAACATCTCCACGCCCTGCGCCCGCACTTCAGCCAGGAAAGCATCGGTGGCTGTGGTTTCGATATCGTTAATTTCAGGAAGAATCTCTTCCCATGTAGCGATATCGCCATTCAAATGCCATCCGGCAATTCCACTGGAGTTATCCGCAACACTCCGAACGGCTTCAATAGTTTCATGCATTGCCGCATTCTCCGCTGCCAGCGCATTAGCACGCACCAATTGCACTTCCAGTTGCGTTGCCAAATCGCTGATCAGCTTTGCCACACTGCGCATATCAACGGCACCACATTCAGCTTTCAGTTCCGAAGCCATCTCATGCCCGGCGGAAACTAACCCTTTGATATTACTTTCCATCTTTACCCTCGCTTATCCACATAACTTATTGATTACATTGATAACTAAAAAGATCGTCGATTCAGAACTCTTCGATGTTCCAGCCGCCACCTGCTTTCTTTGGTTTAACCGTTACCCCGATGATTCGGAACGGATACTGATCTGCGGCTACTTTGGTTTTCACCCTGGCGTCGTCGGTCCAGAATCCCCCTTTCACTTCGTGCAGTTCCATCTCTCCGGTGGCGAGCATCACAGCGAAATCGGGCGTATAGAACGTGTTGTCAGCTAACCGCAGCTTAATACCCTCGAATCGATACCAGGCGATTTCCCCTGCACGTTTACGCTGCTCAAGGTGCTGGCAATACGCAGATTCTGTTTTGTTCATCTGGCCTGTTTTGAGTCGACCAAGAGCCTGTATCTGTTTTCTCATGATTTACCTCTAAGGTAATTAAAAACCACATAAGACACGAAATCAATAGATTTTAGAATATTTTATTACCCAACAGGTAATTATCAAGACGTAAAAAAATGCGCTATCGCGCTGGTATTACTTGATAAATCCTGCCGCCTTTCCCCGCCTGTATTCCTCCATCAGCCACTGCGCCGGTGTTATTCCCCCAAGGGTGGCGGCGTTAGGCATGCACCCGAAACTTCGCCCTGGTGGATGGTAAACGTCTCTCCCTGTGTCCGGAGGTGTACTCATGGGCTCTCGCTTTGCCTGTATGCTGATCACCGGATCGGGTATCTGCTGTCCGGAAGCTACCTTTTTCGCCCAATCATCGAGCAGCCTGCGCGCGTGTTTCTCAACCTCAATCTCGCTAAGCTGGCGCTGATACATTGCACGGCGGGTATCACATACGACCCAGTACATAACCGGATGTCGCCACGGGAATCTTTCGGGACCACCAGGATATAAACTTTTTTCCTTGCTGTACCGGTGAAACTCCGCCATCACATCGTCAATGGTGACGCCAAGAACCATCTTGCTGTCTTTACACCACTTGATGAATTGCCCTGGCGACGGCCAGAACGGAGACTCACTGGCGCGGGCGTGGCGCATACCAGCAGAAACCTGTTCACGGGTTCGGATCCCCCCTTCGGCAAACGCAGCAATCCACTGCTGTTTTGCAGCAACTTCCTGCTCTGGCGTCTTCAGGTTGGTTACCACTGCCGCCGGAAACAGTTGTTTCAGCTGTTTGAAAAGGGCATCAACAAGCCTCTCTGCTGACATGTTCACCACGTTGTCATTGTTGGTGTACTGATGCTCATAACCTGACATGCGAGAAAGGGCTTCTCCGTCACGGTTTTGTATCGCGGTAAAAACGTTGTTCACAAGAAATCCTCCCATGCTTCAGGGCTGTTCCAGTGCGGAACGTTGTTATCAGGTAATGTTGATTGCTTCTGTCTGCTAATCTGCAGCCGCCTTGCCAGCTTCTGCTCCCACTGTGCCTGATGGTATGCCTTACCCTCAGCCATCCAGTAAATTCTGAACTCTGCAAGTTCCTGTGCCGTTGGCAGACTGTCCAGGTAGATCCCCTGCAATGAGCTTTTCCGAAGAAAGTCATCTGATGGCTGCCATTGTTCATGCATGACAAATTTGCCTAATTGCCCTGGCCCACCAGGAGGAACAAAGTTATTCATCACGGCGTTGTTTGCGCCGGGGTCATGATGCACAGAATCCCCGTTTTTTGTCCTGCTCTCCCTCTCTTGGTTAAATGACTGGTTATATGACTGGTTCTGGATCCCGTTTTTGGGATCATTCAACATCCCGTTTTTGGGATCATTCAACATCCCGTTTTTGGGTATATTCCCGTTTTCGGTAACATTACCGTTTTCGGGTTCATTGCCCCCCTCTCGGTTGCCTTTAATGTTCCCGTTTTTGGTTATATTAAGAGAGAAAACCCGCACTCTTTTTGTCGCTCCCTTTCTCTCTCCGGTATCTGAAATAAGCCCCATTTTCATGAGCGATATAAGCCCGGCCTGCACGGTTTTTTTATTCAGGCAAGTGTCTTTAACGAGGCGTTCTATGCTGGGGTAGCAGAGGTTATATTCATCGGCTCTGTCAGCCATCGAGAGCAGTATGAGCTTTAATGATGAGCTACCTGGATCTGTCTCCCAGGCCCAATCTGTTGCATGTCTGCTCATGATTAATCTCCGCTATCAGCTTGAATGTTGTGGGGAGGAATTAATCATGATCTGCTTAATCTCAGCCCTGATGCGACGGTTTGATTCCATGGTGCACTCAACACAGTGTCCGTTGTAAACCCAACGTTCACTGTCATGTCCGTGCTTACATGGTTTTCCGGTGTAGTAGCGTTTAAGTCCGCGCTTTGCGGCATCAATACGTGTAATGATTTCCATGGTAAGCCCTGTTATTAGTATTGGGATTACGGTCATTTTGTGCTGACACAAAAAAAAGATCAACCAGATTTGGTTTTTTATTACCTTTGAGGTGCGAATAGATATGAAAAGACCGCCGGGTGGCGGTCTACAGAGGGTTGTGGCTGGATATCATGAGTAGAAGAAGTATGCCAGTTCTGCTTTTGAGCGCAGCCATTGTCTTGTTTTACAGGCTTTAAAAAGCCCATTCATCAATACTTTACCTGGCATTTTGCGCTTACCTGTTAAGTGAGTCTGGATATAGTGACTCGTCGTTCCGGCTTCCTGTGCGAAGGCTTCACGCTCATCCGGAGTAAGTGCAAGCC
>ERZ506952.501-NODE-501-length-13636-cov-16.1778_pt1 | contig 13636 bp, 20 predicted proteins | sample MGYA00512896_ERZ506952 | MGnify/ENA metagenome assembly ERZ506952 | reverse complement strand
CCCACTCAGCTTCCATCTGTCTATGAATCCCCCTGAACCGGCATGGCTCGTCTCCGCCCTCTGGTTAATGGGAAACTGCCCGCCGCCCTGCTGGGAGCCGCCACCCACGAAATACCAGTTGTCCAGCAGGTTCCGGTTCGGTCTTCCCCCGATGTTCCGCAGCGCCTTCTGCTTATTGCTCAGGTTGGAGAGGGTAAGGTCGGCCTTAATGCTTTGGAGCCTCTTTCCCATTTCTGCGCTAAGAGCATCAGACACACCGCCTGTGGTGAGATCGTTGATGACTGGGGCTTGTACACCCTGGGGGCCTTGGGGGCCCCGGATGTTGGCCCCTGCCACGGAGGGCATCCCCGCCTTGCTGGCTGTCCAGGTCAAGTTGCCGGAGCCGTCCACGGCGGGCTGGTAGTAGCCGCCGTCCGCGCCTGCGGGGCCAGGCTCGCCATCCGCCCCGGCGGGACCGGGCGCTCCGTCTGCACCGTCCTTGCCGTTGGATCCCGGCGTACCCTGGGGTCCCGCAGGTCCCGTCAGTTTCCCGGCGTCGAACTTGTCCTGGAAGGTGTCCCCATCGGTGAACGTCACCAGGTCTGCGGTGTAATCTCCCTTGGCCGGTTTCACCGCTCCTGTGCGGTTGTTAAAGGAGGTCACACCGCCGCCCGCCGCGTCCTGGGCCCGTGCAGACCAGTATTTGGCGTTGTTGGTGTCCTCCCCTTCCCGCGTTCCGGTGCCGCCCACCGCCCAGCTCTCCGCCTCCGTGGCGGATGCCGCGGCGTTTTCCTCCGCCTGACCGATGGACGCGGCGCTGGCGGCAGCCGCTTCCGCGCTCTTCTCCGCCGCGGCAGCCTTTTGCCCGGCCAGCTCCGCGCTGGCCGCAGCCTCTCCGGCGGAATCGCTTGCATTTCCAGCCGCCGCCTCTGCGCCGTTCTTGGCGCTGACTGCGGTTTCCTTCGCACTCACCGCCGTCTCCGAAGCCGTGACCGCGGAATCTCTCGCCGCCTCTGCGGCTGTCTTTGCGGATTCCGCCGCCGTCCGTGCAGTCTCCGCCTTGCCCTGGGCCATAACCGCAGCGTCTCTGGAGGCCGCCGCCCCCTCTGCGCTCTCGCCTGCCTGGGCCGCGCTTTCGGAAGCCTGGGATGCACTTCCCGCCGCCGCTATCGCGCTCGCGCCCGCATCTTCCGCCTTTTGGGACGCCGTGGATGCGCTGCCCGCTGCGGCCGATGCGCTTTCCTCTGCGGCATCCGCATCTCCGGCCGCCTGGGCCGCGGCCGCCTCTGCCGCCTTGCGCGCGGCCTCTGCCGCTGTGGCCGAATCCGATACCGCCTTTTGAGCAGCTTCCGCTGCCTCCGCGCTTTTCGCCGCATCTTCTGCGCTGCCCGCCGCCGCCGCGGCGCTGTCCACGGCCTTCCCTGCTTCCTGCCGCGCCGTGGCGGCGCTCTCCTGGGCAGAAGCCGCCGATTCCTGCGCTTTGCTCTTTGCTGCCTCTGCGGCGTCTCTCGCGCTCTCCGCTCCCGTCTTCGCGGCTGCGGCATTCTGCGCATCCTGCGCCGCAGCAGTGGCGCTCTTTCCGGCGGCTGCCGCCTGCTCCGCCGCAGAGGCCGCGGCGGTTTCCGCACCCGTCCGGGCCGACTCGGCGGCTTCCTGCGCCGCTTCCGCACCCGCCTGTGCTGTTTCCGCCGCCTCCTTTGCGGCGGTAGCCTGTTCGAGCACCTCTGTGACGACCTCTCCCTGGAGCGCATTGATATCCATGAGTTCGAGCCATTCGTCCGCGTCCTCATATTTCCATTCCAGAGCCTTGGTGTCCTCGTTGTAGCGGAGCTGCACCTTGTCGCCCTTCAACGTCTCCAGCCACTCCGCCTCCGTGCCCTTGAATCCGTGCTTAACGGCGATTCCGTAGGCGGTGATATAGTAGCCGCGCCAGCGCTTTCCCTGTTCGTTACACTCCATAGTAGACCTCCCCGTGGGTGTCCGCCGGGCTGTAGGTCAGGGCGAACCACCGGATAAACTCGCCGAAAAAGGCGTTGAACATCTGCATCGTGTTCTGGTACTTTTCATACTCCCCGTTGGCGTAGTCCACACGGGCCTCCAGATAGGCCGGATAGAGCTTGTCGTGGGGCGGCTGTGCCAGGAGTTCCACGTCCTTGTCCTGCTCGTAGGAGTAGGTGATGACCTCCTCGCTGGCAAACAGAAGCACCTCCGTCTGCACCATCCCCTCCACCTCATTGAGCCACCGGGTCTTTTCCTCGTTGGAAAAGGCGTTCGGCTTGACTGCGTCCACCGCCTGTATCACCTGAGCTACGGTCATGCTATCCCTCCTATCTGAAAACCGGGCGGCGGCAAACCCGCCGCCCGGCCTTTGTGCTGTCAGCCGCTGATAAGCTGAGTGCCGCCGCTTACGCCGCCCACCGCGGCGAAGCGCCAATCGTTGAAGCCCGCGGTGAACCGGGCGCGGCCCTTCCACACGTTGGCGTCGTTTCCGGGGTCAATCTCACTGCGCACGTTGAGCTGCACGCGGTCAAACCACATGGCACCACCGTACTGCCCGTTGTACCGGCTGTCCAGCAGCACCCAGGGGGACGTATCGGCGGTAATGAACTGGTTGAGGTAGGGCCAGATGATCACCGACCACCGGCCATACTGATAGTTGAAGCCGTTGTTGGAGGTGGTGGGGTCCTTGTCCGCGCCGATGGCGGCGAACACGTCCTTCTTGAGCTTGTAGTTGTTGGGAATCAGGATGGTGTCGGGGGCCACGTCCAGAATCTCGCCGTTGTCTCCCCGGAAGTCCTGCATGGCCGTCTCCATAGCGCCCAGGGCGTCGTTGGAGAAGGCGTCCGCAAACTGGTTGGACTGGGTGCCCTTGTTGCGCTCCAGGGCAGAGGGGTGGGCCTTGTCGAACAGGGCCTTGCCGTCCGCGCCCTTGGCGTCAAAGGTGCGGCCGTGGAAGCTGACGGATGTCTTGCCCGTGATGGCCGCGCCGTACAGGGCCGCGCCGAACTTCTCCCGGGTGCGGTAATACCCGGCGATGAACTGGGCGGGCCGCTTGCGCAGATCCATAATCTTTGCATCCTCCACAATCTCCTGGGACATGGAGAAGGAGTCCTTCCAGGTCATGTGCTCCAGGGTCTTGTCGAAGCCCTCCTGCATGCTGTCCAGGGGATAGGTGCCGTTCTCGCCCACGGGCTGGAAGCCCTCCATGGCGGTCATGGTGCCCATCTTCTCGGCCCACTTGTTGGAGCTCTCCATATTGAACAGCTCCTTGAGCATGCTTTGCTGTTCGAACGCCTCGCCCCGCTTCTCAAGGAACATGCGGATCGGGGCCTGGGACTTGCCAAAAATGCTGTCCTGGAGGCCGGAGCCCTCAGTGAATGTAATTCCTGCCATTTCGTCGTCGCGGACTTCACATCATTCGCTTTTCCGCAAGCGGGAAAGCTCACTCGTTTTGTCGCTCCTCCTCTCCGGTGCAAACCCACTTCGTTGGGCTTTGCCCCGGTTCAGGGTGCGGCTCGTCCGCTCTCTCTCCTTTCTGAATGATTTTGTTTTATCAGCCGCCGCTCTGCGTGATGTTCACTACGGCAGGGAACCGGACGCGCACTCGGTCGCCTGCGGCGGTGCCGTCCATTCCAACCACCTCGGCCACGCCGTTCGTCTTAGTGGCGGTGACCTGGAGGCCATCGGTGTGCAGTGTCACCTTGTCGCCCAGCTTGATGGCCGATGCGGCGGCCTGGAAGGTGGTCTCAAACATCATGTCGGGCAGCACCCGCAGCACAGGGATGATGTCGCCCGCGGTGCACGCCTTGTCCATCTCAACCATGCTGATGTAAGTGGGGGTGGTGGTGCCGCTGGCCACCGCCAGATTACCCCCTGTCTGTGTCAGGGCCATACCCACTTTAGGGGTGATGGCTCCTGCGGGCAGGTACTCGATGCCGGGGATTCTGCCCCCGTCTACCTGCTGAATCAAAAAAGCCATTTTATTGCTCCTTTCGGCTGTTCTTCATGTAGCTTTGATAGTGCTTCTGGATCTCCTCTTTGGTCGCGCCGGGGTTCAGCACCCGGTACTCCTCAAGGACGCTGTCCGGGACGGGAATCGCCCCGCCGCCGCGGCTCTCGGTGGCTTTCAGGTGCTGCTTGCTCTGCACGGAGGTGATCGCCGCTTTCCGGCTGGCCTCCGCGGCCCGATGGGTCAGTGCGTCATAGTTCGCCAGGCGGTAAGCGTCCAGGATGGAGTAGCCCCGCTTGACCATGTCGTACAGCTTGGGATAGGTGTCCAGCTTCGCCAGATCGCCCAGCTCCTTGACCGTGGGGTCGATGGCCTGAATCTGCCGGAGCTGCTCGTCCACCCTTGCCTTTGCCTCCTGCTCTCTGGCCTGCCTTGCGGCGGCCTCCGCCTCGGCTTTGGCCTGCCTGGCCGCCCGCACCTCCGGGAGGCCCTGGACAAACGCCTGGAACTCCTCTTGGGTGATGCCCGCCTTCTCCATGAGCTTGGCCTTCTGGTCGGCCTCGAAGCGCTCTCGGTATGCCTCATACTCCGCTCTGGTGGTGATGGGCTGCCCGGTGTACGGGTTCATCAGCCCCGAGTTCCTGAAAAACTCGTCCACCTGTTTCTGGGCGTCCTCTTTGGCCCGGGCAATAGCGGCGTCCCGCTCCGCCTCCGCCTTGCGGCGGGCGGCGGCAAACTGTGCGTCGCGGTCGGTTTTGGGTTCCTGCTCCGGTGCCTCCGCCTGAGGCTGTTCGGACTCTTCCGTTTCCTCTACGGCAGGGGCGGCGGCCTCCTGCTCTTCTGCGCCTTGTGCGGCGGCTGTAGTGGTGTCATTTTCCGACGGTTCGGCGGCCTCCGTCTCTTCTGCGCCTGTGGTAGTCTCCGGCACCTCTACATCAAACACCGCGCCGTAGTTGATTTCCATGTGTGTGTTCTCCTTTCACCCTATTACTTGCCCGTTCTCAGGTCGTTGCCCTTCTTGACTGTGCCGTTCCCCTTCTTTCCCGTGGCGGGGTTGGGGGCGGTGACCTTCTGCACACCGCTGTGGCTGACCTTGCCGATGTATCCGTTCGCCATACTGCGCGCCTCCTTTCCTCTGGATTTGCCATTTCTGCGCTGTTGGCGTGCGCTCGTCGTCGCAAACTATGTTCCCCACACGCCCCGCTTTTGTCACGCTACGCGCCCTCCGCGACGGGCAACTGCTCGTCCCTCCGCGAAAAACACCTTGCACCTGCGGTGCAACTGCTTTTTCGCCTGCGGGTCTCGCTGTTGCCCTGCTCCCGGGCGCTCCGCGCTTTTCTCTGGGCTCGCGTGGGGGCCCCATTTAGGGGCCGGGCTGTCCCGTAGGGGCGGCCCTTGTGGCCGCCCGCGGGCCTATGGCCTGCACATCCCTGGCCGCATCCTCCCGCGCTCTGGATACGGTGTCCTGCACCGCCTGCATCTGTCACGCTTCGGCTCGCTCACGACCGGGTCGTTAAGCCTGCTGTTCTATCCGGCTTCCCTCCTCGCGGCATAGCCGCTGCGGCCTCCGCTGCCAAAGCGCCGCCGGCACTTTGGCTTAACGCTGCGGTTTCGTCTGCGCCCTGTCTTAACTCCCCTGTTCGCGGCCTACGCGCTTCTATCTGCATTTGCTGTTGCTGCATTGCCATCTGCTGCTGCATCATGGCCTGCTGCTGTTGGTACTCCTGCTCCAGATAGGTCTTTGTGTCGCCCGCGCCCGGATAGTGCAGCAGCTCCATCTTCGTCCAAAAGAGGATCAGGGTCTTGAGGTTGGTCGGGTCGCCGAAGGCCCCGGTCTGGAGGTTCATCCGCGTCTCCTGCCACATGGCCTCCCGGTTGTTGGCAAGGGGGGCGGATGTGTCGCAGGAAAAGAGGAAATCATCAATCCACCGCCACTCCCCCGTCTCGTCCTGCTCCAGGAAGTCGTAGCGGTTGAACTGCTGGTACTCGGCCCGGCCTTCGATGTCGTGGGAGACCACAGGCCGCGGCTCGTCGGCGTAGGCCAGCTTAAACTTGAACATGGCCTCAAAGAGCGCCGCGTAGGCCGCGTCCTTCATGACCCGCTTGGATTCCAGCCGCCCGGCGCTCTGCGCCGCTGAAAATTCCTTCGCCTTTCCGCTGGTGGCCGTGGTGTCCTTGCGGCCCTGGAAGGAGTCGGTGATGCCGATGACCTGCCGGGCCTCCTCGTAGACCTGGCTCAGATAGGCCATGTCCTGCTCGATGTCGCCCTGGAGGTCGTACACGTCCAGATAGGACTTGTCCGCCGGGCTGGAGAGATAGATCTTCTTCATGTCCTCCTCGTCGTAGCGGATCTTGGCGTCGTTGGGGAGGCTTATGTAGCTGCCCGACTTGGTGAGCTTGTCGATGATCTTGGCCTCGATGCGGTTGGTGGTGTTCTGCTGATCGGAGATTTTGTCGATGTCGGAATCCCCCAGGAACTTCCCGTACACGCTCACATTCTTTTGGAGGATGACCGGGTAAATGTCCGGCTTGTAGAAGGGGATCCGGGTCGGTTCCTGCACCACCGCCACCACGGGCAAGCCCAGCTCGTCCACTGTATCAGTGACAACCTCCACCGGCCGCGCCCCGGGAATCTCGGTGCCGTCGCTGCGAGGTATGGGGACGTAGACCTCCTCGTACTCCTCCTTGGCCTCCTCCCACTTGTCGCCGCCGCAATAGGGGCATACCTTCCGCTTGCCCCTCCGCCCGGTGGGCGCTCCGGGCATCCCCGCGCCCGCCCCGTCGGGGGTCATGCCGGGGAGCAGCCCCTTGTCCGCCGGGGTCTCCACTGGTTCGGCCTCCAGGGGTTCCACCGCTCCGCACCGGGCGCACCGGCGCAGCCGCCTGGCCTGGTAGTCCTCCAAGTCCTCCAGCGCCGTGTCGTTCACCCAGGAAAAGAGCCCGATGCCCCCGTCCGGGTTGCGGTAGTAGGCCACGTACTGTGTCACCATGTCGTCGGCCGTGCCCTCGCCGCCGCTGCCCTTGACGTCGGGCTCCTCCTCGGCCTCCTCAGACACGTCCACGCCGTAGGTGCGCCTGATGTACCCCTTGGTCTGCGGAATTTTGAGAATGATGTAGTCCATATCCTCCACGCCGGTGTAAACCCCGTCCTGGGGGATGATCTGCTTTGGGTGGAGGGTGGAGACGGCCAGCTCTCCCACGGTGGCTCTGCCCGCCTTGCTGTTGTCCCACTCCACCAGGAAGGCCCCGCCGCCCTGGATGGGCACGGTGCGCTCCATGATGTCGTTCATCTGCTCAAAGGGCAGCCGATCCAACTCGTTGCGGAGCATGTCCTCTATGAGCTTCGCTCTCCACTCGTCCTCTCTGCGCCGGGGCGTGACCTTGGGCTGGGGAATATTGCTGTCCACCTGGCTCTCCACCAGCTCGGCGCACAGGTTGCGCACATGGGGGGTCTCCCTCTTGCGGGCGGTGCAGACGATGGGGCGGATGCGGCTGCAGCCCTGGTAGAGCTCCTCCCGCCCGTCCATTTTGGACAGCTCCGGCTCATACGCCGCGTTGGCCCGCCCGAGCCTGTCCTGCCACAGCCGCAGCCGGTCTTTGTCTCTCTTTTTCATTCTTTGGGTTCCCCCCATTTCTTGATCAGGTATTCCCGCTCCTCCGGGCTTGCGTTGTTATAGTCCTCCCACATGGAGTCGTCCCACACCGCGCCGCCAGCCTTCCGGCCGGCCTCCACGGTGTATCTCTGCTGCGGGCGGATGTGGTGGGCAATTGCCAGGGCCATAACGCAGTCGTCGTGCGCGCCCTCCTCGGCCCTTGGCTTGTAGTCCTCGCCCCGGACAAAGGTGAGCATCTCCTGCAGCGTGGTCTCGTCGGACACGATGGTAATGTCCTCCCGCACGGCCCGGATCAGCTCGGAGAGGATGACGGGCCGCGTCTTTGTCGATGTCCAGAAGCCAAACGCCCGTTTGATGCCGTGGGTGTAGTCGTCCACCACCTCCCGGACGTACTGGTTGGGATAGCCCAGGCGCTCCAGCGTCAGGATGGGATAGGTGCTCCAGTTGGCCTCCACGCCCACCAGAGCGGTGTTGTACCACATGCCCAGGCAATACACCTGCATGGAGTACAGATCCTCGTCGGTCTGGTGGCGGAGGACGGCCACCTGTTCCCCGGTGCGGTTGTCCAGCACCTGGGCCACAAAGCTGTCCGAGCCGTCCCCGGCGGTGTCTCCGCCGACCACATAGGGCACGCCCGCCTCCGGCGCCCGGTAGACCCTGATAAAGCCCCCCGGGTCGTCCACCCACCGGATGCCGGATACCGCCCGCCCGTCGTAGTCATACGCAAAATACCCCACCCGCACCGGCCGGATGTGCTCCAGCAGCCGGGCAGTAACGGCCTTGGCGTCGAATACTGTCTTTCCGGTGACGCCCCACTGGCCCAGGCAGTAGACCATGTAATAATACTCGTCTGTGTCGCGGAACGCCTCCAGCGTCCGCACCGCCTCCTGGGTGAGAAAGCGGTTGTCCCTATAGGTGGACTCGTGCACCGTGGCCCGGGGGTCTCTCCGGTCAAAAAACCGCCCCTTGAGCCAGTGGGTAATGGAGATGGGGTTGAAGGTGAGGATTATCTGGAGGTAGTAGGGACACTGTGTCCGCAGGCGGATGTCGAGCTGGTTAAAGTCGGACTCCAGCAGCTCAGGCGCCTCCTCAATCCATATCCCGGTGATGTCGTAGATGGATTTGAGCTTCTCCACGTCGTCCAGCCCGGCAAAGAGTATCTCGGAGCCGTTTGGGAACACAATGCGCAGTTCCCCCCGGTTGACCACGGCCCCGCTGTCGGGATAGTGCTCGGAAATCTGCCCACGGAGCTGTGCAAAGCAGCTCTCCCGCAGCGTCCGCGCCACCTTGCGGCACACCAAGAACCGGTGGCCCGGCTCGGAAACGCAGCGCTCCAGCACCTTGCGCCCGGCGAAGATGGACTTGCCAGAGCCGCCTCCGCCCTTGAGCACCAGATAGCGGCTTTCGCAGGAAAACAGCGGCATAAAAGTGTCGTTGCTGGTGTCCCTGAGATGGTTGTACCAGACGGCCAACCGGGCCAGCTCGTCAGTTGTCAATCGTCCTCGCCGCCTCTCTGATGGCCGCCAGCTTGTCGGACAGGGTCATTTCATCAGCCTGGGCCACAGTCTCCGCCTTCTCCTGGGGCTTGTCCCTCCACCTGTCCGGCCGCCGGTTTTTCAACCAAAAGATCTGTGCCGCTGTGTCCGGTATGACCTGCTTCACGGTCTGGATGACCTTCCGCCCGTCCTTTTCGCTGATCTCCACCCGCTCCTCCATGTACTCATAGCCCAAGGCCCGTTTCAGGAGCGCGTTTTCTACTTGGATATCCACGATTTCCTTGCCCTTTTTTAGGGCCTCGGAAATCTCGGGATGCTTATTCTTCCAGTCGTACAAGGTTGCGGGGTTTATTCCCATTTTTTCGGCAAGCTGCTCGTCTGTCAGCCCATCCCGGGCCCAGCCCTCCAGCAGCAGGAGCCCGTCCGGCTCCAGCCAGCGCTGATATTTTCCTTTTGCCACAACGGGCTCACCACCTCTCTCGGTCGTTTTTTGGTGCCACCGCCCGCCTCATGCGGCGAGGAGCGGCATATGGCGGACAGTAGGTTGTCCAGCCGCCCATTGGCATTTAATTTAATCGCGCAGTGCCTCTTTTGCTTTCCATCTGCGTTTGGAGCCGAGAGGCGGCATTGAGCCGCCACACGTCCGCGACGTAACGGGCCGCCGCAGGCGCTTCTGCTACTGCACTCGGCATATTTGCGCTGTCCTGCTTGATTGTCACACCCGTACTCATGCGGGCAGTTTTCAGCGGGACAGCGCCGGGGCAGGCCATAGCTGCCACCGCTTCCGCCTCCATGACAGGCGGGCACCTCACTCCTTCCCAGTGCCTAGGTGCTCTCAGCAATCTGGTGTAGTGTCTTTCCACCGTCATTCGCCGCCAGAGGGGTGCGACCCCTCATGCCCCGAATAGTGGGGTGGTAGTTCGACCGGCGGCATATTGCACACAGTAGGGGCAGCGACTACACCGCCGCCACCCCATCCGTGTGAAGGAGGAAAAGGGGATGGAAAAAGAATGGGAGCGCAGGGGAATACGCCCCCACACTCCCATTTTCGCATAAATTCAGGTTGTGATTCCTCAAAAAGGAGGAATTATCAAATTCTTCTGTGAGACGATAAAAGTTTTACTACACACGGATAGTCCGTCCTTCCGAGCAAGTAATCTGTGGACACTCCGAAATAGTCAGCTATTGCCTCTAGTGCATCTGACCGAGGCTTTCTCTCTCCAAGTTCATATCTTCTAATTTGGTCAGATGATATACCACATAAATCAGAGAGTTTATATCGGCTCAATTGGTTCCTTTCTCTTATTCGCCTCAGCCTCTCCGGAAACTCGTTCAAGGGCTATCCCTCCTTCGGCGGGTCTGGGAGGGGCATCCAGTGGGTGACAATCCCAGGCCATCCTCTTCCCATTCGTCTTTCGATTCCCCAGTGATCTTTGTAGTTGTGTTTAAAGTTGGAATATGCAAGGCCATCAAGTCCATAAATTTTGCTGTTACCCCAATATCTAGGGGCATAGACCAAATACCATCCATCCTTTTCCGGCAACCTCTCCTTGACGCTGATCCACTCACTCACACTGTCCGCCCTCCCCGTCGTGGATGGAGCCGATGACAAAATGGCGCTTGCTCAGTTTGTACGGATGTAGTGGGGTGCTGCTTCCGCTTCCAATTCCAGTTGTGAAACATGGGATTCTGAGATCTGTGTTAAAAATAACTGGCTCTCTTGATCCGTTGTAGCTCAAAATATCTCCCTCAAAAATCTTCTTCCCGTTTTTGTCGGTCAGCCCAGTGTACTCGCAGACCGTGGCGGGGTCAACTTCAAAGAATCCGCCGAGCATGATCCCTTTTGTGGGCGGGTCTGCCCTGGCCGATACCAACCGCGGTAGAATGTACGCTCCAGGCATAAAGTCGGCATCTTCCGGGACAGCCACAATGTTTCCCTCCACCCACTCTCCATTATCCAGCCGCTTGGCTTTGAAAAGGATTTCTCTCATTGTTTTTCCTCCATCATCGTTAAAGCCTTCTGCAAGCAAGCCTGTATCTCTTCACTGATAGCAGCATTGCTCTTTGCGAATGTACTGTCTAAGTAGTTTTTGTCATGGTAAGCAAGAGTTTCTAGAGCTAACGCAACACGAATGTACTCTTCTGACGTTTTGCATACACACTCAGGGGATTTCATTGGGCACCTCCGATGATCTCGTCAAGGGTAACGGTTTCATCTGAGCGAAGAGAGGGGAACCATGATAATACACAGTCAAGGAAAATAGACTCTTTCCCTTTGTTAAGTCCCCGCAAATATCTATCATCTGCCTGTAAGTAGAGGATTTCCGGGTACAGCACCTTGACGGCCTTTGCCCTCTCCACCTCCTGCTCCGTCCAGCGGGGCTTGCGGATGATGCGGTCTGGGTGGTTGATAATTACAGCCAAATCATCCTCATTGTAGCAAGGGCTCCAGAGATCTCCCGTCTTATAATATCGCTTCCCGTCTGCTCCAATTTTGAAGGTGCCTCTATTTACCTGATTTGCGCCGAAATCGTATGTAAATTCTTCGTTTACCTCAACCCCCAGCACCTTGCAAATTCTAGGCTTGTCCATGTTGGCCCCCCTCCTTGATTTTCAGGTACTTTTCGATGGCTTCGTTTAGGTCGGCCTCCTCGTCCATGCGAGCGCCGCAGTTGGGGCAGTACGTTAGCCTGTAAGGCTGGCTATACGCAATGTGGTTACAAGCAGAACACAAAAAATGATATGTTCCATAACTTTTCCCGCAAGAACAGCATGCATTATACTTTACGGGTTCCCACTTCCCATGCCGCACCGGGGCAACGTCGGCGGCGGGGAGGTTGGATACAATCTGTTCAATGGATTCTCTTGTGGATACCCCAATAGTTTCATAGTCTCCTATTGTAGTAATTTCTGGAGCAATAGCTTTCTCAATCGCTTCAATGACTTTCGCCTTTGTGATGTACTCCTTCATTCCTCCGCCTCCCACTGTTTCTTCATGTCTTCGTATAACTCTTCCATCTTTCGATTCCACCCCTTGAGCTTCCACAGGGCAAGCAGGCCAAGCGCCATCCACTCCACAGCGGCTATAATTGTAAGAATATCAGCCATCCTGCTCCCTCCGTAGTGCGGCCTCAATGTCCATGACAACCGTCAACTTCTTCCCGCTACATGTAACAAACCAGCCACTTCCCTCGGGCAATACCCGATTTTCCTTGTGCGCTTGGGCCAGTTCGCGGAGGCGTTCAGGTGTTATACCAAGGGCTTGTCCGGCCAGCTTTAAAACATCATCCTCATTAAATGCCCGCTTTAGGTCCTCCGGCTCCAGACCAGTGTCCTCGTAGGCGGCGAGGCGGTCAATGTGCGGGCCGTAATCTTCTCCCCCTTCGGCATCGATAGCTACAAACCATTTTCCACCACCATGCCCATTGTCACACCAGTATGTCAGTCTCTCCATGCTCACCCCTCCTCCGGGCCGCGCCATTCCCAGTTTTCAGCGTCATTGCACCCAGGGCAGGACGGGGCGTGCTCGTGCACACACGTATCGCAGACAGACACCATTTCCAAATCTCTAATCGCCGCATCCCTCTCCCGCTTCACCTGCTCCAGATCGGCCCGCAGCTTCTCGTTTTCGGCCTGGAGTGTACGGACGAGTTCAACCGCCTCTTTTGCTCGTTCTTCTCCGCATACAGGGGTAAAATTGCAAAGGATACCAAAGCATACTGCGTTTATATCCAGCTTCTCAAGGTCCATTGTTGCCCTCCTCCGCTGGCTGCTGGAGCCACTCCAATGTCAAAAACATGGGTTCTGTCCTCATAATTTTGCACATATAGGCGTTTGCCACAGATTTCTTCATAAAATCCAGAAGCTCCTCGTCGCTCATGGCCCGGATACGGTCCGCGTTGGTGATGACCTTTGATTTTTGAGGGCCTGTACAATCGTCAAGCTCCATATAGTCTGGGTTGCAGTGTACGCAAACGCTTTTGCCGCAATCTACGCAAAATACGCCATTATGGAATCCAGCCTCCCAGGCCCATTCATTGATATTGCCATTTTCATCTCTTTCCCAATTGTGCTTCATGCGTCCTCCTCTCCCTCCGGCGGCCCATCCCAGGCCGTCCAGTACCTATTATACAACTCCATTGCAAACGGCTTGATGTGCTTGCAGTACAGATATCCATCCCTGCACCCTTCTGCAATCTCCAGGCCGCCCCATTGGAGCTGGGCTATCCCTGCTCCCTCAATGTAGATTGCGGTCTCCTGGGTGATGGATTCTAGCTCTGCGCGTGTGTACTGGTGTCTCATGGCGATACCTCCGGCGGGCGGCTGGCAATTTCATTTGCCCTGTTGCAGATACTTTGCAAAGTGCTATTCTTGATTTTCCCGTGCGGTGACTCCCGCAGCTGCTCGATGGTCAGCGGCTCGTTCGGCGGGGTGAGGGTGGGCATATTAGAGATCGCCTGCAAAAGCGCACCCCGTTCAACAGCGGTTAAATCTGTTTTCTTGATATACTCCTTTAGCGCATCCGAATCAATCGCCCTCATCTTTCAGCGCCTCCTTAACCATGCGTGGGCTTCCCTTTGTGGGGATTTCTTGCGTTG
>ERZ506952.487-NODE-487-length-14300-cov-12.1383_pt1 | contig 14300 bp, 12 predicted proteins | sample MGYA00512896_ERZ506952 | MGnify/ENA metagenome assembly ERZ506952 | reverse complement strand
TCAATCATTTCTCTCGTCTCCTTCAAACTAATTAATTTCCATAATAATAGTAGTAACCCGAATCTTTCGAGTGCTCGGCACCGTTATAGACCACACCAATGATTCTTGCTTGAACCATATTCAAAAGATCTCTCGCTTTTGTTAAGGATTCTTTCCGTGCAACATTTTCTCGAACCACTAAGATCGTCCCATCTGCTTTCGATGCCATAATTTGCGCATCAGTGACTGCTACAACAGGTGGCATATCAAAAATAACCACATCATAAAGGTTTTTCGCTTCTTCTATCACTTGATTCATTCGTGCTGATCCAAGTAACTCGGATGGATTCGGTGGTTTAGGTCCGCTTGTTAAAACAGATAAATTATCGATCACTGTTTTTTGTGCCACTTCAAGGACGCTCGTTGAGGTACTTAATACGGTACTCAATCCACTCGCATTGTTTAAATTAAATGTCTTATAAACAGTCGGCTTTCGCATATCCGCATCCACTAGTAATACTCTTTGTCCCGATTTTGCAAAAACAACTGCTAAGTTTGCTGAAGTCGTTGATTTTCCTTCAGCTGGTCCCGAAGATGTAACGACAAGGGTCTTAATTTGTTTATCTGCTGAAGATGCAAATTGAATGTTTGTACGGATCGTACGATATTGCTCTGAGATCGGTGAAGAAGGATCAATTAGCGTGATCAAACTTACTGCATGTGTTTGCGTCCCAGTACGTTCTTGTTTTTTTGCCATAATTATTTCCTCCTAGACTCGACTTCGACTGCGGCGAGACTCTGTTGATTTATCGCCATTTGGTTTCTTCAATAATGAAGCATTCGGCTTTTTCTGAATCGTCGCAGCTAATTCTTTTGGCGACATTTGCGGAACGGTACCTAGCACCGTAAAACCTAACGTCTCTGTCACAAATTTATCATCTTTGACGGTTCGATCTAGCAGTTCCATTAAGAAGGCTAAACCGACACCGACCATGATCCCTAATACCAGACCAATGGCTAAATTTAGTTTGTTGTTAGGTGAAACTGGTGTAGTGCTAGCTACCGCACTTGAAATGATTGAGATTTTATCAACATTCATAACATCTTGAGCATTTTCTTGAAAGACCAATGCTGTCGTATTGGCAATATTTTGCGCTGACACTGCATTCGTACTGGTTGCCTGAATGGAAAACATTTGTGAGTTCTGGGACTGGTTGATTGAAATGGATTCTTTCAATTCTCCGACAGTCATCTCCAAATTGTTTTCGGATTCCAAACGATCCTTTACTTGATTCATAACTAAATCACTGACGATCATATCCTTATACGTATTGATCATTTGCAAGTTTGTATTCACATCATTGGCATTGGTAGTTTCTGATTGCGGCAATGTCACAATCAACTGAGCTTGTGAACTGTATTTTGGTGTAATGACAAAGAAGGTAAATATCCCTGCTAAAGCTAAACCAGCAAACATTGAAATAAAAATAGCAGCTAAGTGTTTCCGTAGAATTGCGAATATTTCTTTTAAGCTAATTGTTTCTTCCATCTTTTCTCCACTTTCCTATTCATTCTCTAGATTTAATTGAGCTTTCAACTCTTTTTGAACTCTTGCTAGTTCTTCGTCACTCACACGCTGATATGATATACCGTCTTGCATGAATCCTTCACCTTGCAACTGATCTTGTTTGATTGTTTGAAAGGCACTACGATAGTTAAATGCTAAGGTTCGCATATCATCGAAACTCATATCTGTCTTCATGTTTTGCTCAACGGCATTTAAGATTGTTTGATATTGGGTGATTCCATCAAGACTCAAGACTTTCTTAACGATCCCTTCCACGATTTTACGTTGGCGTTCTTGACGTCCATAATCGCCGTTTGGATCTTCATAACGCATTCTTGAATAGGCAAGGGCTTGTTCGCCATTTAATGACGTTCGTCCAATAGCAAAATCAAAACCATCTTGAGAAAAGGTAATTTCATTATTTACTTCAATTCCGCCAACGGCGTCAACTAATTCTTTTAAACCAGCCATATTGATTGATACATAATGATCGATCGGAATATCTAAAAATTTTTCTACAGTGTCCATTGCCATCGCTGGTCCGCCAAAAGCATAAGCATGGTTGATCTTATCTTTTGTTCCATGTCCCACGATATCAACATAGGAGTCTCGTCCGATACTAACCACTGTCGTCTGGTTGTCTTGAGGGCTGATTGTTGCCACCATCATGGTATCGGAACGGCCTTGCTCCACTCTTCCTAAATCACCGGTATCGATGCCCATCAATAAAACAGAGAAAGAATCTCGTTGGGATAGATCAACATCATTTTCACGTAAGCGATCTTCGCGATCACGTTCGACAGATTCATAGGTTTGTTGCATTGAATTTGACACATCAAAGTATAACTTTGCAGCAACACCGACGATTCCGATGACTAATACTGCAACAATTCCAAATATAATTAAAAAAATCTTTTTTCCTTTTGACATTTGCTTTCCTCCAGTTATCTCTAATTTTCTTCGATCCTTCACTTATGCTAGTAAACGACGTCTGAATTTGGATCGGTCCAAGTGCCGTCTTCTGCGGAAGTATCGTTTGAATAACTTTCTGTCGGGGCAGTGGATGAGTAACTGCTATAACCGGTATAACCCATTTGTGTTGCGACTTTATCTGCAAGTTCAGTAAATTTTTCTTTTAACTCTTCATTACGGACTTTGCTAATACTATCAACAGCAGTTAGGTATTTTTCCAAGGTCACTTCACTGGTCACTGTATCATCTTTAAGCATTTCATCAAACGTTTCTTGTAATTTTGCAATGCGGTCCAATTGGGTATCCGCATATTCTAAATAGGAAACAACTAACTCTTTCCATTTACTATCTTCAAAAAAGCTCAGATTTTCACGGACATTCCCAACATCTGTTTCTTTTAGATCGGCTTTAATGATGACATTATTTTCAGCACTTTGCCAATTTGAAACGCCTTCAGTAAATAAGGCATCCGTATTCGCTTGTACTTTTATTTTTCCCTCAATCTCTTTTAATTGATCGTCAAGAGCTGTTTTCTCTTCTTGGATCTCCACTGACTCACTTGGCAGTGCATCATCATCGATCCCATAATCGTCTGCAGATACTTTCACTGCAGAAAGTTTTGCGACTGTTTTAAGAACGTCTTCTTCTTTAAGATCTTTTCTCAAAAACGTTTGATCTTCGTTGCTGTAAAATTCAGCAATTTCATTTGACAACTCATTGATGCGATCTTTTTCGATGGCAATCGCTGTCTGTGCATATTCGACTCGCTGCTGATATTGCCTTTGGTTATTTTGTCGGTAACCAATAAAACAAATCGCAACTGCGCCAATACCAACGGCTAAAACAGTCAAAGTCTTTATTAACGGCTTTCCCATGAACACACTCCCTACTTCAATTGTGCTTGTTTAAGCATTCTGCCTTCCTCTTACATAATAAAGGCAATTCTAGTTTATTATAAGAGAAATGTAGCATTAAATAAAGGAAATTCCCGTTTTTTATTTATTAAGGTATATTTTTCGTCAATAAAAGACTTGTATAACGCCAAACATTAGTTATTTTAAAAAATCATAAATAACGTCTACTCTACTTGACAGTTTTTTTAAACCCTCATTTTAAATAATGAATAATTCAGTTATAATCGTTGTTCTCATCGCCTTTGAAGGTTGTCACATTACAGAAAAATAACCTTGAGAGATTAAATCCCTTCACTGTCTCAACATCTTTTCATTATAAATAGAAAAGAAAAGAAATTCAGAAAGTATTTTCAAACACTTTTCTTGTTATTATAAATTAACTTGTCAAAGCTGAATTCTTTTCTTGGCGCACTTAGGGTTTCCTTTGCGACTGCTATTTATTTACGTCAATCATTCCTGTTAAAATTATAAGTTATCTTTCGAAAAGTGACTTTTCTCTTCATTTCCGTTTTCTTTCATCTTCTATCAGTTTCCTCGAAACATAATTAATCGTTCAATTTTTATTACTACGCTAAAAAGTTATTACCTTGACGTCTCTTTTGCTAATTAATTTCCATTTATCTTCTTTGAGAGGCTGAAAAAAACGTGTTTCTACCTATATATACGCTGATCGTCAGATGATTTATAGAAAACGCAATTACACAGGCTCAGGTATATATTTCACCAATCGATGAAATATGTGATTTGTTTTTCCATCCCTAGTTTCTTTAAGATGTATAAGAAAGAGTTTTGCTTTTTCTTCATGAAAGGAGCTGCATCTTGAGAAATTTTCAAAATAACTTCATTACTAATACGGCTACGATTCGATGGCTGAAAATTTTAATGGCATTCGAAAAAAATCACCATTGCTCAACTGTCGGCTTAGCAAAGATATCAGGAAGTACGACTCGTACGATCATGACAGATATTACAAATTTAAAAGAACACTTTGGTGACTGCCTTATGATCGACTCTTCACACAAAGGGTATTTTTTTCTATAAAAAATTCTTCTGATTACCTTACAAAAAAACGTGCTTTGATTGCCGATGAGATTTTATTCCATATTATTGAAAGTATTTTTCATCACGATTTGCTTACTTCTTCTGAATGGGCAGAAAAATATCATATATCTGAGAGTACTGTTTTGCGGTATTTGCGAAAGGTCCAACCCATTTTTTCCTCTTATCGTTTGGAAATTCAAACCAACCCAGTCAGCTTTGTCGGGGAAGAAATCAACATTCGCAAATTTTTTCATGATTTCTACTATGAATCCGAAATTACTGGCCATACGATTTTCCCGCCCATCGCGATTCAAAACATCACTGCCAGTGCATTTTCAAAGTGCTATCAGTTGAATCAACATACTTGCTCTTTCGGTGAGTTTAATTACTATTTGTATATCACCTTCGAACGGCATTGCATTGGTCAGCCTATCTCCTTACCAAAGCCAGTCAAAGCTATGTTCGAAAACTACAATGATTTCAAGTTATTTTCCGAAATCAACGAGGCCATTGAGGAGCAATACCAAAGAGAACTTCCTTATGAGGAAATGCTCTATTTATTTTTATTAGTGAAAACGCGACGATCGATCAGCAACCTGACCATTGAACATACATTTTGCAAAGAATACAACCATTGGCCTGAACTCAAAACACTTGCGGCATTATTTGTAAACGACTGCTTACCCGATTCACCAGATCCTGCTCGCGATCAACTTTTGATCGAATCATTCTTTACCGTAGCAAAAATCAAACAATTATTATCGCCTTTGCTAAACCACATGATTTCTGATGCCATCCAATTTGTAGAAGATAGTTACCCGGATGATTTTCAATTGTTTAAAACTTACTTGTTCACGCAACCTATAGCACTTGATACTTGGGATAGTGAGACATTGAATCACTTGAGTACAAGTTTAACAATGTACATCTCCTCCATCAGATCGTTGTATTGGCAAGAAAAAAAGAATATTGCCTTTTTATTTGAAGGTCCTTATTATCTATGCCAATTACTAAAGTGCAAGTCTGTCCGTTATTTGCGCAGTTTTCGTACCTTTTATTTCCCGGATTCCAACGAATTGTCGCAAGCCTACTTAGAAAAGAATCAGATCGATTTGATCGTAACGAACTATACGGAATACATCACTGAGTACGCCCAGAACATTGATTATCTGCTCCTTAAAACCTTTCCGGATGACTATGACTGGGAAGCTTTAGAAGCGAAACTAAACACGAATTTCAATAGTTAATTTTGCTACTGGTGTCTTTCTTCTTTTTTCTTTGTTATTATTTGGCAGTCTGAGGCGACTCTATAATGATCGTTCTTGCCGGAAACAATCATCTATGGGAATTGAAGGGATTGTGATTTATTTAACATATATATTTTGACTGACTAAAGATAATCAAACAGAGTGCTAGAAATACCCCACAAATCAGGTATTTACGGCACTCTGTTTTATTGAAAAAAAGCCAAAAAAAAAGAAGCAGGCCTCTGCTTCTTTTTTTGATTAATCTAAGATCGTGACTTTTACTTGACGACGTCCCCATTGGATACATTGTGCTACATTATCAAAGTGAACATCGATAATGTGTCCCTTGATCGCGCCACCAGTATCAAGTGCCAGTGCTACGCCATAGCCTTCAACATTGACTAAAGTGCCTAGCGGAATCACGCTTGGATCAACGGCAACTGCCATTGGATTTTTACGTAAATCTGTACCACTTGCGGTAAAGAAGCTCGCACCAGCTTCTTTATACGAGTAGGCAGTTGATTCCATCATCAATGTCCGACCACTACTTGTATCGCTATTGCTAGTATTGTTGTTGCTTGTATTGCTTGAACTGCTATTCGAGCTACTATTACTGTTACTGCTTGAAGAGCTATTCGATGATGACGTGCTGCTTTCAGTCGTGTTGCTGCTAGATGATGCAGACGATTGTGATTCCGAAGAACTTGAACGTTCAGCCGCTTGTGCTGCTTCTTTTTCCTCTTTTTCTTTCGCTGCTTGTTCTGCTGCTTCTTTGGCTGCACGTTCTTCTGCTGCTTTTTCAGCGGCTAAACGAGCAGTTTCAGCTTCTTTGCTTGAAGCGATTTGAGCCAAGGTTGATTCATTTTCTTTCAACTGCGCTTGAAGATTGGCGATTTTTGAATCTAGCGCTTTGGCTTCTGATTCTAGTGCTGTTTGATTTTCTTTCAACGATTGCTGGGTAGATTGCGCTTTTTCTTCTAATGTTTCAAGCTTTTCTTTCTCAGCCGTCAATGAATCGATCTTTTCTTTTTCCAAGTTTTGCAGCATCGTCATGGCATAGGCACGATTGATGAAATCTTGGATGTTCGATGATTCTAATAGGACTGTCCAATCTCTGGTGGCGCCACCATTGACTTGGATGTCTTTCATACGTTCCGCAACGACTGCTTCACGCTTTTCAATGGTTTCTTGTGCAGTTTTGATTTCTGCTTTGGTTGTTGCTAATGATTCTTCATTTTCAGCGATTTGAGCTTTTAACTCTTCTACTTCGCTGTATTTCGCATTCACATCAGTCAATGCAATCTGCACTTCCGTACTGATTTCCTGACTTTGCTGCATGACGGCACTTTCTTGCTCTTGCAATGATTCAAGTGACTCAGCCTGCGCAAAGATGGGAGAAACGATTCCTGCCGCAAAGACAGCGACAACGATTGTTCGTAGTTTCTTTGCCTTCAAAAAATTCCCTCACTTCTCACTATGGTTTCCAACATATCCTATTATACAAATTCTTAAGAAGAATTTTATTGCAAGACCTTTACAATTTGTTACAAATTATCGTAAAAGTGGGAGTTTTAACAGTCTTTTCCATTGGATTTCAGACAGAAGTGGGAAGAATCAGCTTTGATAAGGGTTTATTTTCTGTAACACTATCGTAACAATGCTATTTTTTTCTACGAATAGCCTCGATGAAGCGCGACAATTCTTGGCTGCTTTTTATCTGATTGATTTCTAACTTTTGAAAGTTTTTTAAGAGTCTTCTTTGATGGAAATTTAACTTCGGTAGATTCTGTTTTAAGATGCGCCATTCTTCTGGAAATGCTGCAAATCGCCCTTGCCAATCATTTTTATATTGCTCAATGTTTTCAGCCAACTCTTTTTTGTGTTGTTCAAAGGCTTGATTGACTTGTTGCACAGCTTTCTGAAAGGCAACCAAATTTGCCAAAGTATACCCCATATCAAATGAAAGGATCATCAACAAGAAAACCGGCAATAAAAATCCTGTACGTTCTACTAATGTTTGAACAAAAACTAGCATCTGGGGATGAATAAATCGAACGATGATCACGCAGCACGCTCCCCAAAATACGGAGATTGGCAGTGCTACTCTCCCATTGATATTCAAAGGGACATTATTATAGTCCCACCATGAAGCGTGAAACAGTTTTTCCAATAGAAAACTCGTGGCATACTCCAAAATAGTTACTAGGATTGCGGCTGCAAAAAAAAGTAAGACAATATGTTGATGAATTGGTCGTAATAGGTAGACAACGCCTAAAATACCAAAGCCATAAATGGGTGTGATGGGACCGACCAGAAAACCTCGATAAACAAAATGACCTGCTTTTATCGAGCAATAAATCGTTTCCCACAACCAGCCAATAAATGAATAGCAAAAAAACAATAAAATAATTCGTTCAAATTCGAACATACATATTTACTCCTTTCAAAAAATGATGACGTATTATTGCGGTACTTTTCCTATTCATCATACCACAAAGTAAGCTATCTCATTTTCAGTTCAAAGTGACGTTCTCTCAGTGAACAGCTCATTTTATTGTTTCCTATGCTTTTATTGATTCCCAAAAATAATGGATGGATGGACTTGTTCCTTTAAACTATAACCACATAATTCTTTGTTGAAAGTAAAGTGATCTTGTTCTACGTTGGCAATGATTTCCTCCTCTGAAAATCCATGGAAATCGTAATCATTGATATAACTACGCAACAAGACCAATTTTGCATCAATCAAAAGTACTCTTTGGATATCTGTCCAAAAAGTTGTTTCTCGATTCTTTAAAATTTTTTTCAGTTCTGCTTCTTGTTCTAACCAATAAGAATAAACAACTGGCATATCCTCTCGAATATCAGCTGGCGATAGACCTTCACGCATTTTTTTTAAGTATTCATTAACTGATGGATATAGCAATTTCATTCCCCCTAAGTATATTATTGAACCAATTTTCCCCAATAGAGATGACTGTCGTTCTACGATGTTCGTTTATTTCTCGGGGAAATCTTATTTTGCTTTCACTTGAAATTCCCCATATAAAGTAGTTTTTATGATAAGAACATAAAGCATATATTTTGCATCAATAAACAAAAAGAATACGATCAATTTTTAGATGCATTCCATGCAATTTTCAACTTCACCATTTTTTTTATGCTTCCTTTCTTATACTAAGCATATCAAAACTACTCTCATATTTATAATCAACTTTTGCATCCATCTAGGAAAAAAGTGAAAACAAGCCTTTATAATCTTTTATTTTTGACTTTGTTTTATTATTTTCATCATCAAGAAAAATAAATTTCACCTTATTCATGCAATAACTGAGAATATTTTATTGCGTTATTTTCTTTCCTATTATACGATTAACTAAATAATGTTGGTTATTTGAAAGCACACACGAAGGGAAAAGTGAGAATAATGAAAAAAAGTGTTGTTTTAAGTTTGTTGGGGTTTACACTTCTTTTTGCAGGATGTACACAAAAAAAAGAAAACTCGGCGGGAGAAAGTTCGCAAAGTGCAAGCACTTCAAGTATGGCCATGACATCTTCCACAGAAATGAATCAAGAATCAACGGCCTCATCTAGCGAATCTGCTTTACCGAGTTCTGAACAAACCATCACAGGGGTCAGTGGCACAAACTACAAGATTGCGTTACCTAGCAATTGGCAAGAAGTACCAGATTTCACTTCATTGAATCCTGACAATGATTTTATGTTGTCAGATGCATTAGAAACGAAGTACTTAGCTGCTGTTGTTGAATCAAAGCAAGATTTCGCCGATTTAGAAACTTATCTCGGGTTGGTTCAAGAAAATTTGGCAACGAGCTTTGATACGACTGCCACCTTTTTACCAATTCCTGACACCAAAGCCTATTTCGTTGATTTCCCAGCAACCGTTGAAGGACTAAATATCCACTATATTTATTATGTCCTTGAAACAGAAAATAATTATGTGCAGTTATATGGTTGGACATTGGAAAGTTTGTATGACTCCTCAAAAGATGAACTGACAGCGATCATGAATAGTTTCAAAGAAGAATAAGTAAAAAACATCTGTAAACCACTTTTGCGTCCAATCGCAAAAATGATTACAGATGTTTTTCTTTTTTATCTACTTACTACTAGTCGCTGCCCTACCACAATCAATGAACCAGAAAGATTGTTCCACTGCATCAACTGATTCACTGTTACACCGTACCGTTGCGAGATTCCCCACAAGGTATCTCCCGAACGCACCGTATGAGTGGTGCTACTTGAAGAGGTGCTATTCTCTCGAACATAAGCGGCACTTACCCACCCACGACCTTCAATTCGATACCAGATATTGTTGCCGTTGACACTCGTCCCAGTCTTTTGGGCAACGGCTCGAAAAGAAGCGTTGCTTGATAACGAACCGACAATGTTGGCACTAGTAGAAGCGTCTGAACGGATGTTTAAGGTCGCCGTTGTTCGAAACTCTTTATTGATGCTTTGCTCGGTATTGTTACTTCCTGAGCTTACTTCGCTGACATAGGCGGCACTTACCCACCCACGGCCTTGGATCCGATACCAGACATTGTTGCCATTCACACTGGTTCCGGTCTTTTGAGCGACAGCTCGAAAGGTCGTATTATTCGCCAACGAGCCGACAACTGAGGCGCTAGTTGATGCATCTGAACGGATATTTAAAGCCGCCGTTGTTCGAAATTCTTTATTGATACTTTGTTCGGTATTGTTGTTATTCCCATTATTGTTATTACCATTCCCACCCGTATTTGATGAGATCTCTGTCACATGAGCGGCACTTACCCATCCACGACCTTGAATCCGATACCAGGTCGTATTACCGTTGACACTGGTTCCGCTTTTTTGGGCAACTGCTTGGAACGTCGCATTGGCAGCCAGTGAACCAACGATCGAGGCACTGGTGGAAGCGTCTGAACGGATATTTAGCGCTGCATTTGTCCTGAATTGCTTATTGATGGCTTGTTCAGAATTGTTATTATTGTTGTTATTATTCGAACCGCCACCGCTTGAGGTATCGTATTGGGTCAAATTGTAGGTTTCGATCAAGTTATTCAGCTTACTTGCATAAGACGTGTCGGTTGCATAACGTCCTTGCAGCCACTGTGTCGCATCACGATAAGAACTGGTATTAGACTTCCATGCCCCATGATAGAAGAAAACACCTGGCGAAAATGAGGTGGTTTTCAAAACGTGGGCATTGTCTTGAAAGGATTCTTTTAGCGAGGGATATTTACGAAACTTAGCAATAATCGGATAAAGATTGCCATTCCCGTCATCTTCCATCGTTTGCATCTCTACAAATTGTCCATTGTAAGATCCCTTGATGCCAAACATATTATTCGCAAGAGTGGTCAGTGTGGACTGGCCCCAACCGGACTCTAAGATTGCTTGGGCAATCATGACCGAAGCATACAGATCATTTGCTCCCGCCACTTCTTGTGCCATCGGCCCTACTTGCTGAATAAAGGCTTGTTGATTGGTAGAACGTGCCATTGGATTGTTGTAGTTCGGCATCACTTTCGTTTCAATGGCAATCCGCTCTTCTTCTGAAAGAACCGGGATGTCGCTCCCTATTTCTGTCTCTTCTTGTTCGGAAGCCGTGTCATCTGCCGGTACCCTTTCAGGTATATCTTCGCTTTCTGGCACTCCCACAACGTCAACATTTGAGGAATCGGAATTGTCTTGTGTTCCCGATTCATCATTCGTTGCGTTGTCTTCTACAACGATCACTGAATCTTGTGTTGAGGTATCTTGTGTTGAGGTATCTTGTGTTGAGTGATCTTGCGATGAGTCAGCTGTTTCAACGACCCGAACGCCATTTTGCGCTTCTGTTGACTCAAGCGTATCAGCTAAGACACTCACTGGCAAAATATTCACCGTGCTAACAAGTGCAGCCGTTGTGGCTGCACTTTTGCGGTAAAACACTCCTCTTTTTTGTTTCATCGCTCGTCTGCGAATCAATTTTCTTTCTTCCATTTGTCTCTCCTTAAAACCACATCCAGTTAAACTTTACATTCTCACTGCAAAACTAGGTGTAAAGTAAGCAGTGCTACCAACAGAAACGTTTTGTCCTGGTCGTGGTGCGTGAATATATTGACCACCGCCTAATGCAATGGCTACGTGATACGTACTTCCTGATGAACCCCAGAATAAAAGATCTCCTGGTTGCGCTTGGCTGACTGGAATCACTGTACCGGCTGTTTCTTGTGGTACCGTCCAACCGCCAATATCTCTACCTGTTACTTGTAAAAAGACATAGCGAGTAAATCCAGAACAGTCAAAACTGTCAGGTCCTTTGGCACCCCAAACATATGGTTTTCCGATATGTTTATAGGCTTCGGCAACGATCGCGGCACCATTTGTTGAAGCTGGTGCGGAAGGCGCTGTCGGTGGCGTCACGATTGGTGTCGGCGCTGGTGTCGGCGCAGGCGCTGGTGTCACTGGCGTCGGTGCAGGAGTTACAGGTGCACTATCCGCTGGCGTCTCCGGTGCTGCTGGTGTTGTTGGTGTTTCTGGTTCTTGAATTTCTGGTGCATCTACTGGTGTTTCCTCTGGAGCCTCTGGTGTTTCAACCGACTCAGATCCTTGCGTTTCCTCTGGTTGTGTTTCTACTGGCGCTTCTGGCTCTTCCACTGGTTCCTGACTTTCTGCTCCTATTTCAAGTTCCGTTGAATCCGCCTGAGCAGCTGCTTCATTCAAGGCTGCTTCTTCCGCAGCCGCTTGTTCTGCTTGCTGTTGCGCCGCTTCTTCCGCTTGGGCTTGTAAAGCAGCAACGCGAGCTGCTTCTTCACGAATTCTTGCTTGCTCCGCTTCATAAGCTTCTTTTTCCGCACGCAGCTGTTCTTTCTCTTCTTCTTTTGTTGCTTCTTCGTAGGCTAGGTTACTGACTAGCACATTCAATTCTGCTTGAGTGGCTTCCAAGACACCTTTTTGCGCTTCTAGATGACTCTGTGCTGCTTGCAATTCTGCGACTTTTTCTTGTGATTCTGCGCGCTTTTCTTCAACGGCTTTTTGGTCAGCTTTTTGCTGTTCAATCACTTCATTGTTTGCTCGGATGATCGTCGTCATGGCATGCACCCGACCGACTAGGTCACTGACAGACTCCGCTTCTAATACCGCTGTTAAAAAATGATCGCCTTTGCCATTGATTTGTGTTTCTCTGGCTTGTTTTTCAATGTTTTCTGAGCGTTTGGCGATTCGCTCTTCTAATTGACTGATTTCTTGGTCTAATCCTTCTATCTCTTGCAGCAAATCACTTTGCTGCGCTAAAATGGTGGCTGCTTCTTGATTCAGTGAATCAATTTCCTCAGACAATCCGTCAATTTCCCCTTGTACGCTCTGGCGCTGCTGTCTCAACTGATCAATCTCGTTATTTTTTTGTTCAATCAATTGGTCATGATTCGTTGCAAAAACGGTCATAGGGCCGCCGAACGATGACAAGGCAATGCCACACATACATACTGTTGCAAAGATTTTCTTCTTCATCTGATCCTCCAAATTCAATTTAAAAACTTTTTTTTCATTTATTTGACCATTTTTATTTTAACATAGTTCATCTACAAACCCAATCCGTAAGCGATTTACATTTTAGTTACACAAATATCAGATGTTTTTTTATTGATTGTTTCCCAGTTAAAAAAGTCATTAAAGTTGAGTCAATCCCTATCTATCAACTCTTCAAGAAAACTCCATAGAAAATCTTCTTTTTCTTAAGAAAAAATAAATCATGTTTTAGATTTCACTTTTATTACATTAATTTTTTGCAAAATATGCTTGATTTACAAAATCTTATTCATAAGAAAAAGCTCTTTCCTAGTGTTTTCTAGAAAAGAGCACGCGTTTTTTGTCTGTGCTAGTTGCGATATGGCAGTAATTGCCGCATCACTGCGATTTGGCCATCAATGGTCTGTTCTGTGATATGACCAGTCAGAGCCAAAATTCCCAATCCTTCGATCACGAACATATAGTTTTCGGCAATCACAGCCAAGTTTTCATCTTTTAACACACCTTGCTGAACGCCGACTTGAAAGATCTCATGGATCGTCCGTTTCGTCTCAGAAAGTTGTGCTTGCTGCAGTGAACTGGAGGCTTCAGTTTTATGCGTATAGTAATACTCGTAGACGGCTCGCAGCATACCGTCAGAAATGCTGTGGAGTAGACGCTTGCGATGGTCGGAAAAATATTTGTTTAAAATTGTTTCAAAGGGCACTTGCTCCATGATCATCTCTCGTACATCATCAAATTTTCGTTTGGAACGCTGCTCTAACACTGCCAAAAAAATCTCATCCACCGAACGAAAGTACAAATAAATGCCACCGCGACTAATGCCGCACTCTTCGATAATGTCCTTCATGGTCGCATCGATCAAGCCTTTCTTACTAAAGACGACTTTGGCACTTTCGAGAATCAAATCACGCTTTTGTTGTTTTTTCTTTTCAGCTGTAGTCAATTCGCTCTGCTGCTTCTTCGCCATTTTTTTGGCTCCTTTCATCACATTATGAATGACACAAGTGTCATTTTGTTGTATAATCAACCTAACTTAAAAATGACACGAGTGTCATTATA
>ERZ506952.486-NODE-486-length-14377-cov-9.54001_pt1 | contig 14377 bp, 9 predicted proteins | sample MGYA00512896_ERZ506952 | MGnify/ENA metagenome assembly ERZ506952 | reverse complement strand
ATTTCAATGGGAATTTAGATAAAGAAAATGCCTTGATCGATCAGCAATACGAAGAACTCAGTCGGGAGTTTGAAGCCAAAGGTGACTATACAGATGAAGAGTGGTCAGAAGCGGCAAAAGATATTCCGATGCGTACGTCTTATACCTCAAAATACCAAGTTTTCCAAGAAAATCGTCAAGGAAATGGCATCATCTTAATGATCACGGTATTACTAGGTTCGGTTTTCTTTATTTTCTCCGCTTCGATTATCTATTTCCGTTTATTTGCAGATTTAGATAAAGATGGTGCGTATCATCGTTCCTTGCATATCTTAGGTGTGTCGCCCAAGGAGCGTCACAACGTTCTGAGACGCCAGCTGCAAGTGATGTACTTCTTGCCAACAGTCGTGGCAATGATCCATTTTGCGGTGGCAATGACCGCTTTGCGTATTTTAGTAGAATTGCCTGTTTGGCAATACTATGGCGTGATCGTTAGTCTCTTTTTGATTTTCCAAATCGTTTTTTACTTTGTTTGTCAGTACCGGTACTTCCAGCAAATTGATCGAATCGCCGATCCGACAGAGTGATTTATTTTTTAGCCAAATCCCTTTCAATCAACACAGATTGGGATTTGGTTTTTTGTTTGCTGCATTGTTATTTTCTTTCACCAATGAAGCGTTTTAATTGTGTAAATCACCGAAAAGCAGATAAAATTAGTTAACACTGATTCTATTAGGCAGTCGCGGATACCCTGCAAGAATGTGGCAACTGGAAGTCTATTTTTCTCACCGTGAAACGAAAAGACAACTGTTAATGAAAATATTCATGTCGAGTACAGTAATTGCTGTGACCGATGGGTTTAGCTAAGCGATCACTTAAGGGAGGAAACCAATGATCAAACGTTTAGGAAAAGCATTTGCTGTCTTGCTGCTGTTGATTCCTGTTTTTGCTGGTATGCGGGTTGTTTATGGGGAAACCGATGTGGGTGCCAAGCTGATCACCAATGTATCGATCGTTAATAGCCACAACGAGGTCATCACAAGTATTGAAAAGGATGATTCCTTTAAAATAGATATGACTTGGAGTTTGGAGGACTTAGGTGATTTAAAAGCAGGTGACAAAGCGACCGTCACCTTGCCAGCTGAGATTGAAGGCGTCAATAATACGTATGCTTTATACGATGAAAATAACAACTTAGTGGTCAATGTTACCCAAGTTGGCAATCAGCTGACCTTTGTTTTCACGGAATTTGTCGAAAAAAATACCAATGTAAATGGGGACTTTTATTTTTGGACAAAGTTCAGCGATGAAGTGACAGAGAACCAAATCAACAACATTAACTTCGAAACAGTAAATGGAACGCAATCGGTGCCTATTTTTATTCAAGCAGTGGATGATACAGGGGAAGGTGCCTTACTCACCAAACAAGGACTGTATTTAGGTACGCAAGAACCCAAACGGATCATTGATTGGCGAGTGTATATCAACTCGTTTGACACGGACCAAGTGACGATCAAAGATGGAACGTTTATTGACTTTGTAGGTCCTCATCAGACTTTAGTTAGTACGAGTGCTCGAGTGGTCTATGGACCCAGCGTTTCCAACCCAACGTATGTCGAGCAAGTACCGATCGTTTTAAATAGTGACGGCTCCTTTGAAATTCCTTTGCGGGATACAGAGGAACGAATCTACATTACCTACAAAACAGAAACGGATGGTTCATTGGAACAATATACCAATCGGGGCATCCTTGATGCTTTGGTCAATGATGTGCCAAGAACAAGCAGTATTACTGGCTATACGCCACGCTATGGTGGCGGTGGTGGCGGAACCGGTGAACCCGGAGAGTCCAGCAGCACGGAACCAAGTAGTGAAAGCAGTACGAGTAGTAGTACGGAACCAAGTAGCGAAAGCAGCACGAGTAGTAGTACGGAACCAAGTAGTGAAAGCAGTACGAGTAGTAGTACGGAACCAAGTAGCGAAAGCAGCACTAGTAGTACTACGGAACCAAGTAGCGAAAGCAGCACAAGTAGCAGCACGGAACCAAGTAGTGAAAGTAGCACCAGCAGTAGTACGGAACCAAGTAGCGAAAGCAGCACCAGCAGTAGTACGGAACCAAGTAGCGAAAGCAGCACAAGTAGTAGCATGGAACCAAGTAGCGAAAGCAGTACAAGTAGTAGTACGGAACCAAGTACTGAAAGTAGCACCAGCAGCAGCACGGAACCAAGTAGTGAAAGCAGCACCAGTAGCAGCACGGAACCAAGTAGTGAAAGCAGTACAAGCAATACACTGGAAGGTTTGTTAAATAATAGTGGGTCAAGTCACTCTTCCAGCTCGGCAAGAAGTGATGGTGCCAACCATAATAAGCAGAAGCTTCTCCCGCAGACGGATGAAGTCTTGAATGATCGGTTGATTTTCTTAGGGATAGTCATACTGTCTATCGTTACCTATATGACGCTAAAAAAATCAATGGGGAAAAGTCCCTTCAACAGATAACAAAAGTCTACAATGGGCAAAAACAAACATAATTATCCAATGGGGACTTGGGTTAGCAGAAAACAGAATAAAAAGTAGCGACAAAACCGTTCATGTGTTTTGATCGACTGATTCAGTAAAATTTAGTTCTTTTTACTGAAAGAGGTCATCAAGGGCATTATCGGTTTTTTTGCTATTTTCTCGATGGGTTGACCTACCGTTTTTACGCTTGTAGCCCGTCGATTGCAGAAAAAATTTGGCTGTTTTGGAATTCTTAAAATGGTTTCTGTAACATTTATCAAGCAGAAACGATGCGGATAACTATCTCACATACCCTTTTTATTCGCGAAGAATATTTGTATTCTTAGAGCAAGTTAATGATCATAAACCGCTTCCATATGCTGACGCTTTTTCGACATATGACTGGAAATGTGCGAGAAATATCAGAAGTTCCCTTAGTCTAGTTAGTGTTTCGGACCCTTCTTTCTAGAAACTGATTTTTGTTTCGATTGCTCGAAAAATGAGCAGAATTCTTCAAAAACATTTACTGACCAAAGGATTGTGATTTTGTTAACAAGAATGAGCGAAGAAGGGTTTAGTGGATGCACAGGAAGCAATTTATAAAAACCTAAAGCGTTTTGATTACGAAGCATGTTTTTCTTCAAACTGAACAAACCAAAAATAATAGAGAAGGTGGAATGAATATGAGTAAAAATGGTTCTCCAAAAGTGACAAAGATGCAGGTGTTTCCGATTGCTGGGTATGACAGTCCGACCCTTACCTTAAGCGGGTGTCATGCACCTTATTTTACGAGGAATATTGTTGTATTAGAAGACGAAACTGGGAATAGAGGCATTGGTGAGATCCATGGCGGTGAAGACATCACCAAAATGCTGGAGAGTTACATTCCTTTTGTCGTGGGTCAAGAAATTGCCAATTATCGTAATGTGATTACAACGATTCGCAAAAATGGAGCGGCGATGAAAGGAAATGATGGGGAAGGACTTCAAGGGTTGGATTTAAAAAATCTGAAATTTGTCGTCCAAGCGGAGGCAGCGGTTGAATGTGCGATGCTGGATCTGCTTGGCAAATTTTTAAATAAACCGATGTGTGCATTATTAGGTGATGGTCAGCAACGTAATGAAGTTGAAGTGTTGGGGTATTTGTTTTATATCGCCGATGCAGGGAAAACCGATCTGCCTTATCGCATAGAGGAAGAGCCAAAAGATGAGTGGGAGCGCATTAGAAGACAGGAAACCTTAACACCAGAGGGAATGGTGCAGCAAGCAAAAGCACTTGAGGCACGCTATGGGTTCAAAAATTTCAAAGTCAAAGGTGGCGTGCTGAAGGGAACAGAGGAAATGGAAGCAGTAGTTGCTTTACATGAGGCGTTTCCAGAAGCGCGAATCAATATTGATCCTAATGGTGCTTGGTCGTTAGCAGAGGCAATCGAGCTTTGCAAAGACAAATTAGACACGATTTCTTATGTGGAGGATCCATGTGGTCCTGAAGCAGGTTTTTCAAGTCGTGAGATCATGAATGAATTCAAAACAGCCACGAGACATCAAGTGGCAACAAATATGATTGCGACCAACTGGCGACAATTTTATCATGCATTAAATTCAAAAGCAGTAGATATCGTTCTGGCTGATCCGCATTTCTGGACATTAAACGGAAGTGTTCGCATGGCCCAAATCTTGAATGACTGGGGATTGACTTGGGGTTCTCACTCCAATAACCATTTTGATATTACGTTGGCAACATTCGCACAGTGTGCCGCAGCTGCACCAGGAAATATTACACCAATCGATACACACTGGATTTGGCAGGATGGACAAGAACTTTGCGATGACACTGTCTTGATTCAAGATGGCGTGATCAAAATCACCGATAAACCTGGCCTAGGTATTGAAATCAATATGGAGAAATTGCTGGAAGCACATCAATTGTACCAGTCAATGGACCCCAAATACCGTGATCGTGATGATTCAATTGCGATGCAATACTTTATTGAAGATTGGCAGTTTGACGCAAAAAAACCTTGCTTTGTGCGCTAAAGGTATTTATTGAAGGACTACTTGATGTCAGAGATATAGCTGAAATTTTTGCTTGAAGTTTCAGCTATATTCCTCTTTGACTGATCTATTATTCGGAGGGATATAAAAAATGAGCTATTTAGCTATTCTTGGCTTTGTCATGATGACATTGATCACGGGTTTATTACTAAGAAATAAAATTAATATACTTGTCTGTTTTGCATTGATACCTGTCGGATTTTCTTTCTTAAGCGGGGCAAGCTGGACAGCGACGGAAGGATATATCGCTGACGGTCTTGATATGACACGAGACATCTTTTTGATGATCATGTTTTCATTACCTTATTTTTCTCTGATATCTGATGCAGCAGTCTTCGATATTATGGTATTCAAGTTTTTGAAAAAAGTAAAAATCAAAGCACCGATTCTCTGCAGCTTGACTGTGTTTATTTCGGTGATCACCACATTAGATGGAAGTGTCATGTCGACCTATCTAATTGCGATCCCGTTGTTTTTGCCGCTATTTAAGAAGTTGAAAATCAATCCGGTGATACTCGTTTTTCTTTGCTCAGTCGGTATCATGTTAGGATCGATCACACCATGGAACGCACGGATCTTACGGGCTGCAAGTCTGCTTCCAGATGTACCCAATGCACCGATGACCTTATTTACCACCTTACTACCTGTTTGGATCACTGTCTTTATCGGAACGATGATCCTTGGTTATTTCTTAGGTTTAGGTGTCCATAAAAAGCATATGGCAAATGGAGAAAAATTTGAAGGGATCGCTGATTCATTAGCGAAAGAGCAAAACTATGGACCGCTTGCTCGTCCCAAGCTATTTTGGTTCAATCTGATCTTGACCATCCTCTTAGTGATCGCTTTGTCGTTTTCAAACCTACCTTCTTACTATATTTTCGCAGCTGGTTTGATCATCGCTTTGTGCGTGAACTATCCGGACTTCAAAGATCAAAATCAATTGATCAGTAAATATGCTTCAAAAACATATCCGATTGCGCCCATCGTTTTGCTTTCTGGGGTTGTCGTGGGGATCTTGCAAGGAACGGGCATGATGGATGCGATGGTTCAAGTTCTCGTGAATATTATTCCCGCAGCTGTTGGTCCCTATGTTCATATTGCGATCGCTATCTTTAGCACGCCATTGATGCTGTTGTTTACCAACGATACTTGGTTTTTTGCGCTCATTCCGATCATTGCAGCTTTAGCAGGTGAATATGGCGTTGCTCCAGATATTGTTGCCTTGACATTATTCTTTAATATTGGTGCGTTTGCTTCACTGATTGCCCAACCACAAATCATTATGGCTTGTGATTTAGGGGAAACCAATGTACGAAAATTCTTGCGTTATTCCTTCTTTAAATTCTGGGGAATCAGCTTGGCATGGACGCTAGTAGGGATCTTATTGGGGATCTTTATTTAAAAATGTTCTTTAGCACATAAATTCACTGTTTTTCGACGAAAAGTCTGCACTCGATACTCTGTATTCTTTTTTTGGGAAACAGTATATTAAAAACTATCAATTTGACTAGGAGAGATTTTGATGATTCCAAAAATCGTAAAAATGGAAGCTGTCCCTGTAGCAGGACATGACAGTATGCTATTAAATCTAAGTGGAGCCCATGGCCCTTTCTTTACTAGAAATATCGTTATTTTAACTGATGACACGGGTAATACTGGTTTAGGAGAAGTGCCAGGTGGTGAGAAAATTCTTCAGACATTGGAAGACTGTCGTGAATTAGTTGTGGGTCGGACTTTGGGCGAATACAAAAACATCGTGAAAGAGATTCACGAACGTTATGCGCAGTTGGATGCTGGTGGGCGCGGGAACCAAACATTTGATTTGCGAACGACGGTTCATGTTATGACTGCTGTTGAAGCGCCATTGTTGGATTTACTAGGACAGCACATGCAGGTGCCCGTTGCCGCTTTGTTAGGTGAAGGACAAGTGCGCGAATCAGTGAAGTTTTTAGGTTATCTGTTTTATGTAGCAGATCGCAACAAAACAGACTTGCCTTATGCTTCTGGCAATACGCTCGATGATTCATGGGGAGCACTACGTCGTGAAGAAGCGATGACCCCAGAAGCAATCGTCAAGTTAGCAAAAGCTGCCTATGAGCGCTATGGTTTTGAGGACTTTAAATTGAAAGGCGGCGTGTTACCAGGGCAAGAAGAAGTACAAACCGTCAAAGCGTTGAAAAAAGAATTTCCCAATGCTCGGATTACCCTTGATCCGAATGGCGGATGGTTACTAGATGATGCAATTGCGCTTTGCAAAGACCTTCACGGCGTATTAGCGTATGTAGAAGATCCTTGTGGTGCAGAAGGTCGCTTCTCTGGTAGAGAAACGATGGCAGAATTCCGCCGAAAAACAGGATTGCCGACGGCGACGAATATGGTAGCAACGGATTGGCGAGAAATGAAAGCAGCGATTCGCTTAGATAGTGTGACGATTCCGCTGGCAGATCCGCATTTTTGGACGATGCAAGGCAGTGTGCGTGTGGCGCAGTTATGTCATGACCTAGATTTGACTTGGGGTGTGCATTCCAATAATCATTTTGATATTTCTTTGGCGATGGTCGCTCATACTGCAGCGGCAGCACCTGGGGAAGTAAATGCCGCAGATACCCACTGGATTTGGCAAGATGGCGAAGGCTTGACCAAAAATCCGCATCAAATCAAAAACGGTGAAATTACCATTCCAAGAAATTCCCATGGCCTTGGGCTGGAACTTGACCGAGAAAAGCTAGATGCGGCGCATCAACTATATTTAAAAGAAGGCTTAGGGGCGCGCAATGATGCGATTGCCATGCAGTACTTGATTCCTGGCTGGACATTTGACAATAAAAAACCAGCTTTAGTCAGAGAGTAATCGAGCGAATACAAATTAATCGAAGCTTTGAGTGAGAGGATTGACCATAATGGAAAAAGAAAAGATTAAAGGGATCATTGTTCCTTTACTCACGCCAGTGAATGAAGAAGAAATGATTTGCGAAACTAAGTTGCGAAAGATCGTACGGCATGTGATCGATCATGGTGTTCATGGCATTTTGGCTTTTGGCAGTAATAGTGAGTTTTATATGTTCGAACATGATGAAATGCTTGCAGCAACAGAAATCATTTTAGATGAAGCCGCTGGAAAAGTACCTGTTTTCTTTGGGATGGGCCCAATACGTACGAAACATGCGGTGGCACTTGCCAAACGGGCAGCAAAATTGCCGATCGCTGGTATTTCCGTTTTACACCCAATGTTCATCAAACCCACAGAAGAAGCACTGTACAATCATTTTAAAGCAATTGCAGACGCGGTTTCCGATACGATGGTGCTTTTGTATAACAATCCAGCAAGAGCTGGGTATTCGTTGAGTCAACCATTGATCGAAAAGCTGGCGCATACCGTTGAGAATATCGTAGGGATCAAAGATTCAAGCGGAGATTTGACCTTCCTAAGCGAATTGGTTCGACGGAATGCTGATGTTGGCTTTCGAGTGATTGCAGGAAAAGATACCATTGTTTATCCTTCACTCTGTGTGGGAGCAGTCGGCGGTGTGTGTTCAACGGCAAATATTTATCCTGAATTGGTTTGCGGTATTTATGACCAGTACGTATCTGGTGATTTCCAAGGCGCGCTAAAGAACCAATTTACCCTGAACCCGATCCGTTTATCGCAAGATGCAGCAAGTTTCCCTTCAGCTACCAAAGATATGGCAAACTTGATGGGCTTGAATGTGGGACCTTCGATCTTGCCGACGGAAGCAAGTAAGGGCGTTGTCTTAGACAAGATGATTGATGAAATGAAGAAGGCGGGTTTCTTATAATCAAGCCTAACTATAGAAAAGGGGGTGGATTCATGGAAGAACAGCGAATTGTGATTGCAGCAGATTCTTTCAAAGGAAGTGCCTCCAGTAAAGATATCTCAATGTGGTTAGAAAAAGGGATTCGTCGGGTTTTGCCTCATAGTCCTATCGATAAATTTTCAGTCGCCGATGGTGGAGAAGGCACAGTCGAAGCTTTAGTTGATGCCTTGGCAGGAAAACGAAAAAGGATAACTGTTCAAAATCCATTGGGAAATCCTGTGAAGGCGCAATATGGTGTTTTACCTAATCAAATCGTCGTATTAGAAATGGCAGAAGCAAGTGGGATTACTTTGATCGAGCAAAATGCTGAGAATGCCTTAAATGCTTCGACTTACGGGGTAGGGGAGTTGCTTTTGGCTGCCCTCGATGAAGGCGCAAAAGAGATCTACCTTGGCATAGGCGGCAGTGCAACAAGTGATGGCGGGACTGGAATGGCAAAAGCATTAGGGGTCTCCTTTTACGACGATCAAGGAAAGGACATCCCGAGAGGATTAGCTGGATTAGCAAAGCTTGCTTCGATAGATATTTCTAAGATCGATCCACGATTAAAAGATGTAAAAATCAATATTTTATCGGATGTAACGAATCCGTTAGTCGGTGAAAAAGGTGCCATTGCTATCTATGGTCCTCAAAAAGGCATTCCGATTGACCAAACGAAAACCTATGATCAGTGGATGAAACATTATGCCTCTGTGATCAAAAAAGAGATGCAGATTGATATTGCTGACGCACCAGGTGCAGGGGCAGCAGGCGGTCTAGGGGCTGCATTGCAAGTGTTTTGCCAAGCCAAAACGTGCAACGGTATTGAAACGATCTTAGATTTAGTAGAAATTGAAAAGAAAATTGCCCAAGCTGCTCTCGTCATAACTGGCGAAGGCAAGCTTGACCAGCAATCGCTGAACGGCAAAGTTCCTGTGGGAATTGCCGAGCTAGCCAAAAAGCACCATAAACCGGTGATTGCTGTGGTCGGTAGTCGGGAGAAAGAGGTTTCGGCAGCTTATGCCGCTGGAATTGACCTTATTTTGCCAATTATCCATCGACCAATGAGTTTGCAAGAAGCAATGACACAAGTAGAGGAAAATGTGGTGATCGCTGGAGAAACCGCGATCCGAGCATATTTATTAAATCAACGAAAGTAGGAGATGGTATTGATGAAAGTAGGATTTGTCGGTTTAGGAATCATGGGAAAACCAATGGTGAAAAATATAGTAAAGAATGGCTATGAGGTTATTGTGTTTGATTTTAACCAATCCGCAATCGATGAAGTTGTTTCAGCTGGTGCACATGCAGCCGAGTCAGGCGCCAAGGTGGCAGAAGCAGCAGAAGTGATTATTACGATGCTGCCGAATTCTCCAAACGTAGAAGCGGCACTATTCAATCCTGGAGGGATCGCTGAAGGCTTGTCAGCTGGTAAAACAGTCATTGATATGAGTTCAATCGCGCCAAAAGCCAGCCAAGACTTTGCGGCTCGTTTGAAAGAACAAGGAGTCCATTTTATTGATGCGCCTGTCTCTGGTGGAGAACCAAAAGCCATTGATGGGACGATCGCGGTAATGGTTGGCGGAGAAAAAGCAGTTTTTGAGAAATATGAAGCTTTATTGAAGACGATGGCTTCTTCTGTGACACGAGTCGGTGAAGTAGGGGCTGGAAATATTACGAAACTAGCCAATCAAATGATTGTAGCGATCAACATCGCAGCTATTTCTGAAGCTTATTGTCTAGCAAAAAAAGCAGGTGTTTCTCCTGAAGCAGTTTATCAAGCCATTCGCACAGGTTTGGCAGGAAGCACAGTCATGGATCAAAAATCAGAAAAGATTTTTTCTGGTAACTTCGATCCTGGTTTCCGTATCGAATTGCATATCAAGGACTTGCAAAATGCATTAGACACCTCACATGATAGTAATGTTTCTACACCATTTACAGCATCTGCAATGGAGATTATGCAATCATTGAAAGCCTACGGATTAGAAAAAAGGGATCATTCTGCAATCGCAAACTATTATGAAACGATCAATGATTTAAAATTGCAAGGTTAACAGTAACAAATCGAGGTCATTTGTTTTCTTTTTCATTGAAAAGAGAGCACAAACTGCTCACAACTAAAAGACATAATAAAAGAGCGTTTCTTCTCAGAGGAACGCTCTTTTTGTTGCGTGTATTGAAACTCAAAAATACAGTGTAAAAACAATTTTGCGTCCACTGGAAGACAGAAAACAGGGAAACGTTGCTGGTGCTATGAGTTAGGCTGTTGATGGATAATCACGCTGGTTGGAAACAGATGACTTGAACAACAAATGATACCATCGATTTTAAATGCGAAGTTTGTTACGCTGAATCATTTGCTTGTTCAACAAATCATCTCTCTAGATTAGACAAGCGATAACTCATAAAAGCAGCCGACAACACAGTAAAATCACTCAAATTACGTGGATTGTAGCCCGTCTTTTCCGTGATGCGATTCAGTTTGTTTTGAAAAGTATTCTTGTGTAAAAAAAGTGCCTCGGCACACTTCAAAATACTACCATTGTAGCGTTTATACGTTTCAAAGATCAATTGGAACTGCTCAATCTCCTCAACAGTCAGACTGCCAAGCACTTTCTTTTGCAATTGTTTATTATCTTCTGAAGAAATCCCGACAAAGAGCAACCCATAATCCATTTCTTGATAAGAAGAGATGGTCGCAATTTTTTGATTGATCAACCAATTGACGGTTTTTTGCGCCTTTTCATAACTAGACCAATACTCATCGATGGTTTCTGCTAAACCGCCGATCCCAAAGGACATTTGACGATCAAAACGCTTAGAAATATCCTTTTGCATTTGCATCAGTAAGGGGATCAGCGAAGCTTCTTCCTGCTTTTCGAAAAACAGGCAAATTTCTTGATTGATCAGCGAGAAGAAACTACCTGGAAAAATGTGCAAATGCGATTGGATGGTATGGAGCAGTTTTTCATAATTCAGATTATTTTTTTCTCTAGTAAAAAGGAATTTCCCTATCACGAGGATGCGCGGTCGTTCCAAATCAATGTCCAGGAGCGAGGCTAAATAAGCCGCCAAGCTATCATCTCTTTGAGGAGCGATCAGCATCGTAGCTAGACTGTGGTAGTTTTGCCGTTGATGGAAATTTGTCAATTGAATCCAGTTTTCTCGGATCAAAATCTCCGTCATTTTTTTGATAATATTCCCCAAAGGTTCTACCTTTGTACGCTCGCCAGTAATTCCAATAATTGCTACAACGGATTGATTAAAAAGGACCGGGATATTGATTCCTTTTTTTGCTCCTTTAAACTGATTGTCATGTTCAATCGTTAATGTCTGTTGATTTTTGGCTGCTAAACGGGCGCCTTCATGACTGGTACCAATCCGCACGGTATCTGTACTAGCTATGATCGTACCCGAGGTATCAAAAAGATTGATTTCATGGTTGATGATATCTTTTAAGCTTTTAACAATCAATTTTGCTACTTTTGGCTCTAATTCCATCGATCACGTACTCCTAAAGGTTGATTTGCTTATACTTGAATTTTAGCACAAAAATGGTCATATATTATATATAATATATATTTAAATGATAAATATTAAACTGTTTTATTGACGGAGGTAAAAGTTCGAGAAAGTTTCAAATGCGGAAGAGGGTGGTAAATATCTTTTCTATGTATAATACTCGAAATTAAAGATGCCATTTTATGGCCACTTTCCTTTTTTTTTCGGCGCATGTTTTCTCTGAGAATTTATTATAATTTCCTTATCAAGTTATCTTGAAATATTCATTTAGGAAGTGAGGAAATGAGAAAACTGGTTGGAATCGTGTTGATTTTGCTGTTAGCGGGATTATTGCTGCTGGTGTTTGGTTTCGATCATACTTCAGCAAAAGAACGAGCCGGAGGGAATTTATCGTTTTCTGTTCAAACGAATCGAGTGATCTATGATGAAGCCTTGAACGTCATTACGATCCCGGTACGGCCGAACAAAACGCTGACTTCACAAAACGTTTGTATCCGATTAACTTATGGTTGGGATGGCAATGGACACAGTGAAAAGGTGATTGGTGAAACGTATCTAACAAATGTCGATTGGTTTTCAGGTGTTGAAAACTACTTAAGGATCTATGCTGAGATGGCCATCGATGAGATCAAAAGTGTGGATAAAGTAGATTTAGTTGTGATTTATGACGGTGAAACAACGATTACTGAAAACTTGAAGCCTAGTCAATGGCAGGTAATAACACCCCCGAGCTCTAGTGAGACCACGAACTCTGAGATAAGCGCAAGCTCTAAGGTGTCTGAAGAAACAAGCTCTTCCTTTAGTAGTATCGAACCGAAATTTAGCGACTCTCAATCGACGGATCCAAGGACTTCTACTACGGAAAACACAAGTCAGGATTCTCAAAGTATCGAAAGTAGTCACAATGCAAGTGAGTCAGAAAACTTCAACACCCAACCAGTTAGTGAGAGTGAATCGACTCAGATAACTAGGAGTCGAGAAACCACCGCAACAACAGGAACAACGACCGTTAGTGAAGCGGCATCTGAGAATCTTTCAGATTCAGAAACGAAACCAAACAAATTAGCGCCTAACCAAAGTCAGTCAAGCAAGCGAAGTGTTTCCTCCGGTGATCCCGCAGGCAAACAACTCGCTAAAGCATCGTCTTCAGTGAAAATGGAACAGGAACAACGTACGGAGACAAGCAGTGCTAAGGAGGTCAATGGAGCCGTACTACCGAAAACCGGCAGCAAAAATACAAGTATTCGCTATTTACTCTTTGGTCTAGGCGTGGTTATCCTTACTGTCTTCCTTTACTGGCTGAATCGAAAGTTATTTTCTGATGAGAGGCAGTAAAGAAAAAAGCCAAGGAAAATGAGAGACTTGATAACCCACGATTGGAATTTTCTTCCCCAGAAAGCACAATCACGTTTTGTTTTACTGTTTTAACAAAATGTCTGACGATCGTATTGAGGCGTCAGACTTTTTTTATGAAAATACACAGATAACGAAAGGAAAATTTGTTAAAAGTGATTTGACAGAAAAGAGCGCACGGTGGTACGATCACCAAACACTGCTAGCTTACAATTTTGTAAGATGACAAATTTAGGACAAAAACAGCGTTTGCTGATTATACAAGCGAGGGAAATTTCATGTTACAGGCACTTTTGGATACGACAGAAAAACAAATTTATGCGTTTCTAAGTCATTGTTACGAAACGAACAAGAAAGATTATACAATGAAAGAGCTCTCAGGTGTTTTCGATTGGAAAACCAACAAAATGCAGTCGATCGTTCAGCAAGTAGAGGTGTTTCGTGCACGCTATCCTCAGTTTACTTTGACCTATGATCGGTTGGAGAAAGAAGTGTCCATTGCTTTTTCTCCACGATTCCTATTGAGTCAAGCCTATAGTGTATTGTTGCGGGGAACCGTTGGATTTATCTTGCTGGATGCACTCTTTCAGGGGGACTATCATTCCCTTGAACAACTCAGTCAAAAAACCTTTAGCAGTCCCCGCACGATTCAACGAAAATTGCAGGAGTTAAATCATGTTTTGGCGAACTATCATTTGTCCTATAGTTTAAAAAAAGGTGATCCTTTGGCAGGTGCTGAATATGCGATCCGCTATTTTTATCATCTTACCTATTGGCAAATTTTTGATGAGAAGGACTCACAAGTCTTGGCATCGATCAAGGAGAAAGAGCAGGCTGAAGCGTTGTTTGAAACCCATGCTTCTTATATGAGAAAAATCGATATCGATAAATTTCTTCATCTATTCGCTATCTCCGTGCAAAGAATCCATCAAAAGCATCCGCTTTCGTTTTTACCAAACGAAGTACTTACCTTTGAGCACCCATTAATTGAAAAAAAACAGTTTGATCAGGTCTTTTTGAACCCATTGTTTCACAGGAATCATCTGCCGTTTTCTGAAATTTCGGAGGTTGAACGCAGCTTCTTGTATTATATGTTTGGGGTAATGAACACCTATCTTGAGGAGGATCTCGATGCTGCTAACATCTCGTGGCTGA
>ERZ506952.483-NODE-483-length-14480-cov-9.70101_pt1 | contig 14480 bp, 14 predicted proteins | sample MGYA00512896_ERZ506952 | MGnify/ENA metagenome assembly ERZ506952 | reverse complement strand
GAGCGTTTGTGGTGAAGCAAAATTATGCAATTATTGGATTAGGCCGTTTCGGTGGTAGTATTTGTCGTACGTTGATTGAATCAGGTCAAGAAGTATTGGCGATCGATAGCAACGAAGATCGTGTCAATGAGTATATGAATATCGCCACCCATGCAGTGGTCGGCAACGCACAAGATGAGATGACGTTACGTTCATTGGGTATCCGTAACTTTGACCATGTCATTGTTGCGATCGGTGAGGATATTCAAGCCAGTATTTTGGTGACCTTGATGGTAAAAGAAATGGGTGTTCCTAATATCTTAGCGAAAGCCCAAAACGAATACCATGCCCGTGTACTGGAAAAACTCGGCGCAGACCGTGTCGTCCATCCTGAACGTGATATGGGGATTCGCATCGCCCATAATCTAGTTTCCAAAAATATCTTAGATTATATTGAACTATCTGATGAATTTTCTCTAGCAGAGATTCGTGTGTCCAATCCACGTTTTTTCAATAAATCCCTGATTGAACTGAATTTTCGACAAAAGTATGGTCTGACAGTTGTTGCGATTCGTCGGGGACCAGGACAAGTGATCGTTTCGCCAGATGCAGAGGCGATCGTGCGTGAAAATGACAATTTACTCGTGATCGGCAATACGGATGATGTAGATATACTTGATGAACATATGAATGATTAGGAGTGAAGAAAATGAACTTAACGATAAGTCCTGAAGCAATGCAATGGTTTAAAAAAGAATTGGTGGTAGACCAAGGAAGCGGGATTCGTTTTTTCGGGAAAATTTATGGCAAAACACAAGTGCATGACGGATTTTCCGTGGGAATGTCAGTCGATAAACCAGAACGTCCGATCGTCGAACAAACCATTGATGGCTTGCTTTTTTTTATTGATGAAGCAGACGAATGGTTTTTCAAAGGCTATGATCTAACTGTGGACTATGATGAAACGTTAGATGAACCGAAATATGATTTTAGTGAAGATAAAAAATAATATGAGTTTGGTCAAATGATGACCGATGTAACTCGATTGGCTCTAGGAGATGAAACCGATGTTATCAATTGTTGTACCTTGTTTTAATGAAGAGGCAAGCTTGCCGATATTCTTTGAAGAAACAGAAAAAGTGAAGAAACACTTAAATATGCCTTTTGAATATATTTTTGTTAATGACGGATCTTCAGATCAAACCCTGTCTGTTTTAAGAGACTTGTATCTTACACACCCTGAAAGTGTTCGCTATCTATCTTTTTCGAGAAACTTTGGCAAAGAAGCTGCTCTATATGCAGGATTGCAAGCTGCTAAGGGCGATTTTGTCACTGTGATGGACGCAGACCTGCAAGATCCGCCGACTTTACTGCCGGAAATGTTTGCGATGCTAGAAGCAAAACCGGAACTTGATTGTATAGGGACAAGACGGGCGGATCGCAAAGGAGAACCAAAGATCCGCAGTTTTTTCTCAGATGCCTTCTACAATATTATCAATAAGATTGCCGATACTGAAATGGTAAACGGTGCGCGAGATTTTCGCTTGATGCGCCGCAATATGGTTGATGCAGTTTTACAGCTGTCAGAGTACAATCGCTTTTCAAAAGGGATCTTCAGCTGGGTTGGGTTTGACACTGAATACATCGCCTATGAGAATCGAGAAAGAGTAGCGGGTGAGACGTCCTGGTCATTCTGGAAGCTATTCCAATATTCGATCGATGGTATCGTCAACTTTTCAGATACGCCTTTGAATATCGCCTCGTTTATTGGTGCGCTTTCCTGTTTTGGTTCTCTGATTGCTTTGATCTTTATTGTGATAAGAACTTTTATTTATGGTAATCCTACAAGTGGATGGCCTTCATTAGTAACTATCTTCTTATTTGTTGGTGGTTTGCAATTGCTTTGTTTAGGGATCATCGGAAAGTATATCGGAAAAATTTTCTTAGAGACTAAAAATAGACCTTTGTACTTTTTGAAAGAAACCGAAAAAGACCAAGAAAAACAACGATAAAATAAAAGTGTACATTCTGAGGGGTTTGCCCCCAACTGTACACTTTTTTTGTGGAAAGAGTTTGTTAGTATCCCTTATCCAAGTTTATCTCATTTTTAACAAGTTCTTGTTTCGTTAAAAATTGTTGGAAATTCGCTAAGAAAATATCCATAAATGCCTTTTGAAAATGGGGCGTGTGTCCTGAGATATGAGGAGTAATCAACAGGTTTTCGGTATGCCATAGCGGATCATTTTCTGGTAGAGGTTCCTCTTCAAAAACATCTAGTGCGGCAAATGCCAGCTGCTTTTTCTCTAGGGCTTTTGCTAATGCAGCGGTATCCACACTTGGCCCGCGGCCGACATTATAAAAGGAAGCACTAGGTTTCATTTGGGCAAAAAAAGCTGCATCATACAAGTGAGTGGTTTCTTCCGTCAGAGGAAGGATGTTGATGACGCAATCGGCGGTTTTTGCGCAAGCGTGTAAGTCAGATAACGCAAACGTTTTTTCAAAACCTGCCACCTCATGGCCGCTTGTATTAATGCCAATCGGATGTACACCAAAAAAGGTTAATGCTTTGGCTAATCTTTGGCCGATTTGTCCCGTACCAACGATCAAAATCTCTTGATCAGATAGCTTTGCATAAGGAATCGTATCCGGTGCCCATTGCTGTTTTCTTTGTTGTTGGATTGCTTGGAAAATCCCGCGGTTTTCCATAAAGAGCAAAGCCAATAAATGGTCTGTAATCGATTCCGCGTGGATGCCACTGCCATTTGATAAGAGAATGTTGTATTTTGCAAACTCTTTTAATGGCAAGGTGTCTACACCAGCCGAAATCGCCTGGACCCATTTCAAATTTGTTTTTTCGGTTAACAGGTGTTCGTTCCATGCTGGCTTCCAACCGATAGTGATTTCCACTTGTGACCAATCAATTGCTTGGTTCTTTGAGTACACGAGAAATTGATAGTCTTTTTCCATTTGTTCCACATAAGTGTCGCGAAAGTTGCGAGTGGCTAAGATTATTTTTTTCATTGCCAAGCCTCCTTGTATCTTAAGTGTAGCAAAGAATGAGAAAAAAGCCATGTTCAATGAATTGAACATGGCATAGATCATTTTTTTAATTGTATTTTTGGTGAATCTTTGACACCTTGTGTAAATAAGAATAGGGAACCAAACAAAATAAAGGTGATAGCATCAAAGGAAGGCAGCGCTAGTTGTACAAGAACACTAATGAGTGTAGGCAATGCAGCACAGACAATGAGAATCTTTAAATTTTCGAAAAAGGTATAAGAGAATAGCTTCAATTTCGTATAGATCGTTGCAATAAAGGTTCCCATGATTAAGGTGATCAGTAAGCTGACAAACGTGGGATATAAGGCGACAAAAAAGACAATGATTTTTATCAGCCATGGGATCGCTTGGTTGGATAAGGTTTCTCGAATCGCCTGACCGTTAAGATTACGCAGTGCTGGTTCACTATAATCAAACTCTAATTGGTTTGAATCGAACATAGACGTTGAGAAACCAGAAGAAGGGATACGAATGACCAGCTGATCTTTTAACAAACCTACTGCGATCACCGAGCCGGTGACATCAGATGCAATATCTGCTGGTGTACGATTGCCATCAGGATCAAAAGTAAAGATGATCGAATCGGTTTGATAGATGAGCCCTTGCGTATTGGGAGCGACAGAAAGCTGTCCATTTTCGATCGTGAAATCAGGAATCGTTTCTCCGATTTTTTGTCCATCTGCTTGCACATCACGAAAGACGCCTAAGACATTGATGGTAATTGGCAAAGCCATCATCACGGCTGCACCTAATAGAAAAACGATCACTTTGGAAAACTCTGCTTTTTTGACGAATTTTAGTTCGGGTATTCGAAAAAAAGCAATTTTAAATAGTTGGACGATAGTCATTTGCTGATAAACTCCTTTGTGGTATAACTAGAGTAATTGTAACGAAGGGTTCTTAGGATTACAAGGAATTCACAAAAAAAGAGCCAAATATCTATTGAATAAGTAAATAAAGTAATGAAAGTAGGCATATATATGCAAAAGTTTATTGAATACAAACAAATCTTACAACAAAAAAAACTGTGGGAGCCACTCACGTATTTATTTTTTGGTGGTTTGACCACCGTAGTCAATATTGTCGTCTATCTTATCTTTCGTGAAGGGTTTGGTTTTTATTATCAGACAGCGAATGTGATTTCTTGGATCGCTTCTGTTTTATTCGCTTACTTTACAAATAAGTTATGGGTCTTTGAAGCAAAAACAAAAACGAAGCAAGAGTCTTGGGCGGCATTTGGAAAGTTCATTGTTTTTCGCGTTATATCATTAGGCTTGGACATGCTCTGTATGTATTTCTTTATCTCAGTTTTAGCTACCGGCGATCTTGTTGCCAAGCTGGTCACCCAAGTCGTTGTTGTTTTGGCAAATTATGTGTTTAGTAAATTTTTGATTTTTAATACGAAAAAAAGTGAGAAAAAGTAAGCATATTTTTTGAACAAAGTCTGATAGTCTGATAATGTTACTTATGTAAACATTATCATTGAGGAGGAATTTTTTTATGACTTACACATTACCAGATTTACCTTACGCATACGATGCATTAGAACCATACATTGATGAAGAAACGATGCATTTGCATCATGATAAACACCATAACACTTATGTAACAAACTTAAACGCAGCGATTGAAAAACATCCTGAATTAGGTGAAAAAACAGTTGAAGAATTATTAGCTGACTTTTCTTCTGTACCAGAAGATATTCAAACAGCAGTTCGTAACAATGGTGGCGGCCATGCCAACCACACGTTCTTCTGGGAAATCTTAGGCCCAAATGCTGGTGGCGAACCTACTGGAGCCATCAAAGAGGCAATTGAAGAAACTTTTGGCAGCTTTGAAGACTTTAAAGAAGAATTTAAAACTGCTGCAACCGGACGTTTTGGTTCAGGTTGGGCATGGTTAGTCGTGAAAGATGGTAAACTAGCGATTACTTCAACAGCGAATCAAGATTCACCATTGATGGATGGTCAAACACCTGTTTTAGGTTTAGATGTTTGGGAACATGCGTATTACTTGAAATACAAAAATGTTCGTCCAGATTACATCAATGCTTTCTGGAGTGTTGTTAACTGGGACAAAGTAAACGAATATTTCGCAAAAGCTTAAACAATTTACTAGAAAGAAGCCTGCTAAAAGGCTTCTTTTTTTGTGGATAGAAAGAATCGTTTTGATATTGCTAACGCTTACATAATCCGCTATAATAAAGGCGACGGAATCGTCGGATTATAATTATTGGAGGCTTTACACACTATGGAACATGGGAAAGTAAAATGGTTCAACAACGAAAAAGGGTTTGGTTTTATTACAGTTGACGGTGGCGATGATGTATTTGTTCACTTCTCTGCCATTCAAGGAGATGGGTTTAAATCGCTTGAAGAAGGACAAGAAGTTGAATTTACGATCGTTGAAGGTGCCCGCGGACCGCAGGCAGCGGAAGTAACCAAAGTCTAAAATCAAACAAACGGTAGACAAAGCAGATTATTCATCTCAAAAGAGCATGAATATCTGCTTTTTTTATACATTTACACTGGTTTCTATTTCTTGTTAAACTTATAGTTGAGGAAGTACTTCCTATAGGGTGCTACTATTTAGATGAAAAAAGGGAACTAAAGCAAATTTTTAGAATTGATAATCTTTCAAATTTGTTAATTCTTCTCTGAGAAATTTTTTTTTCTTTGTTTTATGATATAATCTATTAGTGATTTTTATTTTGAAATAAGAAGGAGCTAAAAATGAAACGAGTTATTACCTATGGAACGTTTGATTTGCTTCATTATGGTCATATTAATCTATTACAAACAGCTAAGCAATATGGCGATTACTTGATTGTTGGATTATCAACAGACGAGTTCAACTTATTACAAAAAAACAAGACTAGTTACTTTAGCTATGAAAAGAGAAAGCAGCTTTTAGAAGCAATAAGATATGTAGATCTAGTCATTCCTGAAGAAAATTGGGAGCAAAAAATAAATGATGTGAAAAAATATAACGTTGATACTTTTGTAATAGGTGATGACTGGACAGGTAAGTTTGATTACTTAAATACTGAATCTGGGGTGGAGGTTGTTTACCTTCCTCGTACGCCAGAGGTTTCAACAACGCAAATAAAAGCTGATTTAACCATGCTCAAAAAAAATATATGAGCAAAGATTTTTAGAATGGATGAGAAGATAAAATGGAAAAACAAATTAAAGTTCGTAGTACTTTAGTGACAAAGGAATATGATCTTCTAAAGAAGAAATCAGACAAAGTAAAATCTCTTTTTAAATTTTACAAAAAAAACATGAGTACGTTCTGGGCATTAAAGGGAGTGAGCTTTGAAGTAAATGCAGGTGAATCAGTGGGGATCATCGGTATTAATGGATCTGGAAAATCAACGCTTTCTAACCTAATTAGTGGAATTATTCCACCAACATCAGGAACGATGGAAGTCAATGGAGAAACTTCAATCATTGCAATTGGTGCAGGTTTGAAAATTCAATTGACTGGTCTAGAAAATATTCGTTTAAAAGGGTTAATGTCCGGAATGACGAATAAAGAAATTGATGATAAATTAGATGAAATTGTTGCTTTTGCTGATTTAGGAGATTTTATTAATCAACCTGTAAAAAGCTATTCAAGTGGTATGAAATCTCGATTAGGATTTGCTATTGCGGTTCATAATAATCCGGATATATTGGTAATCGATGAAGCTTTATCTGTTGGAGATGAAACATTCTATCAAAAGTGTGTGGATAAGATCATGGAATTTAAAAAAAATGGCAAAACTATTTTCTTTGTTTCTCATTCACTAGGTCAAGTAGAAAAACTATGTGATAAAACAATTTGGATGCATTATGGTGATCTAAAAATGTTTGGTCCGACAAATGAGGTAATGAAAGAATACCGTGAATTTATTGATTGGTTTAAGAAATTGCCTAAAAAGGAACAGAAAAAATACCAAGATGAATACAAAGAAAAACAAAAGCAATTTAATATGGAAAAATTAGCTGAAAAAGCTAAAAGCGATCCACAAACCTTGAATCAAAAGTTAAATGATAACGAACTTGAAAAAAATATTAAGAGAACCTTATTCGGAGAAAAGATGACTATTTTTACTAAGCTTATTTTATCATTGACAGTCTTAAGTATTCTTTTCTTCAGTATTGTTTCATTTAGCGGAAGATCTTTAGGCTATGCGCTTAAGAATCCTATAGAAGTTATTACTAAAGTTATCGTGAGATAGTTAACGATACTTACTTATATTATGTAGAAGAGGAAGAGCCTTGTGAAAGAAATAATCGCAGTTTTAAAGGAACAAATTCAACATAGTGGTATGATTTTTCGAATGTCTCGCTATGAAGATAAAGCTACCTATCAAAGTCATTATCTTGGTTTAGCTTGGCAAATTTTGAATCCAGCAATTCAAATTGGAATCTATTATCTTGTGTTTGGATTAGGTGTAAACAACAATCGTCAAGTGGATGGATTTCCATTTATCATATGGATGTTGGTTGGTATTACGGCCTGGTTTTATATAAGCTCATCAGTTTTAGGAGCGTCAAACAGTATTCATAGGCAAGTCGGAATGGTTGCTAAAATGAAATTTCCTGTAAGTATACTCCCAACAATCAATATAGTTAGTAATCTGTCATCATACATTCCGATGGTAGCAATTGTTGTGGGATCATTATTATTTACGGGAAATACACCTACTATTTATTGGCTTCAATATTTTTATTACTTTTTCTGCATGGTAAGCTTTTTGTTTGCTTATGGTGTTTTGAATGCCACAATAACCGTTTTAGTTCGAGATTATCATATTTTTCTACAATCTGTGTTACGATTGCTTTTTTATGTATCAGGTCCGATTTGGGATATAAATAATCGTAATATGCCTGTATGGTTAGTCAAAATCTTAAGACTTAATCCTTTCTATTATATTATCGAAGGATTTAGAGACTCATTGCTTTCTCGAGCATGGGTTTGGGAAAAAACGACCTACACACTTATATTCTGGTGTCTAACTTTGATGCTTCTTATTTTAGGAAGCCATTTGCATATGAAGTTCCGTGCTCGTTTTGTTGATTACATTTAAAAATGATGTTTTGACGTGTGCTCTCTAACTTAGAGAGCGCACTTTATTTGTTTGTAATTTTTTCTTTATTTCAAATAAGTTACAGAAGCGTTACGGATGAAAGTTATTTTTGATAGCGGTTGCTGAACGTTTTATTTTGTGGGAAAATTTACTCGATAAGTGATTTTTTATTGGCGAGGTGCAGGATGCGGAGTTATCAAAAAGTAATAGTCAGTATTTTAGTCGTGTTAGTAGTTGGAATCATTGGGTTAACGATTTATGGCATGCAGATCTATCAAGAGACGAATGCTACATTCAACCAAATCTCAAAGTCTGTTGATCGTAAAACAGACAAACGAGAAACAGCGATCAGCATTGAAGAGCGCGATCCATTTTCCATTCTGTTAATGGGGATTGATACAGGGGCGTTGGGACGAACCGAGCAAGGCCGCTCAGATAGCATGATGGTGGTAACAGTCAATCCTGAGAAAAAGCAGTCAACGATCGTTAGTCTTGACCGTGATATCTATACGCAAATCGTTGGCTTTAATACGATCGATAAGTTGAATCATGCCTATGCTTTCGGTGGTGAAGCGATGGCAATGGATTCAGTTGAAAATCTTTTAGACATTCCTATCGACCATTATGTGACGATCAATATGCAAGGGATGCGGGATTTGATTGATGCAGTAGGTGGGATCGAAGTGACAAATGCCATCGATTTTACGTTAGAAGGTGTCCATGTCCCTAAAGGACAAATCACTTTAGATGGGAAAACAGGCTTGGCCTACGCAAGAATGCGTAAACAAGATCCAGAGGGAGATATTGGACGACAAAGAAGGCAAAGAGAAGTGGTGACGAAAATCCTTCAAAAAGTCATGAGCTTGGAGGGAATAGGAAATTACCGCAATATCCTTAAAGCAGTTGAAAAAAATTCGAAGACGGATCTTACCTGGAATGACATGATGGATATCGGCACGAATTACATGCCTGCTTTTACGACCATCGAGCAAGAGCAGCTACAAGGGGAAGGACAACTGATTGGTGGGGTATATTATCAGCTATTAGGCACGAATCAGTTGTTGCATACGCAAAATTTGTTAAAGGAGCAGTTGCAACTTCCGACGAACGAGGGGTTGACCCAAGGCGATGAATATACTAACGGATCGCCTAATTATCAGTTATACGACGACAGTCTGACCTTCTCAGAAGAAAACTCAACAACTGGGGAGTAGCTAGTTTCTTTAGAAGCCTAAAAAGCAGGGTGACCGAAAGTCCTCCTGCTTTTAGTTTTCCACAATAACATCAATCAATTTCTTGTTTCACGAAATCAACAAATGAAAAAACATAAGAAAGCTTAAAAAAACAATTTTTTCATGAAAGAGTGAAAATGAAACAATCTATCTGTGAAACATTCAGGCAGATATCGTTGAGTTTTTATAGTTTTTTCTAAGGATTAATGGATATTTTTTGTTTTTTCTGTTTCAGATCGAATTTTTTGGTAAAATAGGACAGTAGTCATTATAGATTGGAAGGATAGATGAGATGAAGAATTTGAAAGATAAAGTTGTCCAAGGGATACGTAAGGGGCCAGAAGAACCAAAGGCTAAATCGTATCGCAAATCTCATGTTCCATTTCGATTGAACTTTTTGTTTTTTATTATTTTTGCTTTGTTTGTATCATTGATTGTCCAATTAGGCTATCTACAGATCGTCAATGGCGACAATATTGAGCAGCAATTGAAAGCTTCATCTGTAGTGGAAGTAAAAGGAAGTGCCCCTCGGGGGATGATTTACGATGCTTCTGGGAAAGCTTTAGTGGAAAATCAAGCCAATGCAGCAATCACTTTTACCCGGGGAAACAAAATGACCGCTCAAGATCTTTTAGAAACAGCCAAAAAATTGAGCGAGTTGATCGAAATGCCAGTCGACAAAAACTTGTCTGATCGAGATCTTAAGGACTTTTGGTTGGCAGATGAAGACAATCTTGAAAAAGCAACTGAACGATTGAGTGATGAAGAGCGTTCTTTAGGTACTTCTGAACAATATACGGCAACCGTTGAGAAAGTGACCGAGGAAGAAATCAACTTCTCCGATGCCGAATTAGAAGCAGCCACGATTTTCAAGCGGATGAACAGCGCACAATCCTTGAGTACGGTCTTTATAAAGACGTCGGATGTGTCTGACCAAGAATTGGCAGTTGTTGCTGAAAACATGGTCGATTTACCAGGAATCTCCACCGGGACCGATTGGACACGAAAGATCGTTGAAGGAAGTTCTCTGGCTAGTTTGATCGGAACGGTGACTAGTGAAGAACAAGGAATACCTGAAGAAGTTCTAGACGAATTCTTAGAAAAAGGTTACGCACGTAATGATCGCGTTGGACGTAGTTATTTAGAACAGCAATATGAAGAAGTTTTACAAGGAACAAAATCCATCTCTGAAATATCGCTTGACAACAACAACAATATTGAAAGTCAAAAAGAAACCTTTGCAGGCGCAAAGGGGGATAATCTGGTTTTAACACTCGATGCTGAATTTCAAGCGAAAGTTGACAAGATTTTGCAAGACAATTTTCAAAAACTGATTGATTCTGGTGCTGCAGAGTATTCCCCAGGGGTATACGCAGTGGCGTTAAATCCGAAAACCGGCGGTGTCCTTTCCATGTCCGGGTATCATCATGACACGGGATCAAATGAAATGCAGGAAAATGCCATTGGTACCTTTATTAATTCCTTTGTACCAGGGTCCGTCGTCAAAGCAGGAACCTTGGCTGCCGGTTGGGAAAACGGCGTCTTAAACGGCAACGAAGTGCTGCTGGATCAACCAATCAGAATCGGCTCCGATGTAAAAGCTTCTATTTTCAACCCAACTGGGGCAAATAATCGCAATCTTTCTGCGGAGCAGTCATTGGAAGTTTCTTCTAACTCCTATATGATGCAAGTCGCTTTACGTTTGATGGGCATCAATTATCAGTCAGGCATCTCGATTCCAACAGTGGATCGTCAAGGGGATGTCTACGAAAAACTCCGTTCCTCTTTTGCCTCTTTTGGTATGGGAACTGAAACAGGGATCGATTTACCAGGAGAAGCAACTGGTATCAGCACATCCATTGAGAACATGGACCCTGTCAGTGATGGCGGAAAGATCCTCGACTTGGCATTCGGCCAGTTTGATACTTATACGACACTGCAACTGGCACAATATGCAGCAACTGTTGCGAATGGTGGCAAAAGATTGCAGCCTCACATCGTTGACGGAATCTACGACAATGATGAAACAGGCGGACTAGGTTCGCTGATTGAGGACATCGAACCAACGGTATTGAACGAGGTTGGTTTATCAGATGCGCAAATGCAAATTATCCAAAATGGCTTTTACGATGCGGTTCATGGAACGGATGCTTGGGCAACTGCCAAAGGCTTGGCTTCTGCGAAAATGGAAGTCTCTGCCAAAACAGGTACTGCCGAAACACCCATCGTGGATAGTAATGGCAATACCATCAGCTTAGTTAACTTAAACATCGTTGCCTACGGGCCAAGCAGTGATGCGGATATTGCGATTGCGATCGTGATGCCTCAATTAAAAGGAGACACCGATACGCATCCCAATATTCAAATCGCGAAAGAGATCATGGATGCTTATTACGACTTGTATATGAAATAAACAAAAAATCGCAGTGAAAGCTGCGGTTTTTTTAGTTTATAAGAATGCGGATAGAAAAGCATCTTTTAGTGAGAAAGACTTGCTATTTTTGAATGATTGGCTTAGAATACTAGCGGTCAAGAGATAATTTTGATTTGCACGTTAAATAAAAAGATAAACTGATGATAAAAGGGGTAAAAAACGTAATTATGAACAAGGAATGTTTAAGTAAGCAAGAACTAATGAAGCAGTTGGGACAATTTACACCAGCTGAAAAAAAGGAGATTCGGGATTATTTGCAACGGAAAAATCCATTGCTTTTCCGAAAATTTGAACGAATGAAACACGATTTATATCGCTTGGAATCACGGCGTGTCCAATGTGAGATTGAAAATAACGAAAAGGAGTTAGGTCTTCTAAACGATAAGATCCTTTTGAAAAAAGAAGATTTTCTTGAGCTGTTATTAGCAATTCGAAAGAAAAGAGGGTAATGGATGGAATTTATTGAACTCGTCATTATCATTGCAATTCTCGTCACGTTATCAAATGTGGCGAGCAAAATATTACCCTCGGTACCGATCTTTTTTATTCAAATCATCTTAGGGATTTTACTAGGTTTAACAGAAATGGGACAGGAAATCGCTTTTGAACCGGAAATGTTTTTAGTAATGATCATTGGACCATTGCTGTTTCGTGAAGGAGAACGAGCAGATGTACCTGAAATCCTCAAAAACAGCAAGATCGTGTTGTTTTTGGCTTTTGGCGGCGTTTTAATGACACTGTTTGCTGTCGGCGGAACGCTCCATTGGTTGATGCCCACGATTCCTCTGGCTGCTTGTTTCGCTTTTGGTGCTGCGTTAGGACCAACTGATGCAGTGGCAGTCTCCTCATTAGCAAAACGTTTGAAAATTTCCAAAAACATTATGCATATTCTGGAAGGCGAGGGCTTACTGAACGATGCTTCAGGGGTTACCGCATTGCAGTTTGCTATCGTAGCTTTGACCACCGGGAGCTTTTCAGCAGCCAACGCAGGGTTCCAGCTCCTATTCTCTAGTATCGGCGGCGGGCTTGTCGGTTACTTGATCGTGTGGCTGAAACGCCGAATTTTGCGCTTTATTGAAAAAATCTCGGCACAAGATGTCACAGTATACTTATTGATCGAACTACTCTTGCCATTTGCTGCCTATTTGATGGCCGAAATGATCGGGGTCTCAGGGATCATTGCAGCCGTTGTAGCAGGTGTAGCCCAAGCCCAACGAAAACGACGGATCTCGTTGTTTGATGCAGAGCTGGCGAACATTTCTGAAAGTACTTGGTCGACCATTGTCTTTACATTGAATGCATTGGTGTTCCTTTTTCTAGGAATCGAGTTGTCACAAGTATTTTCACCAATCTGGGAGAGCAATAATTATGCAAACTGGCATCTAGTGATTACGATTTTGGTGATCACGGCGGTGATCTTCCTTGTTCGTTTTCTCTTTTTGTTGTTTTACTATTGGTTTTTACAGTCAAAAAAACAAGTATCAATGAATCAAGTCGCCCTGTTAACTTTTGGCGGAGTCAAGGGAACAGTCAGTTTGGCAGCCATCTTTATTTTGCCTGTGATGGTGCATGATGCACCTTTTCATGAAAGAGGCTTGCTTCTGTTTTTGACCGCTTGTGTGATCTTACTGACATTGATCATCAGCGTGATGGTCTTGCCATACTTGGCAGATGGGGAAGCTGCCGAAAGCGTCGACTTCAATCACTTGCTGATCTTAGAAGACGTCATCGAACAATTGGAAGCAGAAGAAAAACAAGAGCTTTCTGATAAAGGTCGCTTAGCGATTGATGCTGTCATCAATTCCTATGAAAATCGCCGTTGGGAATTGTATCGCAATAGTTTGACAGATTCAGAAAAACAAGAAATCCAAGAAATTCAAGGGTTGATCTTGTCGATCGAACAAGATGGCTTGGATGAAGCCTATCGAAATGGGAAAGTCAGTCTAAATGGCTATCGTTTTTATTCACGGTTTATTTCTCAGCAACAGCATTCCCTCGCAAAACAAATTCTCTCATTCTTTAGTTTTTGGCTCTTTTTTATTCAGCGTTTTATCCGTATTTTGATTCATCCCCGCTTGTTTTTACAGCGACAGCAGCAGCTAAAAGCTGCCTTGAAGCAACGAGACATTTCTGAAGTACAAAAAATCTACTTAAAGAACAGTGAATATATTTTTCATAGTTTGAGCAATTTAGAAGATGTCTATGATTCCTCGCTGATCAATTTTTTTATTCGTCAACGAGAAATGAGCATCAAACGATTTGAACACAGCAATTTCATTGAAACGATCATGATCGAGCAAGACCCGATTTTTGTTAAGAAAGTCCTTTGGGGCTATTACCTTGAGCGCAAGACGATCGATGAATATGAAGTGGCTGAGAAAATCTCAACGATTTCGGCAAATGAATACCGACGCAATGTCAATCTGTTAGAATCGTATGCGATGTCTCGAGCAGAAGAACAGCCGAAACAGCGAATGTTTCGCCGATAATACGTCTCAAGAGGCGCACAACTTGAGGCACGTTTTATGGAGTGTCTTCGTCAGGTTATTCCTAAAAGATGATCAACATCGATGATCAGAAGGAGTAGACTGACGAAGGCATTCTTTTTTACAAAAATTGATTTTTTTCTCTCATCGTTTCCGCTGATGAAATGTGGTACAATGAGCGAAGAAAAAACTCAGGAGGGATTCTGTGAAAG
>ERZ506952.418-NODE-418-length-18541-cov-52.1052_pt1 | contig 18541 bp, 17 predicted proteins | sample MGYA00512896_ERZ506952 | MGnify/ENA metagenome assembly ERZ506952 | reverse complement strand
AGGCACCGAGGCGTCGCATTCTTCAGATGGTTCAACCCTTAAGTTAGCGCTTATGGGTTTTACCCCCGCGTGGTGGCTACTTCTTCGATTCGTAAGCGAGAACTGCCTTAAACTCCATACCACGTTCTCTGATACTCAACTCACACAACGAGTCGCCTACCATCAGCGTGAATCCCAGTACTGTAAAACACAGCACTATGATTGCCACAAGGGCATATTTTGTCAGCATGTCTTGCCTCCCTGCAAAGAAGAGACTAACATTCGAATTGTTTGGGTTCGAACGTAAGCCTCAGGTTGATAGAAATATCGCCTGGGGCTTTTGTCCATCTGGAACCTCGCGAATGCTTAACGCCAGACAGCCTCAAGCACCCGACGCCATTCTATACCTGATAATTCTTCCAGCGGCGTTCACGTTTAAAATCAGGAATACTGCTCGCAAAATAAAAACGCCCCCATCATTTCTGACAGAGGCGTTTAATTTATCCGGCAATATTTACCCTTCGTGCAATCCACATTCCCTTTTTAAGCCAAAGAAACGTGTTTCTTCTTCCGACATGCCAGGTTCCCATTTACGGGTTGTATGGGTATCACCGACCGATAAATATCCTTCATCCCATAATGGGTGATATTTCAGGCCATGTTTTTGCAGGTACTGATAAATAGTTCGGTTATCCCAGTCGATAATCGGCAGCACTTTAAATACGCCACGCTGAATTGCCAGCACCGGTAAATTGGCGCGACTGCCGGATTGTTCACGGCGCAGGCCAGCAAACCAGGTTTGCGCATTCAGTTCTTTCAGAGCCCGGTTCATCGGTTCGACTTTGTTGATGTCATTGTACTTTTCAATGCCTTCAACGCCCTGCTCCCACAGTTTTCCGTAGCGTGCTTCCTGCCAGGCTGCGCTTTCGGTAGCACGGTACACTTTCAGGTTGAGCTTGAGTTTGTCCGTTAACTCGTCAATAAAGCGGTAGGTTTCCGGGAACAAGTAACCCGTATCGGTGAGGATCACCGGAATATCCGGGCGAATTTGATTCACCAGATGCAGGCTCACCGCCGCCTGAATGCCAAAGCTGGAAGAAAGTACATATTCACCGGGCAGATTATCCAGCGCCCAGGCTACGCGGCCTTCAGCGTCCAGTTTTTCCAGTTCGGCGTTAGTTTCCGCCAGCGCCAGAATGCGATCTACCTTCGGCAGTTCGTTCAGGGCGTTTAGATCGAGTTTGGACATAGATTCCTCACTGTTTGCCTTGCCTGATGCGACGCTCACGCGTTCTTATCAGGCCTACAAGACCGGACTGATGGTTAATCCCACAAATCGCGCGCCGGATCGAGCACCGGGCGAATGATGCCCGCACGCACCGTAAAGTCGCCGAAGCCTTCACCCGCTTCGCGCTCTTTCGCCCAGCGCCCTATCAGTTCATCAAGCGACGCCAGGATTTCCGGCTCGGTGATGTTTTCTTTATACATCCGAGGGATACGTGTCCCAATGCGGTTGCCGCCAAGATGCAGGTTGTAGCGACCCGGCGCTTTACCCACCAGGCCCACTTCCGCCAGCATCGCGCGACCACAACCGTTCGGGCAGCCTGTTACACGCATCACGATATGCTCATCGCTGACACCATGTTTCGCCATTAAATTATCGATGTTGTCGATAAAAGACGGCAGGAAACGCTCCGCTTCCGCCATCGCCAGCGGGCAAGTCGGGAATGACACGCAGGCCATTGAGTTTTCACGCTGCGGCGTGACGGCATTCATTAACCCGCTCTCTTTGGCGATCTTCTCGATCTTCGCTTTCTCGCTTTCCGGTACACCGGCGATGATCAGATTCTGGTTCGCCGTAATGCGGAAATCGCCTTTGTGGATCTTCGCGATCTCCAGCAGGCCGGTTTTCAGCGGACGCGCCGGATAATCAAGGATGCGACCATTTTCGATAAACAGCGTCAGGTGCCAGTTATCATCAATGCCCTTAACCCAGCCAATACGATCGCCTCGTCCGGTGAACTCATATGGACGGATCGGTTCAAATTTGATCCCCGCGCGACGCTCCACTTCCGCTTTAAACGTCTCAACCCCCACGCGCTCCAGCGTGTATTTGGTTTTGGCATTTTTACGATCGGTTCGGTTACCCCAGTCACGCTGAGTTGTCACGACGGCTTCGGCCACCGCCAGCGTATGCTCCAGCGGCAGATAGCCAAACTCACTCGCGGTGCGGGCGTAGGTTTTCTTGTTGCCGTGTTCGATGGAAAGCCCACCGCCCACCAACAGGTTAAAGCCCACCAGCTTGCCGTTTTCGGCGATCGCCACGAAGTTCATGTCGTTGGCGTGCAGATCGATATCGTTCTGTGGCGGGATCACTACCGTGGTTTTGAATTTACGCGGCAGGTAGGTCTGGCCGAGGATCGGTTCTTCATCAGTAGTGGCGACTTTTTCCTGGTCGAGCCAGATCTCCGCATACGCGCGGGTACGCGGCAGCAGATGCTCAGAAATCTTCTTCGCCCACTCGTACGCTTCCGCGTGTAGCTGCGACTCGTAAGGGTTCGAGGTGCAGAGTACGTTACGGTTCATGTCGTTAGCGGTCGCCAGCGCATCAAGACCGACCGAGTGCAGCATCTGGTGCACCGGTTTGACGTTCTTTTTCAGAATGCCGTGGAACTGAAACGTCTGGCGGTTGGTCAGGCGAATGCTGCCATAGATGGTGTTTTCACCGGCAAATTTGTCTATCGCCTGCCACTGTTTAGTGGTAATCACCCCACCCGGCAGACGGCAGCGCAACAGCATCGCGTGGCGCGGCTCCAGCTTCTGTTCAGCACGTTCGGCGCGGATGTCGCGGTCATCCTGCTGATACATGCCGTGGAAGCGGATCAGCAGGAAGTTGTCGCCCTTAAAGCCGCCGGTCAGACCGTCGTTTAAATCTTCCGCAATGGTGCCGCGCAGGTAGTTGCTTTCAAGCTTCATGCGCTCGGCGTCTGTCAGTTTTCCTTCGACCACTAAAGGCCCTGGATGTTTTTCGCTCATTAGTAGACATCTCGCTGATAACGGCGCTCTACGCGCAGCTCACTTAAAAATTCATCCGCCGCTTCGGTGTCCATGCCACCAAATTCGGCAATCACTTCCAGAAGTGCCTGCTCAACGTCTTTCGCCATGCGATTAGCGTCACCGCAGACATAAATGTGGGCACCGTCATTGATCCAGCGCCACAGCTCCGCGCCCTGTTCGCGCAGTTTGTCTTGTACGTAAACTTTTTCTTTTTGGTCGCGCGACCAGGCGAGATCGATCCGCGTCAGCACACCCTCTTTGACGTAGCGCTGCCACTCCACCTGGTAGAGGAAATCTTCCGTAAAGTGCGGGTTGCCAAAGAACAGCCAGTTTTTTCCCGGCGCTTCATCGGCAGCACGTTGCTGCATAAAGGCGCGGAACGGCGCGATGCCGGTGCCTGGGCCAATCATAATCACCGACGTTTCCGGATTGGCTGGCAGGCGGAAGTTATCGTTATGTTCGATAAAGACGCGGACTTCACCCTCTTCTTCCACACGATCCGCGAGGAAGCTGGAGGCACCACCCGCACGGGCGCGGCCTTCCACGTCGTAACGCACCACACCAACGGTAACGTGCACTTCGTTCTCGACTTCCGCCTGCGAGGAGGCGATGGAATACAGGCGCGGGGTCAGCGGGCGCAGCAGATTAATCAGCGCTTCGGCATCCAGTTGCGCCGGAGAGAAACGCACCATGTCAACAATCGGCGTCGTCGCGGCGTAATGCTGTAACTTCGCTTTATCGCCCACCAGCGGCAGCAGTGTTTCACTGCGGGTAAGCGTGGCGTAATTCTCAACAATGTTGGCGGTGTTGACGGTCAGTTCGAAGTGCCACTGTAGCGCTTCGTTCAGAGGCAACGTTTTGCCCTCGACGGTGACAGGTTCATCGCCTTTCAGCCACAGCAGTTCGACAAGTTCTTTCACCAGTGCCGGATCGTTCTGATACCAGACGCCCAGCGCGTCACCCGGCTGGTAACGCAGGCCCGAGTCACCTAAGTCAATTTCGATATGGCGAACGTCTTTTTCAGAGTTACGCCCGGTAATTTTCTGGTTAACAGAGAGGCTAGCCACCAGCGGCGCGTCTTTGCTGTACGGGCTGGTGTGGATTTCATTTACCGCGCCAGTAGCGACGGATTGCGAAGGTGCCGCGACAGGCGCACGCGATTTAAGCGCATCAACCACGCGGGCGCGCCACTCGCTGGCAGCAGCCTGGTATTCAACATCGGCATCGACACGGTCGAGCAGGCGTTCACCACCCAGTTCCGCCAGCTTGCTGTCGAAATCTTTCCCGGACTGGCAGAAAAATTCATAAGAGCTATCGCCGAGGCTAAACACGGCAAACGCGGTGTTTTCCAGCTTTGGCGCTTTTTTGGAGAACAGGAACTTATGCAGCGCGACGGCTTCTTCCGGCGGTTCCCCTTCCCCTTGCGTTGACGTCACTACGATGAGCAGTTTTTCGCTGGCGACTTGTTTGAATTTATAGTCGCCCGCGTTCACCAGCTTAACGTTCAGTTTTGCTGCTAATAAATCATCACGTAATGCTTCAGCAACCCGGCGCGCATTGCCGGTTTGCGAGGCGGAGATAATAGTTATACCCGGCATTTCTGCGGCTGGCGCTGGCGTCGCTGCAAGCGCAGCAGGCTGCTGATTGAGTACGCCCCAGAAATAGCCAGAAACCCAGGCAAGCTGGGTGGGAGTTAAATCGGTCGTGGCCGCCTGAAGGCGTGCCAGTTGCTCCGGGTTCAACGGAAGCAACGCGGAAGGTGGGACCTGTGTCGTCATGCGTCGTTATGTTCCAGTAAGCAAAGCTGTTTCTGCGCCCTGTCAGCGCCCATAAAACAGAAGAGAAGGTAAGGTTAACGGGGCAAACGGTGTGGATTAAAGACGGGATAGCGATAACTAATAACCAAATCGACTAACCTGTTTTAGCAATAGTCTTTAACAACAAAATAGATTAACCAACCTAATGAAAAACAAATGAATTTAGCCAATCATTAAGATAAATCAGCGATTTTGCGCAACAAAGTCGTTTTAGATAATGCGAAAAAACAGCCTTTCCGGTACTCTACGGCGGTTTTATCGTCCTGTAGAGAAATTATGATGTCCACCACGTTATTTAAAGATTTCACCTTCGAAGCCGCTCACCGCTTACCACACGTCCCGGAAGGGCATAAATGTGGTCGCCTGCACGGGCATTCCTTTATGGTGCGACTGGAAATTACCGGGGAAGTCGATCCGCATACGGGCTGGATTATCGATTTCGCTGAACTAAAAGCGGCGTTTAAACCAACCTACGAGCGCCTCGATCACCATTATCTCAATGATATTCCAGGTCTGGAAAACCCAACCAGCGAGGTTTTAGCAAAATGGATTTGGGATCAGGTTAAACCCGTTGTGCCGCTGTTAAGTGCGGTGATGGTAAAAGAAACCTGCACCGCAGGTTGTATCTATCGCGGCGAATGATAAGAGTGTGTCGGCGGTCAATTTCCCTTAAGTAACGCTATGTTAGGGTGTTGTGTTCTGGATATCTGGGGCATGACATGGAAGACGACTGCGACATTATTATTATTGGTGCCGGTATTGCAGGCACCGCTTGCGCGTTACGCTGCGCGCGAGCGGGTTTATCCGTTTTGTTACTGGAACGCGCTGAAATCCCCGGCAGCAAAAATCTTTCCGGCGGGCGGTTATATACCCATGCACTCGCGGAACTCCTCCCGCAATTTCATCTGACCGCGCCTCTTGAACGACGCATCACTCACGAAAGCCTTTCCCTGTTAACGCCGGATGGCGCAACGACGTTTTCCAGCTTACAGCCCGGCGGTGAATCCTGGAGTGTATTACGTGCACGGTTCGATCCGTGGCTGGTTGCCGAAGCCGAAGAAGAAGGTGTCGAATGCATCCCCGGAGCGACGGTGGATGCACTGTATGAAGAAAACGGCAGGGTGTGTGGTGTCATTTGTGGTGACGATATTCTCCGTGCCCGTTATGTGGTGCTGGCAGAAGGTGCCAACAGCGTCCTGGCTGAGCGTCACGGGTTAGTGACTCGTCCTGCTGGTGAAGCGATGGCGTTGGGGATCAAAGAAGTGCTGTCGCTGGAACCATCCGCTATTGAAGAACGTTTTCATCTGGAGAATAACGAAGGCGCAGCGTTGCTGTTCAGCGGCAGGATCTGTGATGACTTACCCGGCGGCGCATTTCTTTATACTAATCAACAAACGCTCTCGTTAGGGATTGTTTGCCCGCTCTCTTCCCTTACGCAAAGCCGTGTTCCGGCAAGCGAGCTGCTGACTCGCTTTAAAGCGCATCCGGCAGTGCGCCCGCTTATCAAAAACACGGAATCACTGGAGTATGGTGCGCATCTGGTGCCAGAAGGTGGCTTGCACAGTATGCCGGTGCAATACGCCGGTAACGGCTGGCTGCTGGTGGGCGATGCGTTGCGCAGTTGCGTCAATACCGGAATTTCCGTGCGCGGCATGGATATGGCGCTGACTGGCGCGCAGGCGGCGGCACAAACGCTGATAAGCGCCTGCCAGCACCGCGAGCCGCAAAATCTGTTTCCGCTTTATCATCACAACGTAGAGCGCAGCCTGCTGTGGGATGTTCTACAGCGTTATCAGCATGTTCCGGCGCTTTTGCAACGCCCGGGATGGTACCGTACGTGGCCTGCGTTAATGCAAGATATTTCCCGCGATTTATGGGATCAGGGTGATAAACCTGTTCCACCGCTGCGCCAGTTATTCTGGCATCATTTACGTCGTCACGGCCTGTGGCATCTGGCGGGCGATGTTATCAGGAGTCTGCGATGTCTGTAGCCCGTAATCTCTGGCGCGTTGCTGATGCGCCGCACATTGTTCCGGCTGACTCCGTTGAGCGCCAGACGGCAGAACGGTTGATTAACGCCTGTCCGGCAGGTCTTTTTTCGCTCACACCGAAAGGTAACTTACGTATTGACTATCGCAGTTGCCTGGAGTGTGGCACCTGCCGTTTGCTGTGCGACGAATCAACACTACAACAGTGGCGCTATCCGCCTTCCGGATTCGGCATCACCTACCGCTTTGGATAAATAATAAGGATAATTTATGCCCCTCTTACACCTGCTCCGCCAGAATCCGGTGATTGCTGCCGTTAAAGATAATGCCAGCCTGCAACTGGCAATCGATTCTGAATGCCAATTTATTTCCGTGTTGTACGGCAATATCTGCACCATCAGTAATATCGTTAAAAAGATTAAGAACGCCGGGAAATATGCTTTTATTCATGTTGATTTGCTGGAAGGCGCGTCAAATAAAGAAGTCGTTATTCAGTTTTTGAAACTGGTGACCGAGGCGGACGGCATTATCAGTACCAAAGCCTCAATGTTGAAAGCGGCAAGAGCGGAAGGTTTTTTCTGTATTCATCGCCTGTTTATTGTTGATTCAATTTCGTTTCACAACATTGATAAGCAAGTTGCGCAATCGAATCCGGATTGTATTGAGATCCTGCCAGGCTGTATGCCCAAAGTGCTGGGCTGGGTGACAGAGAAAATCCGCCAACCGCTGATTGCCGGTGGGCTGGTGTGCGATGAAGAAGATGCGCGTAATGCGATTAACGCGGGTGTCGTGGCGCTTTCCACCACGAATACCGGGGTCTGGACGTTAGCGAAAAAATTACTTTGACGGGATAATCGTAACCAATTGAATTTGGTTTGATTTGTAGGCCGCACGCCACATCCGACATTCAGCGCCTGATGCGACGCTTGACGCGTCTTATCAGGCCTACAAGTCCCCAGGCCAGAACCGTAGGCAGGATCATCCGGCAACACGTTATTGGCAATCTGCGTGAATGTTTGTCACCAGTGCCTCCAGCACCACTTTCCAGTCATCAACCACGCCAACATCTGCCTGTGAAAATACCGCAGCGCTGGCGTCATGATTAATCGCCACCACAAACTTGCTATTGCGTACGCCCGCCATTAACGCTGCTGCGCCAGAAGCGCCAACAACAATACACACCTCAGGTGCCAGCAGATGTCCGGAAATACCAATCACTTTTTCAGCATCAACGCCACCGTTCATCACTCGCGCCCGACTGTAGCCCACTTCGGCTCCCAGCTTTTCTGCCAGCATAGCGATTTCCTGGTTATCTGCCTCTCCGCCCTGCCCCACCACCAGCACCCGTCTGGCCTCAGCTAATGGGTCGCGGGTAACATTTTTCAGATCCTCTGTGCTAACCAGCCAGTCCGGAAGCGCACCCGGGACAATGTTCAGTTGTTGCATTCCAGAGGGCAACGTGGCGTTTTTCGCTGCTCCCGCCTGACGCGCCAGGGAAAGGCATAGCGGGCGTTTTTCTGTTTGCAGCGTCGCCGTTAGCGCATTTCCCCAGTGGGATTTGCGCACGCTTACGGTTGGAATATCTAACGAAGTCACCTGGCAGATGCTTGCACCATGTAAACGCCAGGCCAGCCGGGTCGACAGTTCATCGCCAAACGTTCCCGGCGGAAAGAGAACAACGTCCGCAGGCGTTCGCTGCCACTGTTCCACCAACGCATCCAGCACCTGTTCCGCCACTACAGGCTGAGGTTCAATCTGCCAGTGCGCCAGGGTACAACCGCTGAAATCCTGCGCCGCCAGCCAGCTTGCTATTGCGGCATTCTCCTGATTTATTGTCACAATTGCGATATTCATGGCTGCATCCTTTGGCGTAAATAGTCCTGCCATAGCTTTTGAGCTTTTTCTGCTACCGTTTGCCCATCAATCAGCGTCGCTCCGCGTCGTTGCTCTGCTCTTGCCAGTTGCAGACACTGCATCGCTGGCATTTCGGCAGCAACAGTTTTACGGATAATTTCTGCTTTCCCCGCAGCCATTCGCTGGCGCATTCCCGGTACTGGCAAGGCCACTTCACCGCACTGACGCACGGCAATCACCGCAGGCAAGCGAACCCGGCAACAACGCAACCCATGTTCAGTACGCTGTTCGAGGGTGATAAACAGCGCGTCGAGAGTGAAACGCTCCACCTGGGTGAAGCAGGGCCAGCCCAGCATTTCCGCCAGCAAAAATGGCGTTTGCCCATTCTGCCCTTCGCTGCTTTGGCAGCCGGTAATTATCAGATCCAGCGGATTCTGATGCTGCCATTCGGCAATATGGCGAGCGACAAATTCCGGCGCAAAGCGCAGATCTGCCGCCGTCTCCAGCAATACAGCTTCCTCAAACCCAAGAGCCATGAGATAGCGCAGCCAGTGCAATGCCCGTTCATCCCCCATGCTCAACGCGGTTAAAGACATCGGCGTACCGTTTTTTCTCTGCGCCAACAGCAGCGCGGCAGCGGCCTGTTCATCAGCACCGAGTAAACTTCGCAGTAGCGAAATATCCGGTCCGCTTTTACCCTGAGCCGCCGCCTGCCACTCTTTTTCCGCCAGCATTCCGGCATCCGGTTCGGCTTTAAACGCTAACAGAATGTTCATTCGCACCTCCTACATTTCCCGCCGCCACCAGCGGGAGGGCTTTAGTTTCTGGTGCCCATAGCCAGGTCACAACAAAACCAACCAACAACACTGTCGCCAGGAGCAATAAGGTGACTTGCATTCCCCACTGCGCCAGCACCCACGGCAGCAGGCCAGTACTTACCGCCGCGCCAAGTCGACTCATGGCAGTGGCAAAACCGACGCCCAGCGAGCGAATGTCAGTAGGAAAACTTTCCGCAGGCAAAATGCCCACCAGATTACTGACTGCCGAAATGGTGGTGCTGAAGAGAACAAAAAGCAGCAGCGTTAATGAACTGCCGGAAGGCAAACAGGCCATGACTACCAGCGTTGCCGCCAGCAGCAAAAAACTTCCCAGCAAAAATTTGCGATGTGCCAGCAGGTGCGTCAGAACTAATCCCAGCAGCGCGCCCACAATTAACAACGCATTAAGCATCAGGCTGGCAGTCAGCGCATCTTCCAGACCAATAGTCTGGGCGATAGTTGGCAGCCAGGTATAAATCACAAACCATGGGATTACGAGGCTGACAAAGAAGACGCTGTTAAACGCCGTGCGCCGCCAGTAACGCGAAGAGAACAAGGTTTTGATGTGTTTATGGGTCGCCGTTACCACTTCATCGCCCAGTAAAACATGGGGACCAAAATAGCGATGCACGATAGCGTGAGCTTCTGCAAAACGCCCCTGGCGCAGTAGCCAGCGTGGCGATTCCGGCGTGCCCCAACGTAGCAGCGTAATCAGCAAGGCTGGTAACGCCGCTGATGCCAGCAGCCAGCGCCAGGCCTCCGGGCTTTCGGAAATAAAGTGATGTCCGGCAATACTTGCCAGCACATAGCCTACGGTCCACACCACGCTGAATGCGCCCAGCAAAATACCGCGATGGCGGCGCGGGGAAAATTCAGCCAGCAAGGTGTGACCGACTGAGTAATCGCCTCCCAGACCAATGCCAATCAAAATGCGCAGTCCAATAAGATGCTCTGGCGTGGTGGCAAAAAATTGTAAAAACGAAGCAAGCGTAATCAGCAAAAAGCTGAAGGTGAAGATTTTTTGCCGACCAATATGGTCGGAGATCCACCCAAGAACCAAGCTGCCAAGGAACAAACCAAGGAGCGCCGAGCCGCCGATCATTCCCGCCATAAACGGCGTCAGTTGCATGGCGGGCGTAAGCTGAATAATGGCGTAACCAATGACGCCGAGAACATAACCGTCGGTCAGGTGTGCGCCGAAAGTGAGCGCAGCAATGCGGCAGTGAAAACGGTTAAGCGGTAAATCATCCATTCGCACCGGTGAAGTGTTCATCTTTACCCCTTCATTGTCCGGTAATAAGAACGGCTTCTCGCCTGAGAAGCCGAAAAGGCAACGCCCCGTCATCGCGGAACGCTGCCTGACACATTATTTTTCAATCGGATAGATAGTACCCGTATTCATAATGCCATTAGGATCGAACTGCTTTTTCAGCCCTTCCAGCAACGCCCATGCGCTGCCGTGTTCCAGTTTGCTCCAGTGAACGCGATGTTTACCGATACCGTGGTGGTGCACCATCGAACCGCCGAGGCGAATGGTTTCTTCACAGATGATCTTGTTGAGCGGATTGTGGTACTTGTCGATTTCCTCTTCCGGCTTACAGTCAACGACGTTGTAATCGTAGACGAAGTACATGTTGGTGCCGTTCTGATAGCTATGAGAGGAATGACCGCCCAGCATGGTGATGTCGTCGGCGTGCGGGAACTCAGTACGAATACGGTTAATAACGCTTTCGTAGATTTCGTGGATGCAGCTCCAGCAGCCGGATACTTCGGTGGTAAAGCCCATGTTGCCGGTTTTGAGGATCTGCACACGTTCGGCAGCCACTTTATCCGGTCCCCAGTTCAGGTTGTTAAACCAGGTTTCGATCAGCTTGCTGTCCACGCGCTGGCATTGCGGGTAGCGGGCAACGATTTCCGCAATCCCTTCGCCCGTCACCTTCGCAATGCGAGGGTTACCTTCAGCCATAAAGATCAGCACGCATTTTCCGTCGGCAAAATGGGTGAAGTGTTGGGTGCCATCTTCAGCGTCATACAAACGAGCGATTGACGGACGATACCCTTCCACCATGAGTTCACGCAGGATGTTGAAGCCGGTTTTCATGTCTTCCAGGATATAGCCGTAGAAGAGGTTGTTTTCCGGGGTGAATTTAAAGATTTTCACTGTTACTTCAGTGATATAGCACAATGCACCTTCGTTGCCGATGATGATGTGACGAATGTCCGGGCCAGCCGCGCGGCGTGGCACGTTTTTAATGCGTGTGACGGTGCCATCAGCCAATACTGCTTCCAGACCAACGACCATATCTTCGATTGCGCCGTAGAGTGTGGAGAACTGCCCGATACTTCGGGTTGCTACCAGGCCGCCCATCTGCGCCAGCGGCTTTGACTGCGGAGAATGCCCCGTGGTGTAACCTTTTTCACGCAACGCGTTTTCCAGCACTTCCAGCGGAACACCACATTGCGCCGTCGCCTGCATATTCTCAATATCAATATTAATGATTTGATTCATGGCGGAGCCGTCGAGCACCACCGAGTTTTCTACAACAGTTTCCAGCCCACCTTCGGTGGCGGAAGCACCGGTACGCGGCACACCGTTAATTTTGTGCGCATTCATAAAATTCAGCACACGGGATACTTGCTCTGTGGAACCGAGTTTTACGACCGCTGCCGGAATCGGCAAAGTATAAATGCCATGAATATCCGGAAATTTACGAAAACGGTCAATACTGTTTTTCTTTAATACTTTTTCATCGGTAATTACGCGATCTGCACCAACAATTTCCTTTAGCTGGTCGACAATCGCTGCGCGAGATAAAGACATAGTAATTCCTTCCTGATAATAAAAATGGAATAATCATTAATAAGAGAAAACAGAAACCACCGTTATGGGTTAGCGCACTAAATAACCGCCATCAACCACTAATAAATGCCCGTTGACATAATTCGATGCCGGACTTGCGAGGAATACGGCTGCGCCCATTAAATCCTGAGTATCGCCCCAACGGTTTGCCGGAATATGATCAAGAACGCGCTGATTGGTTTCTGGATTACTGCGTGTCGCCAGCGTAATATCTGTTGCATAATAGCCAGGGGCGATACCATTTACCTGAATATTATATTGACCTAGTTCATCACAATAAGCTTTGGTGAACCCGGCAAGAGCATGTTTAGTGGCAGAATATGCAGGTGACCATTGTCCACCTAAGTAAGAGAACAATGAACAGATATTAATAATTTTGCCGCTTTTCTGCGGGATCATAATTTTTGCAGCTTCATAGCTTAACTCGAATGCGGCGGTCAGGTTCACATCAATCATCGGATCCCAGTCGGCACGACCGAAGTCCAGCACCTTATTCAGCTTACAAATACCGGCATTGTTAACCAGAATATCAACTGTACCGAAACGCTCACAGCAAGCAGCGATAATCTTCTGCGGCGCGCCTTCTGCGGTGATATCCACCTGCATGAAGTCCACCTCAACACCCTGTTTTTCAATCATTTCCTTTGTTTCGCCGTTATCTTTGACGAAACTAGGAATAAAGATATTTGCGCCAGCTTTGGCCAACGCCATGGCAAATGCCTGGCCTAAACCGCTATTCCCACCGGTAACAATTGCGGTTTTACCTTTCAGGGAGAAAAAATCCATTGAGAACGCATTGAGAGATTCGATTGACATAGTTAGCTCCAATTTCCGTAAGGCAAAAAAAAAGAAAGGTAACTTCCCCCGCGAGAGGGAAGTTACCTTTCTCATTATCTCTGGTAACTGGAGATAATTTTTAGCATAAGGGCATAACTGCTAATGTGATCGTAATCACAGTGTGATATTCGTATTGTCAAATAATTTTAAAAAGCAGAAGCGTGATTACTCTCACACAACACCTCTGCTTTCCATGTTATTTATTATTTCAATTACTAGAGACCTGAGAAAAGTAATCCACCTGAAAGGGCGGCTTACTTTTCTCTTTTTTTTGTCTATTACAAATGGGAATACGATATGCAACACAACTCATATCGCCGTTGGATAACCCTCGCGATAATTAGTTTTAGCGGCGGCGTTAGTTTCGACCTGGCTTATTTACGTTATATTTATCAAATTCCCATGGCGAAATTTATGGGATTCAGCAATACCGAGATAGGTTTAATAATGAGTACCTTTGGTATTGCGGCCATTATTCTTTATGCCCCCAGCGGCGTTATTGCCGATAAATTTTCACACCGCAAAATGATTACTTCCGCGATGATCATTACCGGATTACTGGGTCTGTTAATGGCAACGTATCCACCGCTGTGGGTAATGCTCTGTATTCAGATCGCCTTTGCGATAACGACGATTTTAATGCTGTGGTCGGTGTCGATTAAAGCTGCATCGTTGCTTGGCGATCATAGCGAGCAAGGGAAAATTATGGGCTGGATGGAAGGGCTGCGCGGCGTCGGTGTAATGTCGCTGGCGGTGTTTACCATGTGGGTCTTTTCTCGCTTTGCACCGGATGACAGCACCAGCCTGAAAACGGTCATTATCATCTATAGTGTGGTTTACATCTTGTTGGGGATTCTGTGCTGGTTTTTTGTTAGCGATAACAACAACCTGCGCAGTGCCAATAACGAAGAAAAACAGTCATTCCAGCTTAGCGACATCCTGGCCGTTTTGCGTATCAGCACCACCTGGTATTGCAGCATGGTGATTTTTGGCGTCTTCACCATCTACGCCATTCTGAGTTACTCCACCAACTATCTGACCGAAATGTATGGCATGTCGCTGGTGGCGGCGAGCTACATGGGGATTGTGATCAACAAAATATTCCGCGCGCTGTGCGGCCCACTTGGCGGCATAATCACCACCTACAGCAAAGTGAAATCCCCTACCCGCGTGATCCAAATCCTTTCCGTACTCGGCCTGCTGACGTTAACTGCCCTGCTCGTCACGAACTCTAACCCGCAATCGGTCGCGATGGGGATTGGCCTGATTTTACTGCTGGGATTCACCTGTTACGCCTCACGCGGGCTGTACTGGGCCTGCCCTGGCGAAGCGAGAACACCGTCTTACATTATGGGCACCACGGTAGGTATTTGTTCGGTGATTGGATTCCTGCCGGATGTCTTCGTTTACCCAATTATCGGCCACTGGCAAGACACCCTGCCCGCAGTAGAAGCCTACCGCAATATGTGGCTGATGGGCATGGCGGCGCTTGTCATGGTGATTGTCTTTACCTTTTTGCTGTTCCAAAAAATTCGTACTGCTGATAGCGCCCCCGCAATGGCTAGCAGCAAGTAAGCCAGGAAAATTACAGGAGAAAAATCATGTCGAAGAAATACATCATAGGGATTGATGGCGGAAGTCAGAGCACAAAAGTGGTGATGTACGATCTGGAAGGTAACGTGGTTTGCGAAGGCAAAGGCTTATTGCAGCCGATGCACACGCCAGATGCCGATACTGCAGAACATCCTGACGACGATTTATGGGCATCATTATGTTTTGCCGGTCACGATTTGATGAGTCAGTTTGCCGGAAATAAAGAAGATATTGTCGGTATTGGTCTGGGCTCCATCCGTTGCTGCCGTGCGTTATTGAAAGCCGATGGCACGCCTGCTGCGCCGTTGATTAGCTGGCAGGATGCACGCGTTACACGCCCTTACGAACATACGAATCCTGACGTGGCGTATGTCACCTCTTTTTCGGGTTATCTGACGCATCGCTTAACCGGCGAGTTTAAAGACAATATCGCCAACTATTTTGGTCAGTGGTCGGTGGATTATAAGAGCTGGGCATGGAGTGAAGATGCCGCAGTCATGGAGAAGTTTAATATCCCCCGTCATATGCTGTTTGATGTGCAAATGCCTGGTACCGTCCTCGGACATATCACACCACAAGCCGCGCTGGCGACACATTTCCCGGCAGGACTGCCGGTTGTTTGTACCACCAGTGATAAACCGGTAGAAGCTCTGGGGGCCGGATTACTGGATGATGAAACGGCGGTAATTTCTCTTGGCACTTACATCGCATTGATGATGAACGGCAAAGCACTGCCGAAAGATCCAGTAGCGTACTGGCCGATTATGTCTTCTATTCCGCAAACATTGCTGTATGAAGGTTACGGTATTCGCAAAGGCATGTGGACGGTGAGCTGGCTGCGCGACATGCTAGGCGAGTCGTTAATTCAGGATGCCAGGGCGCAGGATCTTTCACCGGAAGATTTACTCAACAAAAAAGCTTCTTGTGTGCCGCCAGGCTGTAATGGTCTGATGACGGTGCTGGACTGGCTGACCAATCCGTGGGAACCGTACAAACGCGGGATTATGATCGGCTTTGATTCCAGCATGGATTACGCATGGATATATCGTTCGATACTGGAAAGCGTGGCGCTGACGCTGAAGAACAATTACGACAATATGTGTAATGAAATCAATCACTTTGCGAAGCATGTGATCATTACTGGCGGCGGTTCGAACAGCGATCTGTTTATGCAGATTTTTGCCGACGTGTTCAACCTTCCGGCACGACGTAACGCCATTAACGGTTGTGCAAGCCTGGGGGCAGCGATTAATACAGCGGTAGGTCTGGGGCTATACCCGGATTACGCAACGGCTGTCGATAACATGGTTCGCGTGAAAGATATCTTTATACCGATTGAGAGCAATGCCAAACGCTACGACGCGATGAATAAAGGCATTTTCAAAGACCTAACCAAACATACTGATGTGATCCTGAAAAAATCGTATGAAGTGATGCATGGGGAATTGGGGAATGCGGATTCGATCCAGAGCTGGTCGAATGCGTAAGTGAGGAAGGCCGGGCGGGAAACTGCCCGGCCTGAACATACCTGAATGGTTATCCCCGCTGACGCGGGGAACATAAGTTCGACAACTTAAAAAATGATAACAAGTCCGGTTTATCCCCGCTGATGCAGGGAACATAATAAAAACTTTAACTAGTTCGGTTTATCCCTGTTTTTACAAGGAATATTAACTACACTCGATGTCTTTAGAATAAAAGACAATACGAATCGCACTTTATCAATTTTCACTTAAAGTATGAACTGGATATCTTTATTCATAAGAACTATTCATCAACAGCGTATAGAGGCGGTTATGTAAAACCACTCATTAGCCTCAAAACAAAGACAAACTTCCAGATTTATTACTTAACCAATGAATAACAAGCTTAAAAAATATACTGTTATTCTAAAGAAAAAATTAACAGGCATTAATTCAATATTAAAAAAATAATAGATTAAAATTTCTTAACGATTTAAGAATCATACAAATAACACTTTGATTAAATTTAATTTTTTGTATCGATAATTGTGAACCTCTCTGGCATGGAGAACTATTTTGAACATGAGGTGTTACGTGGATATGTTGCTTATTACAAGTACTGCTAATATAAAAACTTGAGAAAGAGATAACGGGTTATATGGTGGTTTATCCCCGCTGGCGCGGGGAACACCTGTTTTCGCAAATCTATGGACTATTGCTATTCGGTTTATCCCCGCTGGCGCGGGGAACACGGGCGCACGGAATACAAAGCCGTGTATCTGCTCGGTTTATCCCCGCTGGCGCGGGGAACACTGGCTCTGCAACAGCAGCACCCATGACCACGTCGGTTTATCCCCGCTGGCGCGGGGAACACGAAATGCTGGTGAGCGTTAATGCCGCAAACACAGGTTTATCCCCGCTGGCGCGGGGAACACATTACGCCTTTTTGCGATTGCCCGGTTTTTGCCGGTTTATCCCCGCTGGCGCGGGGAACACGCGTGTCGGCAAATCCCGAGGAAATAGAACCCCGGTTTATCCCCGCTGGCGCGGGGAACACCGAATCACGCCCCGCTTTTTACCGCGTCAGCGCGGTTTATCCCCGCTGGCGCGGGGAACACCTGTGCTCCTGTTTTGTGCCGTAGTTACCGATCGGTTTATCCCCGCTGGCGCGGGGAACACTCTAATCATAACCTATTATTAATTAATGATTTTTTAAGCCAGTCACAATCTACCAACTTTATAGTATCACACAAACAACACATCCATTATGTTAAAGAGCACTTAATCCATTGATTAAAAAGGTAAATATTTAAAATAACTCTATACAAACTAAAATCTACCAAACTTTACCGCAATAATTTTCACTCCAGCGAAAAATTAATGCCACAGAATTTGTAGAGAATGCTAATGATTAGCCCTGGATGGGTAAAATGGAGGAGTTTTCAGAGGCGACAAACAATATAAATGAGTAGAAGTCTTTACAGGTTCCACCCATTTATAACGCTTATAAATGTTTAATCAGGCAATATTTAGATATTTATGTGTTTGCATCGACAAACGCCAATTACGCGCAATGCAGGTTTCAATGCACAAACGTGTGGCATCATCCTTTTGGCTAATCGGCTGCAGTGCAATGACTCGCGGTTTATCATCGGTCAGCGTTGCCAGTAGTTCATCCAGTGCTTCAATATCGCGTACGCGCCCCACTGGATGCTTGATTTCGTTGGCTCGCTCCAGTGCCTGTGACAACACTTCATAGCCGCCGCGCATGTTCAGCTTTGGCGATACGGTAACCCAGGTATTCGGTGTGCAGCGTACCTCATGAGTACCACTGGTTTCGATCTGGCAGCTAAAACCGTTCTTTTCGAGCAGATCAGTCAGTGGCAGCAAATCATGAATGCAAGGCTCACCACCCGTAATCACCACATGCCGCGCGGTGTATCCCTGGCGACCAATGACAGCCAGCAAATCTTCACTGCTCGCAGCCCCCCACTTATCACTCTCTTTGGTCTTCGCCAGAATGCTGAAAAGGGAGACTTCCCGATCCTCAAGCTTTTCCCAGGTGTGTTTGGTGTCGCACCAGGCACAGCCAACCGGGCATCCCTGTAAACGAATAAAAATGGCGGGGACGCCGGTAAAGTAACCCTCACCTTGCAGGGTCTGGAACATCTCGTTAATCGGGTACTGCATAGCATTCTCTGTGAAGTGGATAATTGTTAATTATTGCAGATCCTGCCACAACAATCATGTCTTATTAACATTCTGTTACAGGCAG
>ERZ506952.415-NODE-415-length-18862-cov-12.0299_pt1 | contig 18862 bp, 15 predicted proteins | sample MGYA00512896_ERZ506952 | MGnify/ENA metagenome assembly ERZ506952 | reverse complement strand
ACAACCGTTTTCTCTTAAATAAACGATTGAAATAAATGTCCTATTTATTTTCTTGTACATAACGGTAGATGATCTTCCCGTTTAACCCCGCTTCTCCGACAAAAGAAGACCGATCTTCCAGCTGGAGCCAGACATCTCTAAACGCCAGAAATTCTGGCTGTTGAACAATCAATTCTTTGATCTCTCCATTGCGTAAACGCACTACTTCTACAGCAAAATCTCTGTTCTCCATCGTCCATTCTCACCTCTTTCTTTCTATTATAATTGAATTGATTTCTATTTAAAAGACGCTTTTGTAGATGAAAAAGCAGCGAGAACTTTTCAGAGTAAAATTCTTGCAGTCTGACAAAAAGTTAGTATAATAGAATTATGGTCAGTAAAGGTCAATAATACATTGCCTCGAAGGTGACCGTTTCTTTGCCCACAGCCCCTTTTCTTTTACAAGCGATCAAAAGCGCCGTAAAATAGGGTTGTTGGAACAAATATGAAAGGTCGTGAATCTATGCTTTGTCAAAATTGCGGCAAAAATGAAGCTTCAATTCATTTATATGCCAATGTCAATGGTCAAAGAAAACAACTCGATTATTGTCAAAGTTGTTACCAAAAATTAAAAGCTCAATCTGGGAATGCTGCAGCTGCAATGGCGCAAGATCCTTTTGGATTTGGCAATCTTGATGATCTATTCCGTCAAATGTCTCGTCAAATGCAGCAAGGAAATACCCCTTATGAACAAACTCCACCGACACAAACCGGCGGTAACGGTTTTGTCGGCGGTCAGCCTCCACGCAATAACCAAGCACCTGCAGGTCTGTTAGGAGAATACGGCATCAATATTACCCAAATGGCTCGTGATGGCGAAGTCGATCCAGTCGTTGGTCGTGATTCAGAGATCAAACGAGTGATCGAGATCCTTAATCGCCGAACCAAAAATAACCCTGTTCTTATTGGTGAACCCGGAGTTGGGAAAACTGCCGTCGTTGAAGGGTTAGCCCAAAAAATCGTTGATGGCGATGTGCCACAAAAACTGATGGACAAAGAAGTCATTCGCCTAGACGTTGCCTCTCTTGTACAAGGTACAGGTATTCGTGGCCAATTTGAAGAACGCATCCAAAAATTGATTGAAGAAATCAAGCAAGCAGAAAACGTGATTTTGTTTATTGATGAAGTCCATGAAATCGTTGGGGCTGGTGCAGCTGGCGACGGAAATATGGATGCTGGAAACATCTTAAAACCAGCGCTTGCCCGTGGAGAACTACAAATGGTCGGAGCAACGACGTTAAATGAATACCGCATTATCGAAAAAGACGCTGCTTTAGAACGCCGTTTGCAACCAGTGCGTGTGGATGAACCTTCTGTGGAAGAAACGATCCGCATCTTAAAAGGTTTGCAACCACGTTATGAAGATTATCATCATGTGAAATACACGGATGAAGCGATCGCAGCTGCCGCTACCCTTTCTAACCGATACATCCAAGACCGATTCTTGCCTGATAAAGCGATCGATCTACTAGATGAAACAGGTTCGAAGAAAAACTTGACGATCCAAATCGTTGATCCAAAAACGATCGAAAAGAAACTGCAAGAAGCAGAAGAACAAAAGCAAGCAGCCTCTCGAGAAGAAGATTTTGAAAAAGCTGCTTACTATCGCGATCAAATCAACAAACTGCAAAAAATGAAAGAACGTCAAATCAGCGAAGAAGAAACGCCAGTCATTACTGAAAAAGACATGGAACAAATCGTTGAAGAACGGACGAATATTCCAGTTGGCGAATTGAAAGAAAAAGAACAGACCCAATTAAAAAATCTCGCGGATGACTTGAAAGCAAAAGTTATCGGACAAGATGAAGCGATCGACAAAGTAGCCAAAGCGATTCGCAGAAACCGGGTTGGTTTAGGGAAGCAAAATCGTCCGATCGGCTCTTTCCTTTTCGTCGGTCCAACCGGTGTCGGGAAAACGGAATTAGCCAAACAATTAGCTTATGAAATGTTTGGCTCCGAAGAAGCAATGATTCGTTTCGACATGTCAGAATACATGGAAAAACACAGTGTATCAAAATTGATCGGCTCTCCTCCTGGCTATGTCGGCTATGAAGAAGCAGGTCAATTGACTGAAAAAGTTCGCCGGAATCCTTACAGCTTGATTCTATTGGATGAAGTGGAAAAAGCCCATCCTGATGTATTGCATATGTTCTTGCAAATTCTCGATGATGGTCGTTTGACGGATGCCCAAGGACGTACGGTCAGCTTTAAAGATACCCTGATCATCATGACAAGTAATGCCGGAACCGGCAAAGTTGAAGCCAACGTTGGCTTTGGTGCCGCACGTGAAGGCATCACTCGTTCCGTGTTAAATCAATTGAACAATTACTTTACGCCAGAATTTCTCAACCGCTTTGACGGGATCATCGAATTCAAGGCACTAAGCAAGGAAAACTTGTTATCGATCGTGTCACTTATGCTGCATGATGTCAATCAAACCCTTAGTCATCAAAAACTGCATATCGATGTTCCGCAAGACGTGCAAGAAAAATTGGTGGATCTTGGTTACAGTGCAACGATGGGTGCTCGCCCGCTGCGTAGAACGATCCAAGATCAAATCGAAGATGGGATTGCAGAATTCTATTTGGAGCATCCGCAAGTGCGTCAGTTAAAAGCCCAATTGGAAGATTCAGATAAGATCGTTGTAACTTCCGCTGAATCCCCTGCACCTTCTTCAGAAGCCAACACGACTGAAGAAGAATCTTCGGAAACAAACGAGTAAAAAGCTTTAAAAACGTGTCTTGAACCGTTTCCTTTGCCAGACAACCATGTTTTGCCAAAAAATTGGGTAATTCCGAGTTGTCTGGCTTTTCTTTTGAAAAAAAACGCCCTATAATGTTATTAATAAATACATAGAATGTGAGGTGAGTCTGGTGAAATTAATCAATGTTACGAACAGCCATTCTCGACTAGTATTGAATCAACTTGAAAATACCGACGCAGAACTTGTAAAGGTTTACACAGCCGGAGATACGACCGTGATCTTTACCTCAGCGCCGAACCACAATGAAATTCTGCTGATCAATAAAAAACGAAATATTCGCCCGACAGAAGTAGAAGAAATCAAAAATTACTTTCTGAAAAAATTACCTGATGGCTCGTATGATCCTTCAACCATCTCTGTGATCCAAATGCCTGAAGTGGTTGAAATCTCCATCAAAAAATCCTTATCCTCATCCCATTAGTTTAGCCTAATTACGTCTTAAAAAAATATCTATAAAAGATGACTGTCGCAGCCTTCTTTTATAGATATCTTTTTTGTTTGAATGTAACCAAGAATTTACTTAGTCTTTTAATCAAAACTGTACTCTTTCCGCTAATACTAGCTGATTTTTTCTATCGTATTTGATCGAATTCGTCCTTCAATAATCTTGCTATTGATAAACTCCCCTAATCTTTTCCATGTCTCAATATTATGGATATCTTCAAGAAAGAAAAAATACTGATTTTCTTTCGACTCAACGAACCGATCAGAAATAACAAGATCTGCATCTGCAAAATTTCCTACCATGGTAACTGTCTCTGGTTTGTATACACCTGTTATATAATTTTTCACTAACACGGCATAGTTGGCATGGTACGTAATATGGATCATTACATGCAAGGGTTTTGCCATGACATGCCCAACATAAGAATAGAGCAGCTCAGTTAACTGGGTACTAAATATATCTAAGTCTCGCTCTGATATACTTTCTTTGTAAACAGATTTTAACATCTCTTTTATGGTTAAAAATTTATCATTCATCAGTAATTTTTTGTCTTCAAGATAAAAGAAAGAGCTTAAGCTTAGTTTATCTGTGATTAAAAAGCGATAGACCAGCTGGAAGACAAACGTGCGATGAAGATTATCAGGAATGCTATAATTTTCTTCCATTTTTTCTAATGCTTCAACCGCTCTATCCACGATAGGATTTTTTGTTAGTCTCATTAACCCTGCCCCTAAACGCTCACAAATCTCAGGAGTTAAGAATTCTGGAAAGAAATATACAGCAAAGAGATAGTAAAGAAATTTTTCTGATTGAAAAGCAGCATCATTTATTTTTTTATTTAAAGGATAAAACGTTTGGGAAAAGCTTAAATGAAGCTCTTCGTACAAGCACAAACCAATAGACATCTCCTGATCTGAGATCACATAGGTATAGTGGCCCATCTTATGCGCATCTAAAAAAATTCTAGTTATTCTAGAAAGTTTGTCCCGTTGAATCTTAGTAGGACTCTTTTCGTTTCTATAAAGGTAATTGTTGTCTTCTGCAAATGTCGTAGAATGGCTATTCAAGATATATGAAAGCATTCTGATTTGACTCTCCCTTCCTTCCACAATCAAATAATTCATTCGCTTACTGATTTGACACTCTATCCCCATAGATCGTATGATATCGTTTGCCCTATTGACTAATTTATAACAATAAGACTGACTATAATTAAAATGAGTGGATAGTTTGATCATCCCCACTTTTCGATGCCTAAGAAAGTAAATCAAGACTTGGAAAACGGCACTTTGCTTAATATACGTTATTTTCAAATTTGAATACAGCGAAGGATAAGTTCCTGATGCTTTCAACGTGGATATCCGAAATAATCGATTTTCGAATCTGATCAGTGCGTCTGTCGTGCTTGTGTTTTCTATGTAATCTTCGTTTATCTGCATGATTAATGATTTCACATTGCGGTTCGTAAGTGAATGCTTACAAGCTAATTCATCGATTGATGCTTCCGTCCTTGAAATAATATCCTCTAATAAATTCAATTTTTGTTCTTGCCGCTCCGTTAGAAACAACTTCCATAAATCCATGGTAATCTCCTTCTTAACGATAGTTACTTCTGTGATGTTAGTTAACTCATAGTTAACAAGAAAACATATAACATTAGTTATTAATAAAAAAGAATATCTCTTTTATGCTAAAATCTGCTTCTTTTTAATAATAAAAAGCAAAAAGAAATGATCCTGCCGTTCATAAAAAACTACTGCAAGGATCATCAATTACTCAAAGGACCAATGAAGCCAACCGATTTGTAAAGTCCTTTAACGATTTACCACCGAATCTTTTCCCTGATCAAAGTGAAAAAAACTATAGAAAATAAGCAAGTACAAAATAAAAACAGCTTTTTTCGAGACAGTCCTGTGGGAGAGCAAAATCAGCGGCCGCCCAACTGTCTGTCAAAGGATTAAGAAAGATTTTACGCAACAAGAAAAGTCTAGGGGTAATGATCTCCCCTAAACTTCTCTTATTTTTTTTGCAATTTTACAAGCGTCAAAATAAGCAAAACGGAAACGAGTGATAAGGCGATGACCAACCAAAGATTGGCTTTTGATTGAACAGTAATTGTATTGCTAGAATCAGCAGCCTCCTCAATAAACTGGTCGACCTCTTCCTTTGTATAATGAAAATACGTTGTCGTTTCGTCGTTGCCATCTGATCGTATAAATTGATACTCCCCAGACATCAATTTGGCCCCATCCAACAATGGGACATTAAAGAGCGTTTTTATATAGGGTGAAAGAACAATCTGTTCCGACTCTATCTTCCCTTCAGCGATAATCTCCTGATTGGGATTGATCACACGATAGGTGCCACCCTCAGCATAGGTCACAAGCGGATCATTATTATATAGATAATAAGATAGAGTCGTTGTGTCTCCAGTAATCGTAAATTCAAAATCCCCGATAGTCTGTTTTGTTCCTTTAGCCAGTTCATTCAGTTTTAGGCGAACGACGATTACTTTCTGATAGACTTGCTGAATATCTACAGAATCTTTATTTTCTTGTATGCCGATTACCTGAGAAAAATTGATCCCACCTAATACTTCCCCATGAATCCTTTTATTTACATTAATGATGATTTGAACATCTCGACTTTGCTTTGCATCTAATTGCAAAAAACCATCAACGAAATTCCCATCTTGCGGTTGGATTTTTACATAATTTTTTAAATCATAATCTTGGTTCAGTAAATTTTCTGTTTCCGCTACATAAGTCATCGAATTCCTCGTGGAAACAGCGATACTTGGAAAAATCGAGACTTCAATGGCATAGTTTTCAAGATTGGTAACAGTTGCCGTATAGCGATATTCCTGATTCAATTGAGGTGTAAATTGAATATCCTTTACCTGACTTGTCTCATCATCAGCTTGGATCGAAACATCAAATGAAGAGCTGATCTGTTCTTCCGCTGCTACACTTTCAGTGTAAAAGAACATTCCTAAGAACAGGCAAAAAAAGACCACCTTAAAAAAACCGTATTTCTTCTCGCAGTCAGAACTAGACATGAAATTAAGGTGTAACGTCCGTAGCTTCTGATGCAGTCAAAGTGATTAGATAATCTGCTTTTTTGGTACTGTCAAATGTTGCTGGATCGATCGTATAGTCAAAAGTACCTGTTTGAGTTGCTTCGTATCCTTGCTCTGCTTCCACACTGAATACTTCACTTGTAGCAACGGTTAGACCAGGTGCAATCGTTTCTCCCGGCACTTGTGCTGTGATCACCACTTTTTTTGCACCAAAGGATTTATTCGCTAATGTTCCCGATAGTGAGAAAGTACCTGATAGCGGATCTGCTTTTGCATCAGTAAAACTAATCTCTGCAAAGTCAACCGTTTTTGTTTCAGCAGGTGTTTCTAACGTAAATGTTGCTGTTCCTTCGTTAACAGTTACAGCAACTTCCTCTGCTGCTACAGGTACGGACACACCAATAGAGAGAGCAAATAATAATGCTGTTGCTAAGATAACCTTTTTCATTGATTTCATTCCTCCTTATATATTTTTTTGTAAGAATCGAGCTTACAAAAAAACTATACACTATTTTTTTTGGCAAACTTCTCTTCTTTTTGCAATTTTTTTCACCAAAAGAATAAAGGTTTTTTTAATCTTATCTCGCGAAATTTTCATTTACCTCCATCAAAACTGGTGGCAGTTAACAAAAATAAATAGACATGAAAAGTGAAATTTTTTCAGATAACAGTCGTAACGCTTATTACTTTGACCCACTCTTTCTAGCAAATAAGGAAAAGCTAAGCCACTATTTGTTTATTCCGGCATGAAGGAAGTATCAGTCGTTTCCATTTCTTCCACTAGAGAAGAACTTTCATTACTCTGCAAGAGACTCTCTGTGGAAAAGGTTGCCTCTGTTGAAGAGGTACTTGTCGTAGCTGATTCCCCTACACTCTCATCACTCTCGACGATGGATGCATGGTCTTCTTGCTTGTTACTTGACGGCAAAAGTGAAGACGGCAAATTTTGATTCGTCGCTGCAGAAGAGATTTCCGTGATAGTAAAAATTACTTTATAGTTACCTTGATCTGCCGTCAGAAATTTTTTAGGATCTAATGTAACATAAAAATGGTGGTCATCCATCGTTTCTGTTGCCACCATTTCTGCCGCATTTTCAAAAGCAGCGCTCAATCCACTGCCATTTGAAGAGATCTCCAAGTGATAAGCCGTTGTCACATCACTGGCAGAACTTTCAACTTTTAGACTACCTTCATAACTCAGTAATTCATTGCTAAAATCAATCTCCTGAAAATCAAAAATGATTGGTTCTTCCACCGTTAGTGAAAAACTCGCTTCTGCAGCAAAAATTCGTTCCGTATACAATAAAGAAAAACACGAAACCATTAAAAGACAGCTTGCTTTAATCCGTTTCATCATTCTAGTTCTCCTTGAGTAAAAATACCTACTGTTTTAAGGCAAGACACGATTCACTATTACCAAACAAATGACATCCTTCCCTTTCTTGCGGTATCCCTCCGCTTAGAAAGGTGGTCTCTACTCGACAAAGGTAAAAAAACTGATCGTAAAGAGAGGGAGATCTTTTGTTCATCATATTCCATTACGCATGTTCTCTTCAGTCAATTATCGTCAATAATTCCTTCAACAATCATTCATCCAGTCAAAAAATAGTTATTGATTTTGGTCTTGTGAATCCTTCTCCGCTTAAATCATAGCATAAATGGAAAACCCTCAATTCTCCTCAAAACACCGATATTTACAGTCTAGGGAGAATTGATTTCCTCAATGATGCAAAATGACGCAACAGTTTATTTGTTTTAAGTCAGAGCTATTCTTCTATATAGCCAAAGGAACTTTCACTTTTATGGTTTCACCACCCAAGCCTCATCATAGTAATCGATCGTAAATTCAGTATTTGGAAATTCAGTCTTCACAAATTGCTTTATTGCCGCCAACTCTGTTTCAACATTTGTAATCAAAGTAATATATTCTACCTTGTTTGTGTCCTTCAACTCGACTATGTATTGTTCTGCATCTGTCCAATGGGCATCAATAAATGTGAAAGCTACCTCTTCAGAGGCATGTTTAAACCCATCCATTATCAAAACGTTAGTGGAATCAACGATTTTCAACGTGTCTTTCAGGATATTCAATGAATCAACGATATATTTTTCTACTTGATCTAGGCCAAAGTTTATCGGAAACACGCAATTTCGATAGAAATGATCGTATCTTTCGTTAGCAAAACGTATGGAATACATTCTTTCACTTAAGCGTATATTTTCTATTATTTCCATCATCTTCAAATCACCTTCAGGTTTATTTATTACAAATAAAATTACTATAGTTAAAATACCGCAATTCCGACTATTTTATTTATCTTTTTTTGTCAAAAATTTGCACATTATTTAGCAATTTTTTTTAATGCGGTCTCAAGCAACTCAAAGTAAGCGGTTCTTTCTCAAACGAGAAAAGCACCTGAGGCTAATTTCCATTTCGTTTTTTAGCACTCATCTGCCAGCAACCCAAAACAAATTTTGAAACGACTCAAAAAAAGAGAGCGCCACATGCGCTCTGCTTTATGTATATTTCGCCAAGATCGCTGATTGGATCATGGCATTCAAATTATCCCAATCTCTTGTATTATGAACATTGCCAAAAAATGCAAATTTTTGTGACGCATTATGGATCAGAACACCATCTGAAACCAAAATATCAGAGTCAGCTAGATTGGCATTAAACTTGATAACTTTCTCATTATAGATTTTCAATAGCGTATTTTTGATAACAGGGATATATTCCGGATGATTCAAAAGAGAGATACCAATATTGATTTGATCTTCTTTTTGGATAGGGAGGTAGGAAGTAACGATTTGGGAAAGCTTACGAATAAAAAGCGGCTCTCTCTCGATCCATCCCCGATGATTATTAAGGACCCGATCTATGATAACCTCCACTTCAACCAGTCGATCATTTGTATAATCAATCTCCCCGATTGACAAAAAATTATCTAGATACAGATGGATATAGCCCCAAGTATTAATCACTACTTCATAGATAAAAACTGATGAAGCCTGCTTTGTTAGAGCATATTTCATTGAAAGTTGTTCAAGAATCTGAGAAGCAAAATCCACATAATCATTGTTTTCAAGCATGAGGAATTTTTCCCCGATCACCTTTTTTTCAGACTCTCTCACTGTTTCTGGGATGAAAAGCACCCGCCAAAAATAATAGTAGACAAGTTCTTTTTCCACATCAGATTGATTGCGAATAGGAAAAAGATTTGCCAGCTGTTGATCATTTTCTTTCTTTAAACAATGATAAAGCGCTAATGTTGACGCATCAACTCCAGGAACAATATTCCCTCGGAGAATGGCATTTTCAATAATAGAAAAAACGATCGCATGCTTGACCTTTGTCGTACGCAACGTCTCATAATCTTTGGCGATCCACTCCACACTAGAACGGATGGGATGTTCTGTATAAACATTACAGGCCATGACTTCGACGAGATAATGATACATGCGAATACATGATTCTTCCCCAGTTAATTGAATCGAATCACTGCTATTACTGATTTTTATCGGTACATTTTGGACCGCGAACATTTTTTTTAAATAACTAAGTAGTTTATAACAATATGAAACACTAAAAATCAGCTCTTCTGAAATATCCACCATTCGTGTTTTTCGTTTTCTTAATAAATAGATGAGGAGTTTGTAATAGGGAGATTCCAAAAAATACTTTTTTTTGAGGTTTACAAAAATATACAGACTTTGTTCTTGATTTAAATCATCAGACAGATGAAGTGTTCTTTTTTCAAGAAAAAAAAAGGAGTCCTCCAGCGTTGAAATACCGGCTAGATCATCATCGATCTCAGTTAAGAGGATTTTCACCTGATAAAGTGACTTACTGAGGGATTCTCCAATCGCATCTAAAGAAAGTTGTTTTTCAACAACGAGATTTCTTACAATTGTTAGTTTATCAACTTGTTTCTTAGTTAAGTAAAACCTATACAATTTTTCTATATAATCCAATTTTTCAACCGCCTTAATAAAAAATATCCCAGCTTCCAATTATATTAAAAAAACTTTAAGTAACTGCCAAATCATTCACAAAACGGTCATTTTTAATCATTTCTTCAACTTTAACTCATTTTAAGATTTTTCTCTTAATCTGAAAAGTATTCTGACTGAGAGTAGTATTCACTGTTATGATACCCATTTTGATATTGTAGCTCTGACTTGATCGATCTGCTTTTGGTATAAATAATGAATCTACATACGAAGCTTGTTCTTCAAACTCCGCAAATATGTGAAGAAAAAAAGCCTTTCTACACTTTCTGCTACTTACTGATTCACAAAAAAAACGCTTGATCCAGCAGCGCATCATTTATAGGAAAACTAAGCTTGCTCACTAAGATCCTTTCTACTGGCTAGGAGTGTAAGTCATAAGAAGGGGAAAATCAGCAGTCACATTGATGGTTCACTTTGTTCATGGAATCAAAGTTCTTCCGTCCATTGTAAAAAAAAGTACGCTGGCTTCTGCAGGAGTAGTGGATTTGTAGCATCTCGCCTATTCGATTGGCCAATGGCTCTCCTGAGGGATTGAGAAAGCTTGCTATTAATGTCTCGAGAAATTGATTGCTAGCTTTGTCGTTCTATCCACTTGCCGAAGACAAACTAAAGCAACTCCCTTTTACTAAGGCGTAAAAAAGCGTGGTAAAATGTCAGAATATTCAAACATAGTTTCCGATAGAAAAAGATGAACTTCTAGAAAGAAGGATCAAGTTCCTTTTAGAGTACTGCGTTCTCGTTTTATCCAGCAATCTTTGTATTCATAGATATTCAAAATGACCAAGTCATCCGTCAATTCATTAAATGCGTCAATCAACTCTTTATCCCCCGCATCAACATTTCCCACTACCTTAAAGTCATAATAGTTACCCGATTTGTCTACACATTCGATCACATAACAAATAACATCTCCCCAAAAATGCTCTAGTCGATGGTGAAAACCGGCTTGATCTAAGCGTGCATGTTCCGCGATACAAAACACGTGATGGATCGTGTGGGTAAGGATGTTGATCTCCCCTAAAGAATCTTCCAAATACGCTAGTGTTTCAGCGATATCTGCTTTTTGATCAACAATTAGATTTCGTTCTAAAATCGAATTTACTTTATTACTGAAAAAACGAACGCTTATCATCAAAGCCTTTTGCTGTTCAATATTTTTTTCTTTAGACTGCAGCATATTTTCACACTCCTAAAAAGAACTTTAATCCTCTTTAATAAGCATATAGCATCTTCTTTTTTAATTTTATCGTCTTTTGATGAAAAAAACTAAAAAAAAAATAATCATTTATTATAATAAGAAGAATTTGCCACTTACAGAAAAAAATGAGTGTTGAATTTTTTAAACGAAGCTCTACCCTGAAAGTCACAGGCTGTCCCAAGAGTTGCTAATTCCCTTCACGATCCATCCTGATAAAACAGGAGGCATCCGGTTTTTGAATTGACAGTTCTCATGAATTGCACTTTCAAACAATGGGGTACTATTGAACTTTCGATTATATCCAGATACCCTAACTCTGTTAGCTTTCTTCACCAGACCCTGCTGGTCATTCCTATAAATGATTCCGCTGAAATCCCTCTTTTCTTTGTAAGAATTTCATATCGCTAGCACTCCTTCACCCGTCATCACAACAAACATAATTTTACCTATACTTTTTGGGACTGTTCAATCATAAATGATTTCTCAGCCCCAATTTGATATGAAATAAAAAAGCCGATCTTTCTCAAATAAAACCTTAACCTGACACAAGAAAACAACAGAGAAAGTGAAATGCTCTACGAGGTCATTCTACCAAAAAAAACCCAAGATTAACAGATTAAAATGCACATTCTATAATTTATTTCATTAATTTTGACGATATTAACCGATATCTTTATTCTATGTCAATTTTTGTATCACTTAAAAAGTTTCCTGAGAAAGCAGGAAAAAGCAATCTTAAGGACAGTTGTAAAGAATAAAAGCGATCACTTAAATAAAGCCCTCAGAAAACTTGTTCTTTATTTCAGTGAATTTTTTTTTTAAGAGACTAAATCAACGGGTTGAAGTCAAGTCATTTGTTGACTTCTGCCCTTCACCTAGCCTACCTGAAAACCTCCACAAAATAGTGGCTGACGTTTACGCTGGGCATACTACTTTGCTTATGAACGAAACCGACTTAGATAAAGAAAATGGCCTATGATCTTCCTAGAGAAACGCCAATGCCAACAAACCAAGAGGATTGTGTTACTACAATTTTGACCGACAAATCACAGCAATTACTCCGAATAGCATCGGGAAAAGTGCTTTTTTAGCAACAGATCATGCATCATAAAATGGAGAGATGCCCTGGATGCCACCAGTTTGAAGCAATGGTTTCATTTGTTGTTCGTCTAATAGGCTATTTTTGCTTTACTCCTTCGTTTTTAGTAATACAGGAACTTCCATAGGAAAAACAACTTATCCCTCCTTCCAAAATTCCCACCAAAGCAAACAACCTTATTTTTAATCAGTTTTCTACACTATTTTTTGATAATTCGCAAAAATATAGATAATATTCACGATAATTTCCCTTTATACTTTTTATATTCAGAAAAACATCTGAAAATCTAGAACGAGGTTTAAAAATGAAAAAAACTTTCTTAAGTATCACTCTCGGAGCCACAATCTTACTAACGGGTGGAGTCAATGCGACCGCCTTAAGCGTCAGCAATCCTAATAGCGAACCCCTCAAAGTTACCATCTTAGATGGAAATTCTGCTTTCGCTTTTCACAACGAAATGCGTTTAACGAATGGGGGAAGATTTACTATCGGAGATGCCTTTTTCGAAAACAGCCCCCTTTCTGCGCGAGGAGGAATTTCAAATGTGGGCGGCGCACTATTTAATTACACTCGCTCACCCATTGAGGTAATCGTTGAAGTCAAAGCGCCCGAACAAAGCGGCATCCAAATCACTGATAACCCAACAGTGACGATCAAAGCCGAGGCTATTTCTCGTGGAGAAAACACGATCAACTCCACTTATTCCGTTAGCCGTGAGGCTGCTTTCTTAACAGAGCCACCAATAATTACTGTTACAGCCAGACTTTCAGGGGAAAGTGAAAACTTTTCTTGTGTATCACTATAAGCAAAAAAGATCGCCAATTTTTGTACACAATCGAACCATCCGAATCTTTTCTATAAAACGACAGAGACTTATTTATCAAGTCTCTATCGTTTTCATTTTATAAACAAAAACCGACGCAGTAGTTTGCAGATCGTTGCTGCCAGCTTCAAATGAACAAATGATAATCGCAATAACAAATTTTAACCACAATAAAATATTCCACCGTATATATTTTATATATTTTCAAAAAAATTAGCACTAAATCGGATAATCGCTACCCTAAATTGCATATTATAATTCATTTAAGCAGTGCAACAACTGCAATAATTAAAGTGAGGTTTTGAATATGAAAAAAATTGTTCTAGGCAGTACATTCATTGCATCTTTGTTGTTAGCCGGAGGAGTCAACGCGTTTGCTGTGACAGATGTCCCTGACCCGATAACGATTCCGATTGAACTCGAATATGGAGATGCATCTTTCGTGTTTAATGACGGCATCGCCTTGGAAGAACCTGTACAGATTACTGATGTTTTATTAAACAATGGAACTGTGGCAGGAACTATCTTAAATGTAGGTGGTACTTTGACCAATTTAACTGCTTCTGAAGCAATCGTTAATTTTGCTGTTAACGCGCCTGATGACTTTGATGGAATCGTTGTCGACGCCACTAATCCTAACACTTTGACTGCTGATCCTGTTGATATTGAATCCCTAGGAACAGACATAACATTTACAATCGATCAAACATTTGCACAAGCTTTTGCTGCATTGGAAGAAGATGCAGACGCTCCTGTGATCACTGTAATTGCACAAGATGGTACCGATCCTGGTCAAACTCCATCACTATAATTTTCAAAAGGAAAAAAATCATGAATCATACATTCAAACACAGAAATTCTTTTCTAAGGATTTCTGTGTTGCTTCTCTTTATAGCATTCATTAGTAATGCAAGTATCCGTCGCGTAAATGCCGATGAAACTGCGAATTCATTAAAACTTACACTTAGTGAAACGGAGTACAAAACTTCTGATAATACCTTGAGTATTTCTCCTGAGATGGAGACGGCGTATATTGTTGAAATTACACTAGAAAATGTTGGATCCGGTGATTCATCCATTGTTGTCACACCTTACACCTCTACTGCTCTCTCACGAGAATCAGCTATCATCTATAGCGATGACTTAAACTTACTGCTAGATGACAAGTATAACTTTTCCAATTATGCATCAATCGAATCAGAGGCATTAGATGACGATAATCAAATTGAGATCCCTCCGAATGAATCCGTTCTGGTGACCGTTACGATTACTCTTCCAGAGGAGCCTGCACGTGAAGGAACCGTGATGGGGGCAATCAATTTTAGTCAGATCATGGGTCTTGAAACAGCAGAAGATTCAATCGGTATTAAATCTGTGTACGAATCACTTATTTTTATCAACTTACTTTTTAATGAAGTGGAAGAGCTCAAAGACGTCGTTTATGAAGATTTCTCCTTTGTTGCGCTTCAAGATACGGTAAACCTCCAATTTTACGCCCTCAACTATAATCCTATTTTAGGCAACTTGAACAATGCACTCTACGAACTAATAAACCCAAATGGAGAAATAATTGCCTCTGGGGAGTTAGCAGATTCCGTTCTTTTAACGCCGTTAACCAAATCAAGAATGCAGATTCCTTTAATAGACAATAGTGAACTTATTGAAGGCGAATACCGGTTGACAATAGAAACAACTAGAAAAGCAATCACCACTTTTTTTTCTTATGAGAAAGAAGACCTGGATGACTTCAAAAAAGAAAGCATTCCAACAAATACTGTCACTATTCAGTCAGACAATCAATTGTTTATCTGGATCATCCTAATTCTCTTAGCAGCACTTACAGTGGCAGTCATATATATAGTAAGATCAAAAAGAAAAAGAGAGGGCTAGCTCCTCTCTTTTATGCTGTTTCTGCTTATTCCACTGCTCATCAATTATTGATAGCTTCCTTTTTAAAGTAATGTTGCGTATCTCCTCGCCGAAGCGGGACAAGAAAAACCGCTCATATCAAATAAGCGGTTTTTCCTGATATATGCCTAAACATTTTCTCTTCAATGATCATTTCTTTTGAAAAAAAGTTGCTTTCTCGTACTGGCTTTTCTCCCCTAAAAAAACTCAGCACTAGCCTCATCCTCGACATCACTGATCGAATCTTCTAGTTTGGTAGAATCATTATCAAGGGAGTCTTCTTCCAAGTTTGCTTGCTCGTCGTAATTGGATTCTGCTTCTTCCTTTTGGCTCTCGGATTCATCTTCGATGCCATTGTCTTCTTGCTTTTCATCGTCTTGGTCTTCATCTGTCAAGTTTTCATCCGGTATCTCTTCTTTTTCCTCATCCGTCTGATTCATTTTTATCTCTTTCGTAAAGGTCTCTGAATCATCAATTGCTGTAAAAGTGACTGATAGGTAGTACTCAGAGTTGGAATCAAGATATTCCTTTATGTTCAATGTTGCAGCTATGTTAAGAATCATTGATGCTTCATCAGCATCCTCAATCTGAATGATCATCTCTTCCGAACCGTTCACGCTGTTTAGTTCTGCTGAAAATGCTTCTCCAACAGCAGTGATTGTAACGCCAAAAGCACCTTCACTGCCGTTGCTATCGACAGTCAGCTGAAGATCTTGTGTGGTTCTTAACAAATAATAGTGTTCATCCTTAAAGTCAATCGTGTTTAAATCAAAAATCAAAGTTTCGGAAACGTCATCAGCCATAGCCTCTAGTGTTGGAAATAAAATCATCACCAAAAAAATGAATAACAAACTTTTTAGCACTACCTGATCCCCTTTCTTCTTTCAGAAATCACTTTTATTTAACAAATAATTATTCGCTTTAGCAAAATCGATCTATAGATAACTAGTAGCATCTGACAAAAAGAAGATGTCCCTCAATCAATGAATTAAATGCCCTCAAACACTGGCAATCTCTTCTCTGCTTTTCCTCTACTTTCAAACAAGAAGAAAATTTCCTGAATCATTAAATGTTGCCTAGGCTATTTTTCTATTCATTTCAAATGCAATTCCTTGCTGTCATCTTTAATACTACGCTCTTTTCCCGACTCAATTTTATCTTCTTTTAAAAGAATGTTTATGAATTAGGATAATTTTTTTCAGAAAATTCTTCAATCAATGAATCATTCACGACTAATCCCACATTTCATTCTGCATCAAAAGCACCCTGGCAGCACAAAAAAGCCCCTTCTTATCCATTTTGATAAGAAAGGACCTTTTACGATCGTTCACCTAAAAAAGATTCACGCTACCCACAAAGCTGAGTATACCTAAACAGTCTAGCGGGAAACGGCTCTTACATCAAGCTCTTCAATTCGACATCTGGGTACTTCTCAGCGAACCAACGCATTGCAAATTGATTTTCAAATAAGAACAATGGTTGATCGAAACGATCTTTCGCTAAAATATTACGGCTTGAGCTCATGCGCTCATCTAAGTCTTTCGGATCGATCCAGCGAGCGATCTTGTGGCCCATTGGGGTCATAATAACTTCTGCATTGTACTCATTCATCATGCGGTATTGGAAAACTTCAAATTGCAGCTGCCCGACAGCACCAATGATATACTCATCACTAAGATACGTCTTGTACAACTGGATGGCTCCTTCTTGGACCAACTGATAGATTCCTTTGTGGAATGATTTTTGCTTCATCACATTTTTTGCAGTGACTTTCATAAAGAGTTCCGGAGTAAACGATGGTAGCTCTTCGTAAGCAACTTTGAGTTTTCCTTCATAAATCGTATCACCGATTTGATAATTTCCCGTATCATAAACCCCGATGATATCTCCAGCGACTGCTTCTTCAATATTTTCTCGGGTATCTGCCATAAATTGTGTCACATTGCTGAGTTTCATTTTTTTACCGGTACGCTCTAGTGTTACGTCCATGCCTCGTTCAAAGGTTCCTGAACAAATACGGACAAAGGCGATCCGATCACGATGGGCAGGATTCATATTTGCTTGGATCTTGAACACAAACCCGGACATTTCTGGTTCATAAGGACTGACTTCATCACCGGCCAAAGTTTTGTGACCATAAGGTGCTGGTGCAAAGGACAAGAATGTTTCCAAAAAGGTCTGTACACCGAAATTCGTAAGGGCAGAACCAAAGAACACGGGTGTTTGATCGCCACGAGCGATTTTTTCTGTGTCAAAGGCATCGCCAGCTTCTTGCAGCAATTCCACTTCTTCTAAAACTTGTTGGAACAGCCCATCTTCGGCAAATGGATGGTCTGCAGGAAATTGTCCATTTTCATCTAGGGCAACTAAACGTTCCCCACCGTGATTGTCTGGACGGTAAAATTCGACCCGTTGGTTATGGATATCATACAGCCCTTCTAAGCCTTTCCCCATGCCGATCGGCCAATTCATTGGAAATGATTCGATCTCTAAAAGATCTTCTAGCTCTTCTAGTAATTCTAATGGTTCACGGCCATCACGGTCGAGTTTATTAATGAAGGTAAAAATTGGAATGCCGCGTTTTTTAACCACTTGGAAAAGTTTTTTCGTTTGCGCTTCGATCCCTTTTGCGCTATCGATCACCATAACCGCACTGTCCACCGCCATCAAGGTACGGTAGGTATCTTCAGAAAAGTCCTCATGCCCAGGAGTATCTAAAATATTGACCCGTTTGCCTTGGTAGTCAAACTGCATAACGGAACTGGTAACGGAGATCCCCCGTTGTTTTTCAATTTCCATCCAGTCGGACTTTGCGAAATTGCCAGTCTTTTTTCCTTTGACCGTACCGGCTTGGCGAATCGCACCACCGAATAGTAATAATTGTTCTGTAATGGTTGTTTTCCCCGCATCCGGGTGGGAAATAATCGCAAAGGTACGGCGACTATCGACTTGTTGTTTTAATTTTGGATTATCCATTGATTCTATTGCTCCATTTCTTGTATTTACGATGCGAACAGTGTCTATTTTAACCTGTCGCTAGTTTTCTGACCAAATCAGTATATCATGGATAAGGGTGATAAAAAAGCAAAAAAAGACAAGAACCCCCTTTGACTGGTCTCTTTTGAAGAGTCAGGCAAAGGACGTTCCTTTCATTTGATGGAAACAAATTAAAATGCTGGCAATAACGTATCACTGTGCTCGTTTTCTAAAAACTCACGAACTTTATCGCTAGTCATGGCACGGCGCAATACAGCGATTTTTTCAGAATCTTGATTGTCTTCTCGAGCAACCAATGAGATAGCAAAGCGATCATCGATGGTCTTTTCTAAGAAAAGGGCATCTGCTGGTTTCAAACCGATTTTCGCAATATAGGTTGGGTAATTGTATACCAAAGATACATTTGGCTCATCATAGGCTTCCGCAAGATTCAGTAGATCGACAGATAACCATTCAAAGTTTTTCGGATTTTCGGTAACGTCTTTAAGTGTTCCAT
>ERZ506952.405-NODE-405-length-19876-cov-7.54377_pt1 | contig 19876 bp, 18 predicted proteins | sample MGYA00512896_ERZ506952 | MGnify/ENA metagenome assembly ERZ506952 | reverse complement strand
TGCTCTTCCGATCTGCCTCGAGTCGCTACTGGAACATCTGGGAGAATAACGTGACAACATTACGTATCGGGGTGGTGGGGCTTGGGGGCATCGCCCAGAAGGCCTGGTTACCCGTGCTTGGCGCCGCCAGCGACTGGACGCTACAGGCCGCCTGGTCGCCGTCGCGTGAAAAAGCGGAGAAAATCTGCGCAGCCTGGCGCATTCCGTATGCCGGTTCGCTGACCGATCTTGCCGCGGGCTGCGACGCGGTGTTTGTCCACTCCAGCACGGCAACCCATTACGCCGTCGTCAGTGAACTACTCAATGCCGGCGTTCATGTCTGCGTTGATAAGCCGCTGGCGGAAAATTTACGTGATGCTGAGCGGCTGGTGGCGTTAGCGGCGAAGAAAAATCTGACGCTGATGGTCGGTTTCAATCGTCGCTTTGCGCCACGGTACCGAGAGCTGAAGACGGAACTGGGGACGGCGGCGTCTCTGCGGATGGATAAACACCGTAGCGACAGCGTGGGGCCTCACGATCTGCGGTTCACGCTGCTGGATGATTATTTGCATGTCGTTGACACCGCACTGTGGCTGGCGGGCGGCAACGCCCAGCTCAGCAGCGGGACGCTACAAACCAACGACGCGGGCGAGATGCTGTATGCAGAGCACCATTTCGCGACCAGTCAGTTGCAAATCACCACCAGTATGCATCGCCGGGCGGGCAGTCAGCGAGAGAGCGTACAGGCGGTGACCGATGGCGGGCTGATTGACGTGACGGATATGCGCGAGTGGCGTGAAGAGCGCGGGCAGGGTGTCTTGCACAAACCGGTTCCTGGCTGGCAAACCACGCTTGAACAGCGTGGATTCGTGGGGTGCGCACGCCATTTTGTGGAATGTGTACAAAATCAGACGGTTCCGGAAACCGCGGGCGAGCAGGCGATCCTTGCCCAGCGCGTGGTGGAAAAGCTGTGGCGCGAGGCGATGAGCGAATAATCGCCTGTAACATCTGGCGGTAGTAATTCACCGTAATCCAGGTAGACTAAGCGCCTCTTCCAACGCCTGCACTGCAGGCGTTTTGCCGTAGGGTCTGGAATAAAAAAGCAATGAACCTATTAAAATCGCTGGCCGCCGTCAGCTCAATGACGATGTTTTCACGTGTGCTGGGTTTTGCACGTGATGCGATTGTCGCCAGAATCTTTGGTGCCGGGATGGCAACCGATGCCTTTTTTGTGGCATTCAAATTACCTAACCTGCTACGCCGCATATTTGCGGAGGGCGCTTTTTCTCAGGCCTTTGTCCCTATTCTGGCGGAATATAAAAGCAAGCAGGGCGAAGACGCCACTCGCGTGTTTGTCTCTTACGTGTCGGGACTGCTGACGCTGGCGCTTGCTGTGGTCACCGTTGCCGGGATGCTGGCCGCCCCATGGGTGATTATGGTGACGGCGCCGGGGTTTGCCGACACCGCCGATAAATTCGCGTTAACCACCAAACTGCTGCAAATCACCTTTCCATACATCTTACTGATCTCGCTGGCGTCGCTGGTCGGAGCGATCCTCAATACCTGGAACCGCTTCTCCATTCCGGCGTTTGCCCCCACGTTTTTGAACATCAGCATGATCGGTTTCGCGCTGTTCGCCGCGCCGTATTTTAATCCACCGGTGCTGGCGCTGGCATGGGCGGTAACCGTTGGCGGCGTGCTGCAACTGGTGTATCAGCTTCCGCATCTGAAGAAAATCGGCATGCTGGTGCTGCCGCGGATTAACTTCCGCGATGCGGGGGCGATGCGGGTTGTGAAGCAAATGGGCCCGGCGATACTCGGCGTCTCCGTCAGCCAGATCTCACTGATCATTAACACCATTTTCGCCTCTTTTCTCGCGTCTGGTTCCGTTTCGTGGATGTACTATGCGGATCGCCTGATGGAGTTTCCGTCGGGGGTACTGGGCGTGGCGCTGGGGACCATTCTGCTGCCTTCACTGTCGAAGAGCTTTGCAAAAGGCGACCATGACGAATATTGCCGCCTGATGGACTGGGGATTGCGTCTGTGCTTTTTGCTGGCGCTGCCGAGTGCGGTGGCGATTGGGATCCTGTCTGGCCCCTTGATTACGTCATTATTCCAGTACGGTAAATTCACGGCCTTCGATGCGCTGATGACGCAGCGTGCGTTGATTGCTTATTCCGTAGGGCTGATGGGGCTGATTGTGGTGAAAGTGCTGGCACCGGGCTTTTATTCGCGGCAGAACATCAAAACGCCGGTTAAGATCGCCATTGTGACGCTTATCATGACCCAGTTGATGAACCTTGCGTTTATTGGACCGTTGAAGCACGCCGGGCTGTCGCTGTCGATTGGTCTTGCCGCCTGTCTGAACGCGGGACTGCTGTACTGGCAACTGCGTAAGCAGAACATTTTCACCCCACAGCCGGGTTGGATGGGGTTTCTGATTCGCCTCGTTATCGCCGTACTGGTGATGTCAGCCGTGCTGGTTGGCATGTTGCATATTATGCCGGAGTGGTCGTTGGGGACCATGCCGTGGCGTCTGCTTCGCCTGATGTCGGTGGTTGTGGCCGGCATTGCCGCCTACTTTGCCGCACTGGCGATGATGGGCTTTAAAGTGAAAGAGTTTGCGCGCCGGACGGTGTAATCACGATGCCTGATGGCGCTTTGCTTATTCAGCCTACAGAACGCTGTAGGCTGAATAAGGCGAAACGCCGCCATCTGGTAATCATCAAATAGAAAATTTTTTCCCGCCGCGAGAGGCAGAAGAGGGTTGACCGTTCGCGCCGTACAGCGACGGTTCCTGATAGGGCTTTAAAACCTCAAGCGCCTGTTGATTGCGCTGAATCTGATCTTCCAGCAGCCAGCCGTTGTGCTGGTTCAGATCGCGTAAGTGCTGCGTTTTATCGGTAATCGCTTTCCAGCGCTCGGCGACGTCATCATTCGCGCTATGCTGCGGGTCTTGTTCCAGCCGTCGCTGCTGTTCCAGATAATCCAGGGTCGCCAGCAGAGAACTCTTTTCTTCTGTAATACGCTGCAGCTGGCTACCGTTAATGTGGCCAACGGAAAGTTGTTGCTGTTCGGCATCCATTACCGTTTTCAGGTCATTCAGGACAGCCGTCATCTGATCGAGTATTTCTGACAAGCGCGTCATACGGTCAGTTACTCACTCTGGAGATAGCTCTGCGTCTCGCGGATCAGCGAGTCGGCGATTTTCCCCGTGTCCATCTTCAGCTCACCGTTACGAATAGCGGTTTTCAGTGCTTCAACACGTTCCATATTGATATCGTTCACGCCGGGCTGCATCAGTTTTGCCTGAGCATCGCTTAACGTCACGCTGGTGCTGGTTGCCGTCGAGGTTTTTTCCTGACGCGCTTTGAGGACCGGTGTATCCGTATTTTCACGCGCCTGAACGGTGCTAACGGGTTTCAAAGGTGAGGTACGGTCAATGCTCATTTTTATCATCCTCATCGAGGGGTTATGCTGTAGCGGCCAGCTATCATCGAATGTGTAATCACTATCGGCAGCCGCAACAAAATCTTTAACTCATTATAGGTTAATAAGAATATTCCCATCAGGATCGACAATGCCACTGACAATCTGACCCGATAACATTCTCACTCGTGCGTTCTGCGCGACCGCCGCATTGTTCAGCGCTTTACCTTCCGCATTGACGCTAAATCCATCGCCATTGGCAACGACCTGCACGCGCTGTCCGGCTTTAATGCGCCACGCCTGGCGCAACATATTGAGCTGGATGGCCTGTCCCGGCGCGAGATCGCGCAAGCTCACCGCATCCTGAACCTGGCTGATATCCAGCACGGTACGGGGGGGGAGTTGATCAAGGCGTCCGCGTTTTAGTGTGACGCTGGCCGGGCCAAGCGTGCCGCCACGCGCAACGGACGCGGCTGCGACTACGTAGTTTCCCGTCGCCTGCACGTTGACCTGCAGATAACGTTTTTCATTGGCGCAACGTGCCAGCACATTCACGTTTCCCCACAGTTTTGCCCCGGTCATGCTGAACGCCGGTGTGTCGCAATGCGGCAACAGGTTGGGGGGCGTTCGCACGGTCACGACCACATCATCGCTGAATCCGGCCAGACGCTGTCCGAACCAGTCGTTCAACTGCGCATTCAAATCCTGGGCCAGCGTCAGGGGACTGAACAGCAGCGCCAGCATGGCTAATCCACGTTTTAACGTTTGCATCGTCACCTCCCGCCGTTTTCGCAATGACAGGATTCTACCCGTGTGACGCAACCATCAACGCAATAAATAGCGACCCATTTTGCGTTTATTCCAGCGATAACGCGCGCGTAATGGGATTTAAGCTGTCGGCTGAATTTTGTCATCTGCGGAGGAGATATGCTCGATAAGCTCGACGCCGCCTTACGTTTTCAACAGGAAGCGCTGAATCTGCGCGCCCAACGGCAAGAGGTGTTGGCCGCTAACATTGCGAACGCCGATACGCCGGGGTATCAGGCGCGCGACATGGATTTTGCCAGTGAGTTAAAAAAAGTCATGGTGCGCGGACGGCAAGAAACCAGCGGTGTGTCGCTGGCATTAACCTCCGCACAGCATATTCCCGCCCAGGCCATCACCGCACCGTCTACGGATTTGCTCTACCGCATTCCCGACCAGCCTTCACTCGACGGCAATACCGTCGATATGGACCGGGAGCGCACGCAGTTTGCGGATAACAGCCTGAAGTACCAGATGAGCCTGACTGCCTTGAGTGGGCAGATTAAAGGCATGATGAACGTGCTACAGGGGGGGAACTAATCCGTGGCGCTGCTGAATATTTTTGATATTGCCGGTTCGGCATTAACGGCGCAGTCCAAGCGCCTTAACGTGGCCGCCAGTAATCTGGCCAACGCCGACAGCGTCACGGGACCGGATGGTCAACCGTATCGCGCAAAGCAGGTGGTCTTCCAGGTGGATGCCGCTCCCGGTGCAGTAACGGGGGGCGTGAAAGTGTCGGACGTCATTGAGAGCCAGGCGCCGGACAAACTGGTCTATGAACCCGGTAACCCGCTGGCCGATGCCAATGGCTACGTGAAGATGCCTAACGTCGATGTGGTCGGTGAGATGGTTAATACCATGTCAGCTTCCCGCAGCTATCAGGCGAACGTCGAAGTCCTCAACACCGTTAAAAGCATGATGCTTAAGACGCTGACACTGGGCCAGTAAAAGGAGACAGCCATGTCAATTGCGGTAAACGTTAACGATCCGACCAACACCGGTGTGAAAAGCAGCAGCAACGGGAGTTCCCTGTCGGGCAGCAATGCCGCCGATCTGCAAAGCAGCTTTCTGACGCTGCTGGTGGCGCAACTGAAAAACCAGGACCCGACCAACCCGATGCAGAACAACGAGTTGACCACACAGCTCGCGCAGATCAGTACCGTCAGCGGTATTGAGAAACTGAATACGACCCTGGGGTCGATCTCCGGACAGATCGACAACAACCAGTCACTACAGGCCAGCACGCTGATTGGTCATGGTGTGATGATCCCGGGTACCACCGTTCTGGCGGGCAAAGGCACCGAAGAGGGAGCCACCACCACCACCACGCCGTTTGGCGTTGAGCTGCAACAGCCGGCTGACAAAGTCACCGCCACCATTACCGACAAAGACGGCAAAGTGGTGCGCACAATTGAGATTGGCGCGCTGAAGGCGGGTGTCCATACCTTTACCTGGGACGGCACTCTGACGGATGGCACCACGGCGGTGAACGGCTCGTATAACGTGGCGATTCACGCCAGCAACGGCTCGACGCAATTGGTGGCGCAACCCTTGCAGTTTGCGCTGGTACAAGGGGTGATTCGCAGCAATGGCGGTAACACCCTGGATCTGGGCACTTACGGAACCACCACCCTCGACGAAGTACGGCAGATAATCTAAGCCTTTACACTAATCAGGAGTCATCATGGCTTTTTCACAAGCGGTTAGCGGCCTGAATGCCGCAGCCACCAACCTCGATGTCATTGGTAACAACATCGCCAACTCCGCGACCTATGGTTTTAAATCCGGTGCGGCGTCTTTTGCGGATATGTTTGCCGGTTCTAAAGTCGGTCTGGGCGTAAAAGTCGCTGGCATTACTCAGGACTTTACTGATGGTACGACCACCAACACCGGTCGCGGTCTGGATGTCGCTATCAGCCAGAACGGTTTTTTCCGTCTGGTCGACAGCAATGGCTCAGTTTTCTACAGCCGTAACGGCCAGTTCAAACTGGATGAAAACCGTAATCTGGTCAACATGCAGGGCATGCAACTGACCGGCTATCCGGCAACGGGTACGCCGCCGACCATTCAGCAAGGGGCAAATCCGGGTCCGATCACCATCCCGAATACCCTGATGGGGGCGAAAAGCACCGACACGGCGGCAATGCAGATCAACCTGAACTCGACGGACAAGATTCCGGCGAACACGCCTTTCAAACCAACCGATGCTGACAGCTACAACAAACGTGCACCCGTGACGGTGTTCGACAGCCAGGGTAATCAACATGACATCAACCTGTTTTACGTTAAAACGGGTGATAACACATGGGATATCTGGACGCAGGATTCCAGCGTCGCCAACTCGCCGTTGGTGAAGTCCGCGCAGATGACATTCGACAAGAACGGCGGTCTGGATAACGTAAAAGAATATACTGAAGTTGCGCCTGTTCCACCTGCCACTGAACCAACCTGGACGCTTGGCGCGGCAAATGCCACACCGTCATTCTCCATTACTACCGGTACAGTCAATGGCGCGGTTCCTGCGACCTTCACCCTCAGCCTGCAAAACTCCATGCAGCAGAATACCGGGACTAACGCCGTTATCGCCACCACGCAGAACGGCTACAAGCCGGGCGATTTGGTCAGCTATCAGATTAACGACGATGGCACCGTCGTCGGAAACTACTCCAACGAACAGAAACAGGTGCTGGGGCAGATCGTGCTGGCGAACTTCGCTAACAACGAAGGTCTGGCCTCTCAGGGCGATAACGTCTGGGCCGCCACGCAGGCGTCCGGTGTGGAACTGCTGGGAACGGCGGGAACGGGTAACTTCGGTAAGCTGACCAACGGCGCGCTGGAGTCTTCGAACGTGGATCTGAGTAAAGAACTGGTGAACATGATCGTCGCCCAGCGTAACTATCAGTCGAACGCGCAGACCATCAAGACCCAGGACCAGATCCTCAACACGCTGGTTAACCTGCGCTAAGCGCCTGACGGGATAACGTAATGGATCACGCAATCTATACCGCGATGGGGGCGGCCAGTCAGACGCTGAACCAACAGGCGGTGACGGCCAGCAACCTGGCCAACGCCTCGACGCCGGGATTCCGTGCACAGCTCAATGCGCTGCGCGCCGTCCCCGTCGAAGGGCTGTCATTGCCGACGCGTACGCTGGTCACGGCGTCCACGCCGGGGGCTGATATGACGCCTGGCCAGATGGATTACACCTCGCGTCCGCTGGACGTGGCGTTACAGCAGGATGGCTGGCTGGCGGTACAGACCGCGAACGGCAGCGAAGGCTATACCCGTAACGGCAGCATTCAGGTGGATCCGACCGGACAGTTGACCATTCAGGGTCACCCGGTGATTGGTGAAGCCGGGCCGATTGCGGTGCCGGAAGGGTCGGAAATCACCATCGCGGCGGACGGCACCATCTCAGCGCTGAATCCCGGCGATCCGGCGAACACCATCGCGCCGGTGGGACGTCTGAAACTGGTGAAGGCTGAGGGGAACGAAGTGCAACGTGGCGACGACGGAATGTTCCGTCTGACCGCCGCCGCACAGGCAACCCGTGGCCCGGTGCTGCAGGCCGATCCGACCATTCGCGTGATGTCGGGAGTACTGGAGGGGAGCAACGTCAATGCGGTGTCAGCGATGAGCGACATGATTGCCAGCGCCCGCCGTTTTGAAATGCAGATGAAGGTTATCAGCAGCGTGGATGACAACGCTGGTCGCGCTAACCAACTGCTGTCGATGACTTAATACAGGACACTTTATGATCAGTTCATTATGGATCGCCAAAACCGGCCTGGACGCGCAGCAAACCAACATGGATGTGATTGCCAACAACCTGGCAAACGTCAGCACCAATGGTTTTAAGCGTCAGCGCGCGGTGTTTGAAGATCTGCTTTATCAGACCATTCGTCAGCCTGGCGCTCAGTCTTCTGAGCAGACCACGCTGCCGTCCGGTCTGCAAATCGGTACCGGCGTGCGTCCGGTGGCGACCGAGCGTCTGCACAGCCAGGGCAACCTGTCGCAAACCAACAACAGTAAAGATGTCGCCATTAAAGGTCAGGGGTTCTTCCAGGTTCTGCTGCCGGATGGTACTTCTGCGTATACCCGCGATGGATCATTCCAGGTCGATCAAAATGGTCAACTGGTGACGGCTGGCGGCTTCCAGGTTCAGCCAGCGATTACCATTCCGGCTAACGCCCTGAGCATCACCATCGGGCGTGACGGCGTGGTGAGCGTGACCCAACAGGGACAGGCGGCGCCCGTGCAGGTGGGGCAGCTTAATCTGACCACGTTCATGAACGATACCGGTCTGGAGAGCATTGGTGAAAACCTGTATACCGAGACCCAGTCTTCCGGCGCGCCGAATGAAAGCACGCCGGGTCTGAACGGGGCTGGCCTGTTGTACCAGGGCTATGTCGAGACCTCAAACGTCAACGTCGCGGAAGAGCTGGTCAATATGATTCAGGTTCAACGCGCTTACGAAATCAACAGCAAAGCGGTCTCAACGACCGATCAGATGCTGCAAAAACTGACGCAACTCTAAGGTGTTGTCCGGTGAGGCTTCAATCTCACCGGCACCCTGATTCAGAAGATAAAAGTAATGCTAAAAAACGCTGCGCATGCTTACCCGATCATGGCCCTGCTGGTGGTTTCACTGTCAGGATGTGCCTGGATTCCTTCCACTCCGCTCGTCCAGGGCGCGACCACGGCGCAGCCTGTTCCTGGCCCGACGCCGGTGGCAAATGGTTCGATTTTTCAGTCCGCGCAGCCAATCAACTATGGCTATCAGCCACTGTTTGAAGACCGTCGTCCGCGCAACATCGGCGATACGCTGACTATTGTGCTGCAGGAAAACGTCAGCGCCAGTAAAAGCTCTTCTGCCAACGCCAGCCGTGACGGCAAAACCAACTTTGGCTTTGATACTGTACCACGCTATCTGCAAGGATTATTCGGCAATGCGCGAGCGGACGTCGAGGCGTCCGGCGGTAATACCTTTAATGGTAAGGGCGGGGCCAACGCCAGCAATACCTTTAGCGGCACGCTGACCGTGACCGTCGATCAGGTGCTGGTTAACGGCAATTTACATGTCGTGGGTGAGAAACAGATCGCCATCAACCAGGGCACTGAGTTCATCCGCTTCTCCGGGGTTGTCAATCCGCGCACCATCAGCGGCAGCAACTCCGTTCCGTCAACTCAGGTGGCGGATGCACGTATTGAATATGTCGGAAACGGCTACATCAACGAAGCGCAAAATATGGGCTGGCTCCAGCGTTTCTTCCTTAACCTGTCGCCGATGTAAGCGAGGTCTCCCATGTTGAAATCTGTAGTTGGACTGGTTCTGGTCCTCGTCGCCACGCTGGCGCATGCCGATCGTATCCGCGATCTGACCAGCGTGCAGGGCGTGCGCGAAAACTCGCTCATTGGCTACGGCCTGGTGGTGGGGCTGGACGGGACCGGTGACCAGACCACCCAGACGCCATTTACCACCCAGACCCTGAACAACATGCTCTCGCAGTTGGGTATTACCGTACCGACCGGGACGAACATGCAGTTGAAAAACGTCGCGGCGGTCATGGTAACCGCCTCCTTCCCGGCCTTTGGTCGTCAGGGACAAACCATCGACGTGGTGGTGTCTTCGCTGGGGAACGCGAAAAGTCTGCGCGGGGGGACGCTGTTGATGACGCCGTTGAAAGGGGTCGACAGCCAGGTGTATGCGCTGGCGCAGGGCAACATTTTAGTTGGCGGCGCCGGGGCATCTGCGGGCGGCAGCAGCGTGCAGGTGAACCAGCTTAACGGCGGACGGATCACCAACGGGGCGACAATCGAGCGCGAGTTGCCCAGCCAGTTCGGCGCGGGTAATACGCTAAACCTGCAACTGAATAATGAAGACTTCACCATGGCGCAGCAGATTGCTGACACCATCAACCGGTCACGCGGCTTTGGCAGCGCCACCGCACTGGATGCGCGCACGATTCAGGTCCGCGTACCGAGCGGCAACAGCTCTCAGGTGCGCTTCCTGGCGGATATTCAGAACATGGAAGTGAACGTGACGCCACAGGATGCAAAAGTGGTGATCAACTCACGTACCGGTTCGGTGGTGATGAACCGCGAAGTGACGCTGGATAGCTGTGCTGTAGCGCAGGGGAATCTCTCCGTGACCGTTAACCGTCAGGCTAATGTCAGTCAACCGGATACGCCGTTTGGCGGGGGGCAGACGGTAGTGACACCGCAAACGCAAATCGATCTGCGTCAGAGCGGCGGTTCGCTGCAAAGCGTTCGTTCCAGCGCCAATCTGAACAACGTGGTCCGTGCGCTGAATGCGCTGGGGGCGACGCCGATGGATCTGATGTCAATTCTGCAGTCGATGCAGAGCGCCGGTTGCTTACGCGCGAAACTGGAAATCATCTGATGATTAGCGACAGCAAACTGATGGCCAGCGCCGCCTGGGATGCGCAATCGCTGAATGAATTGAAGGCGAAAGCCGGTCAGGATCCGGCGGCGAATATCCGCCCGGTGGCCCGCCAGGTGGAAGGCATGTTCGTCCAGATGATGCTGAAAAGCATGCGAGAAGCGCTGCCAAAAGATGGCGTCTTCAGCAGCGATCAAACGCGTCTGTATACCAGCATGTATGACCAGCAGATTGCGCAGCAGATGACCGCCGGAAAAGGTCTGGGGCTGGCGGAAATGATGGTCAAACAGATGACGCAGGGGCAGGCGCAGCCTACGGAAGAAACGCCGCAGGTGCCGATGAAGTTCCCGCTGGAAACGGTGACCAGTTACCAGAACCAGGCGCTGACGCAACTGGTGCGTAAAGCGATGCCGAAAACACCGCAGAGCAATGACGAACCGCTCTCCGGCGACAGCAAAGACTTCCTGGCGCAACTGTCGCTGCCGGCCCGTCTGGCCAGTGAGCAGAGCGGCGTACCGCATCACCTGATTCTGGCGCAGGCGGCGCTGGAGTCAGGCTGGGGGCAGCGGCAAATTCGCCGGGAAAACGGCGAGCCGAGTTTCAACCTGTTTGGCGTGAAGGCCTCGGGTAACTGGAAGGGGCCGGTGACGGAAATCACCACGACCGAATATGAAAACGGCGAAGCGAAAAAGGTGAAGGCCAAATTCCGCGTGTACAGCTCGTACCTTGAAGCGTTGTCAGATTACGTCGGTCTGCTGACCCGCAATCCACGCTATGCGGCGGTGACCACGGCGGTTACCGCGGAACAGGGCGCGCAGGCACTGCAAAGCGCCGGTTATGCCACCGACCCGAACTATGCGCGTAAATTGACCAGTATGATCCAACAGCTGAAGTCGATGAGCGAGAAGGTGAGCAACGCCTACAACACGAATCTCGACAATCTCTTCTAAATGGCTCAAGTCCTGTGACCTGCTGCCGATAATAATCTGTAACTGAAGGATTAAAAGGAACTTCCATGTCCAGCTTGATTAATAACGCCATGAGCGGGCTGAGCGCGGCTCAGGCGGCGCTGAATACTGCCAGTAACAACATTTCCAGCTATAACGTTGCGGGCTATACCCGTCAGACGACCATTATGGCGCAAGCCAATAGCACGCTGGGTGCCGGCGGTTGGGTGGGCAATGGTGTTTATGTTTCCGGTGTACAGCGTGAATATGATTCGTTCATCACCAATCAACTGCGCGCGGCGCAGAACCAGAGTAGCGGGTTGACGACCCGTTATGAGCAGATGTCCAAAATCGACAACCTGCTGGCCAGCAAAACCAGCTCTGTCTCCTCGTCTATGCAGGATTTTTTCACCAGCCTGCAAACGCTGGTGAGTAACGCCGAAGACCCGGCGGCGCGCCAGACGCTGATTGGCAAAGCCAATGGGCTGGTTAACCAGTTTAAAACGACCGACCAGTATCTGCGCGATCAGGACAAGCAGGTCAATATCGCGATTGGTTCCAGCGTCGATCAGATCAACAACTATAGTAAGCAGATTGCCAGCCTGAACGACCAGATCTCGCGTCTGACCGGTGTGGGTGCCGGGGCATCGCCGAATAACCTGCTTGATCAGCGCGACCAGTTGGTCAGTGAGCTGAACAAAATTGTCGGCGTGGAAGTCAGCGTTCAGGACGGCGGTACCTATAACATCACGATGGCGAACGGCTATTCACTGGTGCAGGGAAGTAATGCCCGTCAGTTAGCGGCGGTACAGTCGCAGTCCGACCCTTCACGAATCACCGTTGCCTATGTCGATTCCATCGCGGGCAACATCGAAATTCCGGAAAAACTGATCACGACCGGTTCGCTCGGTGGTCTGCTGACCTTCCGTTCCCAGGATCTGGATCAGACGCGCAACACGCTGGGACAACTGGCGCTGGCGTTCGCCGATGCGTTTAACCAGCAGCACCGGGAAGGGTATGATGCGAACGGCAATAATAATGTCGATTTCTTCAGCATCGGCGACCCGGCAGTGTATGGAAATAGCAAGAATACCGGCAGCATCAGCGCGACCGTTAAGACCGCCTCAGAGGTTCAGGCGACTGACTATAAAGTGGTTTATGACGGAGCGAAATGGCAGGTGACGCGTCTTGCGGATAACACCTCTTTTGAAGCGACCGAAAACGCGGGCAAACTGACCTTTGATGGCCTGGAGATCAACATCGATGTTGGCCCTGCTAAAAATGACAGCTTCATCGTCAAGCCGGTCAGCGACGCCATCATCAATATGGGCGTTCTGGTGACCAACGAATCGCAAATTGCGATGGCGAAGGACGCAACGGCCGGTGAAAGCGACAACCGTAATGGTCAGGCATTGCTGGATTTGCAAAAGGACAGCACAACGGTAGGTGGTTCAAAATCGTTTAACGACGCCTACGCTACGCTGGTCAGCAACGTGGGCAGCAAAACCGCAACGCTGAAAACCAGCAGCACCACCCAGGGCAACGTGGTGACGCAGTTGAGCAATCAGCAACAGTCCATTTCCGGCGTTAACCTTGACGAAGAGTACGGCAACCTGCAACGCTTCCAGCAGTATTACCTGGCCAATGCCCAGGTGTTGCAAACCGCCAACTCTCTGTTTGATGCACTGCTGAGTATTCGCTAAGGGAGCAGGAAACGATGCGTATCAGTACCCAAATGATGTACCAGCAGAACATGCGCGGTATCACCAATTCCCAGGCGGAGTGGATGAAATACGGTGAGCAGATGTCGACAGGGAAGCGGGTAATCAATCCGTCTGACGATCCTATCGCCGCATCCCAGGCCGTGGTGTTGTCACAGGCGCAGTCGGAGAACAGCCAGTTCGCCCTGGCGAGGACTTTCGCCACGCAGAAGGTTTCGCTGGAAGAGAACGTGTTAAACCAGGTGACGACGGCGATACAAAGCGCACAGGAAAAAATCGTCAGCGCCGGTAACGGAACGCTGAGTGATGATGACCGCGCCTCGCTGGCGACGGACTTACAGGGTATCCGCGATCAGTTGATGAACCTGGCAAACAGTACCGACGGTAACGGTCGCTATATTTTTGCCGGTTATAAAACGGAAACGGCTCCGTTTGCTCAGGCTGACGGTACCTACAACGGCGGTACGGAGAACATCACTCAGCAGGTGGATGCCTCCCGTTCGATGACCATCGGCCACACCGGCAATAAAATTTTCGACAAGATCACCAGTAATGCGGTTCCGGAACCGAACAACGGGACGTCAGAAACCAACCTGTTCAAAATGCTGGATTCGGCGATTGCCTCATTGAATTCCCCTGTAGGTGACGATGCGACGCTGAAAGAACAGGCAAAAGCGGTGATTGATAAAACCAACCGCGGTCTGAAAAACTCGCTTAATAATGTACTGAGCGTGCGTGCGGAACTGGGGACGCAACTGAAGGAACTGGAGAGTCTGGACTCGCTGGGCACCGATCGCGCACTAGGACAAACGCAGCAGATGAGTAATCTGGTGGATGTGGACTGGAACGCGGCCATTTCGTCGTACGTCATGCAGCAGGCGGCGCTCCAGGCCTCTTATAAAGCCTTTACCGATATGCAGGGGATGTCGCTATTCCAGCTCAACCGCTAATACCGATTTGAAACATATCATGAAACTGGGTATGTTTTATCTGCCCGCTCCCTCTCACCCCGGAGCGGGCATTTTTTTGTCGGTTACACGCTAACCCTCAGAGAGGCAGAGGAACGCTTTCCCGCCAGTCTGATGATCAGCGCAAGGGTGCCACTGAGGGTGGCCAGCGTGACGACGCCTTGCCAGTTTGCCAGCGCATACACCTGACTGCCGAGCACCGAGCCCAGCGCCATGCCAATGAAGATGACGCTGAACAGCAGCGCATTCAGACGCGCCCTGGCCTGCGGTTCGAGGCTATAGACCAGATTCTGGTGCGCCACCAGGCTCGATTGCAGTCCCAGGTCAAAGCCGACGGCGGAGAGCGCAATCAGCAACCACTGGCCGTGTACGGGCAACGCGGGTAACAGGAACATCAGCGCAAAAGAAACGGTCACCAGCAATGCCCCCAGTTGCGTCACTTTTTCTGCGCCTATCTTATCTGCCAGATGACCGGCCAACGGCGCAGCCAGCGCTCCGGCAGCTCCGGCGATACCAAATGCCCCCGCGGCGGCGCTGCCCATCTGATAGTTTTCTGCCAGCATCACGGCCAGCGTTGACCAGAACGCACTGAACGCGACGGACAGAAAACCTTGCGCCAGGGCGGCACGACGTAGCGCCGGGTAGCGACGCCATAACTGCGCCAGGCTCACCATCAGTGCGGGATAACTCAGCGTGGAATGGGCTGTAAATGCGGGCAGGACTTTCCACAGCAATACGCCGACCAGGGCAATACTGAGCGCGGCGAGTTGATACATTTCCCGCCAGCCAAAGGCTTCTCCGACCAGACCACTCACGGTGCGTGACAATAAAATGCCCAGCAGCAGGCCGGTCATCACTGTCCCGACCGTTTTTCCCTGTTTGCCCTCTGGGGCGAGAATCGCCGCCGCCGGGACGATATCCTGCGCCATCGTCGCGGCCATCCCCAACAACAGGCTTACGGTCAGCAGAGAATGCACCTGGCCTGTGACGCTACAGGCCAGCAGCAACAGGGCGAGCGCGGCGCTTTTCATCAGAATGAGCCTGCGCCGATCGTAACGGTCGCCGAGCGGCAATAAGAACAGGATCCCCAACGCATAACCGGCCTGCGTTAACGTGGGCACCAGTCCCATGCCGGTGATGCTGAGCGCCAAATCGGCCCCCATTAGCGGTAACAACGGTTGTGCATAGTAGATGGCGGCAACGCTGAAGCCTGCGCCCAGCGCCAGAACAAAGATCAGCCAACGAGACGGTGTGTGCATTTCAAAATCCTCAATCACAGGTGTGAGGCTATTTTTCTCTGAATGGCGGTGGTCTGGTAGTCAGCGAAGTGGTAAAACGATTATACGTAAAGCGTATGAGCATCGAATGAATGAAAAAGAATGAGCGTATAGACAGGGTGGAACTGATGCGAACGTTTGTGCGCATCGTGGAGGCCGGATCGTTGTCAGCTGCCGCTCGTCAGTTGAACACGACCCAGGCGACAATCAGTCGGCGGTTGCAGTCGCTGGAGGCGATGCTGGGGGTAAAACTGGTCTTACGTACCACGCACGCCATGAAGCTAACGGACGACGGCGAGCGCGGATACCAGCACGCCAAACATATCATTGACGCCTGGCTGGCACTGGAGGACGGACTCAACGTCACGGAAGATGAGCCCGTCGGGACATTGCGGGTGCGGGCTCCGCATGCTTTTGGCCAGCAGCAGCTCCTCACGCCGTTACTGCACTTTTTAGCGCGCTCCCCCAATCTGTCGGTGGAGTGGATGCTCAACGATAAAACGGTCGATTTTCTCAGCGACAATATCGACTGCGCGATCCGCGTGGGCGCGGAGGTCGATCCGGCAACGGTTTCGGTGCTGCTAGCGGAAGTGCCGCGTAGCGTGGTCGCTTCACCGGCGCTGCTGGCGCAATTTGCAACGATCGCGGTGCCAGAACAGCTATCGTCGCTGCCCTGGATTGCCGTCAACACCTTCTATCAACACAACGTCTCACTTAGCCATCAGCACAGTCGGGAACCGGTGACCTTTCCGATCACGCCGCGACTGAGTACCGACAGTATCTACGTAGCGCGCAATGCAGCGCTGGCGGGGTTAGGCGTGGTGGTGGTGTCAAGCTGGACGGTGACCGAGGATATCGCGCAAGGACGACTCGTCGAGCTGGTTCCTGACTGGCAGGCCGCACCTTTGCCAGTACACCTGGTCTATCCCTGGGCGCGTTATTATCCCACTCGCCTGCGTAAGTTTCTGGAATTGATGAAAAAGGTGATGCCGGAACTGGCGGGAATGCGCCGACCTGAAGGGGAATAAAAAAGCCGACCCTGAGGTCGGCTTTTTACGCTATCGATTTTACTCGACAGGCTGAGGACGAGTCGGTCCAGCAGAGGCACTGTGCGAGGCAGTGTGACCACCTGCGGCGCCTTTACCATCAAAGGCGAAAGCAGGGCGCTGCCAGTCACTGTGGCGTGGCGCTTCAGGCACATATTCCGGCGCTGGCGCACGGGTCATCGGTGCGGTTGCGTGGCTGTGCTCAGCAACAGGTTCTGCCACGACTGGCGTTGCGACTTCTGCGATCGGTGCAACGACAACGGGTTCGGATACTGGCGCAGGCGCTGTGGGTGCTTCAACGATCACTGGCGCTGCAACCGGTTCTGCAATGACTTCAGGCTCCGCAACCACTTCAGGCTCAACGGCGACAGGTTCAGCCGCAACCACGTCAGTCACTGTTTCAGGCTCGACCGTAACCACGTCTGGTGTCTCTTCAACGACCGGAGCAGTTTCCTGCGTTTCAGCGACAGGTTCTGCCTGAGCGGCAACCTCTTCGGCGACCGGCACATCGGCGTCGGCAATCACCTGCGGCTGTTCAACCACCGGGGCGGCAATAACTTCCGGATGCGTCGTTTCAACCACGGCCTCAGCCTGAACCGGCGCTTCTGCTACCGTTTCAACGACAGTTTCAACTGCGGCAACAGCTTCAACGGCGGCTGCCACGGCTTGCGGTTCGGTCACAACAGGCTGGGCCTGTACCTGTTCGATTTCCTGTGCTTCTGGCTGCGCATCCTGAGGACGGGCTACCGGGTAGCGGATCCACACTTTGCCGGACGCCATTTCTGGCGAGGCGCAGGCGACAGTCAGCGGCATCGGCGACTGCAGTGGGTAACGTTCGTCACGATAACGACGACGACGCTGGCCGCTAACACGCAGATGACGTGGGGAACGACGGGAACGACGCGGCATACCGGCGTTATCACGTGCTTCACCATTGTCATCCTGCTCTGGGGCTGCTTCTGTCACGACAGGCAGCGGCACTTTCACCAGTTCAGTGCTTTGCGCTGGCGCAGTCTGTGCTGCAACCGGTGCGACAACCCTCTCTTCCGTGGTGGCGGTTTCTACCTCTGCCACTTCTGAGGCCTGGTCGTGGTAACGAACTTTCTGATTCAGCTGGCGCTGTTTACGGCGCGGCTGAGCCTGACGAACGCGCTCTTCCTGTTCGGTCTCTGGAGTCTGCTGCTCATCAAGATTCAGCGCTTTTACTTCCTGCTGAGCCTGACGTTTATCATCACTGCGACGGCGGTTACGTTCGCGACGTGGCTGCTGCTGCTCATCACCAGACTTTGCTTTATCCGCTACGTCGGTCGCTTGCTGACGGTTATCACGGTTTTCGGCATTCTGCTGCGCATTACGGCGGTTACGGCGATTCTCGTCGCGGTTCTCGCCATTTTCTGAACGTTCGCCACGGTTATCGCGGTTGTCACGACGTTCGTTGCGATCGTTACGGTCACGACGGTTGTTCTGGCGTTTACGGCGATCCTGCTGACGCTCTGGCTTCTCCGCGGCTTTCGGCGCAGGCTGCTCGGCAGGTTTCACGTCTTCACTACCGCTGAACAGCGATTTCAGTGCGCCAAAGAAACGGCTCAGCAGCCCCGGCTCTGCCGGAGCGGCTGGCGCAACGGCGGCCTTCGGCGCAGCGGCTTTCACTGGCGGTTCGGCAGGCGTTGGCGCAGGCGGAACTTCTGGCATCGCGAAGGTGGCAAGAGCGGGCTGCTCAGGACGTTTACGCTCGGCGAACTCTTCTTCAGACGGTAACGCCATCGCTTCTTCATGCAGCTTCGGCAGCATGTAGCTTAGAGTCGGCGTCTCTTCACCTTTACGCACGCGCAGTACGGAGTAGTGCGGCGTTTCCATTTGATCGTTAGGTACGATCACGCAACGCACGCCATCCTGTCGGGTTTCAATCGCATTAACGGCGGTACGTTTTTCGTTGAGCAGATAGGAGGCAATTGGCACTGGGACAATCGCGTGGACTTCCTGAGTATTCTCTTTCAGCGCTTCTTCTTCAATCAGACGCAGAATAGACAGGGACAGCGACTCGTTATCACGCACGGTGCCGGTACCGCTACAGCGTGGGCAGACGTGATGGCTGGACTCGCCCAGCGACGGGCTCAGGCGCTGACGGGACATTTCCAGCAGGCCGAAGCGTGAAATATGGCTGATCTGGATACGCGCACGATCCTGGCGGACCGCTTCACGCAGACGGTTTTCCACCGCACGCTGATGGCGTACCGGGGTCATATCAATGAAGTCGATAACGATCAGGCCGCCGAGGTCACGCAGGCGCAACTGACGGGCGATCTCATCGGCCGCTTCCAGGTTAGTGTTGAACGCCGTTTCTTCAATATCGCCGCCGCGGGTTGCGCGAGCGGAGTTAATGTCGATGGCGGTTAACGCTTCGGTGCTGTCGATAACGATAGAGCCGCCGGAAGGCAGACGCACTTCACGCTGGAACGCGGATTCAATCTGCGACTCGATCTGATAGTGGCTGAACAGCGGGATTTCACCGGTGTAAAGTTTGATTTTGCTGCTGAAATCCGGACGACCTAACGCCGCAATATGCTGGCGCGCCAGTTCGAGCACTTTCGGGTTATCGATAAGGATTTCACCGATATCCTGACGCAGATAGTCGCGGAAGGCGCGAACAATCACGTTGCTCTCCTGATGGATCAGGAACGGAGCAGGGCGGCTTTCCGCGGCTTTCTGAATGGCTTCCCAGTGTTTCAGACGGAAGCTTAAGTCCCACTGTAGCGCTTCGGCAGATTTGCCTACGCCCGCAGTACGTACAATAAGGCCCATGCCATCAGGCAGTTCAAGGCTTGCCAGCGCTTCTTTCAGCTCGGTACGGTCGTCGCCTTCGATGCGACGAGAGATACCCCCCGCACGCGGGTTGTTTGGCATCAGAACCAGATAGCTGCCCGCCAGGCTGATAAAAGTGGTCAGGGCAGCGCCTTTGTTGCCACGTTCTTCTTTATCAATCTGAACAATAACTTCCTGGCCTTCGCGCAGCACATCTTTGATGTTTGGACGACCATGAGCGTTGTAATTAGCGGGGAAATATTCGCGGGCAATTTCTTTTAACGGGAGGAAACCGTGACGTTCAGCGCCGTAATCAACAAAAGCCGCTTCCAGACTCGGTTCAATACGGGTAATTTTGCCTTTATAGATGTTCGCTTTTTTCTGTTCATGTCCAGGACTTTCAATATCCAGGTCGTACAGACGCTGCCCATCTACAAGGGCAACACGCAACTCTTCCTGCTGAGTTGCGTTGATTAACATTCTTTTCATCGTAACTTACT
>ERZ506952.303-NODE-303-length-29051-cov-23.2583_pt1 | contig 29051 bp, 28 predicted proteins | sample MGYA00512896_ERZ506952 | MGnify/ENA metagenome assembly ERZ506952 | reverse complement strand
GCGGTTATCTGGCCTGGGAAGGTCTGATCTGCATGCAGGAAATCGGCAAATGCACTGAAGAACATCAGTCGATTGTGCGTAAGTGGCTGGAAGAACACAAACTTGAAGAAGTGCGTACCAGCGAACTTTTCGACGTTTGGTGGGACTAACTACGCATACGGGGCCAGCATTTGCTGGCCCGATTTGTCTTGAGGGAAAGTTATGATGCGCAAAACGCTGCTGGCGGCAGCCCTTTCTGTAACGGCGATGACCGCTCATGCAGACTACCAGTGCAGCGTCACGCCGCGTGACGATGTGATTCTGAGCCCGCAAACGGTGCAGGTGAAGGGTGAAAACGGTAACCTGGTGATCACGCCGGACGGCAATGTGATGTACAACGGTAAGCAGTACACGCTGAGCGCCGCACAACGCGAGCAGGCGAAAGATTACCAGGCCGAACTGCGCAGCGCGCTGCCGTGGATTGATGAAGGTGCCAGAAACCGTGTCGAAAAAGGGCGCGTGGCGCTGGATAAAATTATCGCCAAAGAAGTGGGCGAGAGCAGTAACATGCGGGGGCGTCTGACGAAACTGGATGCCCAGTTGAAAGAGCAGATGAACCGGATTATCGAGCATCGTACCGACGGTCTGACCTTCCACTATAAAGCTATCGATCAGGTGCGTGCCGACGGTCAGCAACTGGTGAATCAGGCGATGGGCGGCATTTTGCAGGACAGCATCAACGAGATGGGGGCGAAAGCCGTTCTGAAAGGCGGTGGGAATCCACTGCAGGGCGTGCTGGGCAGCCTCGGCGGATTACAATCCGCGATCCAGACCGAATGGAAGAATCAGGAAAAAGATTTCCAGCAGTTCGGTAAAGATGTCTGCAACCGCGTGGTGACGCTGGAAGATAACCGCAAGGCGCTGGTCAGCACGCTTAAATAAACTTTTCATATAAAACAATGGCACAGATCGCCTCTGTGCCATTTTCTTTTGCCTTTCCGCTTCGTTTTGATATCCACCTCTAAATTTAACAATCTGATAGATACATTTGTCTGGTTAATTGGATGAAATCACATTATTCAGCTCTGGCATTGGGATAATGCGGCAAATTCACGTAACTGGAGAAATAACATGGAGTTTTTCAGGAAAACGGCACTGGCAGCACTGGTAATGGGTTTCAGCGGTGCAGCACTCGCCTTACCGAACGTTACCATTTTAGCGACCGGCGGGACGATTGCCGGTGGCGGTGACTCCGCAACCAAATCTAACTATACGGCGGGCAAAGTTGGCGTAGAGAATCTGGTCAAAGCCGTTCCTCAACTTAAGGATATCGCTAACGTTAAGGGTGAGCAGGTTGTCAATATCGGTTCGCAGGATATGAACGACGACGTCTGGTTAACCCTGGCGAAAAAGATCAATAACGAGTGTGACAGCACCGACGGCTTCGTGATTACCCACGGTACTGACACCATGGAAGAGACCGCTTACTTCCTCGATCTGACCGTGAAATGCAACAAGCCGGTAGTGCTGGTTGGCGCAATGCGTCCGTCTACCGGAATGAGCGCGGACGGTCCGTTCAACCTCTATAACGCGGTAGTGACAGCGGCGGATAAAGCCTCTGCCAACCGTGGCGTGCTGGTCGTGATGAATGACACCGTGCTTGACGGGCGCGACGTGACCAAAACCAACACCACCGATGTGGCGACCTTCAAATCCGTTAACTACGGACCGCTGGGCTACATTCATAACGGTAAAATCGACTACCAGCGTACGCCTGCGCGTAAGCACACCACCTCCACGCCGTTCGACGTTTCTAAGCTGAATGAACTGCCGAAGGTCGGTATCGTCTATAACTACGCGAATGCTTCCGATCTGCCGGCAAAAGCGCTGGTGGATGCCGGTTATGATGGGATTGTGAGCGCTGGTGTGGGTAACGGCAACCTGTACAAAACGGTCTTCGATACGCTGGCAACCGCAGCGCATAAAGGAACTGTTGTAGTGCGTTCTTCCCGCGTACCGACTGGTTCAACCACGCAGGATGCTGAAATCGATGATGCGAAGTACGGTTTCGTTGCCTCTGGTTCTCTGAACCCACAGAAGGCACGCGTACTGCTGCAACTGGCGCTGACTCAGACTAAAGATCCGAAACAGATCCAGACGATGTTTAATCAGTATTAATCGCTGATGCCCCAGTCAAGCGGCTGGGGCAGTTTTCTGAAATATCTCTCTGACCAGTGAATCATTAATCTGCTAACGATCATTTTAATTATGATGGTGGCGGTTAGCATTATTCTGGACGGGAGGTCCGCAAATGTTTCGACAATGGATAGCAGGTGCGGCGTTTTTTACGCTGGTTTCAGGTTATAGCTGGGCAGAAGTCGCTCAACCTGGCGATTGCGTCTTGAAAGATGCGTTTAGTAAGCAGTACCACGGCGTGCTTAAACTGAATTCTGTCACCTTAAAAAATCTTGATTCCACTGGTAATCAGGCCACCTGGTCTGCGGAGGGCGACGTCTCTTCCAGTGATGATCTTTATACCGGTATCGGTATGGCTGCGGATTATTACTTTGTGGAACGTACCTGGATAAAAGATCGACCGGTTAAATTTTCCGCGATGTTAACCAGTACAGGGACACCTGCTTCCGGCTGGAGGGTGAATTTCTATTCCTTTCAAGCGGCAGCCAGCAATGAAGGGCGGGTTATTACTGATATTAAAACCAACGATAAATATCTCATCGTAAATGGAGATGATTTTAACTACCGATTCAGTCAAATTGATGCTTCATATATCGCGCAGAAAAAGTCGATCGCCCACCTCGAAGAACAAATAAAAACGCTGGATAAACAAATAGCTGTTGCTCAACAAAAGGCCGATGACTATTGGGGTAAAGCGTCTGATGGTAAAAAGCTGACCCGGGAAGAGGCATTCCACAAGATGTTTAAAGCGCGCGATGACTTTGTCAAAGCGAACGATAGCAGTGCGTTTGCCGAGAAATATGCAAAAGAAGTGTATCAGCCAGCGTTAGACGCATGTCATAAAAAGAGTGACAATTGTTATGAAACGCCCATTCAGCAAAAGAGAGATTTCGATATACAAGAGCAAAGACGGCAGGTCTTTCTGAAATCGCAAGAACTCAGCCGAAAAGCGCTAGCTGACTGGATCGCGTATGAAAAAGGACAGTATCCGCTGAACATAGCTGCCTCTAAACTTCGTATGCAGCAGACGGATCTGCATATCAAGATTGACGATATCAATGAAGGCTATGATCGCTGGAAAAAAGAGACCGATGAATTACGACGCCACGGAGTTCTCCGGTAATGGGAGGGATGCGCCACTGGCGCATCCAGAATCATTCGGGGAGAAACAGCTCAAGCAGCGAATTTAAAAACAGTTTTCCGTGCCGGGTGATCTGCCAGTGCGTAGCGGATTCGGTCAGATACCCCTGGGCTATGGCGTCATCGATCTGCTGACGAATTACCTCTTCACTCAGTCCCGTATACTGCGTAAATTCAGCGCGGGGGGCGGCTTCCAGCAGACGGAATCGGTTCATGAAAAATTCAAACGGTTTATCGACCTGCTCCACATCGCGCTGACTTTCCAGATAACGTCCCTGCATATAGCCACGCGGATGGCGCGTTTTGGTGGTGCGCAGAATGCGGCCATCGGGGAACGTGACTTTACCGTGTGCGCCGCAGCCGATGCCGAGATAATCGCCAAAGCGCCAGTAATTCAGGTTGTGCTGACACTGGTAGCCCGGTCTGGCATAGGCTGAGGTTTCATACTGCTGATAACTTGCGGCGGTTAACAACTGGTGGCCCTGTTCGAAGATGTCCCACAGTGCATCATCGTCCGGTAACACCGGCGGGCGGGAACCAAACAGCGTATTTGGTTCAATCGTCAGTTGATACCACGAGAGATGCGGCGGATTCAGCGCAATTGCCTGGCGCAGGTCATCCAGGGCGTCGTCCAGTGACTGGTCCGGCAGGCCGTGCATTAAATCGAGATTAAAGCTGCGCAGGCCTAAACCGCTGGCGAGATTCGCCGCGCGGCAGGCCTCCTGCGGGCCGTGAATGCGTCCCAGACGCTTCAGTTTTGCTTCGCTAAAGCTCTGCACGCCGATAGAAATACGGTTTACCCCGGCATGCTGATAATCGACAAAGCGATCGGCTTCGACCGTACCCGGATTCGCTTCCATCGTAATTTCCGCATCCGCTGACAGATTCAGGCGCGCACGCACGCCATCGAGCAGCGTTTGCATCGCCGGGCCGGAAAGCAGGCTCGGCGTACCGCCACCGATGAAAATCGTCTTCACTTCGCGGCCCTGCGCATACGTGACGTCCGCGTCGAGATCGCTCAGCAGATGCTGGACGTAATCATCGTGCGGGACTTCACCTTTTAATGCATGCGAGTTGAAATCGCAGTACGGGCATTTCTGCACGCACCACGGGATGTGAATGTAAAGACTCAGCGGCGGCAACTTAACCATTACGTAAGGCTTCCAGCAGTAGCTTCAGCGCCTGTCCACGGTGGGAAATCGCGCTTTTCTCTTCACGCGTCAGTTCGGCAGCGGTTTTACCTGCCGAAGGCACGAAGAAGATTGGGTCATAGCCAAAGCCGCCGTTGCCTGATGCCGTACGCGCAATCACGCCCGGCCAACTGCCGTGACACACCAGCGGTGTAGGATCGTCAGCATGACGCAGATAGACCAGCACGCAGTGGAAGCGCGCCTGACGCTGTTCGTCCGGCACATCCTTCAGGGTATGCAGCAGCTTTTCCAGGTTCTGTTGATCGCTCGCGTCTTCACCGGCATAGCGCGCGGAGTAGATGCCCGGCGCGCCGCCCAGCACGTCAACAGCCAGACCGGAGTCGTCGGCAATCGCCGGTAAACCGGTGATTTGTGCGGCATGGCGCGCTTTCAGGATCGCGTTTTCAATAAAGGTTAGCCCGGTCTCTTCGGCAGAATCGACGCCGAGATCCGTTTGCGCTACCACATCAAGCCCGAAATCGCTGAGCAGCGACGCGAGCTCACGCACTTTACCGGCATTGCCGGTTGCGAGGACTACTTTTTGCATAGGATACCTAATCAGTTAATGCCGCGACTTCTGGCGGGATCTGTTGCGGATGAATGATTTTAACCTGTTTATGGCGGCCAAGTTCGCCCTTTTCAATGACAACCTGGCTCTTTGCCACGCGGAACTGCTTACCGAGAAACTTCACCAGATGACTGTTCGCCTGGCCATCCACCGGCGGGGCGGTAATGGCGACTTTCAGTTCGTCGCCATGTAAACCGACAATGCTGTCGCGGCTGGCTTTCGGCTGAATATAGAGCCGTAAAACCAGTCCGTCATCGCAGCGGGTTACGGCACTCATAGCGCCATCCACAGCCCCGGCAGTAGCATATTACCGGTTGCCTGCAGAACCTCGCCAATCCCCATGTTGATCACGTACAACAGCAGGACGAGAATCATTGGCGAGAAATCGATGCCGCCCATACCCGGGAGAATGCGACGAATCGGGCGCAGCAGCGGATCGGCCAGTTGAATCAGCACATACTCAATCGGGCTACGGCCCTGGCTTACCCAGCTCATGATGGCCATCACCAGCAGCACCCAGAAGATCAACAGCCCGATGGTTTTGAGCACGATCAGCACAGCGGCGATCCAGACGATCGGCAGGAACGTCACCACTTTAAATAGCACTATCGCTTTGATAAAGCTGAGGATAAACGCAACCAGCAGCGATGCGCTGTCGACCGGTCCCATCGGGGGAATAATGCGGCGCAGCGGCCCGATAATCGGTTGCGTCACTTTCACCACAAACTGGGAGAAAGGGTTATAAAAGTCACAGCGAGCCCATTGCATCCACACGCGCAATAACAGCACCATGGTGTACAGCTCAATTACCGTTGAGAGCAAGAAGGTCAACGTATTCATGGCGTTCCTCAGATTTCCTTAATTTTTTGTGTAATCACGTGCACCAAAAATGGCGGTGCCGATACGTACCATCGTGCTACCCGCCGCAATGGCGGCTTCCATATCATCCGACATACCCAGCGACAGGGTATCGACGTCAGGATAGCGCGTCTTCAGCCCGGCAAATGCTACAGCCATTTGGCGGGCAACTTCAAACTGCCTTACATAATCTGACTCAGGGGCAGGGATCGCCATCAGACCGCGCAGACGAAGATTCGGTAATTCGACGACCTCAGCGGCAAGCGCGTCCAGTTCCTCCAGTGGAATACCGGACTTGCTGTTTTCATCGCTAATGTTGATTTGAATCAGCACGTTCAGCGGTTCCAGTTCTGCCGGACGCTGTTCGTTCAGCCGGGTAGCAATGCGCAGGCGGTCGAGGGTATGGCACCAGTCAAAGTGCTCGGCCACCAGACGGCTTTTGTTGGACTGTAACGGGCCGATAAAGTGCCATTGCAGGCCGGCAATGCTTTTCTCGCGAAAGTGGCGAATTTTTTCCACCCCTTCCTGCACGTAATTTTCACCAAAGGCTAACTGACCAGCGGCGATGGCTTCTTCGATGGCGCTCGCAGGTTTAGTTTTACTCACTGCAAGTAACGTAACTTCTTCTGAAGCGCGCCCGCAACGCGATGCGGCGGCTGAGATTTTGTCCCGGACCTGTGCCAGGTTATGCGCGATATCGTTCATTTTCCGAGGATCTGTCTATGAATGTGGAAGAAATTGTGGCCCTTAGTGTAAAGCATAACGTCTCGGATCTACACCTAAGCAATGCGTGGCCTGCGCGCTGGCGAAAACGGGGACGCATGGAGCGTGCACCCTTTACCGCAACCGATATTACCGGACTGCTGGCGGACTGGCTGGATGAGGGGCAACAGGCGGCGTTACGACAAAATGGGCAACTGGATTTCGCGGTTTCGCTCGCGGATAACCAGCGCCTGCGGGCCAGCGCCTTTCACCAGCGGCAGGGGACGTCGCTGGCGCTACGGCTGCTGCCGACGCAGTGCCCGACGCTGGAAACGCTGGGGACGCCTTCTGTGCTGCCCGAACTGCTCCGCAGCGAGAATGGTTTGATTCTGGTGACAGGGGCGACAGGCAGCGGAAAATCAACTACCTTGGCGGCGATGGTCACGTGGCTGAATCAGCATATCGATGGACATATTCTGACGCTGGAAGATCCCATCGAGTATATCTACACCAGCCAGCGCTGCCTGATTCAGCAGCGTGAAGTAGGACTGCACTGCGCCTCATTTGCCATCGGATTACGCGCGGCGCTGCGTGAAGATCCGGATGTGATTCTGCTGGGAGAGCTACGCGACAGCGAGACCATTCGTCTGGCGCTAACGGCGGCGGAAACGGGGCATATGGTGCTGGCGACGCTGCATACGCGCGGTGCCGCGCAGGCGATCGAGCGACTGATTGATTCTTTTCCGGCGCAGGAAAAAGACCCGGTGCGCAGCCAACTGGCAGGCAGTCTGCGCGCCGTACTGTCGCAGAAACTGGAGCCCGACAAGCAGGAGGGGCGCGTTGCGCTGTATGAACTGCTGATCAACACGCCGGCAGCGGGGAATTTGATTCGGGAAGGGAAGTCCCATCAGTTACCGCATGTCATTCAGACCGGGCAGCAGATGGGGATGATGACCTTTGCCCAGAGCCTGCAACAGCGACAGGCACAAGGACGGCTTTAAGCAACGTATGGGATCAGTAGCCCTGCTCGAAATAACTTTCGAGAATGATGACGGCGGAGGCGGAATCGATCTTACCTTTATTCAGCGCGCGATAGCCGCCCTGCTCAAACAGGCCGGAGCGTGCCTCGACGGTGCTGAGTCGCTCATCGTGTAAGGTGACCGTAACGCCGAAACGCCCGTGAATGCGGTTGGCGAACTTGCGCGCGCGCGCGGTGAGCGGTTGCTCGGTGCCGTCCATATTCAGCGGCAGGCCAACGATGATCTCATCCGGTTGCCACTCTTTGAGCAGGCGTTCGATCAGGTTCCAGTCCGGTGTACCGTCCTGCGCTTTAATCGCGGGCAGGGCGCGCGCTGTGCCGGTTACTCGCTGACCAATCGCCACGCCAATACTTTTGGTACCAAAATCAAAGGCCAGTAATGTTTCACTCATCAGGCATGCCCCGCCACGCCGGGCATCGTCAGGATGTCGATACCGATCAGTCGGGCGGCTTCACGCCAGCGATCGGCAATCGGTGTTTTAAACAGGATATTGAGATCGGCAGGGGCAGTCAGCCAGGCGTTGTCCAGCAGCTCTTGTTCAAGCTGGCCTTTCTCCCAGGAGGAGTAACCGAGCGCGACCAGCACGTCGGCAGGTTGCTCATTCGTGCCTAAGGTTTCAAGCACGTCGCGAGACGTGGTGATGACGGTGTTATCCGAGATGCGGATACTGGAGGCAAAACGCGACGGCGGCGTGTGCAGGATAAACCCGCGATCTTCCGCTAACGGGCCGCCAAGCATCACTGCTTTATCCAGACGGATCGCCGGATCGCGCGGTTCTGGCGCGATTTTTAGTTTTTCCAGAATCCCTTCAATCTGGAGATTTTCCAGAGGTTTATTCACAATAATCCCCATTGCGCCATCTTCGTTATGTTCGCAAATGTACACCACTGAACGGCGGAAAATCGGATCCTGGAGAGCAGGCATGGCAATAAGAAAGTGATGCTGTAAATTCATTGTCAGAGGTTCTGTTTCCTGGTTCAAAAAAGCAACAGCGCCCAGTATGCGTGGAAAGAAGGGCGCTGTCACTCAGAGTCTCAACGAGATCCTTCTCGCTAAGGTGGGTTACTGCTGCTGTAAACGTGCTTCGATGGCATCCATTAACATTCCGGTGATCGACACCGGAAACTCTGCTTCAATCTCACGAATACAGGTTGGGCTGGTGACGTTAATTTCAGTCAGACGGTCGCCGATGATATCCAGACCAACAAAAATCAGCCCTTTTTCTTTCAGCGTCGGCCCGATCTGACGGGCGATTTTCCAGTCACTTTCCGTCAGCGGACGAGGTTCACCGCGACCACCGGCAGCCAGATTGCCACGGGTTTCGCCCCCCTGCGGAATACGCGCCAGGCAGTACGGTACCGGCTCGCCATCCACCACCAGCACGCGTTTGTCGCCATCTTTAATGGCTGGCAGGTAATTTTGCGCCATGCAGTAGCGAGTGCCATGCTCAGTCAGGGTTTCGGCAATCACGCCGAGGTTTGGATCGCCTTCTTTCACGCGGAAAATCGACGCGCCGCCCATACCGTCCAGCGGCTTAAGAATGATGTCGCTGTGTTTCTCCCAGAACGCTTTTAGCTGCGCTTTATTGCGCGTAACCAGCGTTTCTGGCGTTAAGTCAGAGAACCAGGCGGTAAACAGTTTCTCGTTACAGTCGCGCAGGCTCTGCGGCTTGTTAACGATCAGCGTCCCTTTCTCTTCGGCACGTTCCAGAATATAGGTCGCGTAGATAAACTCGGTATCAAACGGCGGGTCTTTACGCATCAGGATCACATCGAGATCGGCCAGCGGCAGATCCTGTTCACCGACGAACGAAAACCACTCTTCGTAGTTCTGCTTCACGTTCAGCGTGCGGGTATGGGCGCGGGCTTCGCCATTGATCAGATACAGATCGCCCATCTCCATATAGTGAAGTTCGTAACCACGACGCTGTGCTTCCAGCAACATAGCGAAACTGGAATCTTTCTTGATGTTGATGTTTGCGATGGGGTCCATCACGATGCCGAGCTTGATCATTATTCTTCTCCGTTAGCCCAAATCGCCAAAACGCACTTGTAGCGCGGTAATGGCGGTGAGCGCAGTTGTCTCAGTACGCAGAACGCGAGGTCCTAACAGAATATCAGTAAACTGATAGCGTGCGGTCATGGCGATTTCCTCTGCTGACAGCCCGCCTTCCGGGCCAATCAGCAAACGAACGCGCTCAACCGGAAGCGGCAATGTGTTGATACTGTCGCTGGCGCGGGGATGGAGGTTCAGTTTCAACCCCTCGTCCTGTTCTGCACACCAGGCTTCCAGATCCATCGCCGGGCGAATTTCCGGCACCCGATTACGACCACACTGTTCGCAGGCGGCAATGGCGATTTTCTGCCACTGCTGGAGCTTCTTGTTCAGACGTTCATTGTCCAGTTTAACGCCGCAGCGTTCAGAAAAAAGTGGCGTAATGAGGCTTACACCCAGTTCGATCGATTTCTGAATGGTGAACTCCATCTTCTCGCCGCGCGACATGACCTGGCCAAGATGGATGTGCAGCGGCGATTCACGATCGTCAATCTCGCCATGTAGCACCTTTACGTCGACGCTTTTTTTGCTGGCGCGGGTGATTTCAGCGGCGAAAACCTGATTGCTGCCATCAAACAGCTGCAGTTCCTGACCTGGCCCCATCCGCAAAACGCGTCCGATATGGTTGGCAGCATCTTCGCACAGGGAAATCTGGCTGCCGGCGGTGATGGGTTCTGGGTGATAAATGCGGGGAATGCGCATAGTTATAAATCCGCGTCATCTCCCCACGCAGGCTCGCCGCGCGGGGTAAGGGGTTAATCAAATATCCCGCTAGTGTAGGTTAGCTCTTTTGCGCCTGGCAAGCGCGTTGCACGTAAGGGTTATGGTTTCCCTGAATCTTCGCGATCCGTTCGTCGCGCTCACACTCCCAGTCGGTAACTGGATACAGCCTGTTCCAGGCATTGAAAAGCTGGGTTTGCTGGCGGGATAGCGTCAGGTTGTACTGGTCGCGCATATAAAAGTAGGTCCGCGCAATCGCACCGCGCGCGCGGGCGGGTGGTTCGGCGATCTTTTCTTTGAAATCGACTTTCATGGCGCACTGCCCATATTGACCTTCGCCGCCGTTCCACTGGCTGTACATGAAGTTACCGCGATCGCCATTCACCTCACCGACGGCGGGTTGCAGGTTATGCATGTCGCTTTCCATTTTGCGATAGACCGGATCTTTGGCGCAGTTTTTCCGTCCACCTTCCTGCCAGCACTGGCGTTGGTGGCCAAACTGCCATGCCGGAACGACGTGTTCCCATTCGATTCGGCTGGCGCGATTCTCGTTCTTTCGCACTTTGTAGCCGCAGGAGTTGAGATCGACGACCCCCTTCTTGCCCTGCCAGTTGATTTTACATCCGCAATAGAAGTCGCCAGGGACATCGGCGTTAACCTTGACGCCTGCGGTCTTTGCCTGTGAGAAACTGTTAATGCCAGCGGCCAACGTCTGGCCCGAAAGGGCTACCGTAAAAAAGGCGGTAGCCAAAAAAAGAGGACAGTACATCATGAACTCCGTATCAAAGCGAGCCCGCAACGTAACGAAAGTTGATGTGTGATGCAATCAGTCAGATCAGGAAAGTTCCTGATAGTTCTGGTTATTTAAGCGGCACTAAGGGTTCGCCGCAGTGGACGCAGCGGTAGGTGGCTTCGCCGCGCACCACGCGATTATGGCGGCGGATGGTCAGTTGATGCTCCTGACACTGGCAGCGGTATGGGAAAGTGTTGCGGCGTATCGATTGCAGTTCGAACTGATGCGTGCGGCGTGCGGGGACACCGAGCACGCTTTCCATCATCCACTTCCACTCTTTACCGTGCGGCGCAACCCGACCAAATCGCTTCCACACCAGTAAATGCGCCAGTTCGTGCGGCACCACTTCGTTGATAAACGCTTCGACGTTTTCCATCAGCAGCACCGGATTTAGGCGAATTTCGTAACTTTCCAGCCAGGCGGTGCCGGCAGAGGTGCCACGTTGTTGATACACCAACGTGGGTTCGGGATAGCTACAGCCGAGCTTCAGGTTAGCCTGAGCGAGGTTATCGCGCAGACTACGCATGACGGCTTGCTGGACAGCAATAGGGAGACGGGCGGTTTTCATAACGGCAGAGAATAGTGCGACAGGGATGGGACTGCAAGAGGAAGGCGTCCTCCCGTGGGGGAGGACGCAAAGGGCAGATTAATCGTGTGCGCCGATTTCGCGCAGTTTACGACCTTTCATCAGGTTACGTTCAATGTGCTCCAGCGAGATGTGTTTGGTTTCCGGCACCAGCCACAGCGTCAGCAGGATAAACAGCACATTCAGACCAGCGTAAACCCAGAAGGTATTCGCATTACCGAGGTTTTGCAGCATGGTCAGGAACGTCGCGCCGACGATCATGTTGGCAATCCAGTTGGTTGCCGTCGAGCAGGTGATACCAAAATCACGGCCCTTCAGCGGCTGGATTTCAGAACACAGCACCCAAATCAGCGGACCGGCGCTCATCGCAAAACCAATGATGAACATCAGCAGCATCGCGATAGCGAAGTACTGCGCGGACGGGGAGTGGATGCCAACATGCATCATCGTTCCGAGGATCCCCATTCCGGCCGCCATCACCAGGAATCCCAGCGTCAGTGTCGGTTTACGACCCCAGCGGTCAACCAGACCGATAGCGATAAAGGTGGCCAGCACGTTGGTCAGACCGACAATCACGGTGCCCCACATCTGCTCTGAGGTGTTGGTGTAACCCGCCATTTCAAAGATTTTTGGCGCGTAGTACATGATAACGTTCATTCCGGTGAACTGCTGCATCACCTGCAACAGCACGCCAAGGAACACTGCGCGACGGAAGTTGCTGTTCTCTTTGAACAACGCCCAACCGCTCTGTTTCACCTGTAGGCTTTCGCGGATTTCATCCAGCTCGCGTTTGGCTTCTGCGCTGGTATCACGCAGGCGTAGCAATACGCGTTCAGCATCGACAAAGCGCCGTTTTGCTGCAAACCAGCGCGGGCTGTCCGGCAGGAAGAAGACGCCGATCAGCAACAGAATCGCCGGGATGATAATCACGCCCAGCATCCAGCGCCATGCGCCGCTGTAGCTGAAGGCGGTATCCGACAGATAGGCGCCGAGGATCCCGATGGTGATCATCAACTGGTACATAGAGATCATGCTGCCGCGAATTTTTTCCGGCGCGATCTCAGACAGGTACAGCGGGGCGGTGTAAGACGCCACGCCAACGGCCAGACCCAGCAGGACGCGGGAAAGGATCAGCACTTCAACGTTCGGCGCTGCCGCGGAGAACAGCGAACCGGCGACAAACAGGATCGCGCCGATCATCAGGCTTTTCTTGCGCCCGAGTTTGAAAGAGAGCCAGCCGCTGCCGACCGCACCGACTGCTGCACCGAACATCATGGAGCTGACGACCCACTCCTGAGTGTGTGCGGAGATCTGGAATTCATCGGTGATAAACGGTAATGCGCCAGCAATAACGCCGATATCCAGGCCAAAAAGTAATCCTGCCAGGGCTGCAAGGAAGCAGACAAAAAATGTCATCGCCTTATTGGAACGCCCCTGTTTTTTATTGTCAGGCATTATGCCCTCCGTTTGGGTTATCAGTTTTGTTGATAATTAGGGTAGGTGAGTACACCGCAAAAATATGTGATTGTTATCACGTAAGTGTAATCGGTTACACTGCCCGTTTATCGTCATTTACATTAATAAATTGAAAATTATAGATTAATTAAACTAAGGTGTATCACGTTTGCGTAGATTTAAGACTTAGCTGAAATAAAATGTAACAGCAGAGAAAGCCAGAACATGCAAAGTGATTATTCTGAAACGAGTACTTTCACCCCATGGTGTAAGCGGTTTCAATTAATGGCGTGCGGAGGAATTTCTGGCGGGGCGTAAAGAAAAAAGGCCAGCGCGAGGCTGGCCTTACGTCATGGATGTCGGTCGCTTACTTCAGACCGGCAGCGTCGCGCAGCAGAGCGGCTTTGTCGGTTTTTTCCCACGGGAAATGTTCGCGACCAAAGTGACCGTACGCAGCGGTCTCTTTGTAGATCGGGTGCAGCAGATCCAGCATCTGAATCAGACCGTACGGACGCAGATCGAAGAACTCGCGAACCAGCAGCGTCAACTGCTCAGCAGACACTTTCTCGGTACCGAAGGTTTCCACCATGATGGAAGTCGGTTCAGCCACGCCGATCGCGTAGGAAACCTGAATTTCACAACGGTCAGCCAGGCCTGCGGCAACGATGTTTTTCGCGACATAACGTCCTGCGTAAGCTGCAGAACGGTCCACTTTCGATGGATCTTTACCGGAGAATGCGCCGCCACCGTGACGCGCCATGCCGCCGTAGGTATCAACGATGATCTTACGACCGGTCAGACCGCAGTCACCCATTGGGCCGCCGATAACAAAACGGCCGGTCGGGTTGATGAAGAATTTGGTGGCAGAGTTCAGCCATTCGGTCGGCAGAACCGGCTTGATGATCTCTTCCATCACCGCTTCTTTCAGCGTCGTCTGATCGATCTCTTCCGCATGCTGGGTGGAGAGCACCACGGCGTCGATGCCGACAATTTTGCCGTCGTCGTACTGGAAGGTCACCTGGCTTTTCGCATCCGGGCGCAGCCACGGCAGGGTACCATTTTTACGCACTTCAGCCTGACGCTGCACCAGACGGTGCGCGTAGGTGATCGGCGCAGGCATCAGCACGTCGGTTTCGTTGGTGGCATAGCCAAACATCAGGCCCTGGTCGCCAGCACCCTGTTCCAGCGGATCGGCACGGTCAACGCCCTGGTTGATATCCGGAGACTGTTTACCAATGGCGCTCAGGACAGCACACGAGTTGGCATCAAAGCCCATGTCGGAATGCACATAGCCAATCTCGCGCACGGTATTACGTGTGATCTCTTCGATATCGACCCATGCGCTGGTGGTGATTTCACCGCCAACTAAAACCATGCCGGTTTTCACGTAGGTCTCACACGCGACGCGCGCTTTCGGATCCTGTTCCAGGATAGCATCGAGCACGGCATCAGAGATTTGGTCTGCGATTTTGTCAGGATGCCCTTCTGATACGGACTCGGACGTAAAAAGGTGTTTTGCCATGTTTTATTTCACCTAAGGAGAATTTGGTTAGCTCAAACTGTTGTGCGGAAAAGCCAAAGCAGAAGATTCTACCAAGGCCTGCAGGTTAGTGACACTGGCAGTCTGAGTGTTAATCAGTATGGATGGATTAACATCTGGATGGCTATTTTAGGTCACTTCTTCACCCGATTTCCACTGTTTTTTGAATCAGCTCTCACTATGTTGAAAACATGAGGGGAAATTTTTACAAACACTGCTGACAATCTGCGCATTTATGTTTTGCTTTTTCATTCTGTTGTCGGTATAAAACGCGGCGCGCGGCTCATACAAAAAGCACACGACGTTTTCTTCGTGTCGCCACTTCCAGCCGGGTTAAAACGTTAGCTTTGGCTTGTGGGTGCGTTCCTGATGGAGCGACCATGGAGGTGATAAGAGATAATGAACCGTTGTATTTTGCTGAATCTGTCGCACCGTTCTGGTGTGCGTATGTCCTCCACAATTTGCATCTCTGCTTTGCATACCTGCCGATGTTATACCCATCTCGGCGCTTCTCAGGATTCAAGAGCTGGTTACAGTTACTGAGGACTGAACAAGGGCGCTCTTGTAAAAACAAGAGTTTTCTCGTGGTTTCGCCGAACTTTCACACTTACGTTCGGTTATGTGCTTAATAATGTTATGAAAAAGAAACCGGTTGCGCAGTTGGAGCGTCAGCATTCACTGCTGGAAAATCCATGTGCTTATGGGTTGTTATCGCAGTTCCAGGCTGCGATAGTCGTTAACTGTTTTACACTTAATAAAATAATTTGAGGTTCGCTATGTCTGACGACATGTCTATGGGTTTGCCTTCGTCAGCGGGCGAACACGGTGTACTACGCTCCATGCAGGAGGTTGCAATGAGCTCCCAGGAAGCCAGCAAGATGCTGCGTACTTACAATATTGCCTGGTGGGGCAATAACTACTATGACGTTAACGAGCTGGGCCACATTAGCGTGTGCCCGGACCCGGACGTCCCGGAAGCTCGCGTCGATCTCGCGCAGTTAGTGAAAACTCGTGAAGCACAGGGCCAGCGTCTGCCTGCACTGTTCTGTTTCCCACAGATCCTGCAGCACCGTTTGCGTTCCATTAACGCCGCGTTCAAACGTGCGAGGGAATCCTACGGCTATAACGGCGATTACTTCCTTGTTTATCCGATCAAAGTTAACCAGCACCGCCGCGTGATTGAGTCCCTGATTCATTCGGGCGAACCGCTGGGTCTGGAAGCCGGTTCCAAAGCCGAGTTGATGGCAGTACTGGCACATGCTGGCATGACCCGTAGCGTCATCGTCTGCAACGGTTATAAAGACCGCGAATATATCCGCCTGGCATTAATTGGCGAGAAGATGGGGCACAAGGTCTATCTGGTCATTGAGAAGATGTCAGAAATCGCCATTGTGCTGGATGAAGCAGAACGTCTGAATGTCGTTCCTCGTCTGGGCGTGCGTGCACGTCTGGCTTCGCAGGGTTCGGGTAAATGGCAGTCCTCCGGCGGGGAAAAATCGAAGTTCGGCCTGGCTGCGACTCAGGTACTGCAACTGGTTGAAACCCTGCGTGAAGCCGGGCGTCTCGACAGCCTGCAACTACTGCACTTCCACCTCGGTTCGCAGATGGCGAATATTCGCGATATCGCGACAGGCGTTCGTGAATCCGCGCGTTTCTATGTGGAACTGCACAAGCTGGGCGTCAATATTCAGTGCTTCGACGTCGGCGGCGGTCTGGGCGTGGATTATGAAGGTACTCGTTCGCAGTCCGACTGTTCGGTGAACTACGGCCTCAATGAATACGCCAACAACATTATCTGGGCGATTGGCGATGCGTGTGAAGAAAACGGTCTGCCGCATCCGACGGTAATCACCGAATCGGGTCGTGCGGTGACTGCGCATCACACCGTGCTGGTGTCTAATATCATCGGCGTGGAACGTAACGAATACACGGTGCCGACCGCGCCTGCAGAAGATGCGCCGCGCGCGCTGCAAAGCATGTGGGAAACCTGGCAGGAGATGCACGAACCGGGAACTCGCCGTTCTCTGCGTGAATGGTTACACGACAGTCAGATGGATCTGCACGACATTCATATCGGCTACTCTTCCGGCATCTTTAGCCTGCAAGAACGTGCATGGGCTGAGCAGCTTTATTTGAGCATGTGCCATGAAGTGCAAAAGCAGCTGGATCCGCAAAACCGTGCTCATCGTCCGATTATCGACGAGCTGCAGGAACGTATGGCGGACAAAATGTACGTCAACTTCTCGCTGTTCCAGTCGATGCCGGACGCATGGGGGATCGACCAGTTGTTCCCGGTTCTGCCGCTGGAAGGGCTGGATCAAGTGCCGGAACGTCGCGCTGTGCTGCTGGATATTACCTGTGACTCTGACGGTGCTATCGACCACTATATTGATGGTGACGGTATTGCCACGACAATGCCAATGCCGGAGTACGATCCAGAGAATCCGCCGATGCTCGGTTTCTTTATGGTCGGCGCATATCAGGAGATCCTCGGCAACATGCACAACCTGTTCGGTGATACCGAAGCGGTTGACGTGTTCGTCTTCCCTGACGGTAGCGTAGAAGTAGAACTGTCTGACGAAGGCGATACCGTGGCGGACATGCTGCAATATGTACAGCTCGATCCGAAAACGCTGTTAACCCAGTTCCGCGATCAAGTGAAGAAAACCGATCTTGATGCTGAACTGCAACAACAGTTCCTTGAAGAGTTCGAGGCAGGTTTGTACGGTTATACTTATCTTGAAGATGAGTAAGTCCTGTGTTACTTGAATCCGCTTAATTTAGCGGTGATAATCCGCCACAATTTATTGTGACAAATCCAACCCTTCCTCGTCGGGCCTAACGACGCGGAAGGGTTTTTTTATATCGACTTTGTAATAGGAGTCCATCCATGAGCACCTTAGGTCATCAATACGATAACTCACTGGTTTCCAATGCCTTTGGTTTTTTACGCCTGCCGATGAACTTCCAGCCGTATGACAGCGATGCAGACTGGGTGATTACTGGCGTGCCGTTCGATATGGCCACTTCTGGTCGTGCGGGTGGTCGCCACGGTCCGGCAGCGATCCGTCAGGTTTCGACGAATCTGGCCTGGGAACACAACCGCTTCCCGTGGAATTTCGACATGCGTGAGCGTCTGAACGTCGTGGACTGCGGCGATCTGGTATATGCCTTTGGCGATGCCCGTGAGATGAGCGAAAAGCTGCAGGCGCACGCCGAGAAGCTGCTGGCTGCCGGTAAGCGTATGCTCTCTTTCGGTGGTGACCACTTTGTTACGCTGCCGCTGCTGCGTGCTCATGCGAAGCATTTCGGCAAAATGGCGCTGGTACACTTTGACGCCCACACCGATACCTATGCGAACGGTTGTGAATTTGACCACGGCACTATGTTCTATACCGCGCCGAAAGAAGGTCTGATCGACCCGAATCATTCCGTGCAGATTGGTATTCGTACCGAGTTTGATAAAGACAACGGCTTTACCGTGCTGGACGCCTGCCAGGTGAACGATCGCAGCGTGGATGACGTTATCGCCCAAGTGAAACAGATTGTGGGTGATATGCCGGTTTACCTGACTTTTGATATCGACTGCCTGGATCCTGCTTTTGCACCAGGCACCGGTACGCCAGTGATTGGCGGCCTGACCTCCGATCGCGCTATTAAACTGGTACGCGGCCTGAAAGATCTCAACATTGTTGGGATGGACGTAGTGGAAGTGGCTCCGGCATACGATCAGTCGGAAATCACTGCTCTGGCAGCGGCAACGCTGGCGCTGGAAATGCTGTATATTCAGGCGGCGAAAAAGGGCGAGTAAGCACCAGATGCGATGCGCACGGGTAAAACGTGCCATTAATGTCGGATGCGGCGTGAACGCCTTATCCGACCTACGTTCGGCACCCGTAGGCCGGATAAGATGCGCCAGCATCGCATCCGGCAATGCGCACAAGGTAACAAATGTGCCATTCATGTCAGATGCGGCGTGAACGCCTTATCTGACCTACGTTCGACACCACCAGGCTTTACTTAATCCCATCCGCGCTCATGCGATCGCGAATATGCTGGGCGCGTTCGGCGGATGCAGGATGGTCGTCAAACATTGAGCTTTGGCGACCTTCTTCCAGTTTTGCCAGTTTTTCAAAGCTGGTGGCAAGACCTGCCGGGCTGATGCCGCGTTGGCGCAGAAGATCGTAAGAATAATCATCGGCTTCTGCTTCCTGGCGCTGGGAGAATTGCGAATTGACTAATTTCTCGCCCAGATTACCAAGTTGTGATTGAGATAAACTTCCGACAATCCCGCCCGCAGAGGCCGCAGCTACTCGCACGGCATTTGTACCAAGTGCCACCTGCATTCCTTTTTTCACATGGCCTAACGCCACGTGCCCCATTTCGTGACCGATCACCGCTTCGACTTCGTTATCCGTCATCATATCCATCAGCCCGCTATAGACACGGATACAGCCGTTAGCCATTGCAAAGGCGTTCACATCCTTCGCCATATACACTTTGTAATTTACCGGCTGACCGTTGATATTGTTGCCTAGCGCATTGGCAATAGTTGTCAGACGTTTAGCGTATTCGCTATTGGCTGGCGCAATCGTCGCCTTGCTGTCCATCTCCTGACATGCCTGATCGCTCAGGGCTTTCACCTGCGCATCACTCAAACTGTAAGCCTGAAAAGCTTCCGCTCCTGATGAGAGCAGTCCGTTGGAGTCCATATTCTGGCAACCGGTCAGTACCGTTGCCACGCTCATTGCTACCAATAAGGCGCGAATTTTCATGTTTTCTCTTCCGCACAAGGTCAGGATTATTCTAAAAATGCGCCGTTTGCAGGTGAATCGACGCTCAGTCTCAGTATAAGGAAAAGCGCAGCGGACGGGCGAGTAGATTGCGCAACATGCGAGCATGATCCAGAGATTTCTGAAGCGGCAAAAGGATGTTCCATGTACATGACGCGCGGCTTGCGGTAAATTGTTGGCAAATTTTCCGGCGTAGCCCAAAACGCGCTGTCGTCAAGTCGTTAAGGGCGTGCCCTTCATCATCCGATCTGGAGTCAAAATGTCCTCACGTAAAGAGCTTGCCAATGCTATTCGTGCGCTGAGCATGGACGCAGTACAGAAAGCCAAATCCGGTCACCCGGGTGCCCCTATGGGTATGGCTGACATTGCCGAAGTCCTGTGGCGTGATTTCCTGAAACACAACCCGCAGAATCCGTCCTGGGCTGACCGTGACCGCTTCGTGCTGTCCAACGGCCACGGCTCCATGCTGATCTACAGCCTGCTGCACCTCACCGGTTACGATCTGCCGATGGAAGAACTGAAAAACTTCCGTCAGCTGCACTCTAAAACTCCGGGTCACCCGGAAGTGGGTTACACCGCTGGTGTGGAAACCACCACCGGTCCGCTGGGTCAGGGTATTGCCAACGCAGTCGGTATGGCGATTGCAGAAAAAACGCTGGCGGCGCAGTTTAACCGTCCGGGCCACGACATTGTCGACCACTACACCTACGCCTTCATGGGCGACGGCTGCATGATGGAAGGCATCTCCCACGAAGTTTGCTCTCTGGCGGGTACGCTGAAGCTGGGTAAACTGATTGCATTCTACGATGACAACGGTATTTCTATCGATGGTCACGTTGAAGGCTGGTTCACCGACGACACCGCAATGCGTTTCGAAGCCTACGGCTGGCACGTTATTCGCGACATCGACGGTCATGACGCAGCATCCATCAAACGCGCAGTAGAAGAAGCGCGCGCAGTGACCGACAAACCGTCCCTGCTGATGTGCAAAACCATCATCGGTTTCGGTTCCCCGAACAAAGCCGGTACCCACGACTCCCACGGTGCGCCGCTGGGCGACGCTGAAATTGCCCTGACCCGCGAACAACTGGGCTGGAAATATGCGCCGTTCGAAATCCCGTCTGAAATCTATGCTCAGTGGGATGCGAAAGAAGCAGGCCAGGCGAAAGAATCCGCATGGAACGAGAAATTCGCTGCTTACGCGAAAGCTTATCCGCAGGAAGCCGCTGAATTTACCCGCCGTATGAAAGGCGAAATGCCGTCTGACTTCGACGCTAAAGCGAAAGAGTTCATCGCTAAACTGCAGGCTAATCCGGCGAAAATCGCCAGCCGTAAAGCGTCTCAGAATGCTATCGAAGCGTTCGGTCCGCTGTTGCCGGAATTCCTCGGCGGTTCTGCTGACCTGGCGCCGTCTAACCTGACCCTGTGGTCTGGTTCTAAAGCAATCAACGAAGATGCTGCGGGTAACTACATCCACTACGGTGTTCGCGAGTTCGGTATGACCGCGATTGCTAACGGTATCTCCCTGCACGGTGGCTTCCTGCCGTACACCTCCACCTTCCTGATGTTCGTGGAATACGCACGTAACGCCGTACGTATGGCTGCGCTGATGAAACAGCGTCAGGTGATGGTTTACACCCACGACTCCATCGGTCTGGGCGAAGATGGCCCGACTCACCAGCCGGTAGAGCAGGTGGCTTCTCTGCGCGTCACGCCGAACATGAGCACCTGGCGTCCATGTGACCAGGTTGAATCCGCCGTGGCGTGGAAGTACGGCGTTGAGCGTCAGGACGGCCCGACCGCGCTGATCCTCTCCCGTCAGAACCTGGCACAGCAGGAACGTACTGAAGAGCAACTGGCGAACATCGCGCGCGGTGGCTACGTATTGAAAGATTGTGCAGGCCAGCCTGAGCTTATCTTCATCGCGACCGGTTCTGAAGTTGAGCTGGCGGTTGCCGCATGGGACAAACTGACCGCAGAAGGCGTGAAAGCGCGCGTGGTCTCCATGCCATCTACTGACGCGTTCGACAAGCAGGATGCTGCTTACCGTGAATCCGTACTGCCGAAAGCGGTTACCGCTCGCGTGGCAGTGGAAGCCGGTATCGCTGACTACTGGTTCAAGTACGTGGGTCTGAACGGCGCGATCGTCGGGATGACCACCTTCGGTGAATCTGCTCCGGCAGAGCTGCTGTTCGAAGAGTTCGGCTTCACCGTCGACAACGTTGTCGCGAAAGCAAAAGCACTGCTGTAATCATCATTACAACAGTCTCTAACGGGTCGCTTCGGCGGCCCGTTATCATCTGGGACGGTATTTATTTTCACTCAGGCAAGGGGTTACTGTCGATCTGCTTCACAAAACTGACATTTTGTGTATTACCAAAATTGTAATGTGAGTCACATAATTGCTCTTGCTGTTTTTATTTTTATTTGTAATTGGTTGTTTTTTAATGATTTAAATTATTCCCCCTTTTCCCTGTCTCTGTTTTCCCCTCGATTGCTTTCATTTTGCCGCACGCGTATTTTGTTTTTAGCGAGACGCTGTACCCTAAAAATAAAATAAGGACAATTTATGCGGTTGATTGACTATTTTCCTGAAGCTTCTATTTCAATAAAAGCGGTGGCAAAGAACTGGCAGGAAGCTATTGATTTTTCCATGGCATCGTTGCTGGCAAATCATTATGTGAATGCCAATTATATCCAGGCTATAAAAGATTCGACGATCAACAATGGTCCTTATTATATTCTGGCTCCCGGTGTGGCGATGCCTCATGCTCGTCCGGAATGCGGCGCGCTAAAAACAGGCATGTCATTAACGCTACTTAAACAGGAAGTACAATTTGCCGACGATGACGAACCCGTAAAATTACTTATTGGGTTATCAGCGGCAAATGCCGATTCACATATCGGCGCTATCCAGGCTTTAAGCGAACTATTATGTGAAGAGGAAAACCTCGCAGCATTATTTGCTGCTAAATCAGAAAAACAGCTGGCGGATATTATCGCCCGCGCATAATCATTTTCTCCTCGACAGGATATTATCATGGAACACAAGTCTGCTCGTGCAAAGGTCCAGGCTTTTGGGGGATTTTTGACTGCAATGGTCATCCCTAATATCGGTGCTTTTATTGCCTGGGGTTTTATTACTGCATTATTTATTCCGACAGGGTGGATGCCCAATGAGCATTTCGCCAAAATAGTCGGTCCGATGATTACCTATTTATTACCCGTTATGATTGGCTCCACCGGTGGACATCTGGTGGGTGGGAAGCGCGGGGCGGTGATGGGGGGGATCGGTACCATCGGCGTGATTATTGGCGCAGATATCCCGATGTTCCTCGGTTCCATGATTATGGGGCCACTGGGTGGTCTGGTGATTAAATACATTGACCGACTGCTGGACCAGCGTATTCCCGCAGGCTTTGAGATGGTGATTAATAACTTCTCATTAGGCATTGCCGGAATGATGTTGTGCCTGCTGGGGTTTGAAGTCATTGGCCCGGCGGTCCTCATTGCCAATAACTTTGTGAAAGAGTGTATTGAATCACTGGTACATGCAGGTTATCTACCGCTGCTTTCACTAATTAATGAACCCGCGAAAATCCTCTTTCTGAATAATGCCATCGATCAGGGGGTCTATTATCCGCTGGGAATGCAGCAAGCCTCGGAGACAGGAAAATCCATCTTTTTCATGGTGGCCTCAAACCCTGGCCCCGGTTTAGGTTTACTGCTGGCGTTTACCTTCTTTGGTAAAGGGATGGCGAAGAAATCTGCACCCGGCGCCATGATTATCCATTTTCTGGGCGGCATTCACGAACTCTACTTCCCGTACGTGCTGATGAAGCCACTGACCCTGGTGGGCATGATTGCCGGGGGAATGAGCGGAACATGGGTGTTTAACCTGTTAGGCGGTGGCCTGGTTGCGGGTCCGAGCCCAGGGTCGATTTTCGCTTACCTGGCATTGACGCCAAAAGGCTCTTTCCTTGCCACGATTGCGGGCGTCACGGCGGGAACCGTGGTGACCTTTATCATCACCTCATTGATCCTGAAAATGGAAAGAAATGGTCTGGCCGAGAGTGAAGAGACGTTCAGTGATTCCGCCAAAGCTGTCAAAGCCATGAAGCAGGAAGGCAGTTTTTCATATCGCCATGTCAAACGTATCGCCTTTGTGTGTGATGCGGGAATGGGGTCCAGTGCGATGGGGGCAACGACGTTTCGTAAGCGCCTGGAAAAAGCCGGGTTGTCTATCGATGTCAAACATTACGCCATCGAAAATGTCCCTGACGATGCCGATATTATCGTGACGCACGCCAGTCTTGAGGGCCGCGTTAAACGAGTCAGTCATAAGCCTCTGGTGTTGATTAAAAATTATATTGGCGACCCGCTGCTTGACGATTTATTTAATCACTTAACGTCGAATTAGCATTTCTGGTTCCTGGAGTTAATATGAAAACGAAAGTGGCTGCAATATATGGCAAACAGGATGTCCGTATCCGTGAGTTTGAATTACCTGAAATTACGGATAATGAACTGTTAGTCAGTGTGATTTCCGACAGCGTATGCTTATCCACCTGGAAGGCTGCGACATTAGCCAGTGAACATAAACGTGTTCCTGATGATCTGGAAAATCATCCGGTGATTACCGGTCACGAATGTGCCGGGATCATTGTTGAAGTAGGTAAAAACCTAACCGGGAAATATAAAAAAGGGCAACGTTTTGTTTTACAACCCGCAATGGGATTGCCCAGCGGTTATTCCGCAGGATACAGCTACGAATATTTCGGTGGTAATGCCACGTATATGATTATCCCTGAAATTGCGATAAATCTGGGTTGCGTATTGCCATACCACGGTTCTTATTTTGCGGCTGCCTCGCTGGCGGAACCGATGTGTTGCATCATTGGTGCCTATAAAGCGAATTATCATACGACGCCTTATGTGTATAAGCACCGAATGGGGATTAAGCCCGGCGGCAATATTGCGCTTTTAGCCTGCGCAGGGCCAATGGGGATCGGTGCGATTGATTATGCTATTAACGGCGGGATCCAACCGGCACGCGTGGTGGTGGTGGATATTGATGAAACGCGTCTGGAGCAGGCTAAAAAACTCCTGCCGGTCGAACTGGCCGCACGCAAGGGAATCGCACTCACCTATGTGAATTCGTCCGGTATGGCCGACCCCGCGACGCAACTGCGCGAATTAACGGGCGGCGCCGGGTTCGATGACGTTTTTGTCTATGCCGCCGTGCCAGCCGTCGTGGAGATGGCTGACGATCTTCTGGCAGAAGATGGCTGTCTGAACTTCTTTGCCGGTCCGACGGATAGCCGTTTCAAGGTGCCGTTTAATTTCTACAACGTGCATTACAATAGCACTCACGTAGTCGGAACCTCTGGCGGTTCCACTGAGGACATGAAAGAGGCGATTGCACTGAGCGCGACGGGCCAGCTTCAGCCATCGTTTATGGTGACCCATATTGGTGGTCTCGATGCAGTGCCCGATACCGTTCTGAATTTGCCGGATATTCCAGGCGGCAAGAAGCTTATCTATAACGGTGTGACGATGCCGCTGACGGCAATTGCTGATTTCGCTGAGAAAGGCAAAACCGATCCGTTATTCAGAGAACTGGCGCGTCTTGTGGAGGAGACACACGGAATCTGGAATGAGAAAGCAGAAAAGTATCTGCTGGCGCAGTTTGGCGTGGATATCGGGGAGGCGGCGGCATGAAGTCGTTGGCATGGCCGCTGTTTCGCATCACGGAGCAGGCAGCGCTGGCTGCCTGGCCGCAAACCGGCTGCGGCGATAAGAACAAAATAGATGGACTGGCAGTGAGTGCGATGCGCACGGCCTTGAATGACATCGCTATTCGCGGGCGCATCGTCATTGGTGAGGGCGAGATTGATCACGCGCCGATGCTGTGGATTGGCGAAGAGGTTGGCAGCGGCAGCGGGCCAGAGGTTGATATCGCGGTCGATCCTATTGAAGGCACCCGGATGGTTGCGATGGGGCAGAGCAATGCGCTGGCGGTGATGGCGTTTGCGCCGCGGGGAAGCTTGTTACATGCCCCTGATATGTACATGAAAAAGCTGGTTGTTAACCGGCAGGCGAAAGGGGTGATTAACCTGGCGCGGCCCCTGGCGGATAATCTGCGTCAGGTGGCGAAAGCGCTGGGCAAACCGCTGGATCGACTGCGCATGGCCACGCTGGATAAACCGCGACTTCAGCCAGCCATTGCCGAAGCCACGCAGTTGGGGGTGAAAGTCTTTGCCCTGTCTGATGGTGATGTGGCCGCCAGTGTTCTGGCCTGTTTGCAGGATAACCCTTATGACCTGATGTATACCATTGGCGGTGCGCCAGAAGGCGTGATTTCCGCCTGTGCGGTGAAAGCGTTGGGGGGGGATATGCAGGCCGAGCTGATCGATTTTTGTGAAGCGAAAGGCGACACCGAAGAGCATCGTGTTATCTCTGCCCAGGAGCGCCAGCGCTGCGCGGAAATGGGCGTCGAGGTCAATCGGATCTATACGCTCGATGAACTGGTAGCGGGACATGACGTTCTCTTCAGCGCGACCGGAGTGACCGGCGGCGATCTTGTGAATGGGATCCAACAGGTTGCAAAGGGGGTGCGTACGCAAACTTTACTGATCGGCGGCGCGGATCGAACGTGTAATATAATAGACTCTCTGCATTCATGGTGATTGATCGGGAAACAAATGACGACGCTGACAGAAGACGATGTGCTGGAGCAACTGGATGCTCAAAATAACTTACTTTCGTTTATGACGACGGCACATTCCATTTTGCTACAGGGCATTAAGCGCTTTCTGCCGTCGCTATTTGTCGATAACGATGAAGAGATTGTGGAATATGCAGTGAAGCCGTTACTTGCCCAGAGTGGGCCGCTTGATGATATTGACGTTGCGCTGCGCCTGATTTATGCGCTGGGAAAAATGGATAAATGGCTTTATGCCGATATTACGCATTTTTCGCAGTTTTATCAGTACGTCAGCGAACGGGATGAGATCCCGGGATTTGCCGACGACATCACCTGGGATTTTATCAGCAACGTCAACAGTATTACCCGAAATACGACCTTATATAGCGCGCTGGAGTCGATGAAATTTGCCGACTTTGCGGCGTGGTCTGAGGTGCGCTTTTCCGGAATGGTCAAGACGGCAATGACGCTGGCGGTAACGTCAATTTTAAAGGAATTAACACCGTGAAAATCGGACTGATGGTTAACGGGTTGCGGGTTGAAGCCCATTATCATGATGATGAGATAGAGGACGTTCATAAGCCGTTATTACAGCACCTGGCGAACGTCCATTCCGCGAACGCCAGACGACGCACCGTTGTGTTTCTGAGTGCGCCGCCCGGGACCGGAAAATCCACACTGACCACGTTCTGGGAGTGGCTTTCGCGTCAGGAGCCCTCTTTGCCGGCGATCCAGACGCTCCCGATGGATGGTTTCCATCATTACAATGACTGGCTGGACACGCACCATCTGCGTGCGTACAAAGGGGCACCAGAGACGTTTGACGTTGAAAAACTGGCGCAGAATCTGCGACAGATTAGAGAAGGCGAAGGGACCTGGCCGCAATATGATCGGCAAAAGCACGATCCGGTCGAAGACGCGATTGTCGTAAGCGCGCCAATTGTCATTGTGGAAGGGAACTGGCTGCTGCGGGATGACGAGAGATGGCGGGCGCTGGCGGCGTTCTGCGATTTTTCCCTGTTTATTCGCGCGCCAGCGGAGGCCCTGCGTGCGCGACTGGTGGGGCGCAAGCTGGCTGGAGGATTATCGCCAGCCGATGCCGAGGCGTTTTACGAACGCACAGACGGACCGAATGTTGAGCGAGTGCTGCGCGAGAGTCGTCCTGCCAGTCTGCTACTGGAGATGAATGCCACTGGGGAATACCGTCTTGCCTGATGATAAATTATTCCAGCTAAGACGTGATGATTATTACGCCTTACTGGAATAATTACCCCCGTTTGCAGCGGGTAAAATGTGATGCAGGTCATATAGCTGGCTTAATCGTCTGGACAATCGTTCCTTTTATTCCCCGTTTCGCTTATTCTAGCTGAAGCGTTTCAGTCGATTAAATGTTCGACAAATAATCAATCAGTCGCAGTTTGCGACAGGTAAGGTTCCCCTGAACGATGCGCTGGATTACTCTGTCAGCCACATCTGAATCGGGATAGCCTTGCAGGAGATCTATGACCGTACGCGTAGCGATTAATGGCTTCGGTCGCATCGGACGTAATGTGGTTCGTGCTTTATATGAATCCGGACGTCGGGCGGAAATCACCGTGGTGGCAATCAATGAACTGGCGGATGCTTCAGGCATGGCGCATTTGTTGAAATATGACACCAGCCATGGACGTTTTGCATGGGACGTTCGCCAGGAGCGCGAGCAGCTCATAGTTGGCGACGACGCGATTCGCATTCTGCATGAGTCTTCGCTTGAGGCGCTTCCGTGGCGCGAGCTCGGCGTTGATATCGTGCTGGACTGTACGGGCGTCTACGGGAACCGCGAACACGGCGAGGCGCATATCGCCGCTGGCGCGAAGAAAGTGCTCTTTTCACATCCTGGCAGCAACGATCTCGACGCCACAGTGGTATTTGGCGTCAATCAGGATCAACTGCGCGCGGACCACCGCATCGTCTCCAATGCTTCGTGTACCACGAATTGTATTATTCCCATTATCAAATTATTGGATGATGCCTATGGCATAGAGTCCGGTACGGTGACGACCATTCACTCCGCGATGCACGACCAGCAGGTGATTGATGCGTACCATTCTGACCTGCGTCGGACGCGCGCGGCGAGTCAGTCGATCATTCCGGTCGATACCAAACTGGCGGCAGGTATCACCCGAATTTTCCCGCAGTTTAACGATCGTTTTGAAGCGATTGCGGTGCGGGTACCGACGATAAACGTCACGGCAATCGACTTAAGCGTTACGGTGATGAAGCCCGTAAAAGCCAATGAAGTCAACCAGTTGCTGCAAAAAGCGGCACAAGGTGCATTTCATGATATAGTTGACTATACGGAATTACCGTTGGTCTCCATCGATTTTAATCACGACCCGCATAGCGCCATTGTTGATGGTACACAAACGCGGGTCAGTGGCGCGCACCTTATTAAGACACTGGTCTGGTGTGACAATGAATGGGGCTTTGCTAACAGAATGCTCGACACCACGTTAGCGATGGCTGCAAAAGGTTTCAGGTAGGGCGCAAGGGCGTCTGCAAAACTTTATCAAGAATCAACGAGAGGATTCACCATGTCTGTAATCAAGATGACCGATTTGGATCTTGCTGGTAAACGTGTTTTTATCCGTGCGGATCTGAACGTACCAGTTAAAGAAGGGAAAGTGACCAGCGATGCGCGTATCCGTGCTTCTCTGCCGACCATCGAACTGGCCCTGAAACAAGGCGCAA
>ERZ506952.270-NODE-270-length-33217-cov-20.2827_pt1 | contig 33217 bp, 29 predicted proteins | sample MGYA00512896_ERZ506952 | MGnify/ENA metagenome assembly ERZ506952 | reverse complement strand
CCTGGCCCTGCCCCGCACCTTCACCACCGCCGCCGTCCACCTCTGCATGAAGGACCCCGCCCTCAACTCCGCCCCCGTGGGCGGCACCCCCTGCGGCGGCTGAGCCGGCGCTGAATTCCATCGAAAGAAGGCGTTCCCTTGCAGTACGTGCTCTACTTCCTCATCGCCATCGGCGCCACCACGGTGGGCTCCCTCACCGGCATGGGCGGCGGCGTCATCATCAAGCCGCTGATGGACGTGCTCCACGGCTTTGATGTGCAGACCATCGGCGTGCTCTCCTCCCTGACGGTGTTCTCCATGTCGGTGGTGTCCATCGGCAAGCAGATGCTGGCCCGTACCAAAATCCCCTTCGGCACCGCCATCCCCCTGGCCCTGGGCTCGGTGGCGGGCGGTCTGGCGGGGGAGAAGCTGCTCCAGGTGATCGTGGACGCCCTCCGGGCCAACTCCGCCGTCACCGTGGTGCAGAACGTGGTGCTCTCCCTGCTCATCCTGGCCGTGTTCCTCTACATGAAGAACAAGAGCCGCATCCCCAGCCGGGAGCTGCGGGGCGTGGTGGTGTCCCTGCTGGTGGGCGTCTTCCTGGGCATCTGCTCCTCCTTCCTGGGCATCGGCGGCGGGCCCATCAACGTGGCCCTCATCATCTACCTGTTCTCCTTTGACACCAAGACGGCCACGGTGTGCTCCCTGGTGACCATCCTCTTCGCCCAGATCTCCAAGCTGACCACCGTGGCCCTCACCACCGGCTTCGGGGTGTTCGACCTGTCCATCGCCCCTGTGATGATCGTGGGCGCCATCGCCGGCGGCTTTATCGGGGCCAGCCTCAACAAGAAGTGCTCCGAGGCAGCGGTGGAGAAGGCCTTCAACGCCGTCCAGCTCCTGGTGCTGGCCATCTCCATCTTCAATATCGTCCGCAATCTGGCCGCCTGAGGCGGCTGCCTCTCCGTGCAGGTCCCCGGCTTGACAAAGCCGGGGACCTGTGCTATGGTTGAGAGCGTATCACAGCAAGGAGAACAGCCAATGAACTTTCATCTGACTGACAAACGGGTAAAAAGACTCCGCTCTGCACAATCCGAACCGGTGAAACATTGTGCAGAGCTGCGCGGCTGAACCGCGGTTGGGTTTCATCGGGAAGCGGTAGGGCGGCCCAGAGGGCGCTCCGGCTTCCCGTACCCATTTTGCAGGCGATGGACGATGTTTCGTCCATCGCTTTTTTGGACCGCAGAGGAGCGCGGGCAGAGGGGCGAGGGCCCCTCTGCCCGCTTTCGTTTTTCAGAAAGGATGACAAGCAATACCATGAGTTTGTTGGAGATCACGGGGCTGACCCACGCCTTTGGCGGGCAGCCTCTGTTTCAGAATGCCGCCTTTGCCCTCCACCGGGGGGAGCACGTAGGCGTGGTGGGCCGGAACGGAGCGGGAAAGAGCACCCTGCTCAAGCTGTGTACCGGCCAACTGGTGCCCGACGGAGGGCGGATCGTGTGGCAGGGCGGTATCCGGGTGGGCTGCCTGGACCAGTATGCCGCCCTGAACCCGGAGCACACCATGGGGGAGGTGCTGCACGGGGCCTTCCGGGCCCTCTACGCGCTGGAGCGGGCCATGACAGAGCTGTACGACCGGGCGGCGGAGGGCGACGGGGCGGCCCTGGCCGCCGCGGCCCGGCGGCAGGAGGAGCTGGAGGCCCGTGGGTTTTACGAGGTGGACACCCGTGTGGAGAAGGCGGCGGCGGGACTGGGGCTGGCGGAGCTGGGGCTGGACCGCCCGGTGGGGGAATTGAGCGGCGGCCAGCGGGCCAAGCTGCTCCTGGCCAGGCTGCTGCTGGAGGAGCCGGACGTGCTGCTGCTGGACGAGCCCACCAACTTTCTGGACCAGGAGCAGGCGGCGTGGCTGGCGGACACGCTGACCGGGCTGGAGCGGGCCTTCCTGGTGGTGTCCCACGACGCCGCCTTTCTGAACCGGGCCGTCACCGCCGTCTGCGCGGTGGAGGGGCGGCGCCTCACCAAGTATCCGGGGAACTACGCCGCCTATCAGGCCAAAAAGGAGTGCCTGGAGGGGGAGCGCCTCCGGCAGTATACCGCCCAGCAGCGGGAGATCGCGCGGACGGAGGCCTATATCCGCAAAAACCGGGCGGGCCGCAACGCGAAGATGGCCCGGGGGCGGCAGAAGAGGCTGGACCGTCTGGAGCGGCTGGCGGCGCCGGAGGGCCGGAGCGCCCTGCCGGTGTTCGAGTTCCAGCCGCTGCCCGCGGGCCGGACGGGAGACCTGGAGGTGGTGGGACTGTCGGTAGGGTACCGCAGTCCGGTGCTGGAGGGGCTGGACCTCTCCGTGCATGCCGGACAGAAGGTGGTGCTGACCGGGTTTAACGGAGTGGGAAAATCCACCCTGCTCAACACCCTGGCGGGCCGGCTACCCCCTCTGGCCGGGCGCTTCCGCTTCTCGGAGCAGGCGGCGCTGGGCTATTCCCCCAGGCCCTGGCCTGGACGGATGGAACACGGACGCCGGAGGAGCTGGTGACCGGGGCCTTTCCCACCCTGGACCGGCAGGAGGCCCGGAGGGCGCTGGCCCGGTGCGGCGTCCGGCAGGAGCACGCCATCCAGGCCGTGGCGACGCTGAGCGGCGGCGAGCAGGCCCGGGTCAAGCTGTGCCTGCTCACCCTGCGGCCCTGCAACTTTCTCCTGCTGGACGAGCCCACCAACCACCTGGACGGGGCAGCCAAGGAGTCCCTGGCCCGGGCGCTGGACCGGTTCCCAGGCACGGTGCTTCTGGTGTCCCACGAGGTGGACTTCTACCGGGCTTGGGCGCAGCGCGTGGTGGAAATCGGGGGAAAGGGGCGATAGCATTTTTCCGCCCCCTGTGGTAAAATAGAGCGTGGTAAAGCGAGGTGTATCTATGCCGAGAACAGCAACGGTAAAGCGCCTGACCTTCCCGGAGGGGCGGCGGGTGCTGGCCATCAGCGACATCCACGGCAATCTGCCGTTTCTCAAGGGCGTGCTGGCCGCCGCCCATTACGGCCCCGATGACATCCTGGTGCTGGTGGGCGACCTGGTGGAGAAGGGGCCGGACAGCCTCACCACCCTCCGGTTCATCATGGAGCTGGCGGAGTGGAACACGGTGTACGGCCTGCGGGGCAACTGCGACAACCTGGTGAGCGAGTTTGTGGCCGCGCGAGGGGAGGAGGAGCGGTTCTACCGCCACTATGTGGACGTGTGGCGGGACCGCTGTCTGCTGGTGCAGATGGGGCACGCCGCCGGCTTCGAGACCCGGGGGCCGGAGGAGCTGCCCGCTCTGCGGGAGGTGGTGCGGGCCCGCTTCGGCCCGGAGCTGGCCTTCCTGGAGGCCATGCCGGAGATCCTGCTCACCCCCGACTACCTCTTCGTCCACGGCGGCGTGGCCGACGAGGCGCACCTGGAGGGGCTGGACGCCTGGAAGTGCATGAAAAACGACGACTTTCTCTCCCAGGGACACTCCTTCCGGCGGTGGTGCATCGTGGGCCACTGGCCGGTGACCCTCTATCACCCCCACGTTCCCTCCGCCGCCCCGCTGCTGGCGGAGGGGCGGCATATCGCCTCCATCGACGGCGGCTGCTCCCTCAAGGTGGACGGCCAGCTCAACGCCCTGGTGCTGCCGGAAAGGCCCGGCGGGGCCTTCTCCTGGTTCGCCTACGACGGCCTGCCTACCGCCACCGCCCTGGACCCCCAGGCCCCGTCGGCGGACTCGGTAAACATCCGCTGGGGCCGCAACGCCCTGGAGGTGCTGGAGCGGGGGGCGGAGCTCTCCCTCTGCCGCCACCTGGAGACCGGCCGGGTCTTGGAGGTGCTCACCGAGTATCTCTATGTGGACCGGGGAGTGACCCGGTGTGAGGACTCCACCGACTACCGTCTGGCGGTGCGCCCCGGCGACACCCTCTCGGTGGTGCGGCGCATCTCCGACCGGGCGCTGGTGAAGAAGGACGGTGTCACCGGCTGGTACTTCGGACGGCTGGCCCACTAGGTGCTGCCATCCCGGCAGAACGGTCGCAGCCAACAACAGAACTCCGTTATGGCGGGCTGATCGGTACGAATTTTTCTCTTGACAACCAAAAGAAAAATAATATAATAATAGTAATTATTATTATTTAAGGAGAATCAATATGGATATAAAAGGGACGCGTACCGAGCAGAACCTGTGGAATGCCTTCAGCGGGGAGTCTATGGCCCGCAATAAGTATCTCTTTTTTGCCGACAAGGCCCGGCAGGAGGGTTATGCTGAAGTGGCCGAGCTCTTTGAGCGGATGGCACAGAATGAAGGAGTCCACGGCAAACTGATGTATCAGAGGCTGTGCGGCATCGGCAGCACGGCGGACAACCTTCAGGAGGCGATGACCGGGGAATATGGGGAGTGGACCAAGCTCTATCCCGGCTATGCCCAAACCGCCCGCGAGGAGGGGCTGGACGAGATCGCGGTGCTCTTTGAGCAGATTTCTCAAATTGAGAAGGACCATGAATTCCGTTTTATGAGTGCCTTGGCAGGGCTCAAGCGCAACCATCCGGCAAAGGAGTCCGAACCCATGTCCCAGGAGCAGGTGGTCACAGTAGACGGTTACCGCTGTGTGTTCTGTGGCGCTGTCTTCGACCACCGGCCGGATGTGTGCGGCGTCTGTGAGGCCATTGGAGCCTTTGAGCCGACAACATACCGGAAAAAGGTGAGCCGGTAACCAAATAGAAGAAAAAAGCTTGACTTATCAGATTTGTGCTGATATACTATCAGAGCCGCTTTGAATGGGAACGAAGCGCGGAGACGCCTGAGAGCAGGGCAGCAGCAAAACACGCAGACTGAGAGCAGGCCGGACGCAGTCTGGCAGCAGTTTCAGCGGAGTGTTGAGCCGTTGGCCGTCGCGGAGGGTGCGCAGCGCGACAAACAAGTGAGGGAAACCTCCTCCCCCGACAGCGAGCCCGTAATGAAGGAGTTGAAACTACATGCATGCGATCATCGAGACCGGCGGCAAGCAGTACAAGGTGACCGAGGGTGATACCCTGTTCATCGAGAAGCTGGCCAGCGAGGCCGGCGAGAACGTGACCTTCGACAAGGTTCTGGCTGTCATCGACGGCGACAAGATCACCGTGGGCACTCCCGTGGTGGAGGGCGCCAAGGTGGACGCCTCCGTGGTGAAGAACGGCAAGGGCAAGAAGGTCATCGTCTTCAAGTACAAGCCGAAGAAGGGCTACCGCCGCAAGCAGGGCCACCGTCAGCCCTACACCAAGGTGACCATCGGCAAGATCTCCGTGTAAGATGACCACCGTCATCTTTCACATGGAGGGAGAGCGCATTGTGGGCTTCACCGTGCAGGGCCACAGTGGCTACGCCGATGAGGGAAGCGATATTATCTGCGCCGCAGTCACCAGCGCCGTCCGTCTGACCGAGTGCGCCGTCAACGACGTGCTGGGCCTGGGGGCATCGGTCAAGGTGCGGGAGAGCGACGCTTCCATCACCATGAAAATCCCCGGCGGCCTGAGCGAGGCCAATGAGACCACCTGTCAGACCCTTCTGGCGGCTCTCATGGTTCACTTTGCCAGCCTGCACGAGGAGTATCCCGACCATATCAGCGTGATGGAGGAGGAATGACCTCCGTCACGGCGACGTTTTTAACACACAAGTTTGGAGGTGTGACACCATGCTGAACATCGGTCTTCAGTTCTTCGCCCACAAGAAGGGCGTCGGCTCCACCCGCAACGGCCGCGATTCCGAGGCCAAGCGTCTGGGCGTGAAGCGGGGTGACGGTCAGTTCGTCCTGGCCGGCAACATCCTGGTCCGCCAGCGGGGCACCCATATCCACCCCGGCGTCAATGTCGGCAAGGGCAGCGACGACACCCTGTTCGCCATGAAGAGCGGCAGAGTCAAGTTTGAGCGCCTGGGCAAGGACCGCAAGCAGGTCTCTATCGTTGAGATCGCCCAGTAAATATGGGTAAACTAGCCCCGGACGGATTCCCGTTCGGGGCTTATTTTATCGGGGCGCAGGCTCCGGGCGGCCGCAAGGGCCGCCCCTATGGGACGAGCCACCCTGTGGCAAGGAGGTTTTTATGGCAGCACCCTTTGTAGATACCGCCCGCATCACCGTCAAGGCGGGCAGCGGCGGCAACGGCGCGGTGGCCTTCCACCGGGAGAAGTACGTGGCCGCGGGCGGCCCCGACGGCGGCGACGGCGGCCGGGGCGGCAGCGTGATTCTGGAGATCAACGAGCATATGTCCACCCTGATGGACTTCCGCTATAAGCGCAAGTATGTGGCCGCCAACGGCATGGACGGCCAAGGCAAGCGCTGCTCGGGCAAGGACGGGGAGGATCTGGTCATCAAGGTCCCCCGCGGCACGGTGGTGCGGGACGCGGAGACGGGCGAGATTATCTGCGACATGTCCCAAACCGACCGCTTTGTACTGGCCCGCGGCGGCAACGGCGGCTGGGGCAACAAGCACTTCGCCACCCCCACCCGGCAGGTGCCCCGCTTCGCCAAGGCGGGCCTGCCCGGCCAGGAGCGGCAGGTGATTCTGGAGCTCAAGCTGCTGGCCGACGTGGGCCTGGTGGGCTTCCCCAATGTGGGCAAGTCCACCCTCCTCTCTGTGGTGAGCAAGGCCCGGCCCAAGATCGCCAACTACCATTTCACCACCTTGTTTCCCAATCTGGGCGTGGTGTATGTGGAGGAGGGTGTCTCCTTCGTCCTGGCCGACATCCCCGGCATCATCGAGGGGGCGGCTGAGGGGGCGGGCCTGGGCCACGACTTCCTGCGGCACATCGACCGCTGCCGCCTGCTCATCCACGTGGTGGACGTGTCGGGCAGCGAGGGCCGCGACCCGGTGGCCGACTTTGAGGCCATCCAGGCCGAGCTGAAGGAGTACGGCTCCGGGCTGGAGAGCCGTCCCATGCTGGTGGCGGGCAACAAGGTGGACATTGCCGCCGACCGCTCCGCTCTGGAGGCCCTGAGAACCCATGTGGAGGGCCTGGGGCTGCCCTTCTTCGAGATCTCCGCCGCCGCCCAGCAGGGCACCCGGGAGCTGATGTACGCCGCCGCCCGGGAGCTGGAGCACCTGCCGCCCATCATGGTGTACGAGCCCACCTATGTGGAGCGCCCGCCGGAGGTGGACATGTCCGAGCCCCTGGAGATCACCCACGAGGACGACACCTGGCTGGTGGAGGGCCCCTGGCTCCAGCGGCTCATGGCCAACGTCAACTTCGGGGACTACGAGTCCCGAAACTGGTTTGACAGGATGCTTCGCCAGTCCGGCCTGTTTGACCGGCTGGAGGAGATGGGAATTCAGGACGGGGACATCGTCTCCCTCTATAACCTGGAATTCGAGTACCAGCGGTAAAGCAGAGCGGCCGGTCCGGCTACGGACCGGCCGCTCTGCTGATTTGGCGGGAACTGCCGGTTGACAAAGAGGGGGGCTATCCCGTAAAGTAGAGGACAGAAACGGACTAGAAAAGGGGGCAATTGAATGAGACAGAACCGACACTGGGGCCGCAGGCTGGCGGCTTTGGCCCTGTCGGCCGCGCTGACGGGTTCCGCCGCGCCCGCCCTGGCCGCGGGGGACTACTGGGACGTGGACCGGTTGGACTGGTACTATGACCGCTGGATCGACAACGGCGCAGAGGCCTGGTATCGGGAGGCCACGGCCTACGCCTTGGATAACAGCCTGATTCTCCCCTTCGGGAGGAGCTTTGAGGGCGGCGAGGTGCTTAATCGGGGCCAGTTTGTGGCCATACTCAGCCGCCTGGAGGGCATTGACAGGGACGCGGTGGAGCAGACGGGGCAATTTACCGATGTGACGGCTGCCGACTACTTTGCTCCCGCAGTCTACTGGGCCAGTGCCAGCGGCGTGGTGGAGGGCACCTCCGCCACTACCTTTCACCCGGAGGGTACCATCACCCGGGAGCAGGTGGCCACCCTGCTGGCGCGCTATCTGGAGGAAAAGGGCGTCATTCTGCCCGACGACGCCGGCGCCCCGGCGCGCTTTCAGGACACTGCCTCCATCAGCGGATGGGCGGCGGAGAGCGTGGAGGAGATGCGGCGGTGCGGCCTGATGGAGGGGGACAGCGCCGGGCGGATGAACCCGGCCCGGCCGGTGACCCGGGCGGAGGGCGTGACCCTGTTCATGCGTCTGACCAAGCAGCTCCAGGCCGCCGGCGCGGAGGTGGGCCTGGACGGCCCCGCCACCCCTGCGGCGCTTGAAGACATCACGTTTACCGTGGAGCGCACCGAGATGGCGGTGGGGGAGCGGCAGCAGCTCACCTACGGCTTCCCTATGGGGGCCGTTGTACCCGGCCCATTGAGCTTTGACGCCTACTGTACCTCCGACTCCAGCCGGGAGGTGGTGACGGTCAGCGGCACCGGCCTCATCACAGCGGTGGCCCCCGGCCAGGCGGCTGTGGTGCTGAAGATGGAACAGGGCGGTGACAGCGGGGTACATATCAAGACGGTGCTGCTTACCGTGTCGGGGGAGGAAAACCCGGAGCGGCCGGAGCCCGAAGGTCCCACGGAGGAGGCGGTCTATGCCGCCATTACCGCGCTGAAGGCCGACTACCCAGAGGGAATGCGTTGGACGAACGACAACTTTTACGCCTCCCAGGCGCTGCGCTCCGGCGGCTACGGCTGTGAGGGCTTTGCCCTCATCTGTAGTGATGCGGCCTTTGGTACGCTGCCCGCCCGCACTCACCGGAGCTTTGAGGCCATCCGCGTGGGAGATATGATCCGCATCGGCGACTACCACACGGTGGTGGTGCTGGAGAAGAAGGAGAACTCGGTGATGGTCACCGAGGGCAACTACAACAGCTCCATCCACTGGGGCCGGGAGATCACCCGGAGCTCTCTGGAACGGGAGGGCTTCTCCGTGCGCACCCGCTACCCGGCATAACGAACAGGAGCGGAGGCCCAGGTGGGCCTCCGCTCCTCAGGCTGTCAATAGACCCTTCTGTCAAAGGGTTCGGAGGGAAGGATAGTGTGAAAGGGAACCGTCAGGGTTCCCTTTCGCGTTGGATCAAACAACCTTTTGAAACTTTTTCAGAGTTTCAAAAGGTTCGTCAGCCTGTCGAAAAGACTTTTCGACAGGCTGAGGAGCGGAGGCCCAGGCGGGCCTCCGCTCCTGTGTTTTCTTTTAAACGCCCTCAAAGAAGGCGCGGGGATTGCCCGTCAGCAGGCGGTCGATGTCCGCCCGGCTCAGGCCCCGCTCCTCCAGAAGCGGGAGCACCCGGCGGTGAATGAAGGTGTAATCCTCCTCCAGATGCAGCCAGTCGGAGTGCTTGGTGGTCTCCCAACTGTCCCAGAAGGCCAGATAGGCGGCCAGATCATGGCTGAGCAGCAGCCGGTGGCCCCAGCCGGCCCGGCACAGGGCGGCGATGGTGTCCACCCGGGGCTCCAGGCCCAGGTCCTGGTCGCAGAAGCCGAAGCGGTCCATGCCCAGCCAGCAGCCCCGCTCCAGCATGGCGGTCAGGTACTCCAGGTTGTCGGTGTCGCCGCTGTGGCCCAGGATCACCCGGGAGGCGGGCACGCCGCAGGAGGCCAGCAGGTCGAGAATCGCCCCGCCGGCGGCCGTGGAGGGGTCATGGTGGCAGAACAGAGGCAGGCCGGTCTCCTTCGCCACCCGGCCGGTGGCGTGGAGCACCTTTTGCAGCAGGGGCGTGAGGCCGCCGCGGCCCACACCGGCCTTGAGTATGCCGGGTTTGCTGCCGGTGCCGGAGATGCCGTCGGCGCAGTCGCCCATCAGCAGGTCGTAGATCTCCTCCTCGTCCCGGAAGTACAGCCAGGGCTCCTCCTGGTAGTAGAAGCCGGTGGAGGCGATGAAGTTCAGGCCGGTGCGGCGGGCCACCTCCCGGATCAGGCGGATATCCCGGCCCAGGTTGACGGGGGTGCCGTCCACCACGGTGCACACGCCCAGGGCTTTGGCCTTGCCGAGCTGTCCCGCGGCGATCTCGGCCACCTGGTCAAACTCGAAGAAACGGGTGCCGAAATTCATGCGCATGGACCAGTCGGCGCAGGTGATGTGCTCATGCATCAGGGTCTGGCCCAGTTCAGCGGTGTCGATGGGGCCCAGAACGCCTTGGATCATCATAGGGATTCCTCCTGTCTGTTATTGCTGCCTCTATTATAACACAGGGGAATGGCCGGGCCCTATATGATCTCTTTATAGGGGTATATGCGCGGCCTATGGACGGGCGGTTATCCGGCGCTGACGGGGAGGACGATGTCTCCCACGGTGACGGAGGCCACCTCGTCCAGGGGGCGCAGCGCGTCGAAGATCCGGCTCTTCTGGCAGACGGTCTCCCCGTCCCCGGGGGTGATGCCGCCGCCGGCGTTGGTGAGATCCTGGGTGGTGCCGTCGGTGTAGGTGATCACCACGGGCAGGGACTCAAAGTAGCGGTAGCTCTGCTCCCGGTCATACTCGTTCTCCCGGCCGCTCTCCCGGTTCTCGCTCCACACCAGCTCCTGATGGACGGTGTAGTCCACCTGGATGGACAGGGGAGAGAGGGTGACGCCGTCCAGGGTGGCGTCCATGCCGTTGAGGGTGAAGGACTGGCCGGCGGGCAGGGAGATGGAGGAGTCCTCAAAGGCAAAGTCGAATTTCAGCCTCCAGGTGCCCTCAGCCAGTGTCTCGCTGGTGCGGTAGTCGTTGTCCGTGTAGACCGACAGATCCTGGAACTTGACGGAGGCGGTGCCCGGCTTGAGGGGCTGGTCCTGAGTCATCATCTCCACGAACTGGATGGCGTTGTCGGCGGGGTCGGCGTCATAGAACCAGGAGGAGCCGTGCGCCCCGCCGCCGGATGTGCGCACCTGAGTGCCGTAATTGCGGAATCTCAGGGGGAGCAGGCCATCCCGTTCGGCTCCGGCCGCCAGCGTCTCGTCGCTGACCAGGGGGGAACCGTCGTCCCGGCGGATGGAGTAGACGATGGCGTAGGAGTAGGTGTCCCCCATGATGGCATCGGCGGTGATGGTGACGCCGTTGCTGGTGGCGCTGGCCCCGATGGGGTAGCCGATGCGGTCGATGATCTCCGTCTCGGCGGGGCCGCCGCCGAACAAGCCGGCAAAGGCGTCCCCGGCGCTGCCCAGGGCGCCGGTGGCCCCCGCCACCCCCAGGCTGAGTGCCAGGGCGGCGGCCACCCCCACCGCCGCGAAGCGGCGGAACCGGAGGGGGCGGCGGACGGAGGAGACCGGCCCGGCCTCCATCAGGCGGTCCACCATCTCCTGCTTCTGCTCCTGGGTAAAGTGGAGCCGGTCCATGGAATCCCGATAGCGGTTGCTCATGTCATTCCCTCGCTTTCTAAGAGTGTGCGGAGCTGCTGGCGTCCGCGGTTGAGCTGGGTGGAAACGGTGGCGGGCTTTTCGCCCAGAAGCTGGGCGATCTCCCGGGCGGCGTAGCCCTCGTAGTAGTACAGGTAAATAACGGTGCGGTATTTGGGGGGAAGCAGGTTGACGGCGGAGAGAAGACTGCCCTCCTCCTCCGCGGGGGCGGGTACGGCCTCCGCCGCGTCCAGGGCTACGGTAGCGCGCCGCCAGCCGCTTTTCAGATGGTCCTTGCACAGGTTGACCGCCGTGCGGATGATCCAGGCCTTCTCATGCTCCGGAGAGGAAAAGGCCTGGGGCTTTTGGAGCAGCTTGAGAAAGACCGTCTGGCAGATATCCTGGGCGTCGTCGGTGCTCTTGAGGTAGGTGTAGCTCAGGCGGAGGATCAGGTCGGAATAGGCGTGCACCAGCCGTTCGGCCTCCCCGCGGTCCAGTGTGACGGGCATGTGTCTCACATCCTTTGCCATTGAGTCAAAGCGCTTTCACCCCTAATACGATTGAGAGGCGGGAAATCTTTCACCCGGGCGCAAAAAAGAAGCGGAAGCCCAGCGGCTTCCGCTTCTCCGGCCTTCAGGGGCGGCCGTCTCCGGCGGGCGCGTCATCCCCGTCGGTGTGGAGAAACTTCTTGATGACGAAGATCAGGGCCACGGCGGCCACGCCCAGCAGGGTGTCCACCGCGCTGGAGTGGTTGACCACAAGCTGCCGGGCGATGGCAAAGAGCAGCACGTCGGTGACCGCCCGGGGGGTGTGGAGCATCAGCATTTTGACAAATTCGATGCCCACCACGATGGTCATGGCGTCGGCGAAGAAGGCGTCGGCGCTGAAGCTCCCCCCCAGCACCTGGGAAAGGGTTCCCTCCCCCAGAAGGAACAGCTCCAGCAGGGTGACGGCCAGAATGAGGACGGCGACCACCAGCTCCAGAACCCAGGCCGCCTTGAGCAGGCGCTTGACAAAGTTTGAATGCATGGGACTCTCCTTTTTTGATCCTTACCAATTGTACTCCCAGTATAGCGAAAGCCGGTGCGCCCGTCAACCGGAAAAGGTATAAGGGGGGGCAGAATGGCCCATAATGGAAAATTAGATTGACTTAAAGGTGAGACTATGCTATGATAACAGCAGTTGAAAAGGGAGTAGTTTGAAGGTATGCCGTCAACACCACGGTCCGGGTTTCCGGCCTGGCGGCATGCGCCCAATGCGGTAACAAGACTTTTCGACAACTGCTGTGGCATGCAGCGGTTGGCGGAAGGTCTTTTTTTGTCGCCTCTCCGCCGGAGAACACTGGGAAAGGAACGAGTGATATGACACAGGCCTATTACAGAAAGACACCGCAGCAGGCCCTGGAGGCGCAGAACGCCTCCGCGGAGGGGCTGTCCGCCCAAGAGGCCCGCCGCCGGGCGGAGCAGTACGGCCCCAACAAGCTCTCCGAGGGAAAGAAAAAGAGCACGCTCCAGGTCTTTCTGGAGCAGTTCAAGGATCTCATGGTACTCATACTCATTATCGCAGCGGTGATCTCCGCCTTCTCCGGCAATGTGGAGAGCACCATCGTCATCTTCGCCGTGCTGGTGCTCAACGCGATCCTGGGCACCGTCCAGTATGAGAAGGCGGAGAAGTCCCTGGAGAGTCTCAAGGCCATGGCCTCCCCCACGGCCAAGGTGATGCGGGGCGGTGTGCGGGTGGAGATCCCCTCCGCCGACGTGGTGCCCGGCGACATCGTCCTGCTGGAGGCCGGGGACATGGTGGTGGCCGATGGCCGGGTGCTGGAGAACTTCTCCCTCAAGGTCAACGAGTCCTCCCTCACCGGCGAGAGTGAGGGCGTGGACAAGACGGCCGAGGCCATCGATGCCGACCAGGTGGCCCTGGGCGACCAGAAGAACATGGTGTTCTCCGGCTCCCTGGTGACCTACGGCCGGGCCACGGTGCTGGTCACCGGCACCGGCATGGACACCGAGCTGGGCAAGATCGCCGCCCTTATGAACCAGACCCAGCAGCGCAAGACCCCCCTGCAGCAGAGCCTGGACAGCTTCTCCGCCAAGCTGGCCATGGTCATCATGGCCATCTGCGCGGTGGTGTTTGCCCTGTCCATCTTCCGCACCGGCATGGGCATTTTGGACTCCCTCATGTTTGCCGTGGCCCTGGCCGTGGCCGCTATCCCCGAGGCCCTGTCCTCCATTGTCACCATCGTGTTGGCCATGGGCACCCAGAAGATGGCCCGCCAGAACGCGATTATGAAGGATCTCAAGGCGGTGGAGAGCCTGGGCTCCGTCTCCGTCATCTGCTCGGACAAGACGGGCACCCTGACCCAGAACAAGATGACCCCTCAGAAGGTGTACGCCGACGGCTCCCTGCTGGAGGGAGAGGATCTGAGCCTGGTCAACGACGTACAGAGGCTGCTGCTCAAGGCGGCCCTGCTGGCCAGCGACGCCACCAACAACGAGGAGGAGGGCACCGCCATCGGCGATCCCACCGAGGTGGCCTTGGTGATGCTGGGCGAAAAGTTCGGCGTGGACGAGGAGAGCTACCGCGCCCAGCACCCCCGTCTGGGCGAGTTGGCCTTTGACTCCGACCGCAAGCTGATGAGCACCCTCCACGACATTGATGGGGTGCCTACCCTCTTCACCAAAGGAGCCATCGACGTGCTGCTGAACCGCTCCACCCACCTGCTCACCCGGGAGGGGAAGGTGGAGATGACCCCCGAGCGGAGGGAGGAGCTGGCCCGGGTCAACATGGAGCTGTCCATGGAGGGCCTGCGGGTGCTGGCTTTCGCCTATAAGGAGCTGGACGCCGTGCGCCCCCTCACCCTGGAGGATGAGAACGGCTTTACCTTCATTGGCCTCATCTCCATGATCGACCCGCCCCGGCCCGAGGCCGTCCAGGCCGTGGCCGACGCCAAGCGGGGCGGCATCCGCACCATCATGATTACCGGCGATCACAAGGTGACCGCCTCCGCCATCGCCCGGCAGCTCGGCATCTTCCGGGACGGGGACGAGGCGGTGTCCGGCGTGGAGCTGGACGGCATGACTGACACTGAGCTGGACGAGCGCCTGCCCCACATTTCGGTCTACGCCCGGGTATCCCCGGAGCATAAGATCCGCATCGTCAACGCCTGGCAGCGCCGGGGCAATATCGTGTCCATGACCGGCGACGGCGTCAACGATGCCCCCGCCCTCAAAAAGGCGGACATCGGAGTGGCCATGGGCATCACCGGCACGGAGGTGTCCAAGGACGCCGCCTCCATGATCCTGGCCGACGACAACTTCGCCACCATCGTCAAGGCGGTGGTCAACGGCCGCAGCGTCTACGCCAACATCAAAAACGCCATCCAGTTCCTTCTCTCGGGCAACACCGCCGGCATTTTCTGCGTGCTCTACGCCTCCCTGCTGGCCCTGCCCGTGCCCTTCCAGCCGGTGCACCTGCTGTTCATCAACCTGCTCACCGATTCCCTGCCCGCCATCGCCATCGGCATGGAGCCCGCCCGGAAGGGCCTGCTGGACCAAAAGCCCCGGGACCCCAGGGAGCCCATTCTCAACCGGCCCCTCCTGGCCCGCATCGGCGGCCAGGGCCTGCTCATCGCCATCGTCACCATGATTGCCTTCTACCTGGGCTACCAGGGGGGCGACGCTGTGATGGCCTCCACCATGGCTTTCGCTACCCTCACTCTGGCCCGCCTGTTCCATGGCTTCAACTGCCGGGGCTCCGAGTCCATTTTCCGGCTGAAGCTATCCACCAACAAGTACTCCGTCCTGGCCTTCCTTGCCGGTGTGGTGCTTCTGCTGCTGGTGCTCTTCACCCCCGGGCTCAAGAGCCTCTTTATGGTGGCCCCCGCCTTCGGCTTTGCCAACCTGGGCGAGATCGTCCTGCTGGCCTTCCTGCCCACCCTGGTGATCCAGCTCGTCAAGCTCGTCTGCGACGCCCGCCGGGGGAAATAAACGTATATAACGAGAGCCGCGGCCCGCTGTTTGCGGGCCGCGGCCTTTTATTGTATGCTGTCCAGAGCGAAGAGGGCGGCGCCCAGGGCTCCGCAGAGATCCGGCTCGGGGGGGAGCCACAGGGGCGCGCCCAGACGGGCCTCCAGGGCCTCCGTCACGCCCCGGTTGCGGGCCACGCCGCCGGTCATCATATAGGGCCCTTTGGCCCCCGCGCGGCTGGCCAGGGCGGCGGTCTTGGCGGCCACCGACTGGTTCAGGCCATGGACAATGTCGGCGGCGGAGTGGTTGTCCGCGATGAGGGACACCACCTCCGACTCGGCAAAGACGGTGCACATGCTGGAGATGGTCAGCTCCTGCTCCCAGTGCAGGCCGACGCGGGCCATCTCATCCAGGTTCAGCTCCAGGGTGCGGGCCATCAGCTCCAGGAACCGTCCGGTGCCGGCGGCGCACTTGTCGTTCATCACAAAGTTGGTCACGCCGCCCGACTCGTCCAGACAGATGACCTTGCTGTCCTGGCCGCCGATGTCCACGATGGCCCGGGCCTCCGGGTACAGGCGGTGGGCCCCCCGGGCGTGGCAGGTGATCTCGGTCACCTGCCCGGTGGCGAAGGGGATGTTGTTCCGGCCGTAGCCGGTGGCCACGATGGCGGCCATGTCCTCCGGGGTGAAGCCGCCCAGGGCGGCGAAGGCCTTCTCCGCGCCCTGGCTGGCCTTTGGGCCGGTGCGGACGATGGCGGAGGCGGCCACGTTCCCCGCCCGGTCGAGCACCACCACGTTGGTGGTGGTGGAGCCGCTGTCGATGCCCGCCACATAGGCCCCCCGCCGGGCGGCGGAAGCAGGGGCGGGGCGGAGCTCCAGCCCCTCCAGAAAGGCCTCCAGCCGGGTGGAGAGCTGCCCGCTGGACAGGGGGGTGAAGTCGGTCTCCACCTTGAGCAGGGGCAGGGCGGTGCGCCTGCGCAGGTTCTCGTACTCGAAGGCGTAGAAGTCGCAGAACTTGACGGTGTGGTACACCAGGCCCTTGAGGCCGGGGTGGTTCAGCAGCTCCTCCCGGCGGCCCACCGCGTCCATGCGCAGGCAGGGAATCTGCCCCAGCAGAGCCCCGGCGTACCAGTCCAGCAGGCCGTCCAGACCGTCCAGCCCCTCCGGCGGGGGCGGCAGGCTCCGGTTGCCGCCGCAGGTCAGATCGGCCACCGGCAGGGGGGAGACCCGCCGCAGGGCCTCCAGCAGGCCCGCCCCGGCCCGCGCCCCGGTGACGGCCAGGAAGGGGCCGTCCGGCAGGGGGACAGGGGGCGCGAAGGCGGCCCGGAGGGCCGCTTCGTCCAGTGTGGCGCCCCGGTAGGCCCCGTACTCCGCCGCCAGCCGCTCCAGCTCCCCCCGGAGCCGGGCCTTGGCGCAGCCGTCGTCGTGGTGGGGAAGATCCAGCAGGAAGAGGAAATCCAGCCCGCCCTGGGCGCGGAGCACGTCGTAGCAGCGGCGGATGGAGTCGCAGCAGTTGACCAGCACCAGCTCCCGCACGCCGTCCCGGCGGCACTCCTCCAGCACCGCCTTGGCGTGGCAGCAGAAGTGGTTGTGGGTCAGCGCCTCGGCGTGGGAGAAGGCGTTAGCCTCCCGGTTGAGAAGGGCCGGCTGGCCGCCCAGGGCGGCCAGCAGCTCCACGGGGGTGTATTTACAGGTATATCCGATCATCTGCATCCCTCCAGCAGCTCCAGAAAGGCCTGGAGCCGGGTGACCATCTGGCCGTCGTTCACGTTGCCGCTGTCGCAGCCGTCCCCGTCCAGCACCAGGGTGGGGAACCCGGCGGCCTCCAGCCGGCGCTTGACGAGCTGGGCCGCGCCGGAGGTCTGCTTGCAGCCCCAGTGGCAGAAGTACACCGCCCCGTCGGCCCGGAGGAGGCGGGCCAGCTCCGCTGCCCGCTCCGCCCGGCGCTCCGCACCGCCGTTGAAGGAGGAGCAGACCAGCCGCCGGGCCATGGACTCATAGGGGCGCTCCGGCTCGGGGAGCACATCGGCATCCAGGGCCATGTCGCACCCCACAATCTCCACGTCGGGGCGGAAGTTCAGCAGGGCGCGCAGGCTGTCCTGCCAGTGGGGGAGGGTGTGCAGCCACAGAATCCGCTTTCCACGCCGCCCCTCCGGCAGGGCGGCCACCTGGGCGCAGAGCTGCTCGGTGTAGCGCAGGGCCTCCGGCGAACCCAGCATGGAGTGGGTGGCGAAGACGGAGAGCATCTCGGAGGTCATCTCGTCAGAGAGGGAGCGCTCCGCCCGCAGGGACAGGTAGCGGTGGTAGCCCTCCACGGTGGCCCGGGAGCGGGCCACCGTGGCCCGCAGCGCGTCCTCCTCCAGGGGGCGTCCCCCGTGGGCCTGGACAAAGGCCGCCATGGCCCGGAGCTGTTCGGCCACCTGGGCGACACTCTCCTCCGAGGGGGCGTAGGGCACGTCCACCGTGAAGCGTGGGACGTCCCAGAACTCCGCCAGCCGGCGGAAGGTGAGCTGGTTGGCATCGCAGGCCAGGGAGGTGTTGAGGATGAACCGGGGCCTGGCCATGACGCCGGTCTCGGCCAGGCCAAGCAGGATTTTGTGGTAGGAGCAGTAGCTCTCCGGCACGCCCCGCTCCTCCGCCGCCTCCACGAACACCCGCTCCGCCGCCGTGGACACCAGATAGCAGGACAGCCCCTCGGGCAGCACCGGGGGGATGTTCAGGGCGTGGAGCACCTCGCAGGGGAGGAAGATGTTGACGCAGGCCGCCTGGCCGGGGCGGCCCAGGGCGGCGGCCATAGAGCGGGCCGTGTCCCCCTGCATGGCGCACCGGGCGGGGAGCACGTTTTTGGGCGGGAAGTGCTTCATCTGTACCCCCACCAGGGTGTAGGCCGTGCGGAGCAGGGCGCGGGCGCGGCCGGGGTGCCCGGCCACCTGGCGGGAGATCAGGCGGCCCAGGGCCTCAATGGAAGAGCTTGGCATAGAGACTCCTTTCCGGGAAAACGGGCTGCCCGTTCGGGCGGCCCGAAGCATAGGGTTCTTTCTTACAGAGGCTTCAAGGAATCGTAAGAAAATCTTTCTTGCCAGCGGCGCGGGATATTTGCTATTCTATACCCACGCAGACGAAAGAGAGGTTTTTCTATGGAAATCATATGCAGTACCACTTATGACCGGAGGGCGCTGTCCGCGCTGGCCAGGGCTCTGCGTAAAACCATCCGCAGGACGCGCTCACGGCTGCTGCGCGTCTGGTGCTGGGTGCTCCTGGTGCTGAGCCTGCTGTCGGCCTGGGTTTCCTGGGGCGAGTGGGGAGCTGTGGCGCTCAATGGGGCGGTGGCCGTCCTGATGCTGGCCGTTCTGCTGGAGGAGGACGCAATCAACGCCTTCTTTGCCAGGCGGGACGCCCTGCCGGGGATGGAGGTGTGCACGGTGCGCTTTTTGGAGGAACACTATGAGACCCAAATCGCCGGCGCGGCCACTCAATGGCAATATAGCAAGCTCCTCCGGCTGGCGGAGAATGACCGTTACCTGGTGCTCATTCTGGGAAAGAACCACGGCCAGCTCTGCGACAAGGAGGAGCTGACGGGCGCCGCCCCGGAGGAGCTGCGCGCTTTCCTGGAGCAAAAGACGGGGCTGACGGTTGAACGGTTCCGATAGCGGGGGCCGCCGCTTCGACACCGGGGCAATTTGTTTGCCCTGGGCATAAAAGAAATCTGTGGAATCCAGAAATGAAAACGGGACGGCCATTGGCCGTCCCGTTTTCGTTTCTGGAGCAGGTGACGAGGCTCGAACTCGCTACCTCCACCTTGGCAAGGTGGCGCTCTACCAGATGAGCTACACCTGCAAGCGACGGATTATATTATAGCGAACCGTTCCGCCGCTGTCAAGGGGTTAATTCAAATTTTCTGCATTTTCTTCCGCGCCCTCCCACACGTAGCCCAGGGAGAGAAGATCGGCGGCGGAATAGGTGGTGCCGGAGGCGTCGCGGGTGAGATCGACATAGTGGGCGCCGCCGTCGGCGGTGAGCTGGTTCCAGAAGTGGGGTTCGCCGTTCAGAGTACCCTCCACCAGAACGGAGCCAACCTCCATCTTCCCGCTGAGGAGCTGAAAGGTCAGGGCCAGCCCCTCGCTGTCCGCCCCGTCGCCCAGCAGGGCGTCCCAGGCGGTGGGGCCGCCGTCCGGCCGGGCGCGGACGTGCTCCCGAACCAGGGAAAAGAGCTCGGCCTGCCGGGCGGAGGGGGAGAGCTGATGGGGCCGGAGAGGGAGCACCAGGGCATCTGCCGTGCTCTGGAGGTCATCGCTCTTTTGACGCAGTGCCTGGGTGTCCTCGGGATAGGTGAGCAGGATCTCCACAATGCGCTGCTGACCACCGGAGGCGGGGTAGAGGGAGACGGTAAACTCCGGCATGCCCAGGGCGCCGGCGGGCTCGTCGTAGTAGGCCTGCCGCACCAGGGCGGCAATGGAGTCGGCGCTCTCAGTGAAGTAGCCCACCCGCAGGGCCACCTCGCTCTGAAAATCAGCCAGGGCGGCGCGCACCTCGTCCCGGATGGCGCTGGTGCCGGTGACGTTGACCAAGCTGCGTATCTGCTCCCGGGTGCGGCGGTAGGAAATGGTAATGGTGGCCTCATAGGTGGTGAGCACCTTGGTGCAGTCGTTTTTGATAAAGTCCACCGCATAGGCCCCCAGAGGGTCGTCCTTGGCCACCTCCAGGCAGGCCCGGTTGAGATCCTCCTCCACATCCCCGTCATAGTCGTCGGTAAGCTGAATCAGCCCCTTTTCTGTCCCCTGGGAGACAAAAAACAGCACGGTGTTGACCAGCTCGGAATAGGTGCCCGCCTGGACGGCGGAGGAGTCCTCGGCCGTGGCCGGACGCTCCGTGTGCGGCTCCACCACTGCATAAGGGTTCTCCAGAAGAGAGGAGCAGCCGGTGAGCAGCAGGGCGCAGCTCAACGCCAGCGCCGCCGCCATGCCTCGTTTCAATGCCACGCCCTCCTCTCCTCAGTAGCCCAGAGGCTCGTTGACCAGCACCACCTCGGCCCGGCCGATGCCGGTGGGCCTCTCCCACAGCACCGCCAGGGCGCGGCAGATGCGCTCCGGGCTTTTGCAGTCATAGCATTTGTCCCCCCGGACGGCGCAGGGAGTCTTTTTGCCCAGCCGCCGGGCGTTTTTGGGGGAGGCCACGTTGCGGGCCCGCCAGAGGGCGGCGTCGTAGTCGGGAGCCAGCTTGTTGACGCCCACGATAAAGTAGACCTCCTCATGGCCGAAGATGGTGGAGGCCACCCGGTTGCCCGTGCCGTCGATGTTGATGAGCTCGCCGGTCTCCGCCAGGGCGTTGACCGAGGTCAGATAGACCGGGGCGGCGGCTGCGTCTGCGAAGCTGTCTCCCAGCCAGTGGCTGCGCACCACGGCGTGGCTCTGGAGCCGATCGAGGAGGCCCAGCTCCTTGAGGGTGATGGAGCCGCCGTGCCCCACCGTTTTGCCGTCCAGCCTGCGGTCCAGGTAGTCCGCGGCCTCCGCCGCCGTGTCGAAGCAGGTCACATCGAAGCCGTGGGCCTCCAGATTTTTGCGTACCTTCTCAAAACCGGGCATAAACAGGTCTCCTTTCCAGCGTGAAATGACAGAGCACAGAGGGTTATCCGCCTGCGGGCAAAAAAGCAGGGCATATGCAGGACGGGGGGTGTCCAGGGGCGCGTTCTCCCGCCCCTGGACAGCTCAGAGATCGTTGTGCTTATACTCCCGGAAGCCGTCGCCCAGGATCTCGTGGGCCTCGCACACGATCAGGAAGGCGTTGGGGTCGATGCTCTTGACGGTCTGCTTGAGGGCCACGATCTGCTTCTGCTTGAAGGCCACCAGCAGCACCTTCTTGTCCTCTCCGGACCAGCCGCCCTCGCCGTGGAGAAGGGTGACGCCCCGGTCCATATCGTGAATAATGGCGTGGGAAATCTGGTCGTAGGCGTCGCTGATGATATAGGCCACCTTGGCGTTGTCCATGCCGTAGAGCACCTGGTCCATGACGAAGGAGGAGATATACAGGGCCACCACGCCGTAGAGGGCGCTGTAGATGTTGCGGAAGGCGACGGCCACCGCCACAATGACCAGCAGATCCACCGCCAGAAGCAGCCGCCCCATGGGCAGCCAGGCCAGCTTCAGCTTGAGCAGGCGGGCAATGAGATCGGTGCCGCCGGTGGTGGCGCCCTGGAGAAACACCACGCCCAGGGAGCCGCCCATGATCACGCCCCCGAAGATGCACCCCAGAATGGGCTCCATAGGCTCAAAGGTGTGGATCATGTGGAGAATGTCGATGAAAATGGAGGAGATGAACATGGAGTAAAGGGAGGACACCAGCAGGTGCCCGCCCAGCAGCTTCCACCCCAGCAGGAACAGGGGGATGTTCAGGATGATGACCACGGTGCCGATGGGGGCCCAGGGGAGGATGTGGTTGATGATCTGGCCCACGCCGGTGATGCCGCCGAAGCCGATCTGGTTGGGCTCGTAGCACCAGTTGAAGCCCACGGCGTACACCGCGGACGCCAGGGTGATCCACAGATAGGGGAGGACATATTGCTTTGCGACACGATTCATAGCCGACACCTTCTTTATCTTATTCCAGTAACGTCATCTGCTCCTCGGCCCGGTCCTCCGGCCGGAGCAGCATGCCTGCGATGGGCAGGGAGCGGGCCCGGTAGCGGGCGGCGTTGACGATGGTGGTGTCCGCCAGGGGGCGGGCGTCGGCCACCTTGTACTTGGGCTTGAGGGTCATGACGTTGACCCCCTGGGTGGAGCGGGTGGTCTTGGGGGTGAGGGCGGCGGTGTGGAAGACCACCACCCGGCCCTCGGTGGAGGTCACCGCCATCTCCGTGTCCTCTGTCAGCAGGCAGGCCGCCGCCAGGGGGGACTTGTCGGAGTAAGCGCCCGTGAGCTTCTTGCGGCGGGTCTGGGTCTGATAGGCCGACAGGGCCACCCGGGCCACCTTGCCGTTTTCAAAGAAGAACAGCAGGTGGCCGGAGTAGTCGGCGGTGACACAGGCCCACACGAAGCCCTCGCCGGGATCCATGCCCAGCTTGGTGGGCAAAAAGTCGCCCAGCAGGCTGGCCTTGGAGTCGTCGAAGTCGCTCAGGCGGGCCTTGTAGCACTGCTGCCGGTCGGTAAAGACCAGCAGCTCGTCCCGGTTGGAGGCCTCCCACTGGAGCCAGGGGCCGTCCCCCTCCTTGTACTTCTGCTCCCCGCTCATGCGCAGGGACTGGGGGGTGATCTTCTTGAAGTAGCCCTCCCGGGAGCAGAACACATGCACCGGGTAGTCCGGGGTCTCGTCCTCCGCGTCCTCCGCGGCGGCGGTCTGGTACTCATAGACGATCTCCGTCCGCCGGGGGACGGCGTACTTCTTCTGCACCGCCTGGAGCTCGGCCACGATGAGCTTCTTGATGCGGCCGGGGTTGTTCACGATGTCCTGGAGGTCGGCGATCTCCTCCTCCAGCCCGGCCACCTCCTCAATGCGCTTGAGGATGTACTCCTTGTTGATGTTGCGCAGCTTGATGTCGGCCACGTACTCGGCCTGCACGTCGTCGATGCCGAAGCCGATCATCAGGTTGGGCACCACCTGGTCGTCCTCCTCGGTCTCCCGGATGATTTTGATGGCCCGGTCGATGTCCAGCAGGATCTTTTTCAGGCCGCGGAGCAGGTGCAGCTTGTCCTGCTTCTTCTTCATCACGAAGTAGGTGCGCCGCCGCACCCCCTCCATGCGCCAGCCCGTCCACTCGTCCAGAATCTCCCGCACCCCCATCACCCGGGGCATGCCCGCGATGAGGATGTTGAAGTTGCAGGAGAAGGAGTCCTGGAGGGTGGTGGAGCGGAAGAGCTTGGCCATCAGCTTGTCCGGATCGGTCCCCCGCTTGAGGTCGATGGTGATCTTGAGGCCGTTCAGATCGGTCTCGTCCCGCATGTCGGCGATCTCCCGGATCTTGCCCCCCTTCACCAGCTCGGCCACCTTGTCCATGATGGCCTCCACCGTGGTGGTGTAGGGGATCTCGTAGATCTCGATGAGGTTTTCGCCCTTGAGGTAGCGCCACTTGGCCCGCACCTGGAAGGAGCCGCGGCCCGTCTCATAGATCTGCCGAAGGGCCCCCTCGTCGTAGAGCAGCTCGCCGCCGGTGGGGAAGTCGGGGGCCTTCAGGTGGTCCAGCAGGTTCACCTGGGGGTTCTTCAGAAAGGCCACCGTGGCGTCGCACACCTCGCCCAGATTGAAGCCGCACAGGTTGGAGGCCATGCCCACGGCGATGCCCTGGTTGGCGCTCACCAGCACGTTGGGGAAGGTGGTGGGCAGCAGGGTGGGCTCCTGCATGGAGCCGTCGTAGTTGTCTACAAAGTCCACCGTGTCCTGGTCGATGTCGCGGAACAGCTCGGCGCAGATGGAGTCCAGCCGCACCTCGGTGTACCGGCTGGCCGCCCAGGCCATGTCCCGGGAGTACACCTTGCCGAAGTTACCCTTGGAGTCCACCAGGGGGTGGAGCAGGGCCCCGTAACCCCGGCTGAGGCGCACCATGGTGTCGTAGATGGCCGCGTCGCCGTGGGGGTTGAGCTTCATGGTCTGGCCCACCACGTTGGCGCTCTTGGTGCGGGCGCCCCCCAGCAGGTGCATCTGGTACATGGTGTAAAGCAGCTTGCGGTGGGAGGGCTTGAACCCGTCGATCTCCGGGATGGCCCGGGAGACGATGACGCTCATGGCGTAGGGCATGTAGTTGATCTCCAGCGTCTCGGTGATGGGCTGTTCCAGCACCTCGGGCCGCAGGCCCATGACGTTGGGGTTGATTACCTTCTTTGCCCCCTCCTCGGGGGCCTTCTTTTTGGGCATTGGTATCAGTCCTTATTCAGAATCCAGTTCAGAGGATTGTCGGCGATAGATTGGCGGGTTTCGGCCGGATCGGCGTCATTTCGGATGATAGGGCCGTAATAGCCGGACTGCCACAGGCCTTTCCGGGCGCTCCGACGGCTGACCGCGGCCTTGAACTGCTGCACGGCCCGGGAAACGGTCTGCTTGGAACGGTCAGCCGCCCTATATAGCGGCCGTATGCCCGGTCAGGAGATGTCCGCCAGCTCCAGATACTTGTAGCCGTTCTCCGCGATGTGGTCTTTTCTGCCCTGGAGGTTGTCCCCCAGCAGCAGGTCGAAGACGGCGGCGGTGCGCTCCACGTCCTCGGGCATGACCTTGATGAGGCGGCGGGTCTCCGGGTTCATGGTGGTGAGCCACATCATGTCCGGCTCATTCTCGCCCAGGCCCTTGGAGCGGTTGATGGAGCACTTCCTGCCCGCCAGCTCGCCGCTCACGATCTCGTTCTTCTCCGCGTCGGAGTAGGCGAACCAGGTCTTGTCCTTGTAGGTGATCTCATACAGGGGGGACTCGGCGATATACACGTACCCCCGCTGGATGAGGGTGGGGGTGAGGCGGTAGAGCATGGTGAGAATGAGGGTGCGGATCTGGAAGCCGTCCACGTCGGCATCGGTGCAGATGACCACCTTGTTCCACCGCAGGTTCATCAGATCGAAGGCGGCCATGTCCTTGGCGTGCTTGTCGTGCACCTCCACGCCGCAGCCCAGCACCTTCAGGAGATCGGTGATGATCTCGCTCTTGAAGATCTTGGCGTAGTCGGCCTTCAGACAGTTGAGGATTTTACCCCGAACGGGCATGATGCCCTGGAACTCCGCGTCCCGGGAGAGCTTGACGCTGCCCAGGGCCGAGTCGCCCTCCACGATGTAGAGCTCCCGGCGGGTGGTGTCCTTCGTCCGGCAGTCCACAAACTTCTGTACCCGGTTGGCGATGTCCACACTGCCCGAGAGCTTCTTTTTGATGTTCAGCCGGGTGCGCTCGGCGTTCTCCCGGCTGCGCTTGTTGATGAGCACCTGCTCGGCGATCTTCCCCGCGTCCAGGGGATTCTCAATGAAGTAGACCTCCAGCTGGGCCCGCAGAAACTCGGTCATGGCCTCCTGGACAAACTTGTTGTTGATGGCCTTCTTGGTCTGGTTCTCGTAGGAGGTCTGGGTGGAGAAGTTGTTGCTCACCAGCACCAGGCAGTCCTCCACATCGGCCCAGGTGATCTTGCTCTCGCTCTTCTGGTATTTGCCCTGGGCCTTGAGGTAGGCGTCGATGCCATTCACGAAGGCGGACTTCACCGCCTTCTCCGGGGAGCCGCCGTGCTCCAGCCAGGAGGAGTTGTGGTAGTGCTCGATAATCTGCACCGTGTTGGAGAAGCAGAAGGAGACGGAGAGCTTCACCTTGTACTCGGGCTTGTCCGCCCGGTCCCGGCCCCGCCGCTCGGTCTGCCAGAACACGGGCAGGGTGAGGGAGTTCTCCCCCGCCAGCTCCTTCACATAGTCCTCAATGCCGTTTTCGTACTGGAAGTCGGTGGTCTCGAACTTCCCCCCCACCTGGTTGCGGAAGCGGAAGGTGACCCCGGCGTTGACCACCGCCTGGCGCTTGAGCACGTCGGTGTAGTACTCCACGGGGATATTGATGTCGGTGAACACGTCCAGATCCGGCTTCCAGCGGAAGCGGGAGCCGGTCTTTTTGCCGGAGTAGGGCTCCTTTTTCAGGCCGCCCACGTTCTCGCCCTTCTCGAAGTGGAGGGTGTACTCAAAGCCGTCCCGGTGGATCACCGCGTCAAAGTACGCGCTGGCGTACTGGGTGGCGCAGGAGCCCAGGCCGTTGAGGCCCAGGGAGTACTCGTAGTTATCGCCGTCGTTGTTGTTGTACTTGCCGCCGGCGTACAGCTCGCAGAACACCAGCTCCCAGTTGAACTTCTGCTCCTTCTCGTTCCAGTCCACCGGGCAGCCCCGGCCGAAGTCCTCCACCTCGATGGAGTGATCCTCATACCGGGTGACGGTGATCAGGGAGCCGTGGCCCTCCCGGGCCTCGTCGATGGCGTTGGACAGGATCTCAAAGACCGCGTGCTCACAGCCCTCCAGCCCGTCGGAGCCGAAGATCACCGCCGGGCGCTTGCGTACCCGGTCGGCCCCCTTCAGGGAGGAAATGGAGTCGTTTCCGTAATTTTTGGGGGAATTGCTTTTCGCCATGGGCCTCTCCTCGCTCGTTCCAAAATCAGAAAATTACATCTTATTATATTACTCCAAACCGGCCCAAAGTGTCAAGAAAACGCGAAAGGCCGCCGGACATTGTCCGGCGGCCTTTCTGCGCCTGACCCCGCTTCGTCGCGGGGCGGGCGGCTTTGTTTGGACAGCTTGCGCTTCCTTTCGCCTTTCGCCAGAGGGTGAGCTCACCCGGCACCGGCTTAAAAGGAGATGCAAGGAGGAACAGGCCTCTTTCCTGTCCGGGCATAGTATGTGCACAGGACGGAGCGCCATACGCGGAAAATTTTGGTTTAGGCTTCGGCATATTTGTCCAGACTGGACATACCATGAGATGGGAAACCAAAAACAAAGGAGGCGCCGTTATGGCGGAGGAGGCCAGAGTGTTTTTCCTGCGGAAAAGACGGGAGCGGGCGGAGGATACCGAGCGGCGGGCGCTGCTGGAGGGGCTGGGCCAGACCCGCAGCCTCATTGCCCAGGCCTATGCGGGCTTTAACGCCGCCAAGGACCCGGATCTGATCGAGTCCTATGTCTTTGAGATCAATGCCCTCCAGGCCCGGTACTCCTACCTGCTGCGGCGGGTCAAGGAGCTGGACGGGGAGGCGCAGGCGCAGCCGGGATAACTGCGGGGGAAACCCGCCGCCAAGGGACTGGCAGAGGAAAGCTGGGAGGGGATGGCGGTGGAAACCTTGCTCAATGCCCTGCCCTGGATTGTGGGCGGGTTGATCCTGATTTTGCTGTTGGCGGCCCTGCGGCGGCCGCTGGAGTGGCTGGTGCGGCTGGCCGCGCGGACGGGCGTGGGCCTGGCCGCCCTGTGGGCGTTGAGCGGTGTGGGCGGCCTGGTGGGCCTTCACCTGGGGGTCAATCTGGTCAACGCCCTGGTGCTGGGCGTGCTGGGCGTACCCGGCTTTGGGCTCCTGTTGATGCTTAACTGGGCGCTGGCGGTGTGAATGCAGAAGAGGGGCGGGCGCTGCGGCGCCCGCCCGGGGTTGCCATTAAGCCTTTCTGCCGAGGTGTTCGGAGGGAAGAATAGTGTGAAAGGGAACCGTCAGGGTTCCCTTTCGCGTTGGATCAAACGACTTTTTGAAACTTTTTTAAAGTTTCAAAAAGTCCAGCAGCCTGTCGAAAAGGTATTTTCGACAGGCTGGGGCGGGCGCTGCGGCGCCCGCCCCTCTTTCGCTGTGCGCCCGGCTGTGGGGGCGTTTTTGCAGGGCGGCGGGCGTTTTATTCAGCGGTTGTTCACACATTTGTAAAATCCATGTCGTAGAATGGGGACAGCCTAACAAGATTGGGAGTGAATGCCTTGAAAAAGCGATGGACGGCGCTGGCCTGTACCCTGTGTCTGTGTGCCAGCCTGACCCTGCCCGCGGCAGCCGCGGGCGGGTATACAGATGTGCCCGGCGGGGCGTGGTATGAGTCGGCAGTCAATGAGGTGACCGAAAAGGGCTATATGACCGGCGTGAGCGAGAGCCAGTTTGCCCCTACCGCCAACGTAACCCGGGCCACGGTAGTGACCGTGCTGTGGCGGATGGAGGGTTCGCCGGCCCCCACGGCCACCGTCTCCTTTGGGGACGTGTCCCCCGAGGCGTGGTATGCCCAGCCGGTGGCCTGGGCCAAGGAGAACGGAATTGCCAACGGCGACAGCCGGGGGGACTTCAAGCCGGATCAATCCGTCACACGCCAGGAGCTGGCGGCCTTCCTCACCCGCTTTGACCAATACCGGGGCGTACCGCTGGCCGAGGGCTCCCTCAACCTGTACTCCGACGCCAACATGACCGGCGTCTGGGCGGTGGAGAGCATGCGCCACGCGGTGGGCATGGGCTGGCTGGAGGGGGACGGCGGCAGGCTGCTGCCCGGCGGCGTGGCTACCCGCGCCCAACTGGCCGTGATTCTCCAGCGCCTTACCACCCAGGCCATGGGCTGAGGCGGTTCTGTGGATGCGCGTAACAGGAGGGAGCATTGACCGATGGAACAGCCCAATATTTTCATGTCCTATCTGCGGGTGACACAGCACATGTCCCAGCAGTTCCGCAGCCACTTCGGCCGGCTGGACCTGACCTTTCCCCAGGCCCTGGTGCTCACGGTGCTGGGGGAGGATGGGCCGGTACCCATCAGCGCCCTGGCCGAGCGCACCGGAAGCGCCAACAGCACGGTGTCGGGCATTGTGGACCGGCTGGAAAAGCTGGGGCTGGCCAGACGGCAGCGCAGCGAGACGGACCGGCGGGTGATCTATGTCTGCGCTACGGAGAAGTACAACGCCCTGCGGGCCAAGGCGGCCACTGACGTGAGCGGATATTTCAGCTCCCTGCTCAGCGGCATGAGCCAGGAGGACCGGGCCATGATCGCCGCCGCTTTCCAGAAGCTGGACGACGCGCTGCTTCAGGCTGGGACAGAGCAGTCCGGACCGTGATAGAACGGGCAAAAAACGGCCAAGCTATTCAGGCGTGGCCGGGTGAATGCCGCGAAGAGGGGGGACGCCGGTGAGGCGCAACGGATACGATTCCTACCACGGACGCAGCCGCGTCCGCACCTTTTTGAAAGTGCTGATTGTCCTGCTGCTGGTCGTGCTGGCGGTGGCGGTGGGTGCTCTGCTGTGGCTCGAGCCATACATCGACTACTCTGCCAACGGCATTAAAATCAATCTGCCCTTTTTCCAGCAGAAGGAGCCGGCGCCTGCTACGGGCGCCCCGGTGGTGGTGACCACGCCGGAGCCCACACCCACACCGGAACCGGAGGAGGACTTCCGGGGGATTCTGCTGCCCAATTCCGCCCTCTATGACGGCACCGCCGCCCAGCAGGTGGAGGCGGCCGGCGCCACCGCCGCTCTCTTTGACATGAAGGCGGACGACGGCAGCCTGGGCTATATCTCCGGGCTGGCCCTGGCCATCCAGGCGGAGGCATCCGCCGCCGACCCGGCCCTCAACGCGGCCATCCAGCTCCTCAACGGCGGAGAGGTGTATACCGTGGCTCGGGTGTCCTGCTTCCGGGACAACCTTGTGCCCCGCAGCGACATGTCTCTGGCCATCCACACCAACGCGGGCAACTGGCGGGACAGCGGCGATACCCGCTGGCTCAGCCCGGCCAATGAGAGCGCCCGCCAATATGTGGTGGGCGTGTGCCGGGAGTTGGCGGCCCTGGGCTTTGATGAGATCCTGCTGGACAACTGGGCCTTCCCCACCGACGGGGAACTGGGGTGGATTAAGGCCGATGCCAACTATCCCGCTGACGGCCGGACCGCCGCGCTGGAGGTCTTTCTCGAGGAGGTGCGCGCCGGACTGGCGGAGTTCCCGGAGGTAAAGGTGTCCCTGGTGACCACCGCCTCCGCCGCCGCAGGCGGGGCGGTGGAGAGCGGCCAGACCGCCGCTCTGCTGGAGCGCGCCGACCGCGTATTGGTGCGCCTGGGGGAGGGGGAGACCCTGCCCCGGCTGAACCAGACCCCGGTGGTGCCCGTGCTGGAGCAGGCGGGGCAGGCCCGGGAGGACTGGGCCGTGCTGGCCATGACAGGCGAATAATGCCCAAAAGCGGACGCATAGCCCTATGCGTCCGCTTTTTTCGTCGGCTCCCAGCGGAAGAGGCAGAAGGAAAACGAATTATGTTAAAAAGTAAACTTATAATTTTAAACTTGAAATTCTCTCCGATTTGAAGTATCATTCATATATCATCGGGAAAATTTGTTTCGGGCGACCCGGATGATAGAGAAAGGCGGTGAGAGCATGTCTCTGGAAGCAATGAAGCAGGTGACCGAGGCCGAGGAGGCCAACCGGGCCCGCAGGGCGGAGGCCCAGGCGGAGGCCAAACGGCTGGTGGCCGAGGCGGAACGGGCGGGGAAGGCCCGCTTGGCGGAGGCCCGCGCCCAGGCAGAGGCCCAGGCGAGGGAGCTGATGCGGCAGGCTGAGGCCAAGGCGGCCGAACACGCGTCGGAGGTGATGGCCCAGACCCGGAAATCCTGCGACGCCCTGCGGGCCCAGGCGGAGGCCCGCCTGGCGGACGCCGCTGAGAGCATCGTGAGAAGGGTAGTGAAAACGAATGTCCATTGTTAAAATGAAGCGGCTGCGGCTTATCGGCATGCAGGCCGAGCGGGAGAGCCTGCTGCGGCTGCTTCAGCACATGGGCTGTGTGGAGATTGACGAGCCGCCCCATCTGGGGGACGACCCGGAGTGGGCTGCCCTGACGCGGCCGGACCCCGGGGCGCTGAACGCGGCCCGGGACGCGCGGTCCCGTGTGGAGGGGGCGCTCAGGACCTTAAAAAAATACGGCCCCAAGCAGAAGGGCGGGCTGCTCAAGCCCCGGCCGGTGGTCACAGAGGGGGAGCTCTTTGACGACGCGGCTTATGAGGCCGGCCTGGCGGACGCCGGGCGGCTGGGGGAGCTGGAGCGGCGGATCACCGCCCTCTATGCCGAGCAGAACAAGCTGCGCACCCAGCGGCTGGCTCTGGCGCCCTGGCTGGCGCTGGACATCCCGCTGGAGACGGCCTCCACCCCGGAGGTGGCGGTGTCCTTCGGCACCGTGGCCGCCTCCGCCGACCTGGACGCGCTGGAGCGGGAGCTGGCGGAGAAAAGTGAGCTGACCCAGGTGCTCCGGGCCGGGGCAGACACGCAGCTGCAATACCTGGTGTTCCTCTGCCACCGCAGCGCGGAGGAGGCCTGCCAGGAGGTGCTCAAGGAGTACGGCTTCTCCCGGGCGGCCCTGCGGGGCTGGACCGGAACGGCGGCCGAGAACGACAAACGGCTGGAGGCCGGGCAGGCGGAGGCCGCCCGTACACTGGAGGAGGCCATTGCCGCGGTGGCCGGCTTCGCCCCCAGGCGGGCGGCGCTGGAGCTGTGCCTGGACCGGGCGGTCCAGGAGATCGCCCGGGAGGAGGCCAAGAGCCGCCTGCTGGACTCCGGGACGGCCTTCTACCTGGACGGGTGGGTGCCCGTGCCCGAGGAGGAGAAGCTGCTGCGCAAGCTGGGGGAGTTCACCTGCTGCTGGGAGACGTCCGACCCGGCGCCGGAGGACTACCCGGTGGTGCCCGTCAAGCTTAAGAGCAACGCCATCACCGAGCCGCTGACCACCATCACGGAGATGTACTCCCTGCCCGCCTACGACGGGGTGGATCCCAACGGCCTGATGGCCCCGTTCTATATCTTCTTCTTCGGCTTCATGTTTGCGGATCTGGGCTACGGCCTGCTTCTGGCGGGCGCCTGCCTGTTCATCCAGCATAAGGTGCGGCCCAAGGGCGGCTTCGGCCAGCTCATCCGGCTGATGACCATGTGCGGCGTCTCGTCGGCGGTGATCGGGCTGCTGACCGGCGGATTTTTCTCCGACTTTCTGGTGCAGTTCACCGGCATGCTGGGCCTGCCCCAGCCGGCCGTCCCCTTCCTCTCCGTGCCGGAGGGCAGCGGCCTGCCCGCCCCTCTGCTCAACGTGATGGAGGACCCCATGACCGTGCTGGTCTTTGCCCTGGCGGTGGGCTTCGTACAGATCGTGGTGGGCATGGCGGTCAAGTTCTGGATGCTCTGCCGGGACGGCCAGGTGTGGGATGCCGTGTGGGACGTCGGCACCTGGTGGGTGATCTTTGCGGGCATCGGGCTGTTTGCCCTGAACCTGACCGGCGTTTCCTCCGTGGGCAGCGTGGCCGGCATCCCCGTGGTGCTGGTGCTGGGCTGCCTGATGCTGCTGGCCCAGGGCCGCAGCGCCAAGGGCTTCGGCAAGGTGACGGCGGTGATCGGCGCGGTCTACAACGGCGTGACGGGGTACTTTGGGGACATCCTCTCCTACTCCCGCCTGATGGTCATGATGCTGGCCGGCTCGGTGATCGGGCAGGTGTTCAACATCCTGGGCGCCATGCCCGGCGGCGGCCTGCCCCCGGCGGTGGGGATTCCCATCTTCTTCGTGATTTTTATTGTGGGCCACGCCTTCAACATCGGCCTGAACGTGATCGGCACCTACGTGCACACGTCCCGCCTGCAATATCTGGAGTTCTTCAAGCAGTTCTACAAGGAGGGCGGACGCCCCTGGCGGCCCCTGAACATTGCGACCAAGTTTGTCGATATTAAGGAGGAACAGTAACATGACGATCGGTGAATTTCTGACCCAGTACGCGGGTGCGTTCTTTGGCTTCCTGGGCGCGGCGCTGGCCGCCGGCCTGGCCTGTGTGGGCTCCGCCAAGGGCACCGGCATCGCCGGTGAGGCGGGCGCCGGCCTGCTGGCCGAGGACCCCTCCCAGTTCTCCAAGTGTATGATCCTGCAGGTCATCCCCGGCACCCAGGGCCTGTACGGGCTGGTCATCGGCTTTTTGGCCCTGATGAAAATGGGCCTGTTCGACGGCACCGTGGCCGAGCTGTCCATCGCCAACGGCCTGCTGATTCTGGCCGCCTGCCTGCCCATGGCCATCGGCGGCCTGCTCTCCGGCATCGCCCAGGGCCGGGTGGCCGCCGCCTCGGTCAACATTGTGGCCAAGAACCCCAACGACTGGTCCAAGGGCATGGTGCTGTGTATCATCGTGGAGTTCTACGCCATCCTGTCCCTGCTCATCTCCTTCCTGATGATCATGTTCGGCTTCTGAGCGGAGGCGGCTATGGACGGAATTGAGAAAATCACCGGGCGCATTGCGGCCGACACCGAGGCGGAGATCGCCGCCATCCGGGCCGAGGCCCGGCGGCAGGCCGACGAGATCACCGCCCGCTACGAGGCTCAGGCCAAGCGGGAGGCGGAGGAGATCGCGGCCCGCGGCCGCCGCAGTGCGGAGGAGCGCCAGGCGCGGCTTGCCAGCGTGGCCCAGTTGGACGCCCGCAAGCTGGAGCTGGCCGCCAAGCAGGAGATGCTGGCCAAGGCCTACGACAGGGCCATGGAGCGGCTGACAAGCCTGCCGGACGGGGAATACGTAGGGCTGCTGGCGGGGCTGGCGGCGGAGGCGTCGTCCACGGGACGGGAGGAGGTCATTCTGTCCCAGAAGGACCGGGCGCG
>ERZ506952.212-NODE-212-length-43657-cov-9.55149_pt1 | contig 43657 bp, 36 predicted proteins | sample MGYA00512896_ERZ506952 | MGnify/ENA metagenome assembly ERZ506952 | reverse complement strand
CGATCACGGCGATCTTTTCATGACCGCCGACCTTGACGCCGCTGACGTCGATCACCGAGTCCTGCGGATGGAACATCCGGTTGGCCAGTTTGTATGGAGCGGCAATCCGTGTGACGTCTTCAATCCATTCGTTCGCCATAATCCGCCGCTCATCCAGCTTCGCCGTATCGCCGACCAATCCAAACACGTTGTAATTGGCGCCGGAGATCATGTTGACCTGAACGCCCTGTTTTTCAAAGTTCTGGATCAGCCGGTCGATTTCCGGCTGCGGCGTATTCTTTTTTAATGTGATAATCATGGTTTTATTCCCCCTGTTATTTCAATCTCCATTCGGTCCTTTGATCAAATATAATTCGATCTTTCCATGGTGTGATTCCTTCCATGTCCGTGACCGCTGTTAAGTTTCTCCACTCGTTTTTGCTGTCAGACTTGTTTCTTAGTCCTTCCTTATTCCAATTCAATGAGGGTGGATCCTCGCTTTTATTTTAGTTAATTCTGATCAATCAATCCCGTCGTTTCCATCAGCCAGTCCTGCCATAACCTGCGGGCGGTTTCATCAGCGCTGCCGTTGTTTTCGATCTGTTGGTCGCAGGCTGCCCGGTATAAATCAATCCGCTGGTCATAGAGCTGCCGCAGGGCTTCGCGGCTGGAGCTCAGCGGCCGGCTCGGATCGGTTTCCAGCTGATCCAGACTGCGGTCCAAAAAATAAACCTTGCCGCTCTGCCGCAGCCGTCTGACGTTTTCCCAATCCTTGACAATGCCGCCGCCCGTGGCGATAATCTGCCCTGTCTGCAGCGTGACTTCCGCCAGAATTTCCGCTTCGATCTGACGGAATCGGGCTTCGCCTTGTTGGGCAAAGAAGTCCCGGATCGGCATGCCGATCCGCTCAACGATCCGCTGATCAATATCAACTGCCGGACGGCCGCTGATTTCCGCCAATTTCCGGGCGATCGTGCTTTTGCCGCAGCCCGGCATCCCAATTAAGACGAGATTCATTTTCTCCCGCGCCAGTTCCGCCGTCATGCGCAGAATGGATTTTGGAGCGACCGGCTTGCCGATAAACGCTTCAATCGCCTCGGCAGCCTGCGCCGTTAACATGCTTAATCCCGTCGCTGTCCGACAGCCGCGTTTCTGTGCTTCGACAATCAGGCGGGTGCGGTGGGGATTGTAGATCACATCCGCAACGCTTTCCAGCTGAGGGAACCGATCCAGCTCCACGGGAATGCCTTCCTGAGCCGGAAACATGCCGACCGGACTGGTATTGACGATGACCTGCGCGCCGCTGTGATCGCGGTACGCTTCTTCGTAGGTCAGTGTTTCCGGCGACGGATTGCGCTTGACCTTGACGATCGCCGCTGCGCCTAAATCCTCCAGCACCGCCTGTACGGCCTGCGCCGCCCCGCCGTTGCCTAACAGGATCACTTTCCGGTCCTGAATTTCAATGCCCGCTTGTTCCAGCATGAACCGACAGCCGTAATAGTCGGTATTTTTGCCGATCAGGCGGCCGTGGTCATTGACGATCGTGTTGACGGCCCCGATCCGCCGTGCCCGTTCATCCAGTTCTTCTAAATAAGGAATCACAGCTTTCTTATAGGGGATCGTGACGTTCAGTGCCGCGAAATCCTTGTTTTTCATCCAGGCGTCCAAGTCCTGGGGAGCCACCTCAATCAGCTCGTATGGATAGCCGCCCAGCGTTTCATGAATCCGTTGGGAATAGCTGTGACCCAGATGTTCACCGATCAGTCCTCGCCGCATGGCCGTTCTCCTTTCCACCACAGAATACCGAAGCGTTCAGTCAACAGATCCGCCAGCCCGAAAGCGATCAGACTGTCGACGACGACCCGCGCCCGATGCAGAATCGCCGGATCGTGCCGGCCTTCAATCTGCAGCGTCGTCGGTTCGCCGGTTTTCAGATTTACGCTGGACTGCGGTTTATAGATCGAAGGGGTCGGCTTGACGACCGTGCGGATGCGCAGCGGCATGCCGTTGGTAATCCCGCCGTTAATCCCGCCGTTATGATTGGTCAGAGTCCGGATATGCCCGTTGTCGATCGTGATGCCGTCGTTGGCTTCGCTGCCTCTTTTTGCGGCAAAATCGAAACCATCGCCGAATTCCACGCCCTTCACGGCGCCGATGCTGAACAACAGGTGCGCCAGCCGGCTCTCCACCGAATCAAAGAAAGGTTCGCCCACTCCGGCCGGCATGCCGACAACCGCGCTTTCCAGAATCCCGCCCATCGAATCGCCCTGGGCCTGAGCCTGTTCGATCCGCTGCTGGATCGCTGTCCGCGTTGAATCGCTCAAACATGCCAGATATTGATCCTCTAAGCCTAGTAGCTGCGCCCGCAGCTCTGCTTCCTCGTCCGCAAACGGAGCGTCTGTTAATTCCTGCATCTGCGCGACATGCGTTCCGACCTCAATGCCTTTCGCTTTCAGCATCTGGAGGAAAATTGCGCCCGCTGCCACTAACGGCGCGGTGATCCGGCCGGAGAAATGACCGCCCCCGCGGTAATCCTGATAGCCTAGATATTTAATCTCGGCCGTGTAATCGGCATGCGAAGGGCGCGGAATATACCGTGTTTTCGAATAATCCTTGCTTCGCATATTTTCGTTGCGGATAAGAATGCACAGCGGTGTGCCCGTCGTCCGGCCTTCAAAGACGCCGCTGACGATTTCCGGAACGTCTGCTTCCTGCCGCTGAGTCGATATTTTACCTTTAGGTTTGCGTTTCTCCATCTGCTTGCCCATCCAGACTTCGTCGATGCGGATGCCCGAAGGCAGACCCTGAATCACGACGCCGATCGCTTCACCGTGGCTTTCGCCGAACAGCGACAGCTCGATACACTGTCCAATCGCACTTTTCATCGTTTGATCTCCTTGTTTTTTTCTGGCTTTTTTGTCGTCTTTCCTTGTTCTGCCCTGAACGCAGAACAACTTGTTTTCCTTATATTCTTTTCATTAAAAGAAGTTTTCGATTACAAATATTCTTTGATCTTCTCCGTCGGGATATCTTTTAAATACGCTTCGCCGATCTTCCGCAGCAGTACGATCGTTAACGTTCCGCCGTCGATCTTCTTGTCTTTGGTGATAAAGTCGTAAACCTGTTGGCGGTCGTAGTCGATATCTTCTTTCAGATTCAGCCGCTGATAAATCGGATGCAGCCGGTCGCGGATCGTTTCATCTTTGATCATTTTCATCATGCCCAGCGCAACCGCTTCGCCATGGTACACATCGTGCAGATGGTAATAGCTCTCGATACCGTGTCCGATCGTATGTCCGAAATTCAGGATCCGGCGAACGCCGATTTCCCGTTCGTCAATCTCCACGACCTTCTTTTTCATCATCAGCGACTTGTATAAAATCTTCTCGATGTGCTCCATCGGATCGTCCGTTTCAAACAACTCAAACAAAGATTCATCGCGGATTAAACCGGCTTTCAGCGCCTCGACCAGACCGTTGTTGATATGCCGCTGCGGCAAAGTGGCCAGTACGTCCGGATCGATCAGTACCATTTTCGGCTGCCAGAACGCGCCGACGCAGTTCTTGATGCCGTCCAGATTGATCGCGACTTTCCCGCCGATGCTGCTGTCAATCTGCGACAGCGTCGTCGTCGGGATGTTGATAAACTCAATCCCCCGCATATACGTCGCGGCGACAAACCCGGACAGATCGCCGATCACTCCGCCGCCTAAAGCGACGATCAGATCTTTGCGGGAAAACCGTTCTTTCAGCATCCGCCGCAGAATCTGTTGGTAGACTTCCATGCTTTTAGCGCCTTCGCCCTGAATCACGCGTTCAACATAACCCTGGCCGCATTGCGCCAACACACGCCGGGCATATTCCTCCGGCACCCCCTCGTCCGTCACGATCATCACCTTCCGGTGACCTTCAAGATACTGTCCCACCTGATTCAGAAGTCCCCGCTGAATCAGAATCGGATAGCTCTTGTCTTTGAGATTGACTGTGATTTTTTTCATCATATTAACTTCTCCCCTCTCACACAACCTGCAAAAAAACCGTACAGGCTTATCCTGTACGGTTCAGCATTTCTTTTCGCATTCCCCTTCAGAATTAGCCTGATTTCAAATCAAAACGGGCTAATGTCCAAAGTGAACCAGCCCTCTATCTAAAGGTAAAATAAAAGTAAGAAGAACTCGGATGTTCAATTTTTTCGCAGATATTTTTCAGCATACTCAACACCTCGATGTTTTTACTATATCACAATTCGATTGAAATGCAATCTTTTTCTGAAACTTCAATCCTTTGTTACAACCTGAGAAAACGATTATTTCACAGATCCCAAATCCAGATAATTAAATTTAACGCCGCTTACTTCCTTTGACGTAATCTTTCCGGTAAAAGTAGTTCCTGAAGAATTGCCGATGGGATTCTGATCTTTATCGTATTCATAGACCACCCCTTGAACTGAATCTCCTACTTTCATATCCGAAATTCCATCAAAAATATAAACGGAATACGTGCCATTGTTATTTTTCATAACGGTGAAATCAAAGTTATCGGCATTTAAACCATATTTCTCCGCGATTCTCTGCTTAAATCCTTTTCCAAAGTTCGGCCCTGTAGAGTCCAGCTGACCGGTTTTATTGCTTCCATAAAATTCACTAACTGCCATTTCCAACATATCTTTGGAATAATTCCCCAGAATCTGTTGTTCTGAACCGCCGTGCTTGGAACAGGTGATTGAAAATTTACTTGGATCCACAGGATCAACCAGAACGGTGATTGTTCCGCCAGTGGGACATAATTTTTCATGATCTCCTAATTTCTCGTCAATCGCATCCTCAGCGGATTTCTTGGTAAACGGTTTGTCACCTAAAGTATATTCCATGACCATGATTTTATACGCGTTGGCCTGATTGGCGTGGCAAACTGTATCTGACGCCGTTTCGGTAAAACCTGTCAGTTTCGGTACCAGCATCAACATCAAAAGCACTAAAATCGCTACAACGACAATCAATTCAATTAATGTAAAACCCTTTTTCCGCCGTTTCATCGTTTATCCCTGCCTTATCTTGTTTCCGACGATCAACATTGTCGGAACTCCATATTCATTATATCATTACAGCTTCAATAACCGAATCTTTTTGTCTTGTAGAAATCCAGAGTTTTAAGCCGCAGAGGTCAACTTTTTTATCATCTCTGTATAAATTTGCTTCAGCTCTGCCTGTTCCGCTTCGCTCATCGGCGCGGCATACGGATCGTGTGAATCAACGGTCGCGATGTGATTGGCCGCGACCCGGCCGTTAACAATCAACGCGACGTCCGGCACATAAAACCCTTCTTCGCCTTCCTCGTCCCTCAGCAGCCAGCCTTCAAAAAGCGTCATGATCTTTTCAATCATCGCTTCCGAGTAATTTTCAGGCTTGCTTGTGTCGACATAATAAACAACTGCGCCGTTTTCCTTGGCCGCTTCATTTAAAACCGGCACTGCTTCGATACACCATGGACAATTCGGCTTGCCATAATAGATCATGAACGATTCGCCCTGTTCGATTTTTTCCAACGAAGCTTCCAGACTGATTTCAACGAAAGCATTCTGCTCATCCGCGAAGCCTTCATAAGCGCTCAGGTCTGCGGGCTTGTCGTTCAGCGTCTGATCGGGAGTCGCCATTGGCGAAGACGACGATGTCGGCGTCTGTTCTATTTCCGGCGAAGGCGTAAGGGACGGCATGGGTTTCACTTCCGGCGCACCGGCGCATCCGCTGAGAATCAGCGCGCTCAACAGGATCACAATTTTTCTTCTCATAACAGTTCTCCATTAAACGCCCGTTTGTAGCTGCCCAGAACTTTAACCTCCAGACAATGCTCGCGAACCTCGGCAATCGCTTCCTGCGTCTTTGGCTGAAGCAGACTGCCGTCGAAATCAATATAGAAGCAATACTCAAACATCCGTCCGCGGATCGGCCGGGATTCCAGTTTCAGCATGTTGATGCCACGCTGGGCGAACACGCGGATGACCTCGTACAACGCGCCCGGTTCATGATTGACCACGAAATACATGCTGATCTTATCTGCCTCCTGGACGGCCTGTACGCCTTTTGCCACGCAGAAAAAGCGCGTAGTATTCAGCTGATTATCCTGAACCCGTTCTTTTAATATAGGCAGATGATAATATTCCGCCGCCAGCCAGCTCCCCAGCGCCGCTTTCGACGGATCCTGGCACTGCGCCACATATTCCACGCTTTTCGCCGTATCCTGATAGGTCACCGGTTTGATCCATGGGTGCGCCGCAAAGAAACCGGAACATTGATCAAGCGGTTCCGGATGGGAATAGACCTCGCGCAAATCCTCGATTCTGGTTCCCGGCAGACCGATCAGCTGTTCGTCAATCCGCACTAAAATTTCACCGACTGCGAAAATATCGCTGTCCTTCAACAAATCATAAGTCCGATAAATAATTCCCGTCGTCGTATTCTCAACCGGCAGCAGCGCGTAATCAATCACGCCGCTTTCCACGTCGGCAATGATGGATTTGAAATTGGTATAATTGCATGCTTCGAATGCTCTGTCCTTAAAAAATTCCTGAACCGCGATCTCACTGAAGGTGCCGTGCGCTCCCTGATATCCCACTTTTATTTGTTTATTCATGTTCATCCTCCGAAGTGGTTTTATTGTATCATACTTTTTTCCGCTGCGAAGTCTGGATTTGAATTGCCTTGTGCTTTTCGCTATAATGAATGCATGAAAAAACAAGCTTCTTCTTTCGATAAAACTGAATTGCTGGGCGGCGTATTATTTCCATTGTTCACGTTATTTCTGATCCTGCGCGACGACCCGCTGAAAACCAATCTGTCCTGGATTGGAAACGGCCTGGGTTATCGCCTGCTGATCTTGATCTGGGCTGTGGCTGGCGCGCTTGTTTTCCGCGCGATGATCCGTGCGTTGGCAGAAGCCCTCCATGTTTCATTAAAGCGCCGGGAGGATTTAACGTTTCTTCTGATGGTGCTTTCGATGGTCGTGCCTTATCTGCCCGAAACATTTCCTCTTCTGGCGCAGCTGCATGTCCTGATCAGCAACCTTGCCTTCATTGCGTTGAATCTCTTAATCCTGCGTGTCTTCTATCAAGGACAAAAACGGCGCTGGTCGTTAGGCCGCCGGGGAATGGAAATGACCGCAGTGATTCTGGTCATCTGCGCTTTGATCTATATGCGCTTTCTCAGCGTCAATTCCCTGCTGGAAATGTTTTATACCACAGCGATGGCCTGGCTGCTGCTCAGGACACGCCGTCAATGCGCCGCTTAGCTTCAGAGAATGAACAAGAAGCTTTTGCGCTCATCAAATGCCAAAGCTCCAGCGTACCCACGCCCTGCATCAGACTCTTTTTGAGTCTTTTTTTATGATGCCAATAAGGGCTGCGGAGTCTGTTGAGGCGGACTGTCTTTGCCGCTGAGCCTTATTCTTGAATCCCATCGAACCTGAAGATTATAATAAAGACAAGCTCAATCTCAGCTATGAAATAAGGTGAATGTTGTGGAAAGCAAAGAATTTTATACCATCACAGAGTTTGCAGAGATGTTTAATCTGACTCGGCAAACATTAATTCATTACGATAAAATCGGTTTATTCAAGCCCGCCCGGATCAATCAAAGCGGCTATCGTATCTACACGCGGGAACAAAAGCCGAAAATGATCGAGATCATGCAGCTGAAAGATTCAGGCATGTCTTTGTCCGACATCATGCGGGTGATGGAAACAAAAAGCGCTGATTCCATTTTATCCATTTTTGATGCGCAGATCGCCAAGCTGGATGAACAAATTGTTCAATTCCAGATGAACAAACTCATTACCCACCACCGGAAAATGTATTATCAATCATTATTTGGAAAATATGAACTCAATAAAATATTTATAAGTGAAGAAAAAGAGAGAACCGCATTTTACGCACCTTTCGATTTATCCCTGGATGAGGACCCGATGATCGACGCGGCCTACCGCCGGTGCGTAGAATTAACGCTTCAGTATGCGAACGTCCAGTTTCAGGGCTGCGGGATCGTATTCCGGAAAGGCGCATGTCACAGCGACGATCCTTACCGCGGCAGCGGTGTCTTCTTCATGATCGACAATCTTTCTGCCGATCATCCGAATCTGATTACGCTTCCCGGCGGGTTAAAGATTAAAAAATATTTCTATGGCAATCCCGGACAGTTTGATCTTATCTGCGACGTCATGCATTATATTGCGGACCATCATTACGAAGTAACCGGCAGTCTGGTTTTTCATAATATCGTTGAAAATCATTATATCGTCGGCAAAAATGATTTAAGCCTTCTGGAAGTCCCGGTTCGAAAACTTGATTTTGAAAAATAAGACGCACATTCTTATAAGCGTTGCGCCTGCAATCAGTACAGCCCTTTTACGGCTGTACTTTTTTATCAGCAGCAGTTCATTTTAGAAAAAAAACTTGTTCAAAGTGATGTCAGCCTGACAGAAAGGCCGCTTCGATATCCAAGACCTGGAAAAAAAGATTCAGTAAACTTGATTATTCAAAATTTAACAAATTGAAATAACTTGACTGTATTGCAGCAATACAGTTTATCGTAAAAAGCACAGGATGCTTATAAGCATAGGAGGTAACAGACAATGAAAAAATATTTATCCTTGTTCTTAGTCTTGGCGTTGCTTGCAGGATGCAGTGCACCTGCGGAAAAAGAGCCGGCAAAAACGGCAGAAACAACGCCAGCCGCAGAAACCAATGAAACGGAAAAGGAAATGACGACGCACGGAACGTATATCGTGAATAATACGACAGGCGAAACAATTACTGAACTGTATATTTACAAGACCGGTTCAGAAGACAAAGGCAAGAATTACGCTGAAGGCGGTCTTGCGGATGGACAGAGTGTGACGATTGAAGTCGAAGCGGAAAAAGAGGAAGCCGAAGGTTATGCACAGACTTTGGAATTTATCAACGAGAGCGGACATGTTGAAAATAACTTCCAGACACTTCATCTTGAAGACGTCACCATCAACCTGCTTGCGGAAGGAGCGGACGCTTACACGTCGGCAACGCCGTTCCAGTTTGTCACTGGCGCTAATTAAGTTTTTATCCGGTAATGAAAAAGAAGCGGAAATTTACAGGTTGGCTGTACTCTTCCGCTTCTTTTTTTATTGTCCTTTACAGCTTTTATGATCTCTTTTTTTAAAGCCTTGTCTGTCGATTTCTCATTTTCGCATTGATTTTCCGCTAAGACAGCGCTTCCCGCAAGCTCTGACAGGCATAATCTGCGGCCTGGGCAGCGGTAATTTTCAACTGCGGGTTAGTGATCTGGAAGCAATATGCCTGCATGACGCCGATCAACACAAAGCGCTGGTATTCCCGCGGCCGCTGCGGCTGAATCCATCCGTCACCCTGCGCCTGATCCAGCAATAAATCAATCAAACGAATCATCTGGCGCATAATATTTTCCATCGTTTCTTCACTGACATATTGTTTTAGTTCCCGCTTGCCGACGCTGGACAGCAGCGTCTGAAACGGCGAAAACTGGCTCAGTGCTTTTTCCATCGCCGCCAGGATCTGACGAAAGCCGGCCTCGAAGCCCTGATCGAATTGAAGCAGGCCGCAGAAGCTGTCGAATTCCTTATGGAACGTATACAACAACGTTTCCCGGATAATTTCCTCTTTTGAAGAAAAGTATTCGTAACAGGTACCCTTGCCGATCCCGCTGGCTTCAGCAATTTCCGAAACCTTCAGCTCATTGAGCGAGCGGCCCTGCTGAACCAGGCTGATCACGCCGAGATAGACCTGAGTCTTTTTCTCCTCACTCATGCGCCGGTTCTGCCTTTGCTTTTTTGCGGTCCTTGCGGCGGCTTGTCACTTCGATCATGATCGGCACGACAAACAGCGTCAGCACCGTGGAATAAGTCAGACCGCCGATCGTGACGATCGCCATGCCCTGCATCATATCGCTGCCGGTACCGATTCCCAGCGCCATCGTCGTCATCGCCAGAATCGTCGTCAGCGCTGTCATCAAGATCGGACGCAGGCGGGTCCGGCCGGTTTCAATGATCGCCTCGCGGGTGGCATAGCCTTGTTCCTTCAGCTGGTTGGCATAGTCGATAAAGACGATGCCATTGTTGACAACGACGCCGCACAGCACCAGAAAGCCCAGCATCGCGACGATGCTCAATTCCTGACCAGTGATCAACAGGCCCAGGAAACCGCCGGTAAAGGCCAGCGGGATCGTAAACATGACGATAAACGGGGATAACAGGCTCTGGAACTGAGCGACCATGATCATGTAGATGAACGCGATCGCCAACAGAATCATCTGGATCATCGTGACCATCGTTTCCATAATCGTCTCATTTTCACCGCTGAATTCCAAGCTCACCGACTCCGGCAGTCCGCTGGTATCCAGCTGCTTCTGTACTTCCCGGCTGACGATTGTTATGTTGTAGCCCTCCTTGATCGTGCCGCTGACGTTGACGAAGCGGCGGGAGTTCTCGCGGTAAATGCTGTTCATGCCAGTGCCGTTTTCGATGTCGGCAATCCGCCACAGCTCGACTTCCTTTTCTTCCTGATTTTCGGTTCCCTTCAGCTTCATATCCTGCAGGTTATCCAGCTGGGTTAAGGAAGCGGCGTCCTGAACGATGACGACCGGATAGTCCTTGTCCTGAATCGCCAGAGTCGTGCTGGTCGTTTCCTCTTTAATACTCGAAGCGACGCTCTGATAAACCTGCGCTACGGTCAGGCCGTATTTCATCGCTTCGTTTTTATCGACGATGACGCGGACTTCCTTGACCGGATCCTGCTGGCCGTCGTCCACGACGTCGATGCCGTCGATCTGCTTCAGCTGATTGCCGATCTGGATTGCGGCCTCCTGCAGCTCGTCCAGATCATCGCCATACAGCGTCATCGCGACGCCGCTGCCGCCCAGCACGCTTAAATCCATATTGCTTGTGGAAACTGCCGCGTCAACAGGCAGATCCGCCAGAACCTGCGGGATTTCCGCTTCCATTTTTTTCGTATCGGCTTTCTCTTCCGTGATGATATAGAAAGTCGTGGAGGTCTTGCCGCCTCCGCCCATCATCGTGGACAGGCCGCTGCCGCCGCTGGTAACACCGACGGTTTCGACGCCTTCCACCTGCATCATCCGTTCCATGACCTGATCGTACATCGCGAAGCATTCCTGATCGGAAGCATCCTCATTCTGCATCGTTACGCTGACCGACATCTGGCCGGAATCCATTGACGGAATCAGCGTCATCCCCATGTTCATAACGCCGATCGTACTGAAAATCAACAACGCGATGACGCCGCCCATGACGATCAGCTTGTGACCCAGCGACCATTTCAACAGCCCGGTATATCCGCTGACCAGCTTCTCAAAGAAGCCGTGCTTCTTTTCATTCTGCTTTTTCAGCATTTTGCTGGCAAGCATCGGCACCAAAGTTAAGGCGACGATCAGTGAGGCGAGCAGCGAGTAAGCGATCGTCAGCCCCATATCGACGAACAGCTGACGGGCCAGACCGGTCGCAAACACAATCGGCAAGAAGACGCAGACCGTCGTCAGCGTCGAAGCGATGATCGCTCCGGCAACCTGTTTGGCGCCTTCAATCGCCGCGTCGATCAAGCCGACGCCCTCGTTGCGCATCCGGTAGATGTTTTCAATAACAACAACGGAGTTGTCGACAAGCATCCCGACGCCTAACGCCAGGCCGGACAGCGAGATGATGTTCAACGTCACGCCGCTGAAATACATCAGCACCATCGCGAACATCAGCGAGATCGGAATGCTGAGGGCGATGATCACCGTCGGCTTGAGATCGCGCAGGAATAAGATCAGAACGATAATCGCCAGAATGGCGCCGTACAGGAAATTCTCCAGAACGGAATTGACGATCATGTCGATATAGACGCCCTGATCCATCAGGGTTGAAAAATGCAGACCTTCATACTGCATGCCCAGCTTGTCAAAGGTTTTATGCAGGGCTTTGCAGACGTCCGCGGTCGAGGCGGTCGAGCTTTTCTGGAAGGAAAGCATGATGCCCGGATTGCCGTTGACACGGGTATATAATTCTTCGCTGTTATCAACGATCTGGACGCTGGCCAGATCCTTCAGCCGGACTTCTTCCAGCCCGTCGATATCCATTGACATAAGAAGCAGATTTTCCACTTCTTCCAGAGAAGCGAACTGATCCCCGACCTTGATCAGCAGCGAATCGTCATTGGAGGCGATATAACCGGCCGGCATCGAGAAGTTCTCCGCCGTCAGCATCGTCGAGATCATGCTCGGCGAAAGGGCTTCGGAAATATTCGCTTTTTTCAACGCTTCATCACGTGCGTCGGCAATCTGTTTCAAGCCGTCCTCAATCTGCGTCTTAGCGGATTCCAGCGTTGTCTTGGTCGTGGAGATCGTCATTTCGCCCTTGGTGATCTCACCGGCCGCGGTCAATTTGCCGGATTCCAGCTTGGACTGCAGACTGTTGAGGTCGGAAACGTCGATCCCGGCTTTTGTCAGCATACTGCTGGCCGCCTGCTTCACGCCTTCAGCCGTCGCGATTTCGATTTCAACATTGCTTAACTTGACCTTCGCATCGTCGTACTTTCCTACCATCTCTTTCATGGCGTCTAAATTGGACGAAAGCGCATTTAAAGGGGTTAAAATTTGATCTATAGTTGCTACAGCGTTTGACAAAGCGGCTTTAACCTCTCCATAATTTGTTATTTTAGTCAAATCAACTTTAAATTGGCTTAAAATGAAAGTTATTTCCTCAGGTAATGGCTGATCAGCTAACGAAGTATCATCTGATATTTCATTAATAAGAATTTGATAGTTTGCAAGTGCATCTTTACTTTGTGTCAACATAGCAATTTTTGCAGGCAAACTTTCTAGATATTCTATTAATTCCTCATTTGTAGCATCTGGATTATCCGGAACCTGTGTTCTTAACTGATCCACGCCGCTGACGATCTGTTCAAAGGCTGCCTTCTCTGCTTTCAGCTGGATGATCTGCGAATCCATCGCGATCAGGTTCGTCGCCGCCTGCTGCAGCTGGACGGAAGACTGCGCCAGCTTGTCATAGGTTTCATTTTTTGTACTGGACAATTCGGATTCCCCGTCGGCGATTTTCTGCAGACCGTCGTTGACCTCCTGCAGCTTTTCCCGCAGCTCCCGCTCCGACTTGGCCAGCTCGGAATCAACGCTGTCCAGCACCTTGTTGTTGATCTGGTCGATCTTGTCATGATCGAGCACGATCTGCACGGTTTCTTCCAATAAACCGGTTGGATCGACCGATGCGACACCCTTGGTCTTCTCCAGCTCCGGCACGACCTTCTCATTGACAAAGTCGCTCAATCCCTGCAGGTCATGACTATCATAATCTGCCGTCGCCATCATGATCGGCATCATGTTCGGGTTGATCGCCATCAGCGTCGGACTGGAAATCGTTTCGTCCAGATAGCCCTTCACCAGATCGATCTTGGCGTTCAGATCGAGCATCGCCGTGTCCATGTTGGTATCGTCGGCAAACTCCAGAATAATTAACGATAAATTGTCCGAAGAAATCGAACTCATATTCGACAGGTTTTCTGTCGTGCTGACGGCGGATTCCAAAATCCGGGTCAGACTGGTTTCTACTTTTTCGGCGCTGGCCCCCGGATAGGTCGAATAGATGACGACATAGGGCAGCTCCATTTCGGGCAAGAGGTCAGTTGTTGAATTCATAAATGAAATCACGCCCAATAACAGGCACATAACCACGCCCACAATTACAGTATAGGGTTTTTTAACACTAAACTTAGAAAACATAGGCCTCTCCTTTTATCCGACCGACTGGTCGGTCACTTCGCTATTGTATTCCTTTCCGCTTAAAAATACAATCAACAAACAGGAGAAATTATCGTTTTCCAGAGCTTTCCAACCAGTCTTTCTTACACAATGACCTTTGCTTCTGATCGTAACGAACAGAAACAAATTTATCCAGAAGTCGGATCCGATGCAATTTTCCGTTTTCTCTTCCGTTCGGCTCAAACTGCGCAGTAAAAAAGGATTCAGGCACATCTTGCAAGCAGGAAAATCCTTTTCGAATGCGGCCTGATTTGCCAAGCTGGAGAATGATTTTCAATGATCTCCGCTTATTTCAAAGACAGCCATGATCAGATTTGCGTCTTTTCATTATTGAAGCCTCAGAAAGTACGCATGCCTGTACTGCACGTTTACATTCTTCATCAAGGTATTCGCAGGTAAAGAAATATCATTTTCCGATCTTTTAACGAGGCGGCGATACCTTCTGTAAAGCAGTCCATGAACCTGAAGTCCGTTGTCCTTTTTCCTTACATGCCAGAATATCCAATTTCTCATCACAAGAAAAAGAAGCGTCGATTTCTTCCGTTCTTACTCAGTTCAGGGCAGGCATGGAATTTCCATACAAAAAAACAGGCAGAATAATGTGTTATCTAACGCTTCATCCTGCCTGCCTTTTTGATCGTTGTCCAAATTCGAGTAAGAACCGCGCTTCCCTCTGCGCTTCTTTTCTGGTTTCTGACTTCAAGTTTCCTTGCCTATCAAAACTCTGGGAATTGATTTAAATGCTTAACTGACTCAGGCTTCGACCGGATTGTCGTCCTCGGTATTCGCCTCCAGCAGCTGTGCCGATTGGGTCGGATCCAGCTTATCGACTGCCTTCAGTTTACGCTGAATCATCCGCGTGCGCGTGCCGACAAGCTTGTCAAGTTCATTATTCGCCTGATTCAGCCGCTGCTGGGTCATCGCCAGCACATCGTGGAACTTGTCGAATTCGGTTTTTACCGCGCCCAGAATTGTCCAGACCTCGCTGCTGCGCTTCTGGATTGCCAGCGTCCTGAAGCCCATCTGTAAGCTGTTGAGCAGCGCCGCCATCGTGCTGGGTCCGGCGATGTTGATGCGGTAATCCCGCTGCAGCGTTTCGACCAGTCCGCGGTTAACGACTTCGGCATATAAGCCCTCAAAGGGCAGAAACAGGATCGCGAAATCGGTCGTGTAGGGAGGCTCGATATATTTATCGTGAATGTCCTTGGCGAACGAGCGGATCCGCTGCGACAGTACGTTGACCGCCTGCGTCACCGCTTCCTGATTGCCTGAATCATAGGCGTCCTGCAGATTGGCGTAAGCGTCCGCCGGGAATTTGGAGTCGATCGGCAGCCAGACCGGCTGATCATCATCGCCCGGCAGTCTGATCGCAAACTCGACGACGTTTTTGCTTCCCGGCACCGTTGCGACGTTGGTGGCATATTGTTCCGGCGACAGAATTTCTTCGAGGATTGCGCCCAGCTGGATTTCCCCGACGATGCCGCGGGCCTTGACGTTGGACAGCACTTTTTTCAGATCGCCGACGCCGACCGCCAGCGTCTGCATTTCTCCCAACCCCTTATAGACCTGTTCCAGACGGTCGTTCACCAACTGGAACGACTGCGTCATTTTGTCTTCCAGCGTCTTCTGCAGTTTTTCATCAACGGTCTGACGCATTTCATCCAGCCGGCGGTTGTTGTCCTGCTGGATCGCAGTAAGCTGCTTTTCTATCGTCTGGCGCATGTTTTCCAGTTTTTGTTCGTTGCCGGTTTCAAAGGTTTTCAAACGGTTTTCCAACACGCTGAACTGGTTGGCCATCGCGGTGTTGAGCGTATTCTGCTTCTCTGAGAGCGACTGGCTGATCTCGGAGAACTTCCGGCTTTGCAGCTCGGAAATCTGCTGCTGATTGGAGCTTAGCAGCGCGCTTAAAGATTGCAGCATTTCACGCTGGGCCGCCTGCTGCTGCAAAACGCTGTGATTCATCGCGTCCAGCTTCTGACTTTCCGCCTGAAAAGCAGTCTGCTGATTGGCGCTCAGCATTTCACCGACCAGCCGCACGGCATTCTGCGCGCCATCGACGATTTCCTGCCGGCTCTGCCGGTCCTGTTCCGCCAGCGTTGTCTGCAGCACAGTCAGTTTCTTATCGAAATCCTGCGCTTCAAGCTTTGCCAGTCGGCGGTTGAGGGCGGTCAGCTGAATCCCGCAGAATAACGCCAATCCGGCGGCGATGGCTGCCAGAATGAATATCCCTGTTTCCATGTTTGTTTCCCCCACTTTCTCATGCAAACTGCCGGGCTTCGCCGGCAGCTTTCTGATCTTAATTATACACAAAACGCAGTTTGAAAACCACTGTGGTGGCGGAACTTTAATCTTTCACCACAATTAAAATTCCGGTTTCAGCCCGCTGTTACGCAGGCTGAAGTTAAACTTTTTCCTTAAATTTCTTTATTTTTGGCAATGCTGATTCATCCAGTCGGTGATCTCGCGCAGCCGCTTGAAGCGGTGCATCGGCTTGCCGCTGCGGGAAAGTTCATGATTTTCGCCTTTAAACAGACAGGCGCGAGCCTCGACGTTCAGCACTTTTAACGCCGTGAACATTTCCATCGCCTGCGACACAGCGCAGGTATAGTCCTCGAAAGAATGAATAAACAACGTCGGGGTACGGCAGAAATCCGCGTATTTCAGCGGCGAATGATCCCACATCTTTTCCATGTGATCCCATGGCTTGCCGCCCTGGTGCAGATCGTCGTCATAGCTGATCCCGGAAGTACCAAAATCGCTGATCCAATCGGCGATGCTGCGCTGGCTGGCCGCCGCCGCAAAGCGATGGGTATGCGTGATGATCCAGTTGGTCATATAGCCGCCATAGCTGCCGCCGGTCACGCCTAAGCGCAGCGGGTCAATCTGCGGATTCTGCGCCAGAATATGATCGGTGAATTCCATGATGTCTTCATAGTCGATCGTACCGTATTTCAGCCGCAGATCGGCAAAGGCATCGCCATAGCCATCCGAGCCGCGGTGGTTGCAGAAGAACACATAATACCCCGCGCTCGCCCAGACCTGCATTTCATGGATCAGCAGTTCGCCATAGGTCGTACGCGGCCCGCCATGGATGTCCAGAATCGCCGGATAGGTCTGATCCGGCTGCCAGCCGACCGGCTTGATCAGCCACCCGTCGATCGTCTGCCCCGCGGCGTTGACAAAGCCCGCGTATTCAACCGGCTGAACGGCCTTATCCTTGAGACACTGTTCGCTGATCTGTGTGCGGCCGGTGACCGCGCCTGTCATGTCGGCCGTATAGACTTCCTGCAGCCGGCCGGGTTCCATCGCGCAGAACACAATACCGGATTTTGTGATGTCAAAGCCGCTGACAGCGCCGTTGAACTCGACCGCTTTTTCCACCCGGTCCTCGTGCAGCCGCATCAGTTCCGTACGATAGCCGATCGTCGATGTAAAATAGAGCACGCCGTTGTTCAACATGAATGTTTTGCCTGATCCGTAACGAACGTCGCTGTTGACGCAGCCGCCGATGGAATATTCGTAATCCAGCACTTTGCGGACTGCTCCGCTCGTTAAATCGCAGCGGTAGAAATCGCAGCTGGTTCCGTTGCCATAAGCCTGCATGTCCGTCGCCATGAACATCAGTTCATCGTTTTCCGCAGCGATCGCGCCAATCCGCAGCTGTCCCTGCGGCACAAGCGTGCGCGAAGTCTGCTTTTCCAGATCGTAACAGACCAGTTCGGATGTTTTCGGCTGGACGTCGCGCCAGTTTTTCCCGGTATAGATCACCTGATGACCGTTGACGATCACCCTTGCGCAATCATAGCCCTGCGGCGTAATCCGCAGGTGCCGGCCTGTGCATTTATTCCAGATCAGACAGCCGCAGCGGTCTGAGTCGATGAATCCGGCGCCGTTGGCGACAAACGGGACTTCGTGCAGAATCACATAGTCCTGCGCGTCGTCGAGTTCTTCCTTTGCCGTGGTTTTGGGATCCAGGGCATGCAGATTTTCCTGAATTTTTAAAACAACCCAATCGCTGTCCGCTACCGGCGTCATCTGCACCACGGCATAAGGGACTTCAAAGGCTTTCTGAGCCTCGCCCTGATTCAGCGTCAAGCGGTAATAAACAGTTTTCTGTTCATTGGATTCCGGTTTGTCCTGCGGCTTGCGCTCCGCCGCAAACAGGATCGTTTCTTCATCCTCAAAACAGAATGACGAAACCTGACCGTCGCTGATCAGCGGCTTCAGCTGCATTGTTTGCGGATTGACTTCCATCAAGTTGGTACGGTAGCTGTTTTCCGCCTTGTCCATCTGAGTTTGCAGGCACAGGACATGCGCTCCGGAAGCAGCCAGACTGTGCACGAAACGATAGTCTGTTAAGTCTTGAATTTGTATTTTTTCCATGTTGTTTCCCACCTCACTATGAATTGGTTACAGGATACCGCACTTTCCGTTCCCCGGCAAGTCCTTTCCGATTTTTTGCCGCCATGCCCCAAGCACTGTGCGGAATTCGTTTTCATCCAGACGCGCGGAAGGCCGGGCGACGACTCGGGCGGCCATTGCGTTAGCCAGATCCACCGCGGCTGCCAACGGCCATCCTTGTTTCAATCCCGCTAACACGGTTCCTGCATGACAATCGCCGGCGCCGATCGTGTCCACAACTTCACTCTTGACCCCCGGAAGCGCTTGATAATTGCCATCCGCTGAGCAGCATACCGCGCCCAGTTCACCCCGGGTGATGATCACGGCGCTGCCGAAGCGGCCGCGCAGCGTTCTCGCTGCCGCTTCAACTGACTGGTTCCCGCTTAACCAGCAGGCTTCCGCTTCGTTAAGATGCAGGATCGGCCGGCATGCTTCGATCGCCTGCCAGCGCGATGAGTCCAAATGCATAAGCCGGGCTCCTGGCGCAAAGAAAACCTGCGGTCCGGGATGCTCACGCAGCCATTTCAGCATTGCCAGCCCGGTCGGTTCCTCCAGTTCAATCCCGCAGACATACACGTAATCGAGCTGCGCCGGATCCAGATCTGCCAGCCATTCTTCGCAAAAGCCATATTCCGCGCCGTGCGTGGACAAAAATGTGCGCTCGCCGCTGTCTTCCACCAGACACAGGCAGCAGCCGTTATCCCATCCCTTCACCACGATCGCCGGCGACAGTCCCTCCTCGCTTAAAAGCTTCCCGGTTATCTGGCCGAAAATACCGTCGCCGGTGGGCGAACAGTGAAACAGCGGCAGCCGGAACAGCCGCAGCATCCGCGCTGCGTTGTACGCACAGCCGCCCAGCGCCATCGTCATGGAGCGCGTATTGATATCCTCCTGGGTTACCGGCAGATGCGGTACCCGGACGATCATGTCGATCACGGTTGATCCCAGTATCAGTGTTGTTTTCATTTTCTTGTCCCCTTATTTTTTCCGTTGGTTTTATCATACCATGCCGGTCCGCAAAACGAACGGCAACCTCACAGAATTAAAAGAAGAAGTGAAAAACAGGTCCGAGACAGCGAAATAAAACGATATATGGAAACGCATCAGTAAAAGACGCAGCTGTTTTTCCCCTGGCGCTTGGCCTGATACATCGCCGCGTCGGCTTTCAGGAATAATTGCCGGTACGTCGTTCCCTGCGTGGGAAAGAAGGCGCAGCCAATACTGCAGGAAATTTTCGGCAGCGCAGCCGGCGCCTGACGCAGATGCTGCAGCTGCTGGCGAATGTGATCCAGACGCGCGCCGACCTGATCGCATGTGCCTGCTTCCTGCATTAAAACGACGAATTCATCGCCGCCGATCCGTCCGACCAAATCCTCCGGCGCAAACAGAGCGCGGATCTCGGCCGCCGTCCGCCGCAGCGTTTCATCGCCGCAGTCATGCCCATATGCATCGTTGATCTGCTTGAAATTGTCGATATCCATCACCGCCAGCGTCATGCTTTTTCCCACCGGAGCCTGCCGCAGCGCTTCCTCAATCAGCTGCTGAATCTTAAACCGGTTATATAATCCGGTCAGACAGTCCTGATGGGCCAGATGGCGCAGCCATTGGAGCTCGCGCCGCTGCTGATCCATATCGCTTAACAAGCCCAGAACTCTGACCGGCTCACCTTGCGCATCCTTTTCCAACGTCAGCTCCAGCCGATACCAGCGAATGCCTTCCTTTCCACATTCCAGACTGAGATCCACAGTCGGAACCAGATTCCCCCGCTGCAGCTGGCTGCGGATTTCCGCAATCTGAGCGGCGGAGGGAGAACGACGATGGCTGTCAGGCAGATCCTGAACTTGTCCCACAAGCGAAGGCTGGAAATGAAAATGCGCAAACCAGTTTTCTGACACCTGCAGCGTATCCTGACGGATATCCCACTCCAGCCAGAATTTCCGCGTTTGCATCAGGAGTTGTTCCAGAGGGGCGGACCGGCTCTTTTCCAGACTGCGATTTTTATTCACTGCCGGTTCTTCAACCAGCGTCAGATGGACAAGCTGATCCAGAAGTACGTCGATCACAAGCAGATACCGCAGTGTTTTTTCTTCGCAGAGAACCTGTCCCTGCTGCAGCATCAGCTGCCCGGAAAGCATCTGGACCCTCGGATTGCCGCGGACGGTAACCGGCGGTTGTTCCCGCAGCCACCTCGCGGCCACTTCCCGGCCATAAATTTCAAGATCACCGCTCAGGATAGCTACTTCCGGCCGCAGCCGATGGTGAAGCTCCGTCAGCTTTCCCATTTTGATCAGCTGCATTAATTCTTCTAAAAAACAAGCGTTTCCCTTCATCAAAATTCCACCTCGTATCAGATTTATTGTAGTGGCTGATTGCGACGAAGATTGTCGAATTCTGCTGCGCGCGGACCGCTGAGCGCATTGCGGCCCTTTTTCAAATGGAGGACGAATAGCTTCAAAACGCCGGACTTCCTGCATTCATACGGTTATTCTTTAAATTCAACCCTTTTTTGAGCCCTTGTCAGGAATCTGTAATAAATTGTTAAGCTGCACTTCATTTCCCTGACCAAAGGATATGATATAGTAAGATCAAGAATAAAAGAGCGTCTGGCGCTTATGCTGAAAATAAAAGGAGGGATTCCCCAATGCCAAAAAAACTGACTGCACTCTACAAGTTAGCTGCTATTCTGATCGTGATCGCCTCTGTTTTCTATTTTTCATCCGGAGCGCTGAATCAAACGCCGAATTTAAACGCTCCGAACATGCCGCTGTCGCAGATTTTAATTCCTGACTGATCTCTGATTCTCTGAAAACGCCAAAGTGGAACGTCCTCCCTGCTTTCTGATCTGCGGCGTTTTTTTTGTGATTTCCGCTTTTTGCATGAATAAAGAGAATGATCCCGGTTTGTGTGAATTTATTCCGCCGTTTTCGGTTCGAGGATCAGCCGGCGGTTAGGATAATCCAGGCGCCAACCGCGGCCTGCCAGCACATCCGCGCCCAACAAGCCGGCGACAGCCTCTCCCTGTACGGGATATAATGGGCGGTTGATCACCGCTATGCCGTCAAGGATGATTTTTGCATTGCCGATCCGCAGAGAAAGCGCCGGCAGCCGGCGCGCGGGAACCTGCGTTGAACCGTCGACACCTGTCAGCGTTTCAAATTCCAGCGGCAGCGAATCGGGCAATCCTTGATCGAGCAGGGGACCGCCTATAGTATCGGTATTGCCGCTGTCAAATCCCCAGCGCATGAGCTGCCCTTCTGTTTCCGCCTGCACCATGGGCATATTATCCCAGCCGATCAACTCCTGCTCAGCACTTGGATCCGCAACCGAAGCCCTCACTGACAACCGCTGACGTTTCTCATCCCATTGCCAGCAACATAATTGAAGGACGTCCCACCCCAGCAGTCCGTCGATTTTTACGCTCTGTCCGGCTGCCAGCTCCAAGTCGAAAGCTTCATCCCTCAGCACCATCCAGGTCTGATCCATTACCAGAAGCGGCCCGATCTGTACGGTCTCCGCCCGCCATTTTTCTGCTTGAATCCGCCCCAATCCGCTGCCCCCGCCAACGACTTGTTCATGCAGCGGCCGCAGATTGGCCGCCTCGGCGATGGATCTGCGCACAGCGCTGCAGGAGGCGCCGGTATCAAACAGAACCACTGCGGGATAACCCTGAATAAGAATCGGAATCGGAAGTACGTTGGGTAAGCCCCGATCAATCCGGGTCAGCACCGGACCTGCATCCTGCCATATCAGTTTCATCATTTCACCTGCTTTCTGCTTTCTGCTTTCTGCTTTCTGCTTTCTGCTTTCTGCTTTCTGCTTTCTGCTTTCTGCTTTCAGTATACCAAAAAGAAAAAGCAGCGGCTGCTTTTCGGTCAGAATTATAAAGTTTTTGATTATGTTCGTTGATCTGACAAAAAAGAATTGACTTGGAGTGAACTTCAGGCGTTACAATAAAGCCACGGGGAAACGAACTACCCCGTCTGCAAAGTAAGGGAGGCACATCCAATGGAAAAATCTAAGGTCTATTTTACCAAAATCATCACTCCGGAGAAAATGATCGAAATGGAAGAAATTCTCGGCCGGCAGCTTAAAGGCAAGGTCGCGGTGAAGCTGCACAGCGGCGAAGTCGGCAACCAGAACTTTCTGCGTCCGGAATTCATGAAACCGGTGATCGACAAAGTAAACGGCACGGTCGTGGAATGCAACACCGCTTATGAAGGACAGCGCAATACGACGGAAGCCCACTGGCACACAATGGAAAAGCATGGCTGGTCCAAGCTGTTTTCCGTCGATATTCTCGACGAAGACGGCGATTTGGAATTGCCGGTGAACGGCGGAAAGGTAATCCAGAAAAACTTTGTCGGCGATCATCTGAAAAATTATGATTCCATGCTGGTGCTGACGCATTTTAAGGGCCATCCGATGGGCGGTTACGGCGGAGCGCTGAAAAATATTTCGATTGGCCTGGCGTCCAGTTATGGTAAAGCTTACATCCATGGGGCTGGCGTCGCGGAAAACATCTGGACCGCGGATCATGATCAGTTCCTGGAATCCATGGCCGACGCCGCAAAGTCAATTTTGGATTATGAAAAAGAAAACATTGCGTTTATCAACGTGATGTGCAACATGTCGGTCGACTGCGACTGCTGCGCAAAAGCGGAGGATCCGAAGGTCAGAGATATCGGTATTCTGTCCTCACTCGATCCGGTTGCACTGGATCAGGCATGCCTCGATCTTGTTTATCAGTGCGAGGATCCGGGAAAGAAGGATTTAATTGAAAGAATTGAATCCCGCCATGGAATTTATACTATCGAAGCGGCGGCCGCGTTGGGGATTGGCTCGCGTGAATACGAACTGATCGACGTCGATCATCTACAAAAGTAAACCCTTGAAAGCTTAAACCTGAAAAGAGGAACTCCGGGATTAGAAAGCGCATGTTTCGTCTGGCGCCCCACCTGGAAATTCCTCTTTTTTGATTAGGCGTGCTGTTCGTCCATCAGCTGATTCCATCGCAGAACGGAATTGACGGACGTTTCCAGCCAGTAAAGAAAACGGGTGCCCGGCAGACGCGGTTCGCGCTTTTGCATCGTCTGGACAAGCGGCGCGCCATCTGCCGCATTGTGCCACAGATCGACAAAGATTGTATCGGCCTCGCCGGGTTTCAGACGATCCACCACAGCGAAAGCGTCGTCATGGATGATTGTTAATTTTTCAGGATTCTCCCATTGCGGCAGGATCCAGCGGGTAAACCAGGCGATCACCGCCGCTTCCTTCTCAACCACAACAATTTGTTCAACGTCTGCTTTGCGTGAAAGGTGATAAGCGAAATAACCCAAGCCCAGTCCGCAAACCAACACTTTTCCGCTGGCTTGTTTCAGCAGCGGCCGCATCGTGTTGATCTCGCTGGGAATCACGCTCATCCATTCAACGCCATTCTCATAAACACAGGGATAACGGTATTCCGTATCGAAATAGCCCAACTGCGGACATTCCGCCCCGGTTTCATCCACGCGGTAATCGTCATAGATCAAAATTTCAAACGGCTGATAGCATTCCCAGCGCACCGTCCAGGCGCCTTGCGTGCTGTCCGGGAAATGAATGTTGCGCAAATAGGCGTCAGCTTCATAGTCAGCCGCGGACAAGTGCCGGAATCCCGGCTTGAAATATTGTTCGGCCAGCATGCGGTGCTGGGGATTTTCGTCAAGATCCAGCCCTGCGATAATACAAAAGAGAGTATAGACGGCGTCTGTCTGCGAGAGTCCGCAGCCAGAGCACAGGGACTCCACCATTCTCCGCTCAATGGCGCAGGGATTTTCCTGCAGATAATCGGCAACGAGTTGGGTCATCGCGGAATTGAGTTTCATCCGCTTAACTTGTTGATCTGTCATTGTGTTTCCTCCTGCATTATCATCCGCCTGTTTCAGTTCAGCCCAGTCCGTTGCTTCTGCCGTTTTTAATAAAAGGGAGAGAGCCAGCTGCATTTTGGTTCTGCTTTCTGCTTTCGAATCTCAACACTGTTATCAGTTTCTTGACCTGAGATGTAATTCACTTTAGCTAAGATTGCAGCAACGTACAGCGATCAGCCGGGGTCGCCGGGCTCATTCGGAATCCTTCCGCGCTTTGTCTGCCGTTCATTTCACTTTGTCCCCGATAACAAAAAAACCTGTCCAGCGACAGGATTTTTAGTAAGTGGTGGTTCCAGCCGGGATTGAACCGGCGACACATGGATTTTCAGTCCATTGCTCTACCAACTGAGCTACAGAACCATTGGTTGCGGGGGAAGGATTTGAACCAACGACCTCCGGGTTATGAGCCCGACGAGCTACCAGACTGCTCTACCCCGCGATAACTAAGTATGAAATTTTCAATGGCGGAGGAACTGGGATTCGAACCCAGGCGCCGGTTTCCCGACCTACCGGTTTTCAAGACCGGACCCTTCAACCACTTGGGTATTCCTCCAGATGTTCGGTAACATAATGGTGGACCCTGTAGGACTCGAACCTACGACCCACCGGTTATGAGCCGGATGCTCTGACCAACTGAGCTAAGGGTCCAATTAGCAAAATTGGTGGCGGGGGCGAGACTCGAACTCGCGACCTTCCGGGTATGAACCGGATGCTCTAGCCAACTAAGCTACCCAGCCGTGTTTACAATTTTACAATGGTCGGGATGACAGGATTTGAACCTGCGACCCCTTGATCCCAAATCAAGTGCACTACCAAGCTGTGCTACATCCCGAAATATAAGTTCCCAATGGGAACTGTTTTTTTTAATAAAATGGCGCGCCCAGTAGGAATCGAACCCGCAACCTTTTGATCCGTAGTCAAACGCTCTATCCAGTTGAGCTATGGGCGCGTATCTTGTTGTTCTTATCAACAACGCTTTGTTATTATAACAGAGTTCGTGTTGATTTGCAACAACTTTTTTTATTTTTTCACAGCTTGATTTTTAGGATTGGTGGGGATGACGGGACTCGAACCCGTACGATGTTTCCATCACCGGATTTTAAGTCCGATGCGTCTACCGATTCCGCCACATCCCCATTTGTTGGAGGTACCTGCCAGATTTGAACTGGCGATCACAGAGTTGCAGTCTATTGCCTTACCACTTGGCTAAGGTACCATTTCGCTGTGCTTTATTATTATATATGAACTCCTATCAAAATGCAAGGCTAAAATGAAACGATTTTCGGCGTTTTTCAAAACGGAAAAGGCGCCGATTGCGACGCCTTTTTTCATACGCTCAGTCCACAAAGACTCAGCTTTTTAACTGTTTTTAACTTTGATCCACAGATCTGCCAGTTTCTTTTTTAAAACCTCATTGTGCTTGAATACTTCATCCTTCGGATAACCAACGCGCGGCAGATACGCCGGATTTCCATCATATTCTCCACCCACGGCGCTCATTTCTTCCAGCACATTCTTGTTGCTGGAAGCATAGCCGACCGTGCTGGAGTTGTCATAGGAAGCGTCGTCAGACAAAATGTAATTGATGAATTCATTGGCCAGCTTCGGACATTTCGCATTCGCCGGGATGACCATTGCGTCGCTCCACAGGTTCGTGCCTTCCTCCGGCAGCCAGTAAGCCATGTCCTCATTTTCAGACAGAATATAAGCCGCGTCGCCGCTGTAAACGACGGCGATATCCTTTTCGCCGGTGACCATGCCGTCGATGACTTCATCTGTCACATAGGAAGGATCGACCTTCTTATCCATGTCCAGCAGCCATTCATAAGCTGCCTGAATCTCGTCTTCATTTTCTGTATTCATCGAATACCCCAGCGCCTTAAACGCCATCATGAACGAATCCCGCTCGGAGTCATAGACGAACACATGTCCCTTGTATTTCTCATTGCGCAGCACGTCGAAGCCCTGCGATTCCACATCTGCCGGATCGACGTTGTTCTTGTTGTAGACAATTCCGACCATGCCCCAGAAATATGGCGCAGAGTAGGTGTTATCCGGATCGTAGGACAAACCCTTGACGCCGTCGGCCAGGTTCGCCAGATTCGGAATCATCGACTTATCCAGCGGCTGAAGCATATTTTCGTCGATCATCCGCTCGATCATGTAATCGGAAGGCACCAGCACGTCATACTGACTGCCGCCCAGCAGCTTCGTATACATTTCCTCGTTGGAGGCAAACATGGAGTAATTGATTTTGACATTGTACTGTCTTTCAAAGTTGGACAGGACGTTTTCCCCGACATATTCGCCCCAGTTGTAGACGTTCAGCGTGCTGCAGCCGTAGACCTCCTGCGGATCAATGTCGCTCTTGCCGCCGCCCCCGCAGCCGCCAAGCGCAACGACCATCAGGCCGCACAAACCCAGTTTAACCCAGTTTTTCATTTTTCTTCAATTTCCTTTCTTTCATCAGCGGAACGACGTTGACCAGAATCAGAACGACGGTGATCATCACCACAATGATCGTGGACAGCGCGTTGATGCTCGGATTGATCCGCTTGTACATCGAATAAACGTAAATCGAGATGTTGTTGATGCCCGGACCGGTTGTAAAGAATGAGATGACGAAGTCGTCAAACGACATCGTGAAGGCGATCAAAGCACCGGAAACGATGCCCGGCATGATCTCCGGAACGATGACCTTCGTCAGGGCCTGCCATGGGGTCGCGCCCAGATCCAGCGCGGCTTCCGGCAGGTTGGGATCCATCTGGCGGAGCTTGGGCATGATGCTGAGCATGACGTAGGGAATACAGAATGCGATATGCGCCAATAACAGCGTCATGAAGCCGGTTTTAATATTTAACGAAGTAAACAGAAGCATCAAGCCGATCGCCGTGACGATTTCCGGGTTCATCATCGGCAGATTGTTGATCTGCAGCGTGAGTTCCTTGACGATCCGCCTGGATTTGGACAGACCGATCGCCGCGATCGTGCCGACGATCGTGGAAACCACCGTTGCGATGACCGCGATGACCACAGTGTAATAGATCGACTCCATAATCGTGCGGTTGGCGAACATCTTTTCATACCACTGCAGTGAGAAACCGGTGAATTTGCTTAACGACTTACTGTCGTTGAAGGAGAAGACGATGACATAGAGAATCGGCAGATAGAAGAATGCGAGAACCAGTAACAGATAAAACCGGGAAAACAAGGATTTCAGTTTTTTCATGCGCGGGTTTCCCCCTTATTCTCATAGTCGACCTTCTTGGTGATAAACATCGAGATCATGATGATCACCGCCATGATCAGCGAAATCGCCGAGCCGAAGTTCCAGTCGCCGGTAGAAATGAAGTAGTTCTCAATCAGGTTGCCGACCAAAACGTAATCGCCGCCGCCCAGAAGCTTCGGAATGAAGAAGCTCGATACCGCCGGCAGAAAGACGAGCGTAATGCCGGAAATGACGCCCGGCATTGACAGCGGCAGCGTGACGCGCAGGAAGGTCTGCACCTTGTTGGCGCCCAAATCCTCCGCCGCGGTTAACAGGCTCTGATCCATTTTAGTCAGCGACGTATAGATCTGTAAAATCATAAAGGGAATAAAGTTATAAACCATGCCGACAAACACCTTGAATTCGCTGCTGACCGGAAAGTTCAGCAGAATGCCGCGCCAGGCGTAGGTTCTGACAAGCATGTTGATCCACATCGGCAGCGTGATCAGCAGAACCATGATCGCTTTGCGGTTGCCGTCGAGCTTGGCGATGAAATACGCCGCCGGATAGCCTAACAACACGCAGATGACCGTCGTGATCAGCGCGATCTTTAACGACCGCCACAGCACGTTGGGAAAAATACTGTCGGAGAAAAAGCGGGCGAAGTTATCGAGCGTAAACTGCAGCGTCAGTACGGAGTTGCCCTGCTTGGTGAACGCGTACAGCACGATCAGAAGCATCGGCGCCAGAATCATGATTGCGATCCAGATCAGATAGGGATACAGCATGCGCGCAAATGATTTCATAGCGGCTTACACTCCCATCTTGGACATGACGTGAATGTCCTCCGGCGCGAATTTGAGATCGACTTTCTTGCCTTCCTCCTGGAAATCCGTAGTGTGGATCTTGAAGATACGGCCTTTGGTCGCAAAGGTGATGTCGAAGTCGCCTTCCGTGATCGTTTCCGGATCGAAGTCATATTTCACTTCGCTGATCTCGATCGGACTGTCGTCCTCCAGATCCCAGGCTTCGGCGCTGGCCCACATTTTCAAATCGGTGTTCAGCGCGACGCTCTCTTTGATTTCATCCGGTGTTTTATAGAAGTCAAAGGCGGTAATGCCGATGTTATGCTTGTTGTCCTCGACATACTTCGGCTCGACGACGCTGATTTTAATCGTGATCGAGGTGCCCTTGGAGGTGCCGAAGGTCGCCGGATAGGTGCCGGGCTGCGGCTTGATGTCATAATCGACGGTGGACAGAGAAATAAATTCATCTTCCTCATCCCAGGCCTGTGCGTTGGCGCGGGCGATGACGTCGGCGTCGGTCATCTCCGCGACGTCCTCCAGGTCCATCGTGAAGTCGTTGGCAGAAATTTTTTCATGCGCTTCCGGATTCACTTTATCATGGTTGGCCAGAACGTGCATCTTAACCGTCTTCGCGGTACCGGATACCGTCTGGACCATGATTTCGTAATGGACGCCCTTAAACAACAGCGACTTGACCTCGCCGGTAAGGATCCCCTGACCGCGCGGCACGATGTCGATGTCTTCCGGGCGGATCACGATATCGACGTTTTCATTCTTTTTAAAGCCGAAGTCCACGCACTCATAGATCTTATCGTCAAACATGACGCGGTAGTCTTCCTTCATGACCCCGTCGATGATATTCGATTCGCCGATAAAGCGGGCGACGTATTCGTTTTCCGGTTCGTTGTAGATTTCTTCCGGGGTGCCTATCTGCTGGATTTCGCCATCCTTCATGACGACGATCTTATCAGACATCGTCAGGGCTTCTTCCTGATCGTGGGTAACGAAGATAAACGTGATGCCGACTTCCTTCTGAATTTTTTTCAGCTCGTGCTGCATTTCCTTGCGCAGCTTGAGATCCAGCGCGCCTAACGGTTCGTCCAAAAGCAGAACCTCCGGCTCGTTGACCAACGCGCGGGCAATCGCGACACGCTGCTGCTGACCGCCGGAAAGCAGGGTGACGTTGCGTTTTTCAAAGCCTTCCAGACCGACTAAGGAAAGCATCCGCATGACCTTCTGTTCGATGACGTCCTTGGACTGCTTCTTGATTTTCAAGCCGAAGGCAATGTTTTCATACACGTTCATGTGCGGAAACAGCGCGTACTTCTGGAACACGGTGTTGATCTCCCGTTTGTAAGGCGGCACCTGGCTGATATCCTGACCGTCGAAAATAATCTTTCCTTCTGTCGGCTCCAGAAATCCGCCCAGAATTCTGAGCAGCGTCGTTTTGCCGCAGCCCGATGGGCCAAGCAGCGTGACAAACTCGTTTTCATAGATATCCAGATTGACGCCCTTCAAGACGATCTGGCCGTCGAATTCCTTCACGATATTCTTAAACTGAATTAGTTTTTTCATCCGTAAATCCCCTTTCTCTAATGGCTTAAAAGATCGGCGGCGTGCAGATCCACAGCACGCGGGCCGGCTGCGCCGAATCGTTTTTCAGACAATGGCTGAACGAACCCTTGATGTAAAACGTCTGCCCCTTTTTGACGATATAGACTTTCCCCGTATCCAGATTGATCAGCTTGATCCGTCCGGACAGCACGTAGCCGAATTCCTCCCCTTCGTGAACAGCGACCTCGTGTGACCGGCCCTGCGGCGGCAGTTCCAGCAGAATCGGCTCCATTTCGTTTTTCTGGGCATTGGGCACGATCCAGTGGATCGTGCAGTCTTCCCGTTCGTCGACGAAGTAGTCGTCGTCGGTAAACACCAGTTTTTCCTCTGTTTCTTCCTGGAAAAACTTCGCCAGCGTCGTGCCCAGCGCTTCAACGATATCCTGCAGCGTCGCGATCGAAGGCGAGGTCAGATTCCGTTCCAGCTGCGACAGGAAACCCTTGGTTAACTCACAGCGGCTGGCCAGTTCCTCCAGCGTCAGGTTGTTTTTCGTCCGCAGCTGTTTGATCCGATATCCGATATCCATCCAACCCCTCCTTTTTCGCCCAGATGTTTAGTAACACTAAACTTCCCGGAAGCATTTAATAAACACAGATATTATTATACATACGCGCCTGTAAAATTCAATAGTTTTAAACAAAAAGATTACTGCGGTTAAACTTTTTCCTGAATTCTACCGCAGCTGTCATGCCGCATTGGCAGGGGGGGGGGATGGAAAATCCAAGCGTAGGAAACCTTGAAAACGTGCTGAAACGCATTCCGATTTCAAGGTTTCAAAAATGGCCTCTTTCCATTCAGTTTCCCCTCAGAGCGAACATTTCCGCTTTTCATGTCTTCCTGCCCCGCTGCCGCTCCCTCCTTTTGATCCCCGGCCGCACTCAAGGCCTATGTGTGCCTGCTTCCTGCTTCGTCTTCTCCTTTTGCCTGTACTCAGTTTTCCCGAATCCGGCAGTCTCATCCCGCTTGGACGTCCAAACAGACAAACACAAAAAAACCGGATACACTGAGTACCCGGCATTGTGATGACAATCGAAAGTCCTTATCTGTTGAATCAGACCGCTTACAACAGACCTTCGATCATGTTTTCCAGCATGTTTTTCGGCTGGAAACCAACGCTCTGCTTCACGGCTTTTCCGCCTTTGAACGCGATTAACGTCGGAATCGACATGACGCCGTAACGCTGCGCCAGATCCTGCGACTGATCGACGTTCACCTTAACAATTTCCAGCTTGCCTTCATATTTCGCCGCGACTTCCTCCAGCACCGGCGCCAGCATCTTGCATGGTCCGCACCAATCGGCAAAAAAATCCACGAGTACCAGCCCGTCCTTCGCTGTTATTTCATCAAATTCCTGCGTATTTACAATTTTCATTGTCTTCATCCTCCTGTTCAGTAATCTAAGTATATCACAGTTTTTTCCTTTGCATACCGAAATGCTCACAGCGGACATCAACGGTATTTCCTTGCGGCCGACTTCATTTGCGCCAAAACAAAACAGCCCGGAGGCTGTTTTGAAGTTATTGATGTAAACTCGGAACGGCTTACAGCTTGCTTGCGGCGCCGCGGTCGACGATGACCGTCACATCCGGATGGTTCTGCAGGATGCTGGCCGGGCAATCTTCCGTAACCGGGCCCTTGATCATGGCGTAAATCGCGTCTGCCTTGTTCTTGCCATTGGCAACCAGCAGGATTTTCTTGGCTTTCATGATCGTCGCGATCCCCATGGTGATCGCTTCAGTCGGAACTTTTTCCCCTAATGGATCAAAGAAACGCGCGTTGTCCTGACGTGTTTTTTCCTTCAGAACGACGGTGTGGGTCAGCGTATCAAACGAGGTCCCCGGTTCGTTGAAACCGATGTGACCATTGGCGCCGATGCCTAACAGCTGGATATCGACTTCAAAGTTTTTCATCGCTTCTTCGTACTTTTCACACTCCGCCTGGATGTTGTCACTGTCGCCGACTGGAACGTGAACATTGGCTTCCGGAATGTCCAGGCCGTTGAACAGGTTTTCATGCATGAACGTCCAATACGTCTGGCTGTGGTCGCGCTTCAGGCCGATGTATTCATCCAGGTTGAAGGTAACGACATTCTTATAGGATGTCCCGTTTTCCTTATGATCCTTGATCATATTCTGGTACAGACCGATCGGGCTGGAGCCTGTCGCCAGACCCAGAACCGGATTGGACTTGGATGTGATGACTTCCTTCATGACTTCAAAAGCTTTTTCGCTTAATTCGTCATAGTTTTCCGTCACAATAATTTTGAACATTTGAAATTCCTCCCTTTTACATCTATAACAATAGCACGAAAACGGTGTAAACTCAACGCTTCGGGCTGTTGTTGCCAAATTAAAATCAGCCGATTTCGATCGTGTAGGACGTCGTGAAGCTGGCGTTTTCACGCAGCTGAATCGTGCCTTCGCGTTCTTCAAACGGAACGTGAACTTCCGCAAAATCGCCGTGTCCATGCCATGGCTCGATGCACAGATACGGAGCGTTCGGCTTGGTCCAGAAAGCCAGCCAGCGATAGCCCGCGACGCTGACTTTAACGCTGTTTTTACCGTTAGTCAGGGTAACGTAAGGCGAGCGCAGATGCTCGAACAGAAGCGTCGGGATGTTGTTGAAGGTTGCGTAGTCCAGCGCAATTTCCTTTTCTTCCTTTAAACACAGCGACGCGTTGGAGCTGGCGGTTGTCTGCGTTTCCGGGCACGCAAAAACGATCTTGTAGTCTTCAAAGCGTTCCCCCGGCGCCATCGGGCAGTTAAACGCCGGATGCAGACCGAAGGAGAACGGCATCATCCGCGGCGAATGATTGTCGATCCGGTAGGTGATCGTCAGCTTCCGGCCGGACAGCCGATAGGTCACCGTCAGTTTGAATTCAAACGGATACTGCGCGCGAGTTTCCTCATTGTCGCTTAAAGATAAAACGATCGTGTCTTCGCTCACGCTTTCGACGGTGAATTCGCTGTGACGGGCAAACCCATGGTTGCCCATCTTATAGGTTTTTCCGTCGATCTGATAGTCCTTGGTCCAGGTGCTGCCGACCATCGGGAACAGGATCGGATTGCGCCCGGCCCAGAACTGCGGGTCGCCCTGCCACATGTGTTCGATATTCTTTTCTTTGTCATAAAAGCTGGTGATTTCCGCCGCCAGCGTTTTTACTTCCACCGCGGCGACTTCATTTTCAATTCTCGGCATGATTTTCCTCCTCGATCAATCCAAAGTGCAGACAGGCTTTGTAGACGCCGTCACGATCAATGTCGTCAGCGATGTAGTCGGCCGCCTGCTTGGCTTCGTCGCAGCCGTTGCCCATTGCGATGCCCAGCCCGGCCCGGCGGATCATTTCCACATCGTTGTAGCCGTCGCCAAACGCCACTGTTTGAGGTTGATCAAAGCCCCAGTGCGCCGCCAGTTCCAGCATTCCGCTGGCCTTGTTCGCATCTGCTGCGGTGACTTCGTTGGCGAAATGCATGACCATCAGATGGGAATTGTGCAGCAGCGGCCGGATCGCGTCGACATGTTGGGCTTCCCGGGTGTAAAAGATGATATTGACTAACGGCTGGTGCTTCCACAGCGTCTGGCCGGGACGCATCTTATACAGAAAATAGAACAGATCGCTGATTTCCTGGGTGTAGTGCAGATCGTGGCTGTTTTCACCATGGACGCCGCTGTAACGCACGACTAAATCGTTGCGGCGGCAGTAATCGATCACCCGTTCGGCATCGCCTTCGTCAATGATTTTAGAGGCGATGATTTTCCCATGATCCATAATGATTCCACCCTGAGCGCAGACGACCCCGTCCAGCAGATCCGTCAGCTTCGGCGGCAGATTGACCAATTCCTCCACCGCCCGGCTTGTGCACAGCGCGATCTGACTGCCGTTTTGCTTCAGCCTTTCAATCGCGGTATACGCCGAGGCGGGAACATCGTGAAGGGTGTGGGAGAACAGCGTGTGATCGATGTCGAAAAAGACGGCGCGGGCTTTACTCATGCAGCATGGCCTCGCCCAGCACCCAGGTTTGGGCTACGCTGTAATCGTCATTGAGCACGCACAGATCGGCGTCATAGCCGGTTTCGATCAAGCCCTTGTTGGCAAAGCCCATCCGCGTGGCAGGATTGATTGTCGCGGCGTTGATCGCCGTCGCCAGCGGCAGCTTCATCATTTCGATCAGGTTGCCGACCAGCACGTTCATGCGGTTGGAGCTGCCTGCCAGCTTACCGTTAGGCAGCCGTCCGCAGCCATCCTCGCCGACCGTCACGTCGCGGCCCTTCATGTGATAGAAGCCCGGCTTCAGGCCCTTAATTGATACGGAATCGGTAACCAGAATCAGTTTATCCTTGCCCTTGACGCGGCCCAGCACACTGGCGACGGCCGGATGCACATGCACGCCGTCGGCGATCAGCTCGGCGTAAATGTTCTCAAAGAACATCGCGGCCCCGGCGGTTCCCGGTTCGCGGTGATGCAGGCCGAGCATGCCGTTGAAGGTATGCGTGAAGCTGTCGGCGCCATCTTCGATCGCTTTGGCGCATTCATCAAATTTCGCTCCGGTATGCCCCATCGCGACTTTGACGCCCTGGGAAACACAGTAGCGGATCAACGCGTGATCGTCATCTTTTTCCGGCGCGATGCAGATCATCTTGATCTTACCTTCAGCCGCCTTCTGGTAACGGTCAAATTGTTCAATGTTGGGTTTCTGAATTAAGTATGGATTGTGCGCGCCCTTGAATTCATGGGAAATCTGCGGGCCTTCGACGTGGATGCCCTGAATTTTTGCCCCGCGGTGATCTTCGTCAATGATCTTGCTGATAAGCGCGAAGGATTCCAGCAGATTGCTTTCCGGAGCGGTCGAGGTCGTCGCTAAAAAACTGGTGACGCCGTCCTGCGGCAGATATTCAATCCAGTTCAGCAGACCTTCGCGGGTCGCATAGTTGCAGTCCAGTCCGTTGTAGCCGTGGCAGTGAATGTCGATCAGACCTGGAAGGATCCGCTTATCGCCGTAATCCACGTCGGCTTTCTGCGCATCATAGGATTCGATGGCCGTGATCTTTCCGTTGTCAAAAACAAGCTGAGCTGGAACGAATTGTTCGTTCAGCCAGACGCGCGTGCTTTGAATTCTCATATTTGCTCCCTCTTTTCTTTGGAGTTTGTCTCTATTTTGTACTCTTATATGCTTTTATAATGGAGATAGATTGAAGCTGGACAGGCTGTTTGTTTAAGACTCGTGAAAATGGAAACGCATCTTGGAATTAAAATCAATCGCTTATTCCAATGCGGAACGTTATGGAAGCAGTTTTTTCTGCTTGGACAAAAACCTTCGCCATCGCAGAGCGCGGAAGGAGTCTGAAAGCGGGGGAAAAACAGAAATCCCCGGCAGCATTCGCTGCAATCTGTCCCGTTTTTCTGCTCCGGCAAAGTCCAACTACAAAGAAAAACCTGAAAGGTTCAGGTTTTTACAGCATTTCTTTTCCGAGGCAGTATGTCTGAACCACGTCGTAATCGCGGTTGAGAACAACCAGATCGGCGTCGTAGCCCGCCATGATTTTACCCTTGCGGTCGTCCATTTTCAACAGACGGGCCGGGTTGAGGGAAACCATGTTGACGGCCCAGTCAAACGGCAGCAGCGCCTTTTCAACCAGGTTCTGCAGACCGCGGTTAAACTTCAAAGTGCCGCCGGCCAGCGTGTCGGTGCCATGCAGATAAGCGGAGCCGTTTTCACGGATATCAATCTGATTGCCGCCCAGTTCATAGTAGCCTGGTTCGCAGCCTTTTGCGCACAGCGCGTCGTCGATCATGACGGCATAGTCGCGGCCCTTTGCGGTAACGTAAGCATTGACCGCCGCCCAGTTGACATGGTTGCCGTCGCAGATGATTTCGCCATAGGTGTCGCGGCAGCGCATCGCGGCGCCGACCAGATTCGGTGTGCGGTGATGCAGACCATTCATCCCGTTAAAGACATGCGTCATGGAATTTGCGCCGTTGGCAATGCCCATCAGCGCGTCTTCATAGGTTGCGCCGGAGTGACCGATGGATACGCAGACGCCATGGCTGGAGGCGTAGCGTGTTAAAGCCCAGTCCGGATCCTTTTCCGTTGCCAGTGTGATAACCTTGATCATGCCCTTGGCGGCTTCCTGATACTTCTTGAACTGCTCAACATCCGGCGTAACGATAAACTGTTCCGGCTGCGCGCCTTTGTTTTTCGCGTTGAGGTATGGGCCTTCGAAATGAATGCCGAGGATTTCCGCACCTTCGTAGCCTTCGTCAACGACTTCTGTGACGTTGATCAGCGCTTTGGTCAGCACCTCTTCACTCTGCGTGACTGTGGTCGGCAAAAAACCGGTGATGCCTTCCTTCGGCAGTCCGGCAGCCCAGGTCCGCAGACCTTCATGATTAGCGTCATTCGTATCAAAACCCAGACCTCCGTGGCAATGAATATCAATCATGCCCGGCAGGATCCGATCCTCGCCGTAATCCTTATCGACCGGCTTGGTTCCATACGGGTAAATTCCTGTGATCTTCGCGTCTATGATCTCCAGCTGCGCTTCAATGAACGTACTGGAAACCCAAACCTGCTTACTTTGAATAATCATCTTTTAGTCCTCCCTTGATGTTCTTATTATATCCCCTTTGAAAATTGAATTCAACAATAGCACACTGTAAAAATGGCTTTTTTATTCATTGATCAATCAATAATTTGTGATAATAATTTCAGCAATGAAAGCGGTTTTGTTTTGCCAGGAAAAATACCGGGAAACAGGCGGCAAATCGCGGATGAGTCGCCGCTGAATTCCCGCTTTTCAAATTCAGTTTTTGATTTGCAGCTCAGAGTACAGGAGGGATCTGCGGCAGTCTGAATGTCCGGCATGCGATTGGATGAATCGTTTCAACCACGATCTTGCGATGCAGTGGATAAACAAAAAATCGACGGCAGCTGTTTCTGAGAAGACCCGAAGGCAAGCCTCAAGAAAACGCCGCGGGGTGATTGCGGCGTTTTTACTTGCTTTATTTAATTTCTGTTTGTCTGGATATGGATTATCCCCGGCGTTTGCCTTGAGATGAAATCGAGCTTTTGGACGTTTTCCCACGCTGATCAAAACGCTTGTCTGAGGCGGCCTGCTTTTTTCCATCAGCAGCGGCTTTCTCACGCCCCTTTGCCGGCTTTTGCGAGCGGCTTCCAGACCTGGAGTTCCCACTGTTTCTTCCCGACCGCTTGCTTTCTTCCTTTGCGCCCCGTCCCGTTTTCTGCCGACTGCCTGCCTCCTGTTTTCCCCAGGGAACAGGCGGAATCAAACAGTCGCGGCCATAACCGATCAGATCGGTCCGGCCGGCGCGGGTCAGCGCTTCATGCACAAGCTTATAATTCCGCGGGGCGTTGAATTGTATTAATGCCCGCTGCAGCTGCTTCTCATGCGGATCCCGGGCGACATAGACCGGTTTCATCGTCATCGGATCCAGCCCTGTCCAATACATCGTCGTGGAGATCGTCGCCGGCGTCGGATAGAAATCCTGCACCTGCTGCGGAATGTGATTGATCGACTTGAGATAACAGGCCAGCTCGATCGCGTCGTTCAGATCACAGCCGGGATGCGAGCTCATCAGGTAAGGAACGAGGAATTGATTCATTCCATATTCCTTGTTCAGCGCCAGATACTTCTCTCTGAATTTTTCATACAGGGCGTGGTTGCATTTGCCCATCGTATCCAGCACCTTATCGCTGACATGTTCAGGCGCTACCTTCAGCTGACCGGAGATGTGATACTGCACCAGCTCGCGGAAAAAGGTATCGTCTTGATCGTACATCAGATAATCGTATCGCACGCCCGAGCGCACAAACACCTTTTTCACGCCCGGCAATACCCGCAGATCGCGCAGGATGCTGAGATAATCGCGATGAGAAACCTCAAGATTTTTGCATGGCTTGGGATGCAGGCATTCCTTGCCCGGACAGGTTCCGCGCTTCAGTTGATCCTGACAGGAAGGATGGTAGAAATTAGCGGTCGGGCCGCCGACGTCATGGATGTAACCTTTGAAATCCGGATCCTGGATTATCTTTTTCGCTTCCTCCAGAATCGACTGCTTGCTTCGTGAAGAAATCACCCGGCCTTGATGATTGGTCAGCGCGCAGAAAGCGCAGCTGCCGAAACAGCCGCGGTTGGCGATGATCGAAAAGCGGACTTCATCAATCGCCGGGATGTGATGATACATCGGATGAAAGGTTCGCTTATAGGGGAGTGAATAGGTAAAATCCATCTGCTGCTGCGTCAGAGGCAGCGCCGGGGTATTGGCGACGACATACCAGCCTTGATACGGCTCGACCAGCACCGTGGCATTGAGGGCGTCGATGTTGAGATGCTGGATACGGAAGCTCTCGGCATATTTGCGCTTATCCTGCGACACTTCTTCAAAGGAAGGCAGCAGCTTATGCTCAAACAGATGATCGATCGTCTTGCATTTGTAGACGGAGCCTTTAATCCAGATGATGTCCTGAATTGGCAGGCCGCCGTCCAGTGCTTCCGCCAGCTCGATGATCGAATTCTCGCCCATGCCGTACAATACGAGATCGGCGCCGGAATCTAAAAGGATCGACCGCCGGACTTGATCATCCCAATAGTCATAATGGGCTAACCGCCGCAGCGATGCCTCAATCCCGCCCAGAATCACCGGCGTCTTGGGATAGAGTTGTTTGATTTTCTGGGAATACACGATCGTCGCGCGGTCCGGGCGTTTGCCCATCTCGCCGTTATCCGTGTAATTATCTTTATCACGGCGGCGTTTGGAAACCGAATAATGATTGACCATCGAGTCGATGTTGCCGGAGGACACCAGAAAGCCCAGCCGCGGCTCGCCGAATTCCATAAAGGGTTTGTCACGCGTCCAGTCGGGCTGCGGGATCATGCAGACCTTATAGCCGTAGGCTTCCAGCATGCGCGTGATGATCGCCGGGCCGAAGGACGGATGATCAACATAGGCGTCACCGCTGACATAGATGAAATCGGGCTGGGTCCAGCCGCGTTGTTCCATTTCTTCACGGGTTACAGGTAAAAAATCAGTCATTGTCTTCCTCCTTGGCGGGTTGTTCCGCGTTGCTTTGCCGCCTCACAGTCCAGTCTGAACTCCATTTGAATTTCTTTCAAACGACTTGTTCATTTTAATTGTACTTGAATTTTGTCGTTTTGTCTTCCTCGGAGACGAAGAAAAAGCGCCGATCAGCGCTTTAACTCAATTAACTTTTCCCAGGCGCAGTCGCTGCGGCCAAAGTGACCGTAAGCGGAATAGCGGCTGTAAATCGGCTTTTTCAGATCTAACTGGCGAAGGATGCTGGAGACGCGGAAATCGAAATTCTTATGGATAATTTCCAGAATTTCCTCGTCGCTGACCTTGCCGGTACCAAAGGTTTCGACATAGATCGAAATCGGTTCGCTCTTACCGATAGCGTAAGAGACTTCAATTTCCAACCGATCCGCCAGACCGGCCGCCACCAGGTTCTTGGCGACGAAACGGCTGTAATAGGCCGCGCTGCGGTCAACCTTGCTCGGGTCCTTGGAGCTGAAGCAGCCGCCGCCGATCCGTCCCATGCCGCCATAGGTATCGACGACGATCTTACGGCCGGTTGTGCCGCTGTCGCCGAATGGTCCGCCGACGACGAAGGATCCGCTTGGATTTACGAGGATCTTCGTGTCCTTGTCGATCAGGTTGGCGTCGATCACCGGCTTGATGACCTCATTGATGATCTTGGCCCGGATTTCTTCCTGGGTCGCTTCAGCGATATGCTGCGTGGAAACGACGATGGTGTCAAGCCGGACTGGTTTGTTATCATCATATTCCACGGTGACCTGAGTTTTGCCATCGGGTTTCAGGATGGAGTAAGCTTCCTGTTTGCGGACTTGTTCCAGCCGTTCCGCCAGCCGGTGAGCCAGCGCAATCGGCATCGGCATATAGTTTTCTGTTTCGTTGCAGGCGTAACCGAACATAATTCCCTGATCGCCCGCGCCCATATCAGCTTCATCATGCATGACCGCTTCATAGATTTCCGCCGACTGCTTCGACACCTTGGTCAAGACTTCAAATTCTTCTGTGTAGCCGATTTCGCGGATTTTGTCCTTCGCAATTTTCTCAAACGGCAGATCGGCGCTGGTGTTCGCTTCGCCATAGATAAAAATCAGATTGTCTTTGATCGTCGTTTCCACCGCCATCTTGCTGGCAGGATCCTGACGAAGTGCTTCGTCCAGAATCGCGTCGGAAATGGCGTCGCAGATTTTGTCCGGGTGTCCGCTGGTGACGGATTCGCTGGTAAAAAATTTTTTCATAGATTATCCTCCTTGTCTTTTTTATCAAGGCAGATATGACGCATAAGAAAAGCCTTCAGAAAGAAGGCTTCATGATTCATCGTCCTGCTTTCTTATCGTTGCCAGCATTACCACCTTGCTTTCAAGCAGGTTGGTATGAGTTCGTCGAGCTGACTCTCTCCCTCATTCTTGATAAAAAGACCAGGAATAGTAAACCATACCTGGTGGTAAAAAGCAAGGATTTCTCTACATAATCCGCAAATTCCAGACATTTCCGGCTTTCTGCCTGAGCTTGATTTGAATTTTGCGAAGCTTGCCACCCATTTGTATTTTCAGGCTTGTATTCCTTCGGCGGCTTTGGTATCATAGTTAGAAAATATTCGGAAAGAGGAAAGAGGAGGATTTTTGTTTATGAGTTCAATACGCCTGATCGCCACCGACCTGGATTTCACATTACTGAACGAACATTTTGTCTTAACCGAAACCACAAAGGAAATTCTCAGCCGAATTTTGGACAGCGGCGTGGAATTTGTGCCGTGCAGTTCCCGGCCCTTAGGGGAGATTCCGCAATGGCTGCGGGAGCAGAAAAAAATTCGCTGGATCGTCACGGCCAACGGAGGCTTGATCGTGGATAATCAAACGGGAGAGACGCTGGTTTCCAATACGCTGCCTGCGGCCAGAGCCAAAGCGTTATTGACAAAGGCGGAACCGATGAATCCACATTGGAGTTGTTTGATTGAAGGCCGGCTTCACAGTCATCTGGCGATTCTGGACGACCGGAAGGCGTTGAAGATCGACGGTTCTTATTTGAAAAATATTTTGAAAAACCGGATTTGGGAATCGGGGAAGGATTTCTTGGATGCCCTGCCGGACGCGCAGATCGCGAAGATTCATTTTATTACCAGCCGCGATTATCCGGAAAAAAAGCAGGCGCTGATCAATCTGTTATCGGATGAAGAGGGAATTGAACTGACGTCTTCGCATCCGTCAAACCTGGAGATTCTGCATCCGCAGGCGAATAAAGGCGAAGCGTTGAAATGGGTCATGCGGCAGCTGAACTGCACGCCGGAGGAAACGGCGGCATTTGGTGATAACGCCAACGACCTGCCGATGTTGAACGTCGCCGGACACAGCGTCGCTGTCGCCAACGCGACGGAGGAAGTGCTGGCGATGGCGCGGCATCATGCGTTATCGCATAAAGAAGACGGGGCCGCGCGGATGATGGAGCAGCTGGTGTTTCAGTAGGGAGTAAAGAAGAAGCTTTTTCAAAGTATGTCCATCACGGTTTATCCTTGTCTGTCAGAATACATGAATAGAAATTAAAATCATATATAAGAGGCCGGTAGGCAGAGACAATCTCACTCTGCTTTACCGGCCTTTTTCTTATCCTTTTATGATTAAAACATTTATCCGGCTGATTCTTATTCAATCATTCAAATTACAATGGCTATAACATCATTTCTCATTAAATTCAATCTTTTATGGGAACTCCTTGCTTTCCACTCATCTCACAATACTTATTTTTCTTCTTTTAACTCAAATATCGTAAACTTAAACATTATCTTGAATTGAGGTTTTATCCTCTTGATGCGTCTTTTTAAAGTCCACAATGACCGCTAAAAATCGTTGTCCATATTTTTGTAGTTTATTAACGCCGACGCCTGCGATATCTAACATGGCCTCTTCATCAAGCGGCAATCTAACACACATTTCAATCAATGTCTTATCATTGAAAATGATATATGGCGGTAATCCTTCCTCCCTCGCAATATCTGTCCGAAGTTTACGCAAAGCATCAAATAAAACATAGCCAGCGGAAGTAAGCTTGTCTGTATTTCTTTGCTTACTCTTTATTTTTCCAGCTTCCTGTGTTTTTTCTTCAGTGACTTTTAAAATCACATGGGTATTCTCATCTTGCAGCATCGTGATATCGCCAAGCTTCAAAACTCCATATTGGTCCTCTGTCTGCACCAAATATCTCTGATTAATAAGTTCATAGATGAGCTCTCGGATCTGTGACACAGAGTATTCCTTTAATGCTCCATAGGTTTTGTAACGATTCGTACCTACCTCTTTGAGTCTTGCACGATTTGCACCGATTAAGGTTCCCAATACTATCGTTAATCCGTACCGGCCTCTTGTTTCTGCAACGCAATTGATAACCTGTTTCGCTTCTTCAGTCATATCGATTTTTTTATAGTCTTTCATGCAATTACCGCAGTTATCGCAAGGTTTTATTACTTTTTCCCCAAAATAATCTAAAATGGTATTTCTCAGACATTCATTGGTTCTGCAATAATTTTCCATAATTTTAAGACGCCTGGCATCCCGTTGTTTTATAATCTCAATTTCCTCAGAAGAAAGATCAGAAAAATCTTTATTTTCCAGCAGGAACTTGTTGATCATGATATCCTGGGCTGAAAATAATAGGATGCATTGTGAAGTCTCGCCATCCCGACCTGCACGGCCTGCTTCTTGATAATAACTTTCCATGCTTTGAGGCATATTATAATGAATCACATACCGAACGTTCGATTTATCAATGCCCATCCCAAAAGCATTCGTTGCCACAATGACCGGAGTTCGGTCATAGATAAAATCATCCTGATTTCTTTTTCTTTCCTCTTTGTCTAATCCGGCGTGATAGCGGGTGACAGAAACACCTTGTTTGGAAAGCAACATAAAAAGGTTATCTACGTTTTTGCGAGTCGCGCAATAGATAATTCCGCTTTCCTTCGCATGTTTTTGAACATACTCTATAACAAAACGATCTTTATCTTTTCTTTTTTCTACACTATAAAATAAGTTTTTCCGATCAAATCCAGTCACGACCACCTCCGGTTCAATCAGATTTAAAACACAGAGTATATCTACTTTTACTTCTTGCGTTGCGGTTGCCGTAAATGCACTGACAATCGGGCGTTTTGGCAAACTTTTGACAAATCCGATGATTTTCAAATAACTTGGTCTAAAATCTTGACCCCATTGAGAAATGCAGTGAGCTTCGTCAACGGTAATCATGGAAATATCAGCTTGACGGGCAAAATGAATAAAATCGTGACTTTCTAATCGTTCCGGAGCAACATAGATAATCTTATAGACTCCTTTTTCAGCAAACAGTAAAGCTTTAGCAAATTGAGCTTCGCTCAGGGATGAATTAATAAAAGCGGCGCGAATTCCAGCCTCATTTAAAGCCTTGACCTGATCCATCATCAGTGATATCAGCGGTGAAATTACCAATGTAATCCCAGGCAACATCACAGCAGGAATTTGATAGCAGATTGATTTCCCTGCCCCTGTCGGCATGATTGCCAATGCATCGCGCCCCGCAAGAATTGCATTAATGATTTTCTCCTGACCTTCTCGGAAAGATTCATAGCCAAAATATTTTTTCAGGTACTGTCTTGCGTCCATCTTCCATCCCTCAAATCTAATTCATAAACCTATATCAATCATAATATAGAAATTTAGTAAACTGCTTGGATATTTGAAGCAAGTATCTTAAAGATAGAGTGTTGTGAATTGAAAAAGTAAACGCAGCCTTAAGACTAAAAGAAATTGCATTTACTTTTGCAAAGACGCGGACTGCATTTACTCGTGCAAATGAGTTATAGTCATCTTGTATCTC